>WNGG01007217.1_pt1 | contig 12328 bp, 8 predicted proteins | sample 5400661 | NCBI WGS metagenome assembly WNGG01 (sample SAMN13153372, study PRJNA577476) | soil metagenome | isolation source: 100 cm soil or saprolite under Garry oak tree replicate 1 | place: USA:California | collected 2016-06-15 | reverse complement strand
TCCGGCGGATAGAGATCGCACGACTTTTGCGCCCACTCGGACTTGGCGGGATCGCAGTGCACCACCGCGATGCGCCTGAAGAGCCCATCGTCGTCGAGGATGTCGACCGCGTACCAGTCGGCGAACTGCGGCACCAAGAGGGACGCGAGGCTGGCGAGCGTCGACTCGTAGTCGAGCGTCGAGGCCAGTGTCAGGCTCGCCTCCGCGAGCACGGCCAGGCGCGCGCCAGCACGCTCGGCGGCCGCGCGTGCCTGCTCCCGCTCGGAGACGTCCGTGATCACGACGCCGACGCCGATCTTGTGGTCGTCGACGTCGAGAACCGGGTAGTAGCTGACGAGCCAGTTGCGCGTGTCGTCCGGCGTCGCCGGCAACGCTCGCTCGATGTCGAGATCGAGGATGGGCTCGCCCGTCTCGAGGACCTGACGGTGAAGCGGCTCGATCTCGGCGGCGAGCTCCTCGCCGAGCACGTCGCGGAGCGTGCGGCCGAAGTGCTCGTCAGCGGGGAGCCCGTTCAGCGCCGCAAGCGCATCGTTCACCCGCACATAGCGGAAGTTCGTGTCCATGAACGCCAGTCCGACCGGCGCCGCCGCGAAGACAGCGTCGACGACCGCGAGGGACTCGTGCGCGTGATGTCGCGAGCTTTCGGCTTCGCGGAACAGGCGGGCGTTGTCGACGGAGATCGCGGCGCGGCGCGCCAAATCCTGGGCGGTCGCGAGATCGGACTCCTCGTACCTTCGCCCGCTTTCCGCCGAGACGAACGTGATCGCGCCGAGCGCACGGTCTCGGGCGACGAGCGGCACGCACATCGACGACTTCAGTCCGAGCTCTTGGAGGATGTCGGAGAGCTCCGGTGCATCCACCGTCGCCTCGCGCAGCAGATCAGGCGGAATCTCTGTGAAGAGCTCCGCCTGTCGCGTGCGGATGACGTTGGGAACGCCGTACTGCGCGTGGGGGTCCGGCGGATACCGTTCCGCCAGGTCGTGCGCCCAGCGCACCTTCTCCGGGTCGACGTGCGCGACCGTAAGTCGTTGGATCGACCCGTCCTCGGCGACCATGTCGATCGCGCACCAGTCGGCGAAGTGGGGGACCGCGAGCGTCGCGAGGTTTCCCAGCGTCGTCTCGTAGTCGAGTGACGATGCGAGGAGCTCGCTGGCCTCGGCGACGAAGCGCTGGTCTTCTGCCAAACGGCGTTGCGCCTGGTAGAGCTCGGCGGTCCCGATGGCGGCCGCGGCGAGGTTTGCCAGAAGTGATGCAGTGCTCTTCTCCGCCTCGCTGAAGCTGCGCGGTTCACGGTAGTAGAGGACGAGGGTCCCGAGGACATGTTCGCCATAGCGGAGCGGGAGAGCCATCATCGAGCGCGTGCCCTCCGCAGCGTGCGCACGACGGTGCTCCGCCGTCAGCCACGGGGTCTGCGCGATGTCTTCGGCCACGATCGGCGCGTCCAGAGACACGGTGGCCTTATTGCCGCGGATCGCGCTCATCGCTGCCGCGACGTACTCATCCGACAACCCGGCGCGTGCCCCAACGCTCCAGATCTCGGTGGCTTCGTCGTACTGCCAGACCGAATATGCGTCGGCGGCGAGCGTCCGACCGGCAAGGGCGAGCACTTCCGGGAGCATTGCGTCGACGTCGAGCGAGCCGAGGAGCGTCGCGGACGCCTCGAGGAGGAGTCGCAGTCGCCCGAGGTCCTCGGCGTATCGCCGCTCGGCGTCGTCTCGAAATCCTGTTTCGACGTGAGTCGCCAAGAAACCCCCCAGGGTTGGGCGAACTCTCTGACTGTACTCCGCGGACGGTCGTTTTCCTCATGAGGGGCCGGTCGAGTTGTTCGCCTTACATGCGCGTTCGCCCTATGGTCTTGGGCTAGATGGGATCGGTAGTGGCCGGCGAGATCGATCGCGCGCAGGTTCGGTTAGCGGAACTGGTAGCCGCGCTCTCGCTCGGCATAGACCTCGGTTTCGGGCAGCCGATGGAGCACGTCTTGCGTCAATGCCTGATCGCGCTGCGGTTGGCCGAAGGCATCGGGCTCGACGAAGAGCAGCGCGCGACCGTCTACTACACGGCGCTGCTCATCAACGTCGGCTGCCACTCCGACGCCCACGAGCAGGCCAAGTGGTTCGGCGACGACATCGCCCTGAAGTCGGTCAAGTACGACCACGAGCCCAGGAGTCTTCGGATGGCTGCCACGGGAATCCGGTTCCTCGGCGCCGGGCACCCACCGCTGCACCGATTTCGGCTCGGGCTCGAGTTCGCGCTCTCCGGGCACCGCGAGGTCGACGACATGATCGCCCACCACGCCGCCATCGCGCGAACCATGGCGGAGCAGCTCTTCCTGCCGGACGAGGTCGTCGATGCCCTAGGCGCGGCGTACGAGCGCTGGGACGGACGCGGCTGGCCGGGCGAGCTCGAGGGCGCGGGCGTCCCGCTCGCCTCCCGCCTTGCGCACGTCGCCGAGTTCATCGAGGTCGCGAACCGCATGGGGGGAGTGGAGGCCGCGAAGCAACTCGCGCGCGAGCGACGCGGCGGAGACTTCGATCCGGCGCTGGCAGACCTGGTCGAGGCCGAGGGCGACGTCATCCTGTCGGGTCTCGACACCGTCGGAGTGTGGGACGCCGTCATCGACGCCGAGCCTGCGCTTGCGGTGGTGCTGACCGGCGAGCCCTTCGACGCCGCACTTCTGGCGATTGCCAACTTCGTCGACCTGAAGTCGCCCTACTTCCTCGGGCATGGGCGGGCGGTCTCCGAGCTCGCCGCCGAGGCCGGTGCATGGTTGGGGCTGGCAGAACCGGACGTGCGACTACTGCGCCGAGCCGGTCTCGTGCATGGCCTCGGGCGGCTTGGCGTCTCGAACGCGATCCTCGACAAACGCGGACCCCTCGGCGCCGGCGAGTGGGAGCGCGTCCGTCTTCAGCCCTATCTGACCGAACGCATGCTTCGGCAGTCCGAGGCGCTTGCGCCCGTAGCCCGGATTGCCGTCCAGCACCGGGAGCGCCTGGACGGGTCCGGCTACCCGCGCGGGCTCTCGGGCGCTGGGATCTCTCGCGAAGCGCGCGTTCTCGCCGCCGCGGACGCCTATCAGGCGATGCGTGAGCTCCGTCCTCACCGGCCGGAGCGTTCTGCCGAGGAGGCGGCCGCCGAACTGCGGGCCGACGTCAAGGCAGGTCGCCAGGATGGCGACGCTGTCGAGGCCGTGCTCGGTTCCGCCGGCCACCGAGTCCCGCGGCGCCGTGAGGGACCGGCGGGGTTGACGCCGCGCGAAGTCGACGTCCTCAGGCTGCTCGCGCGTGGGCTCTCCAACAAGGAGATCGCCGAGCGGCTGGTGATCTCCCCGAAGACGGTCGCCAACCACGCCGAGCACATCTACGCGAAGATCGACGCCTCGAGCCGCGCCGCCGCAGGCCTGTTCGCGATGCAGCAAGGGCTCCTGCCCGAGGAACAGTTCCCCGCGGGCATCCCCGCCTGAGCCGTTCAGCCGGCCTGCATCGCCTGCATGTTCTTCATCATGACCGCCTCGGTCTTGCGCAGCTCCTCGGCGGGGCTGAACATCACGAACTCGGTGCCGGCCTCCTGCATCGCCGGGACGTGGCCGGGCGGCGTGTAGAAGGCGTCGCCGGCCTCGAAGACCTCCTCGCGGTCGGCGTAGCGAAAGATCAGCTTGCCGCTGACGACATAGCCCCAATGCGGACACTGGCAGCGGTCGTCCGGAAGCCCCTTCATGAGCGGCGTCCCGTCGATGTCCTCGCGGAACGACGTGAAGTTCACCGTGTAGCCGTCGAGCTGGTCGGACCGATCCACGACCGGACCAAACTCCCCGCCTTGCGTCGCGCTGTCCCTTGAAACCTTCGGCATCTCGGTCGCCTCCTTCGTCTGGTTGTGGCGGAGGCTAGATGCGGAAAGGTTCCGCGTCATGAGGCGTTTGACCCATCTTTGGGCCTGTCCGGCGATGGGCCGTGCAGGGATCGAACCTGCGACCTTGGGATTAAGAGTCCCCTGCTCTACCAGCTGAGCTAACGGCCCTGAGCGGGTGCGTAGTGTAGCGCCGGCTCCTCCTAAGTAGCCTTGTGCGCGCGTGAGTGAAGACATTGCCATCGTGGGTGCCGGGTACGTCGGGATGCCCCTTGCCCGGGTGTTCGCGGACGCCGGTAGAAAAGTCGTGCTCGTCGATGTGAACCAAGAGGTCGTCGACCGCATCAACCGGGGCGAAAGCCACATCGGCGACGTTCCTTCCGCGGCTCTCAAAACTCTCGTCGACGCCGGCCGCGTTTCGGCGACGACTGACTACGACGCGCTCAGGGACGTCGATGCCATCCTGATTGCGCTCCCGACCCCGCTGTCCGCCCATCGCGAGCCGGATCTCACGATCGTGGAAAGTGCCGCGGCCGAGATCGCGCCGCGTCTCCGCAAGGGCCAGGTCGTCGTGCTCGAGTCGACGACGTATCCAGGCACGACGCGCGAGTCCTTGCAGCCGATTCTTGAGAGCGGCGGTATGGAGGCCGGCGAGGACTTTCATCTTGCGTTCTCGCCCGAGCGCGTCGATCCGGGACGCACAGACTGGACGACGAAGAACACACCCAAGCTGGTCGGCGGTCTCACTCCTGCCTGTACCGAGCGGGCGGTGGAGCTTTACCGCTCTGCGGTCGACACGGTCGTGCCGCTGTCATCGCCCGAGGCGGCGGAGATGACGAAGCTACTGGAGAACATCTTCCGCGCGGTCAACATCGCGCTGGTCAACGAGCTTGCCCAATTGTGCGAGCGCATGGAGGTGGACGTCTGGGAGGTCGTCGAAGCCGCTGAGACGAAGCCGTTCGGCTTCATGAGCTTCAAGCCGGGACCCGGTCTTGGCGGGCACTGCATCCCGATCGATCCCTTCTACCTCACCTGGAAGGCGCGCGAGTACGACTTCTATACCGAGTTCATCGACCTCGCCGGCAAGGTGAATGCGAACATGCCGTTCTTCTGCCGCTCGCTGATCTCACAGGCGCTGAACCACGGCGCGGAGAAGTCTCTCAAGGGCTCGCGGATCCTGATCCTCGGCGTGTCGTACAAGGCGGACATCGACGACGTGCGCGAGTCGCCTGCGAAAAAGATCGTCGAGCTCCTGCACAAGGCCGGCGCCGACGTTTCGTACCACGACCCTCACGTCCCGGAGTTCGACGGCATGCGCTCCGTCGACTACGCGCCCGAGAGCTACGACTGCGTCGTGATCGTGACTGCGCACAGCGCCATCGACTACGGCGACCTGGTCGAGCGGGCTCAGGTCGTGGTCGATCTCCGGAACGCAACCGGTAGGAACGGCACCGGCAACGGCAAAGTGTGGAAGCTGTGACTCGGATAGCCCAGGTGGGCCTCGGTCAGTGGGGCAAGAACCTCGCGCGCAACTTCGATCAGCTCGCGGAGCTTGTCTGGCTCTGCGATATCGAAGGCGAGCGACGAGCTCAGGCTGCGCAGTGGTATCCCTCCGCCAAGGTGACCTCGAGCTTCGACGACGTACTCGCGGACGAGTCGGTTGAGGCAGTCGTCGTCGCTACCCCTGTGCCGACACACTACGAGCTCGCGCGGCGCGCACTCGAGGCGGACAAGCATGTGTTCGTGGAGAAGCCGCCGGCGATGCGCGGTGCGGAGATGGAAGAGCTTTGCGAGCTGGCTGAGGAACACGACCGCGTGTTGATGCCGGGGCATCTGCTGCTCTATCACCCCGGCGTTCAGAAGCTGAAGGAGATAGTCGATTCCGGAGAGCTCGGCGAGGTGCTCTATGTGTACGGCAACCGCCAGAACCTCGGAACATTCAGGACGAACGAGAACGCGCTCTGGTCGCTCGGGGTGCACGACCTCTCCGTCCTGCTCCACCTCATAGAAGAAGAGCCGAGCGAGGTGCGGGCGCACGGCAATGCTTTCCTGAGCCGCGGGGTCGAGGATGTGGTCTTCTGCTATCTGCGCTTCCCATCCGGGAAGATGGCGCACATGCATTTGTCGTGGCTGGATCCACACAAGATTCGGCGAATCACCGTCGTTGGCAACGAGAGGATGGCGGTGTTCGATGACATGGAGCGCGAACGGAAGATCACGGTCTACGACAACTGGCGAACCCGCACGGGCGACATCTACAGCCCAACAGTCGACGCGACAGAGCCGCTGCAGCGCGAATGCGAGCACTTCTTGCGGCTGGTCGCCGGGGAGGGCGCGCCGCACAAGGCCGCGCGCGACGCGATTCCTGTCGTCCGCGCCCTCGATCAGCTGCAGGCGTCGCTCGAAACAGTCACGGCCTGAAATGAGCGCCGAGGTCGCCGAGACCGCGATCGTCTATCCGGGGACTGTGCTCGGAGACGGCTGCAGGATCCTCGACTACGCCGTCGTCGGCAAGCAGCCGACGCTCGGGCCACGCTCCACGACGAAACAGGAGCACTTGCCGCCGCTCGAGCTCGGGCCCGGGACGATCGTGTCCACAGGTGCGATCGTCTTCGCGGGGACTCGGATCGGCGCTCGGGTCATCGTCGGCGACCAGGCATGCGTGCGCGAACGCTGTGACGTCGGCAACGACGTGGTCATCGGGCGTGGGTCGCTCGTCGAGAACGACACGACGATCGGGGAGCTGACGAAGATCCAGGCGGACGCGTACGTCACGGCCTACTCCACCCTCGAGGACAACGTGTTCATTGCGCCACGTGTAATCACCACGAACGACAACTTCATGGGGCGCACCGAGAAACGGCATGCCCTGCGAAAGGGCCCAACGATCCGACGGGGGGCGCGCGTCGGCGCGGGAGCCGTTCTCGGTCCGGCGGTTGAGATCGGGGAGGAGGCGTTCGTCGGCGCGGGGGCCGTAGTGGTCAAAGACGTCTCGCCCGGCGTTTTGGTCGTCGGCAACCCCGCGCGAGTTCTCCGAGACGTCGCGGCCGAGGAACTCCTCGAAAACCTTTAGCGCCGCGCGATCGTCAGCTCGTACGGGCCGAAGCCTGGCGCGGTGACCTTGACCTCCGCGTAATACCAGCCGGTCGCCGGCGCCTTGTAACCGATCGCGTGTGTCGGACCTGGTCCGATCGCCTGGGCGGCGCGGAGATGCTGGTTGCGCAGTTCGTTCACCCGCGTCGTCCCCGGTTTCCAGAGCAGCAGGTTCGAGGTGGAGCCCTCGGGGCCGTTGAGCGTGAGCTTCAGCTTCTGGTTCTTCTTTAGATAGAGGCGGTAGACGTCGATCTGATCGTCCCAGAAGTCGATCGTCGCCTTGATGGAAGTGACTCTCGTTCCGATCCGGGCGGCAGAGCCGCCGGCGTCGTCATTCGGCTCGAGCCGGTCTGGGGGCGGAAGTACCCCCTCGAGTGCGCCGATCGCCTTTGCGACGTCGAGCCGTCCCCAGCCGCTGAACGTGTCGCGCGTCAGCGGGCATTGCTTGCAACCGTTCGACGCGTTCAGGTCGGTTGCCGTGCGTTCGAGGAGGTTCATGACCTGATCCGGCTGCAACGTCGGTTTGAGTGCGAGCAGGATCGCCGCGGCCGCCGTCACCTGTGGTGCCGCGAATGATGTGCCCGCCGCGTGGCGGAACTCGTCTGGTCCGCAATCTGAATACCCCTGGTTCTGGCAGAGCGGATGGAGCGCCGTCAGCGCTCGAGGCAGGGTGGAATAGATCTCCTGCCCGGGCGCCGAGATGTCGTTGTAGATGCGGTCAAGGTTGGAGAACTGCGGAACGTTGCCGGTCGGGCTGAGCGCGCTCACTCCGATCACGTGCGGCAGCGCCGCTGGGTAGCTGGCGAACGGCCACGGCGACTGCGGTGCGTCATCGGAGTTCCCGACCGCCGCGACGAGCACGGCGCCGTGGCTGACGGCGTAGTTGATCGCGCTCGCCTCGACACGCGAGAACGTGTCGCGCCGGGGATTGAACGGATCGCGCAGGCCGCCGATCGACAGGTTGATCACACGCGCACCGGCGTCGACCGCCCAGCGGATTGCTTCGGCCTCGTCGCGGACGTCGATGGACTGGTCCGCGCGCGCGATCTTGGCGATGATGAGCTGCGCGGGAAACGCCATACCGGCGATGCCCTCGTTGTTGTTGATGGCCGCAGCGATCATTCCCGCGACGAAGGTGCCGTGGCCCTCCTCGTCGGTGTCCGCCCTGCCTCCCACCCAGCTCCTGGCCAGCCAGATCCGGGAGCGGAACTCCGGGTGACTGCCGTCGATGCCCGAGTCGATGATCGCCACCCGGACCGGGTTCACGACAGGAAGGTCTGTCGGGAAAGCGTCGAAGGTGTGGTCCTGCGCGAGGTAGTACTGCTTTGTCGCGAGTGGGTCGGTCGGGACGAAGCCCGCGCGGAAGGGCAGCGCGGCAGCGGCCGGCGCCAGGGCGAGCGCCAGCACCGCAAGAGCGGCTGTCTTCACGAGGTGGAGACCTGGAGCACCGGCGAGAAGCCGACCACGAAACCGTGGCCCGAGCTCACTCGCGCGCGATAGACGCCGGTCGTGAGCTGCAGCTTCGCAAGGAAGTCACCGTTTGCCTCGACGGTTGCCTGCCCGACCGTGGGCCAGGCTTCGCCCTGCTGCTTCTGGATCAGGACCGTCGTGCCGGCCAGCGACGTCGGGCGAACGTAGCCGCTCAACCGATCTTGTCTTCGCGTCGGATAGAAACGCGCGAGCGGCGCAACGGGAACGCGTACGGACTGTGCGTTCACCTTGCCGCTCGACAGTCGGTAGCGCGTGGTGATGGTGGGCTTCACCAGCGCCGTCACGACGCCGTTCTCGTCCGCCGTCAGAGCCGCAACCTCCGTCCAGGTGTCTCCCTGCTGCCGTTGCAGGACAGCATCTGTCAGGCCGCGCGCAACGCCCGTTAGCTTGCCACGTCCTCCGAAGGTGACGGGTTGCAGCGGCGCAGTCAGCGACAGAACGCCGACGCTGAACCAGGTCGACCGAAGTCCCAGCAGGCGCCGCAGGTCCGCGCCCGGCACGACGAGCGTGCTCTCCGTCCCTACGACGTTGAGCACCTTGACTCGGCCGGATGAGTTCAGCTCCGGTTGCAGATCGACCACGCGGCCTTTCATTTTCAGCACCTTGGCGAGCTTTGCCCCCGTGAAGACGAGCGGGCCCCAATCATGGTGTGGCGAGATCGAGTCGTACGGATCCGCGACCGAAATGAGGTATGGCACGGGCTCTCCCCAAACGTCCTCCGCCGACGCAGTGCGCCCGCCCGACGTCGAGAAGAAGTATGTCTTCGCGACCTCGCCCTCGTACAGCACGACCTGGCCGGCCGTGTCGTTGACCGCGGCATTCGTCGACGGCTTCTCATGCTCGAGCCCGAGATACACCTGGCTGCGCGTATCGGAGTAGAGATCGAACGCACCGGTCCTGCGCGTTGCCAGCGCGTACGAGCGCGCGACGACTGCCTGGGCTTTCAGCGCCTCCGGGAGCCAGGTGAACGGCATCTCGGATGGGACGACGCCGTAGAGATACTGCTCCAGACTGACCATGTTGATCGCGCGCAGCTTGCCGGCGATGACGTCGATCTGGATCGAGCCGCGGTAGCGGTGCTTGAGACCGAGTGCGGCAGCTCCCGGCTGGAACAGCAGTGGGCCTGGCAATGCACGGGGCGTGGCCTGCCCGTCGACGGCGAGCTTGAGCGCCGGCCTCAGGGTGTACGTCCCGGCAGCGACGGTGTGCACGACGCCGCTGGCGTCGCGCACTTTGAAGTCAGCCGTGGAGCCGATGTCGAGTGAGGTGGCGCCGGTCTTCAGGAGGACGCGCAGGCGCGAGACCGGCGCGGCGCCGAGCTCCGTCCCGGTGAAGTAATGGAGCACGATCTCCTCGTAGCCGACGCCCTTCTGCGCGTAACCGTACGCGCCGTACTGGCTCAGGCCGACACCGTGACCCCAGCCGTGGCCCGTGACCACGAACGTCGCGGCTCCGGCTGGAACCGGCTGTGCGAGCGCCGACGTCCGTGCGTGCGCCGAGCCGGCGACGAGCAGCAGAACGGAAAAGAGTAGGAGGGTTCGGCGCATCGTGCTGACCCCAGCAAGGACGCGACCGAGGCTAGCAAAGGGCTTCATCAGCAGCCTGGTTCTTTACGGAACCCTCATCTCATCGTTTGCGCGACCAATAGGCGGGCACATCCGTTCATGTACTGCTGTGGTCGTGAAGACCTCGATCCTTCCGCCTCGCTACCGCGAGCCTGAGCTGATCGGGCGCGGCGGCATGGGTGACATCTACCGCGCGACCGATGCGGTGCTCGGCCGTGTTGTGGCGATCAAGATCCTCGCCGAGCGCTACGCGCACGACAAATCCATCCGCGAGCGATTCACCCGCGAGGCGCTGTCCGCGGCCCGTCTTTCGGGAGAGCCCAACACCGTCACGATTTACGACGTCGGCGAGCACGACAACCGTCCGTACATCGTCATGGAGTACCTGGGCGGCGGCTCGCTCGACGATGTGCTCCAAAGCGACGGCGCACAGGCTCCGGAGCGCGTCTTCACCTGGCTCGAAGAAGCAGCGCGCGCGCTCGACGTGGCGCACCGGGAAGGCGTCGTTCACCGAGACGTCAAGCCCGCCAACCTGATGCTCGACGGAGAAGGGCACGTGCACGTGGCGGACTTCGGGATCGCGAGCGCACCCGGGATGGCCTCGTTGACGATGACGGGGACGGTGCTCGGAACGGCCGGCTATCTCTCGCCGGAACAGGCACAGGGTGACCGAGCGGGACCGGCGAGTGACCGTTACGCGCTGGGGATCGTCGCGTGGGAGCTGCTCACCGGAACGCGTCCCTTCGAATCGGAGAGCGCCACTGCGGAGGCGGCCGCTCACATCAACGCGCCGATTCCCGCAGTGTCTGCTGCCGGCGATCTACCGCGCGAGCTCGATCCCGTGTTCGAGCGCGCGCTCGCAAAGGATCCGGCCGACCGTTACGGGACTGCGGGGGAGTTCGTCGCTGCACTGAGGTCGGCCGTCAGCGACGCGGCGGGATCGACGAGCAAGTTCGCCGCGGCGCCCCCGCCGACGGCAGCGACGCGGCCCCTGCGGCGAGTCGACGAAGCGGAGTACGTGCCCGCCCCGCCCCGCGACTACACCTCGCGCGGTGCCTGGCCGCTGCTCGCGGTGCTTCTCATTCTCGGTGCAATCGGTGGGGCAATGCTGGCGTATTTCCTCACGCGTGGTGACGGGGGAGTGGGCGCACCGACGATCATCACCAAGACCCAACGTGTCACAACCCAGGGGCAGGTCGCGACGGTGGAGAAGCCCGTCACGGTGACGACCTCGCCCGCGGCAGGTGCGCCGTCGCCCCAACCGAGCGGCGAGGCACTGAACGATGCCGGCTACGCGAAGATGCAGGCCGGCGACTACACAGGGGCTCTGCCATTGCTCGAACAGGCCGTCCGGAAGCTGCAAAACACCGGCAAGCTCTACGAGGCGTACGCGAGCTACAACCTGGCGTTCACGCGCTTCCAGCTCGGCAACTGCACTGGCGTGCTCGACCTCCTCGATCGGGCTGAGTCGATCGAGGGACGCAAGGATGCGATCGACAGCCTCCGCCAGCAGGCGCAGGAGAATTGCTAACTGAGACGCGTCGCGTACTGCTTGTCGTAGTACTCGCGGAACTCGCCGGAACGCTTGATCGGCTCCCACCAGTCACGGTTGTCGCGGTACCAGTCGATCGTCGCGCGCACACCTTGCTCCCAGGCGCGTCGCGGCTCCCAGCCGAGCGAGCGGATCTTCGTCGTGTCGAGTGAGTAGCGCCGGTCGTGCCCCGCGCGGTCCTCGACGTTCCGGACGAGTGACGCGTCCGCACCGAGGTGGTCGACGATCAGCCGTGTGAGCTCGACGTTCTCGTGCTCCTCGTTCGCGCCGACGTTGTAGACCTCGCCCGCCTCTCCCTGGCGCAGGACGAGCTCGATCGCCGCGCAGTGGTCGTCGACGTGGAGCCAGTCCCGCACCTGGCGCCCGTCGCCGTAAAGCGGCAGCGGCTCGCTGTCGAGGGCGTTGGTCGCGAAGAGCGGCAGCACCTTCTCCGGATACTGGTTGGGCCCGTACGTGTTCGAGCCTCGTGTGATCGATGCGTTGACGCCGAACGTTCTCACCGCTGCAAGCACCTGTAGGTCGCCGCCGGCTTTCGCCGCGCTGTAGGGGCTCGAGGGCCGCAGCGGATCGTCCTCGCGCGACGACCAGCCCGGCTCGACGTCACCGTAGACCTCGTCCGTGGAGACCTGGACGAAGCGGGCGCTCGACTCCTCCGCGGCCTGGAGCAGCACGAGCGTCCCCAGGACGTCGGTGCTCACGAAGTCCTCCGGGCCGAGGATCGATCTGTCCACGTGGGTCTCGGCCGCGAAGTTGACGATCGCGTCGACGGAGCCGATCTGGTCGA
>WNGG01021394.1_pt1 | contig 12329 bp, 7 predicted proteins | sample 5400661 | NCBI WGS metagenome assembly WNGG01 (sample SAMN13153372, study PRJNA577476) | soil metagenome | isolation source: 100 cm soil or saprolite under Garry oak tree replicate 1 | place: USA:California | collected 2016-06-15 | reverse complement strand
ACCAGAAATGGCCACATCGCGATCGACCGATTAGGTAGCGGCTGCCGGGACACCGTTGCCGCGACGAATCCCGCCAGCGGATAGGTGCGCGAGTTAGCCACATTGCGGAAGTCCGGCATAGCCAGGGAGCTTACCGAATCAACGGCCGATCCACGCCCATTCCGGTCGCAGGTGCTGACTGGCTGGGACTCCGCCAGCTGCGATGTGACGTTACAGGCACGTTACATCTTATGTCGGCGCGGTGGTGAGCTGGTTCTTCCCCTGGCACCGCTTGCCGGTGGAACGATTCCTGGTGGTCATCGTGATGCCCGGCCTCGTGCTCCTCGGCTTCATGCTGATGGCGACGGGCGGTGTTGACTCGCACATCCTCCCGATCTTCATCGCCCCGGCCGTCTTCATGGCGGCGGCGTATGGATTCCGGGCGGGGGCGGCGATCGCGGTGCTGACGGCCGCGACGGCGACGCTGCCGCTCTTCATCAACGGCTGGGACAGTTACTACGGTCGGACACTGGTCGTGCTGGCGGTCGCGACCATGCTGTGTGCCTACATCTCGGCGCGCGTCCGGCTCTCGCTGCTCAACGAGTACGAGACCCGCCGCCGCCAGCAGGAAGAGAGTTACGTGGCGACCATCGGCGCCCTTGCGGCCGCCCTGGATGCGAAAGACCGCTACACGGAAGAGCACTCGCGGGAAACCGCCGAGCTCGCGGTCAACGTGGGAAAGCGGCTCCACTTGCCCGCCGACCAGTTGCGCCTGCTCGAGTACGGTGCTCTGCTCCACGACATCGGCAAGATCGGCATCCCTGGCTACATCCTGCAGAAGCCCGGGGCGCTGACGCCGGAGGAATTTGCGATCATGCGCGAGCTGGAAGGGCACGGGATACCCGGACGGCCTCAAGGGAGAGGAGATTCCGATCGAGGCGCGCATCATCCACGCCTGCGACGCCTTCCACGCCATGGCCTCCGACCGCGCCTACCGCAAGGCGCTGCCCATGGCGCAGATCGTGGGCGAGTTTCAGAAGGAAACCGGCCAGCAGTTCGACCCCCGAGTGGCCGACGTGCTGCTTGAGCTGATCGAGAGCGAACCGCCGCACATTGCGACCCCCCAGCAGGCGTCCGGCCAACCGATGCCGGCGACGACTGCCTCAGGACCGCGCGGCTGGGCCCAGCACATGCAGACGGTCGAGGCCCTGGGGCAACAACTGGCCCGCGCGACCAGCATCGAAGATATCTCCAGTCGGATCGGGGCGACGATTTCCACACTGGTGCCGCACGACCAGTGCCGGGTGCTCTTGATGAACGAGGACCGCAGCGAGCTCGAGGTTGTCTACCTCAAGGGCACCGATCGGGAAGAATACCGTGCCGTGACGATGGAGAACGCGGCGGTGGAAGTGGGGGAGGGCATCACCGGCTGGGTGGCGGAATCGCGACGAGGCGTGGTGCTGGGCGATACCGAGCACCATCCGAAAGCGAAGCACGTCTCCGGCACCGCGATGATCGATGAATCGATGCTGGCCGTGCCGGTTGTCTTCGAGGACGAGATCCTCGCCGTCATCGTCGTCACCAAGCTGGGACTGAATCAGTACTCGCTCGACCAGCTCCGCTTGCTGACGATCCTCGCCAACCAGGCGGCGGTGGCGATGGCGAACGCCAGGCTGATCGAACGGCTTGCTTCGGCGGCAACGATCGATGCACTGACCGGCTTGATGAACCGCGCCGCCTTCGAGGAGGCGGTCAACAAACTCATGCTGCGCCCGCAGTCGTGGGGGACTTTGCTGATGCTCGACGTGGAGAGGCTGCGCGACGTGAACGAGGCCTACGGTCACCGCGCCGGCGATGCCGTCCTCAAACGGATCGCCCGGGCGATTCGCGCGTCGATCCGCAGCGACGACGTGGCGGCCCGCTGGATCGGCGACAACTTCGCCATCCTCGCCCCTGGCTTCTCTGCCAGCCAGGCCGAGGTCCTCGCCAAGCGCATCGAAGCGGCGCTGCAGTCCGACCGGGTATCGATTCGGTGGGGAACCGCCGAATACCACGGGGATGCGCTGACCGCTCAGGACCTGCTGGCGACCGGGCTCAAATCCCTCGCCGGCAAGCCCGACGACGTCGCCGCCTGACGTTTGGGGCAAGGCGCTGCGCCCAAATGGGCAGGATGCTCGGAGTTTCGCGCAATATGCTTGACGGTCCAAAACTGGTCGCCTAACGTCAAAACTCGCCGCTGAAATCGAGTGACCGCCTGCGGGCGGAATGATTCCGTGCCGAGGGAGGGTGTGACGCTAGACGTTCGTCGCCGGCTCCAGCTGCCGGCTTTGCCCCCGAGTCTTCTGCTGCGCGCCGCCTGGAAATACGGGGTGGGCGTCGGCGTCGCTGCCGTCGTGCTTACGGCCGGCGGTGTCGACCGGGTGCAGCCCAACGGTCATGCTCTCGCGAGCAACGTTCTGCCGACGACGGTCCCGTGCGGTCAGATCGCCACCGACGCGAACGACCCGCACACCGCGACGTGGACCGCGATCAAGAGCCCGTATGGGACCGGCAGCCCGTACAACTTGCCGGTGAACACCACCAACAACACGGATCCGGGGGTCGTGCCATGCGATGCCATCGTCGTTCCGCCGGACGTCACGCTCAAGATTGATGCGAGCCAGGGCCCGGTGCAAATCTTCTCGCACGGGGCGGCGATCCAGGTCGACGGCGGCCATCTTCTGGTGCTGGGCACCAGCGAAGTCAACTCCGTGCTCTTCGACGCGGAACCTGATGTCGCCTCCTGGATTGGGATCACCATCGACGCCAGCGACGCCACTCATCTGGGCAACGCGTCACTGGCGTTCACCAGTATTCAGCACGCGCTCAACTCGATCACGATAACCAGCGGTGCGACATCCACCCCCGACCCGACCGACCTGACCAAGCAACTCCCCTACGGTCTCGCGCTGGTCAACAGTGGAATCGGGCCGTCCTACTTCGATGGCATCGATGCCATCGATACGCCAGTTCGGGTCAAAGGGCAGTCCACGGTGTCCCCCGATCGGGCGGACGGTAAGTTTGGCACGGTCAACAACATCGGGTCCCAGGGCATCAAGTTAAGCTGGAGCGCCGCGGCCCCTGCCGTCGCGGCGTATGCGCTCGAGATCGACAGCGTCGCCTTCGGCAGCTCGGTGCCGTTTGCCGCTACCGGGTGCCTGCCGCTACAACTGCCCTGCTCGGCAGGCTTCATCGGGAATGACGCGGTCCTCGCCACGTTCACGGCGCCGAATCCACCACCCGTGCACATCACCAGGAGCCGCTTTTATCGGGCCGGCTCCTTTGGCGTCGAGCTGAACAGTCCGATACGTCCCCTCATCACCCACAACAACTTCGACTGCAACGGCACCGGTTCTTCCAAACCCACGCAAACCTGCGTCGGGAGCGGGCTCAAGTACTCGGCGATCTACCTCAACGACGCGACCGTCGACCTGGAGAACAGCGTCATCGATAACGTCGGGCACGAAGACGGGCTCGACGCCATTGTGCTTAACGGCACGATCGTGTACGCGCCCGGCCTCACCGCGCCGCGACTGACCTGGATCAACGCGACGAACGATGCGGTGAACGATCACGGCCTCGGCTACCTCCTGGACGGCAACCTCACCCTCAACAGCGGAACCTTCTTCGTTCCCGGCGGCAGCGTGGTCAAGTCGAAAGGAACGATCAACCTCAGCGGGGCGGCTCTCGATGCCAGTGACACCTCAAAGCCGGGCACGAAAGTCTTTACCAGCTTGCGCGACAACCTGAACATCCCGAGCTGACCATCGGTTTTCGTACAGTCGTGTCCCTCGATCATCCCGGCCGGGGAATGGGGCGGCATCGACCTGGTGGGTTCTGCGACAGACACCGCCCTGCGAAGCGCAACCTGGAGCACGATCACCAACGCCGCCATCCTGTACGCCACGACTGGCGTCCACATCACGAACGGCAATTCCCTGGTCATCAGCGGGAGCGCGATCGGCCCGACCTTCGCCGACGGCGTGCTCGGCGAGGGGACGCCGCTGGCCGTCACCGGGACAACCTTTGGCTGCCCCACCGGGGTTTGCACCGGGCCGAGCAGCGGCAACCACGGCATTCTCGCGGACTTCCGCAATAGCGGACCGCCCACGACCGGCCTGAAGATCGGCGGGCCCAACTCGGCGGACAAGAACACGTTCCAGGGCAGCGTCAACGAGGCGATCCGCGGGGTAGGTCTCGCCGGCCAGCCGGTCGACATCGAGAACAATGCGATCCAGAACGCCGGCGCGACCGGGTCGGCGGGAAGTGCCGGCATCTACCTGCAAGGCGCTAACACGCTGACGCTGAAGGGCAACGACGTCGTCGGGAGTGGCACGGGAACGCTGCATTACCCCGCCATCTGGCTGGACGGGGTCAGCCATGCCGACTTTAACGGTCCGATCAGCGGCAACACCGGCTCCGCCAACGGTCTCAACGCGATCGCTTTCCACGGCGACAGCAAGGCGCTCGCCTGGCAAACGATCGCAGCCGGCGGCCTGCTCGGTTACCTCGTCGATGGCAACCTGCTGATCGCCGGCAATTTCACACTGGCCAACGGTGACTACGCCACGATCCTGGCCGGCACGATTACCGTGCAGAACGGCACCCTGACTTCCACCGGCGCGGAGCTGACCAGCCTCAAGGCGATGACGCTGCCCGTCCCGAGCTGCGGCTCGGTCTTTGTCCCGAGAGCGTCGGGCGTCTGCCCGGCGACGACCCCGGGCGATTGGGGCGGCCTTGTCCTCGATGCCGGGAAGACTAACCAGCTGACCAGTTCCGCGGTTCGCTACGCCGCGACCGGGATCGCGATGGGCATTCCAACCGGGACCCGCGCGGCGCAAAACCTCACCCTGACCAACACCAGCATCACCAGCACCGCGGCTGACGGGGTCAGCACGCGCTCGCCGGTGTCGATCAGCGGCGGTGCCTTTAGCAACAACGGTGCCCACGGGATCAAGATCGACCTGGCTGGCGTCACCTCGAGCCCGTTCCAGCCGCTCGTGCTTTCGGGAACGACGATCGGCGGCAGCGGACAGGAGGGCATCTTTGCTACAGGGCTCGCCGGCCAGACCGTGCGGATCGACCAGACGAGCATCGACCACACCGGCGCCTTCGGAATCAACCTCAGGGACGCCGGCAAAGACGCGGGCGCCTATCCCGGCGTCTATACCATCTCCCCCGGCCGGCTGACGCTGACGAACAATAGCGTCACGAACACCCCGGCCACCTTCCCCGCGATCTACCTCAACGGCTTCTTCGGACCGTTCGCCAACGTCAGCGGCAACAGGGGTGCCTTCAATGGCGTGGACGCGATCGCGTTCCATGGCACCGTGACCGACGACCTGTCCTGGATCACGGCCCGCAAGACCAGCGATCCGACGACGCCGCTCGGTTACGTGCTGGACGGCACGCTCACCATGGCACCGCCTCCACCGCCCCTGCCGCCCGCGCCGCCACCGACCCCAGCGGCCCAGACGTTGACGGTTAGGGCCGGCGACATCGTGAAGGTCGGCAACGGCGGTGTCCTCGAGCTTCACGGCGTCAACCTCCAGGCCGATGACACCGGTGGCAGCGGCCAGAAAGTTTTCACCAGCCTGACCGATGACAGCGTCGGCGTCGCCACCTGCCACTCGGTCCTGGTAAACGCATGCCCGGCCACGGTCCAACCCGGCGCTTGGGGAGGCATCACGCTGACGGGCGGCACGGCGAACGGGGCGCTGGTCAACGCCGCGGTTCGCTTCGCCGCCACGGGCATTCTGATCACGAGCGGGGCGTCGTCGACATCGGGGTCGTCGGTCTTCGGCCTCGTGGTGTCGGGGAGCAGCATCGGCCCTAGCGCCATCGATGGCATCAATGCCGTAAAGACGGCGATTTCGGTGACGACCTCGTCGATCAGCGGCGGTGCGCATGGCATCACCGTCGACTTGGGCGGCGGAATTCCGGGCACCCCTGTTCGTCTCAGCGGCAACCGGTTCACGTCCACGAGCGCCGAGGCCATTTTCGGCCAGGCGCTCGCTGGACAGCCGGTGTGGATCACCGACAACCGCATTCAGGGCGCGGGAACCTATGGTGCCCGGCTGCTGAGTGCCGACCAGCTCGTCCTCCGCAACAACAACATCGCGGCCAGCGGCGGTGGCCCCGGTGCCGGAGCCGGCCGTTATCCCGCGATCTACCTGCCGGCCCTATCCGCAGACTTCGCCGCGAACATTCGTGGCAACGTGGGGAGCGGCAACGGCCTCGATGCCGTCGTGTTCGACGGCAAGGCCAACCACGACCTGGCGTGGATCACGCCGAGCAATGCGACATCGACGCATCCCCTCGGGTACCTGTTGGACGGCGCCCTGACGCTCCAGGGAGGAAACCTGCTGGTCGGTTCCGGCGACGTCGTGAAATCGCTTGGCGGACCGATCACCATCAACGGTGGGGCCGTAACTGCGACCGGCACCCCCGGGGGGTCGACGACGAGCAACAGCGCCATTTTCACGAGCCTGAAAGACAACCCGAGCGCTCCCGCGTCGCCGGTTGACGCCTCGGATGCGAAGGCTGTTTCGTGTCCCTCGGTCCTCGTGACGGTTTGCATTCCAGCGCCAGGCGACTGGGGCGGCCTGGTGATCACGAGCGATGCCGCCGGCAACCGAGGTACCAGTCGCATCACATATGGGTTTATCAATTACGCGAACACCGGGATCTCGCTGGATAGCGGCCCCATCCCGGCCATCAAAGAAACGGTGCCAACCAACTTCAGGTTGACGGTCGCCAACACGACCATCGCCAACGCCAGCAAGGACGGCATCAATAGCCTCGATACGCCGTTCTCGGTGAAGGATTCCAGCACGATCCAAAACGTCGGCCTCAATGGAATCATCGGGAGCTTCTTCAGCCCGGCGAACTGTTCATCGACGACGACGGTGGGCACCTGCGTCAGGTTCAACGTCACCAATACCCAGATCAGCGGCGCCGGCAAGGACGGCATCATCGCCAACGGCCTCTCTGGACAACCGTCCGTGGTGACCGACAACGCCATTACCGACGCTGGGACCTACGGGATCCGACTTGTCGGCGCCGATCAGCTGACACTGACGACCAATCACGTGCGGAAATCAGCTCCACCATCGTCGACGGCATTGCGCTACCCGGCCATCTACTTGAGCAGTGTCAAGGGCGATTTCGAGGTCGGGGGCGCGGGAACCATCATCCAGGGTAACGACGGCAAGTGGAACGGGCTCGATGCGATCGTATTTCACGGCGAGGCAACGAAGAACCTGACGTGGATCACGGCCATCCCATCCGCCTCGACCGATGTGACGTTCGGCCAGCCTGAAGGACAATCCGGGGCTGTCCGCCTGCCATTCTGTCTTCATCCCGGATCCGTGCCCGGTGCTGCCCGCCACCCTGGCAACCAACTCTGACTGGACCGGGATCAACATCGACGCGGCGAATAGCGAGTTCACCAAGGGCAGGCTGCTCTACGCCACCAGCGGGATCACGATCAACTCCGCCTTGCTCAAGCTGAAGAGCACGCTCATCACGGGCCTTTCCGGTTATGCCGTGACCACCACCGGGACGGCGAGCGCGCAGATCGATTGCGCGTCCATCCACGCGAACGGGGGCGGTGTTTCCTCGACCGGCGCGGCAGGGACGAGCGTCATGTACAGCGACCTCTATGGCAACTCACCGGGAAAGGACTACAACGCGAGTGTCGCCGCCACGGCGACGAATGACTGGTGGGGCACGAACGCGCCCAGTCCGAGCCAGTACTCAGGCTTTGTGACCGTCGCCACGCCACTTCCGCAGCAGGCGCCCACCTTCAAGCACGGAGCCGGGGCGATTGCCTTCTCGAGCACCAACACCAACACGAGCGTCAATCCCGCCGGAAATTTCGGAAAGGGCACGCTTACCGTCACGTTGACCGCGGATCGCGAGATCGACCCAACCGTGCCGCTCGGCGCCAGCTTTCTTGGACCTGGCGAGACCGTGCCGCATCCGGTAACCGGCAGCTGGAAGCCGGATAACCTGACCTGGCAGGGCACTGCGACCATCGATCTCCCAACCGTCAACGCGGCGGGAATCAACACGCTGACGATCAGCGGCGCAAAGAGCTGCGTACCTGACGGGAACAATGTGATGGCGCCGGAGACCACAACCTTCACCCTTGATTTTGGCAAGGCGACGGTTACCGGGCCGGGGGCTGCCCAGAGCATCGGCGGCAAGAGCGCGACCTTCAGCGAGTCGGTGAATCCCAACGGCTGGAGCAACCAGGCCGATACGTTCGTCTTCTTCCAGTACAAACTCCACGGCGGGACCTACGTTCCCAACGACCTCGCGGGTCTGCAGTCGATCGCCCAGAATCCCACCGGCCTCCTCGGTTACGCGACGATCGGCCACGGTGCGGCCACTGTGCCGGTGAGCACCCAGGTCAGCCAGCTGCTGGCGACGAGCACCGCGTACGACTACCGGGTAATTGCCGTCGCCTCCAACGGCATCACCGTGGGACCGGACCACCTGTTCACGACGCTGGGTGCCTTGGACCACTTTGCCTTGGCGGCGGTTGGGTCGCCGCAGACCGCTGGGACCGCCTTCAGCGTCCAGGCGACCGCGTACGACGTTGGTAACAACGTGTTGATCGACTATCTCGGGAGCGGGGCCGTGGTGACCGGTAATCTGAGCACCGCCCCTGCCGGGAATTGCGCGGGTGTTACGTGCCCGCCCAAATATGGCAGCCAGAGCTGGAGCGCGGGAGTGGGGACGATCAGCGGCGTAACGGCATACGTAGCGGAGGACAACCGCACCCTGACGCTCACCGACGGTCTCGTGAGCGTGACCAGCGGCACCTTCAAGGTGAACGCCACCGGCACCGCGACGATGCTCTGGATCTCGACCGCCCCGCAGAGCTTCACGGCCGGGACGACCTCCGCGACGATCACGGTCGCCCAGACCGACGCCTACGCCAATCCGATGGTCGCCGCGGCGGCGATCGTCGTGACCCTGACGACGAACTCGGGGACCGGCGGCTTCGTCGATGCCATCACCAACGCGCCCATCACGACGGTCACGATTGCCATGAGTGACTCGAGCGCGAGCTTCAAGTACACCGATACCACAGCGGGATCACCGAAGATCACCGCGTCGCCGCCGGGCGGCAGCACCCTGACCGCAGCCACGCAGACCGAAACGGTGACGCCCTAAGGGCTGATCGGCTCGCCGTCGAGCTGCATCGGCTGCCAGAGAAGCTGATAGACGCGCGGCATCATCCAATCGCGAACCACCAGCGCGCCGGCGGCGACCATACAGGCGTTCATGACGCGGCGCCAGGACTCCTCTTCGTAGGCCGTCGACATCATTCGGATGATGGCCTCGGCTTCGGCGTCCGGAGGCAGCCGCTCATCGATGACCGCGGAGCTCGCCGGCTCCGGCCGCGTCGATGGTTGAAAGGCGCTCGCATCGGCGACCAGTTGAGCGGTCCGCATCGCGTCGTAGAAGGCGGACTCCGACCCGGGGAAGACGTCGCTCTTGGCGATCCGAGTCGCCACCTCGAGGGCCTTGAAGTATTCCGGCGACTGCGTGACCTCGAGGTCGGGGATGGCGCCCACCCCCGGGGCGGCCTCCGCGACCCGCTCCCACTCCTGGGGCGTCAGCCGGCGGAACCGGTCGAGGAGCGCCTCGACTTCGGCGGTGTTCGGCCCGAACCTCTTAACGGCCATCTCACTTACAATACGCGCGGTTCCATGACAGTAGGAGTTTTGTCATGCCCGTAGTCCAGTGGGTCGTCAGTGTCGGCGACACGGTGGAGGCGCGCGACGGTGGGCTCGGCGTCGTGCGCGAGATCTTCGAGGGGCCTCCGCAGTCCGCGCAAGGGCTGTTCGTGTCGAGCGAGTCCTACATGCGGGTGGTCAGCCCGGGCCAGCCGGACCTCTTTGTTCCCTTCGAGGAGATCGTCGACGTCAGCGACGTCAAGCAGCGTGTCTATCTCAAGCGCTGGCTGCGGGAGATCAACGCCCTGGGCTGGACGCGTGACCCGCGCAAACCGGGCGCAGCGGCGGCGCCCTACTTCCCCAAACCGCCCTCGGCTGCCCCGGTCAAACCCGACGCCAACGGCGGCGTCCCGCCGCGCCCGCTGGTGGACAGCGGCGCCTGGTCCCCGGGTGAGGCCGCGCCGCGGCCCGAGCCGGGCCGGCAATATCGGATCGGCGACCGGTTCAAGCCCGGCGATGCGATCCCGGTGGAGGGCCAATACCTGTGTACGGTGTGCGGGTTTCGCAAGCACTCGCGCCAGTTTCGGGAGGAAAATCCCGATGGTCGCTTCCCGCCGCCGCACCACCCGGGTGCACTCTGGGAGCTCGAAGACCTGCGGCCATAGGGCGTTGACCTGATTCGCGCGCGAGCGCTCGATGGCCGTCTGTATTCGGAAACCTCTTTGTTAGACTAGCCGCGTACCGTGCTGAGCGATTACTTTCCCTTGCTCATTTTCCTAACCGCGGTCTTCGTTTTTGGCCTCATCGCTCTCTTCTTTCCGCCCTGGCTTGCCGGTCACCGGCAGTCGGCGGCTAAGGACCTTCCCTATGAGTCGGGCATCGTGCCCCGCTCCGGCGCCCGGCGGAAATTCGCGGTCAGTTTCTACCTGACCGCCATGCTCTTCATCATCTTCGACGTCGAGGCGATCTTCATCTACCCCTGGGCCGTCATCCTCAAGGGCTTGCGCTGGTTCGGGGTCATCGAGATGGGGCTCTTCGCCGCGATCCTGCTCGTCGCCCTCATCTACGTGTGGCGGAAGGGGGCGCTCGAATGGGGGAACTGACGCTTCGCCCCGGCCCGATGCCGACCGGCCGCGCGGCTGGACCCACCCCGCTCAACGCGCTGGGTGACAACGTCCTCACCACCACGCTCGACAAAGTGATCAACTGGGGCCGGTCGAGCGCGATCTGGCCGGCGCTCTTCGGGCTCGCCTGCTGCGCGATCGAGATGATGGGAACGGTCGGGCCGCGGCACGACCTGTCGCGCTTTGGTTCGGAGCTCTTCCGTGCGTCGCCGCGGCAGGCCGACCTCATGATCGTCTCTGGACGGGTGTCCATCAAGATGGCGCCAGTGCTCCGTCAGATCTACGACCAGATGCCCGAGCCCAAATGGGTGATTGCGATGGGTGCCTGCGCCTCCTCCGCCGGGATGTTCAACAACTACGCGATCGTGCAGAGCGTGGACAAGATCGTGCCGGTCGACATCTACCTCCCGGGCTGCCCGCCGCGGCCGGAGGCCCTGATCGATGCCGTCGTCAAGCTGCAGCGCAAGATCCGCGGTGAGCCGCTGGTCAAGCGCCCTGCCTGACTGCCACTGTGCTCGTCGAGCGTTTGGGCAACCGCTTCACACAAGCGTTGCGGGAGAGCTCGGACTTTCGCGGTGACCTGAGCATCGTCGTCGATCCCAACTCGGTGGTGGACGTCGCCCGCTACCTGCGGGATGACGAGGGTTTCGACTATTTCCTCTACGCGACGGCGGTCGACTGGCCTGCGCGCGATCCCCGCTTCACGGTCGTGTGGGAGGTGCGATCGCTGGCAAACAAGACCCGGATCCGCATCAAGACGACGGCCGCGATGCCCGAGCCGCACGTGCCGACCCTGACCGATGTGTGGCCGGCTGCCAACTGGCACGAACGAGAGACCTGGGACTTGCTCGGCATCAAGTTCGACGGCCATCCTGACCTGCGCCGGCTGCTGATGCCGCAGAGCTGGGAGGGCCATCCGCTGCGGAAGGATTACGTCTCCTTCGGCGAGCCGGTCATCTTCAGCGACCAGAAGCTTGAAGGGCTGGAGCCCGACGCGATCCGTGGCTGAGACGCGCGTCGCGCAGGAACCGTTTGGCCCGGGTCCTGCCCAGGAGCCGTTCGGGCCGGGCCCGGAACCGGAGCCGTTCGGCCCGGAGCACGAGCCGCCGACCGATTGGATCGAGCTCAACATGGGGCCCCAGCATCCCAGCACGCACGGCGTGCTCCGGGTCCGGCTGAAGCTCGATGGCGAGGTCGTGCGCGATGCCGACCCGGACATCGGCTACCTCCACACCGGGTTCGAGAAGTCCTTCGAGGAGAAGACCTACACGCAAGGCATCACCTTCAGCGACCGGATGGATTACCTGGCGCCGCCCATCAACAATGTCGGCTTCGTGATGTCCGTCGAAAAGTTGATCGGCGTGGAGGTCCCGGCCCGGGCGCAGGCGATCCGGGTGATGATGATGGAGCTGGCGCGGATCGCCAGCCACGAGCTCTGGCTGGGCACCGCCGGCCTCGACCTCGGCGTCTACTCCGGCTTCTTCTACGCCTGGCG
>WNGG01007216.1_pt1 | contig 12329 bp, 9 predicted proteins | sample 5400661 | NCBI WGS metagenome assembly WNGG01 (sample SAMN13153372, study PRJNA577476) | soil metagenome | isolation source: 100 cm soil or saprolite under Garry oak tree replicate 1 | place: USA:California | collected 2016-06-15 | reverse complement strand
GGGGACAATTAACGGCTACGGCGAGCGATGCGGTAACGCCAATCTATGTTCCGTTATTTCGATTCTCGAGTTGAAACTCGGTCATCAGACGATCGGTCGAGAACGTCTCGCTCATTTGACTGAAGTTTCACGTTTTACCGCCGAGCTTGCGAACCTGCCGCAGCGCAGCGATCTCCCATTCGTGGGCCGCAGCGCATTCGCTCACAAAGGCGGGATTCACGTGAGCGCGGTGATGCGCGACCCTTCGACTTATGAACACGTTGACCCGGAACTGACCGGCAACGGACGCCGCGTGCTGGTTTCGGACCTTTCGGGCAAGAGCAACATGCTTTACAAGGCGGCCGAGATGGGTCTTGACGTGAGCGGCGGGGGCGATAGACTGCGTTCGGTTGTAAGCCGAATCAAGCAGCTCGAGCACGAAGGCTTTCAGTTCGAGGCAGCCGAAGGCTCGGTCAAACTGCTGCTCGAAGAGGCCCTCGGCAATTATCAAGAATTCTTCAGCTTGGAAAACTATCGCGTGGCGACCGAGCGAGACTCGGCCGGCGTGCTGAGATCGGAAGCGACGGTGACCGTATCGCTGGACGGCAAGATCAATCAAGCTACTGCCGAGGGTTGCGGACCCGTTCACGCGCTCGATAGGGCGCTTCGGCTGGCTCTCGGCAGCGCCTTCCAATGCCTGAGTGATGTTCACCTGAGCGACTACAAAGTTCGCGTGCTTGATGCCGACAAGGCTACCGCCGCCAAAGTGCGCGTGCTCGTGCAGAGTGAGGATGCGCAAGACTCGTGGAGCACTGTCGGCGTGTCCGACAACATTCTCGAAGCAAGCTGGCAGGCGCTGTCGGACGCGATCAATTACAAACTCTTGAAAACCCGTCGAGGCGAGAACGCGGAAGCGGGCGAGCCTCAGTATGCGCTGTTGTAGCATGATTCGGAGCGAGGAATGATTAACCACAAAGGCACAAAGCCACAAAGTTCTTCCGACTTCATTGTGACTTTGTGTCTTTGTGGTTAAGTCTTTTTCCAAAGGAGCAAGGCTTTGTCATTTGATAAAACGGATTGGGTATGGATGAACGGCGCTCTCACCCACTGGAGCAACGCGACAGTGCACGTGTCGGCGCACGCGCTTCACTACGGGAGCGGAGTGTTCGAAGGGATGCGCTGTTACGACACTGTTGACGGGCCGGCGGTCTTTCGAATGGACGCGCACCTCGACCGGTTCTACGCGTCGGCTGCCGTCTACGGAATTGAGATTCCTTATAACCGAGAGGAGCTCGCAGAAGCGACCGCGACGGTAATTCTTCGCAACGGCTTCAGAAGCTGCTATGTGCGACCGATCTGCTATCACGGCAGTTCGAGCCTCGGCGTGCACCCGCGCAACTGCCCCGTTGAGGTAGTGATCCTCACGTGGCCCTGGGCTCCGTACCTCGGTGACGAAGGGCTTGAAACGGGGGTGCGCGTGACCGTTTCTTCGTGGACCAAGTTTCACTCGCGAATGATTCCGACGACCGCGAAAGGCTGCGGCGGGTACCTTAATTCCATGCTCGCGGTGCGCGAGGCGGTTGAGTGGGGTTATGACGAGGCGTTGCTGCTCGATGCGGACGGTAACATCGCCGAGGGATCAGGCGAGAACCTGTTCATTGTTCGCGACGGTCGTTTGTTGACCAATGACGAACGCTCTTCTATTCTGCTGGGCATCACGCGAGACGCAGTGATAACAATAGCCCGTGATCTCGGCTATGAGGTTGAGGTTGGAACGCTGAAACTCGAGGATCTGCTTGCCGCTGACGAAGCATTCTTTACCGGCACAGCCGCAGAGGTCACGCCGATACGCGAGATTGACGGCAAACAGATCGGCAGCGGATCGCGCGGGCGCGTCACTGAAGCGATTCAGCAAGCGTTTTTCGCCGCCGCGTACGGTCGTGACACCCGCTACCGGGCGTGGCTGCACTTCGCCGCTGAACAGCCGGCGGCTGCCGCTTTGCAGGATTTCGAGCCGGTCGGATCCTTGTAGCCTGTACGGGCGTCCCTCTGTGGACGCCCCTCGCTGGTGAATGAACCTTAGCGCGAAGAGGGGCGTCCACAGAGGGACGCCCATACATGGATGATATGGACTTGATGCAACTCGAAATGTTCGTTGCGATGGTCGAGGAAGGCAGCTTTCATAAAGCAGCCCAACGGATGTTTCGCACCCAGCCGGCGCTCAGCATGTCGCTGCGCAAGCTGGAGCAGGAGTTGGGCGCGCCGCTGTTTGATCGGTCGAACCGCAACGCTTATGCGTTGACGGATAGCGGCGAGGTGCTTTACGAGTACGCCAAACGCCTGCTTAACCTTCGTGATGAAGCGAGGTCGGCCCTTGGCCAGCTTCACAATCTTCAAGGCGGGCGAATCCGAATAGGCGCAAACGAGAGCACAAGCTTATACCTTCTTCCCAGGTTCATACTCGCCTTCCGCGAGCAGTATCCAAAAATAAAGATAGAAGTCTTCCGTCATCTTTCGGCGCGGCTCCCGCAGGAGCTCAAGCAGCGAAATTTGGACTTTGCGTTTTTATCCTTTCTGCCCGACGACAGCGATTTGGAAGCAACTCCTTTCATGCGCGATGAGCTGGTGCTGATTGCCAGCCCAAGTCACCGGCTCGCTGGTCAGCCTCGCGTTCACATACGTGAATTGGGCGCCGAAAGCTTCATCGCCCACAACGTTCGTTCACCCTCGCGCGACAAGGTGATCGAGACTTTCCGGAGGTTTCAGACGCCGCTGAACATTGCGATCGAGATTGCCACAATCGAGACGATAAAAAAGTTCGTGGCAATGAATCTCGGCCTGGCGTTTGCGCCCTTGATGTGCGTTCAAGACGAAGTCGAATCTGGCGAGTTGGTGGTGATCCCGTTGGAAGGATTTCGCCACGAGCGCACGTTATGGATGGTGCGCCGCCGCACGAATGCACACTCCCACGCGGCACAGGCTTTCATGCAAGTCATCGCCTCCCAGGCCGAGCGACTGCTTCGAGGCCAGCGACCAACAACTCCCGCCGAAGATAAGGACGAGGCCGCTTCTGAGGCCATCAACTGACCTACCAGGCCTTCTCCTTTCTTAGCGTCCACTTCACGTCTTCGCATCTCGGGCCGCGATGATAGACAATTTTGTAGTTTTACGAGAGCTCTTGATACGAATCTGTAGGTCCGTGTTTGGGCTTTAGCAGATGGATTTTGAAAAGCTGCTGAATCCTCGAATAAAACAAGGCCTCGAGAATCTGTCAGCAGCGGCACTAGCTTTGCTCTAATCGCGAAGCAACTAAGGAGCGAACTCTGGTCGAGCTGTGTCGAACAAACAGAGATGCAGATAAGCCTGGAAAAAATTGTGACGCACGCCAACGAGAGGCTCGCCATCGGCGGCGAGGCGAAAGATCACGAGGCCTGGGTGGAGAGGTTCCGCCGGTTTCTCAAACTTGAGGGCGAGCGGCTGAAGAGCCGGCACAGGTTTGGGTTGGGAGGCGGCGAAATCGCCGGTGGCAGGAGTCACTTGATTGATGTCGTGGTATGCCGGGTCTGCGACGTGGCAGCATCAGACCTGGCGCCCCGCGATGCTGAGTTGAACGATTTCGCGCTGGTGGCGCTCGGCGGCTACGGACGCCGCGAACTCGCGCCATATTCAGACATCGACATCTTGTTATTGCACGCCGGCAGGCGCTCGAAGGGCTTGAAGCAATTCACCGAACGAGTGCTCTACTTGCTCTGGGACATGGGGCTGACCGTCGGACACAGCTTCCGATCGGTGAGCGAGTGCGTCGAGATGGCGGCCAGCGATCTGCATTCGCGCAACGCGATGGCTGAGGCTCGACTCGTTACCGGAAACGCTCATCTGTTTCGTCGTCTAAACAGGGAACTTGATGACGCGGTCTTCAAGAACAAACGCCACACGAATGCCTTTCTCAGAAGGATGACCGACGAGCTTGAGGCGAGATACGAGAAGTTCGGCAAGACCGTCTGTCTCCAAGAACCGAATGTCAAAGAGAGCGCAGGCGGTTTGCGCGATCTGCACTCGGCGGTGTGGGTCGGCAATGCGATATTCGGCTCGAAGAGCCTCGACGATCTGCGCGCCGACGACCACGTGTCAGGCGCTGAGTATTCAACGGCGCGGCGGGCATACGACTTCATCATGCGCGTCCGTAATGAGGCTCATTTTTCGACGGGACGCAGGACGGACCTTCTGACGCTCGACCTTCAACCGCTGATCGCGTCGAATCTGGGTTATGCGCCGCGTCGCGGGCTGCTTGCTTCCGAGCGACTGATGCTTGATTACTACCGGCGAGCGAGAGAGCTGCACCAGTTCTGCGAAACATTTCTGGTGCGAGCGCTCGAGTCGCGCAACGAAAAACGCAGGCGCGCCAAGGGCTTCCGTCCAAGCTTCGAGTTAAGACAAGGAAATCTTTACCTCAGCATAGTGCGGGGCGCCGCAAGTAAGGATTCTTCGACTGGGGGCCTTGAGATAAGAGGCGGTCGGATCTGTTCAAAAAACGGCGCGCTTGATTTCGGCGGCGATCCGATGAGGTTGATGCAAGTTTTCCAAATGTCCCAGGCTGAAGAGGCACCGCTCGCCAGTGAAGTGAAGCTGGCTATCCGCAACAATCTTTCTTTGGCAGATCGACGCTTCCGATCATCAAAGCCAGCCTCGCGAGCGCTGATGGAAATTTTGCGTCCGAAGGGGCGAGTATCCGGCGCGCTTCGAGAGATGCACGACACGGGATTCCTGGCGCGACTGCTCCCCGAGTTCGGCCACATAACTTTTTTGGTCCAGCACGACTTCTACCACAAGTACACGATTGACGAGCACTTGCTGAAAGCCGTTGAGGCGCTCGATCTGCTGTGGATGCATCACGATCAGAAGCTTTCGCACTTCGCCAGAGTGTTTGCCGAGATTGAAGACGCGGCCCCGCTGTATCTGGGGTTGCTGCTTCACGACATCGGCAAGGGACGAGGCAAGGGCCACGTGGCGCGCGGCGTTCGCATAGCCGAACGCGTGTGTGAACGATTGCGGCTCGAACGAACAATCGCGGATTCGGTGATCTTTCTCGTGCGTCAGCATCTGCTGATGTCGCACACCGCGCAACGACGCGACACGGCCGACGAAGACTTGCTCGAGGAATTTGTGACGACGGTCGGCAGCCTTGACCGCCTTAACATTCTATTGCTCTTAACGTACGCAGACATCAGAGCCGTCGGGCCGGAAGTTTGGACCGACTGGAAGGGTACGCTGCTTTGGGACCTTTACGCGCGCGCGCGATCTCACTTCACAGGCGGCAGGCCTGTAAGGTGGGATACGCATCACAAGATGAGCGTCAAGCAGCAAGTGATTCGCGAGCTTCTCCCTAGATACATGCCGAGCGACGTGTGGAAGCATTTCGCAATGATGCCTGAACGGTATCTTCGAGCGACTGACCCCGATCAGATGGTTCGACATTTTCGGCTGATTGATCAAATGCGCGACGAGCCGCTTGTCGTTGAATGGCGAGTGCCCGAGGGAAACCATTGCACTGAGCTGACGGTTTGTACGCACGATCGGCAAGGTCTGTTTGCTCAGCTGGCCGGCGCGTTGACCGCGTCGGGCATCAACATACTGAGCGCTGATGTTTACACCCGCGAAGATGGGATCGTCGTCGACACGTTCAAGGTGTGCGAGACCAGCGGATCTCATTCAGTGAAGCCTCAGCGCTCGGCTAAGGCCGAGCAGAATCTGAAAGCGGCAATCCATTGGCAGTATGACGTCTCAGCGGCGGTCGAGCAGTGGCGAGCGAAGCTCCCGCGGCGAAGACGGCTAATCCCCAGAGGTGATACGCAGCCAAAGGTTCGTTTCAACTCTGAAGCGTCGGCTACAAACACTGTCATCGAGGTGCAGGCTGAGGACGAGCCGGGCCTTGCCTACAAGTTGGCCAACACGCTCGCGGGACTGAGCGTCAACATAATGCTCGCCAAGATCACCACCGAAAAGAGTCTCGCGCTGGACATCTTTTATGTTACCGATGCGAGCGGACGCAAACTCGATGAGAACCAGATGTCCGAAGTCGGAGCCGCATTGATGAGTGCGCTCGCGGGCCCAACGAAGGAGCCATTATGAGAAAGATCGAAGCTATCATCCGTCCGCACCTGCTTGAAGCCGTGAAGAGTGCTTTGCAGGAAGCAGGCGTGATCGGAATGACCATCAGCGAAGTCAAAGGCTTTGGCCGTCAAAAGGGCCACACAGAGACCTATCGCGGCAGCGAATACCGTGTGGATTTTGTGCCAAAGGTCAAGATCGAGGTCGTGCTTCCCATCGAATTGGTTGATCTCGCAATCGACGCGATCATGAAGACCGCAAAGACGGGCAAGTTCGGGGACGGCAAGATCTTTGTGATTCCGGTCGAGGAGGTTGTGCGGATTAGAACAGCAGAGCGCAACGAGGAGGCGATCTAAGAATGGGTCTACGCACTTATATCGAAGGGAGAGCGCCACTGATGAAAAGCGCAGGTCTCAAATCGCGACCGGTTTGGCTGGTGTTGGGGTTCGTGCTTGTTGTCGGCTGTCTTCGCAGCTACGCGCAAGACAGCGGTTCGGCGTCGATCAATTCGGGCGACACCGCGTGGCTGTTAATCGCCGCCGCGTTGGTGATGTTGATGACAGCGCCGGGCCTTGCGCTTTTTTACGGCGGCCTGGTCAGCCAGCGCAACGTGCTGTCAACCTTAATGCACAGCTTCTTCTTGCTTTGCCTTATTAGTATTCAGTGGGTAATTTTTGGCTACAGTCTCTCGTTTGGCTCTGACAAGAGCGGCATAGTCGGCGGGTTGACTTATTTACTGTTCAACGGCGTTGGCGCCGACGCCGCCAGCGGCGCGTCGTACCCGCACATCGCGTTTGCAATGTACCAGGCGATGTTCGCGGTCATCACCGTAGCGCTCATCACCGGAGCCTTCGCCGAGCGAATGAATTTTAAAGCGTTTATTCTCTTCAGCCTGCTATGGGCAACGCTGATTTATGATCCTCTTGCGCACTGGGTGTGGGGCGGCGGATGGCTCATGAAGCGCGGCACTCTGGATTTTGCGGGAGGCACGGTTGTGCACATCAGCTCGGGAGTGTCGGCGCTGATCGCGGCGTTGGTGATCGGCCGCCGCTCGGGCTATCCAAGAAGCGTGCTTCCTCCGCACAACGTAACGCTGACCGTGATGGGAGCGGCTTTGCTGTGGTTCGGGTGGTTTGGCTTCAATGCTGGAAGCGCGCTGGCAGCGAACGGACTGGCGGCTATTGCATTTGCTGTGACTAACACCGCGGCGGCGATGGCAGGTCTGACGTGGGCGGCTATCGAGTGGATGCATCGCGGTAAGCCGACAATTCTCGGACTCGCCACGGGCGCCGTGGCCGGGTTAGTCGCGATCACTCCTGCCGCCGGTTATGTCAGCGTCTCGTCTTCGCTCGCGATAGGCATCGGCGCAGGCGCAGTTTGCTATTTGGGCGTCAACAGACTCAAGCCGCTTTTCGGATACGACGATTCACTTGACGTGTTCGGCGTGCACGGCCTCGGCGGGACGTGGGGGGCGATTGCGACGGGAATATTCGCTACGAAGTCAGTGAATCCGGCTGGCGCCGACGGATTGATCCACGGCAACGCGCCGCAATTGCTGAATCAGGTCATTGGCGTGTTGGCTGGTTGGGTGCTGGCAGGAGCGGGCACGTTCATTATTTTGAAGCTGGTAGGCTTGGTGATGCCGCTGCGCGTCACCGAGGAAGAAGAGATCGCCGGTCTGGATCTCGCGCTCCACGGCGAGGTCGCTTACAACGTGTTTGGTCCCGGCATGAGCGTTGGAAGCGGGGCTCATCCTTCTCACGACTTGCATGCGAGTAGTTCACTAATAAATGACTCGGCAATGGCCCGCGAGATTCGTTCTGGAGATTGATCGAGTTCGAAATCCATCATAGGAGGCTTTATGGAAAGTAGGAGTTTTGAAATGATGCCTGGTGAAGTAGTGCACAACATGATTTCCGCAAGAGCATATGAGATTTATCAGCTGCGCGGCGGCGAACCCGGCCGCGAGGCTGAAGACTGGCTCCTGGCAGAACGAGAGATCCTCGCTGCTCTGAGCGATCGGCCGATGTCCGAAGACGTTAGGAAGTCAGTTTCAAAATTTTCGAAGAGAACTCGCGTCTCGAAGAAATCTTCCAAAGCTCCGACTGCGAAGAAGCGACCTCGAAAGCAACGCGCCGATACATCAATTGTGTAGGAATATCGAGTCACTTATAATCCGATACCGTCACCCATGGGGAGCACGGGGAACACGGGTCTTATCCCAGTGTGCCCATGCTCCCCATGGTTACTATTCCGTGAGCCACAAATGATTGATGAATTGAGCGAGTTGCTTTCTTCTATTCGCAAGAGCGTAAATACCTCGGCTAATCCAGCAGCGGTTGTCTTCAACTGTCACATCACCGGGCTTGCGGTCGCGCGCTCGCTTGGACGTCGAGGCGTGCCGGTGATCGGGCTCGATCGAGATGAAGCGGGTTACGGTTTGCAGTCGCGATACACGACAGTTGCGGGCAGGTGTCCGTATCCGCTAGATGACGAGCGCGGGTTTATCGATCTGCTGCTGCAGATCGGCGCTTCGTTGAAGCGCAAAGCCGTGCTGTTTCCGTGTCTTGATGAATGGGTGTTTGCGGTCGCGCGTCACGCAAGCGAACTCGCGGACTATTACATTCTTCCGTTCTCGGACATTGAAACCGTCGAGCGAATACTCGACAAGGATTTGCTCTATCGAAAATGCGAAGAGCGCGGAATCCCGATCCCTCGAACTTTCTATGTTGGCGAGCGAAGTCGCGAGCAAATCGCCGGCGAGATAAGTTACCCTTGCATCGTGAAGCCCGCGCTTCAACGGGCGTTTACCAACGAGTTTGGAGAAAAAGTACTAAGGGCGGAGAACCGTCGCGAGTTTCTCGCCCTGTGCGAGCGAGCCGCGCATCATCCGCTGCTTGCTCAGGAGATTGTCGGAGCGGGCGTGGACAGCTTTTATTCACTGTGCAGCTATATCGGACGCGACGGAGAAGCGAAAGGCGTGTTCGTGGGTCGCAAACTCGAACAGTATCCTCCTGATTTCGGCACGGCGTGTCTTGTCGATTCGCGATACGTCGGAGAGATCGTCGAGCGGGGGGTTGATATACTGAAGCAGTTTGGCTATCAGGGGATCAGCGAGGTGGAGTTCATCTACGATGAGCCAAGTCGTGATTTCAAGCTTCTAGACATCAACACGCGGGTGTGGAAATGGATTGGTCTTCCGATCCGCGCGGGTATCGATCTGCCATGGCTAGCGTATGCTGACGCTGTCAACGGCGACTCCAAGCCTGCTCCTAAACAACACGACGGCTTGCGCTGGGTTTATCTGAAGGATTACATTGCGTTGCGTCGCGAGCGAGCGGGAAGCGAAGAGACTACGCTGACGCGTCAGGACTGGCTCGATCTGATGACAAGCCGCCCGGATTCGGAGATCGTTGATGCCGTGTTATCGCAAGACGACCCAGAGCCTTTCGTTCAGATGATCGAGAGTTTGTTCACGAAGCAGCAGTACTATTGCGCGTGTTAGGAATAACATGTAGGGGCCGAGAATGAAGAAGATACGCTACGGATTCTGGATGCCGATATTCGGCGGGTGGCTGCGCAACATCGATGACGAAGCGATGGAAGCCACGTTTAATTACAACAAACGTCTCGCGCAGCGCGCCGAGCAAATCGGCTTCGACATCAGCCTGCTAGCCGAGCTGAATCTCAATGACATAAAAGGCGCAAACTCTCCGGTGCTCGAATGCTGGACCACCGCTGCGGCAATCGCTTCCGTCACGGAGAGAGTCGAGTTGATGAACGCGATTCGCCCGGGTTTTCGGCTCCCGGCAGTCGTAGCCAAAATGTCCGCAAACATCGATCACATCTCCAACGGGCGATTCAGTCTGAACATCGTGTCCGCGTGGTGGGAGCAAGAGATGCGCGAGTACGGAGGCGCCTGGGTGGCGCACGATCAACGCTATGAGCGCACACGCGAGTTCATCGAAGTGATGTGCGGGATGTGGACCGAAGAAGAATTCAGTTACGAAGGCCGCTATTACAAAGTCGAGAAAGCTCACCTGGAACCTAAGCCCCTTCGCAAGCCTTGGCCGACGCTTTACGCCGGGGGCGAATCAGAAGATGCGAAGCAAATGATCTCGCGTTACTGCGACGGCTACCTGATGCACGGGGACCCGCCTGACAACGTGCGCCCGAAGGTTGAAGAGATGGAACGCCGCAGGAACGAGTTGGGACTCGGGTCGATGGTGTACGGTATTGCGGCTTACGTGATTTGTCGCAACAGCGACGCGGAAGTGAAGAAAGAGATAGATCGCATCTGCGACGTCAAAGACACAGCCGGTTATTTCGGCTTCAAAGATTTCACGACTCAGAGCCAGCTCGAACGCGAGCTATCGTTGAGAGACTACAGCGTATCGAATCGCGGGCTGCGGACTGGTCTCACCGGCACCCCGGAGCAGATCGCCGAACGAATAATCGAGTTTCGGAACACGGGCGTAGAAATTTTCTTGATGCAGATGAGCCCGATGATGGAAGAAATGGAGCGCTTTGCTGAAGAAGTGATGCCCCTCGTCAACTCGAATCTCGCCAACTAAACGGCTAAGCACTCTCGACTCCGAGACAACGAGTGCCGAAAGCAAGAAAATGTGGGCGGCGTCAAACCCGCCAAGCTAATGGCAGGTGATTGACCTACCGTCCAATTGCCCTACCCTTCAGTAGCTGGTTCATTGTCCACTGACTACAAAACTAGAGCCGCGTGTAATACGCCTCGCCCGCGCAAGCTCGACACAGTATGCGGCCATCACGTATGGTCTCGCGACGATCGTTGATTCCTTCGCCGCATTCTTCGCACTGAACCCTTGAAACCGGCCTCCCAGGCTGATCCTGAGGTGGCACGTTCACACGGACTCGCTCGATTTTGAACAGCTCTTGGTCGGGGAGTAGCTTGTAAGCGCGAAGTTGACGTTCGTACTTGTTTTCGATTTCCGGAAAGGCGCAATCGGCAGCTTTGCGCGACGAATCGAGAGCAACAACGCGAACGGCGTCGCCGGTTTTGACATTGAGAAACGTCGCAGCGAGCTTGCCGTAGTCGTAGTACTTCAGAGTGCGCTTGCCGAGCCTGCAGCCCGTGACTGTGTTCACTGCATCGGCGGCGCAGCGATCTATCTCGACGAATACGATCAGGTTTTTTCGATCGGCGCCCCGCGGGTCTTCGACGCCGACTGCCTGGCAGCCGAGCATCGCCATCCTGACCCCGAGCACCTGTCCGGCGCACATGTGACCGTGAGAATGTTCGGCCTGGTCGAGAAGTTCTTCGAGCGGCTCCATACGGGAGATTATAGAACACGGATGAGAGGGATGCGACGGATCAGCGCGGATCGGATCAGTGCAAATCCGTCTAACCAGCGTCATCCGCGGTCTACAGTGAACTATTAGTACAGCAAGTAATCCTCACGTCGCTTGGCGAAGTCGTTAAGCCCGTCGCGCCAGGTGTCTTCGATTTCAGCTACTGACATTCCCGCTTCAATCTGTTCGCGAAGACGCGAGCTTCCGTTGATCACATCAAACGGAAGCTTGTCGTAAACGTATTCGTAAGGCGGCTGCTTCCACTCGAACCGATCTGGATAGAGCCGTCGAATCGCGCTGATGATTGCAACGCCGGTGATGACAGGCGTAAACGAAGCGCGATCAGTCACGTGAATTTGAATCCCGCCACAAAGCTCGCCGGCGAACTTGTGAAAGTTCGGTTGGAAATGCAGCGGGCGGAACACTACGCCCGGCAAGTTGTCTCTCTTCAGCTCGTCGATCAACAAGTATGGCTCGACGTAAGGCGCGCCCATGATCTCAAACGGTCTAGTGGTGCCGCGACCTTCCGAAAGCGCCGTGCCCTCGATCATGACGCTTCCGGGATAAACGACCGCCGTCTCAACGGTCGGCATATTCGGCGACGGCATCAGCCAGGGCAGACCCGTTTCGTCGAAGTACATCTCGCGTCGCCAGCCTTCCATCTTGACGACTTGGAGATCACAGCCAATTCCGAATTCGTGATTGAACATCAACGCGAGCTCTCCAATGGTCATTCCGTGACGCATCGGAATTGGAAACATCCCCACGAAAGATGCGAACTCAGGCTCGAGAATGTTGCCTTCGATTTGAACGCCGCCGATCGGATTGGGCCGGTCGAGCACGATGAAGCGCTTGCCTTGCTCGCGCGCTGCTTGCATTGCCAGCGCCATTGTGTAGACGAACGTGTAGACGCGCGT
>WNGG01008244.1_pt1 | contig 12339 bp, 13 predicted proteins | sample 5400661 | NCBI WGS metagenome assembly WNGG01 (sample SAMN13153372, study PRJNA577476) | soil metagenome | isolation source: 100 cm soil or saprolite under Garry oak tree replicate 1 | place: USA:California | collected 2016-06-15 | reverse complement strand
CTGGGCGCCCACCAGTTAGGTAATACACCACACCTAGATCGACATCATCCCTGGCCTGCAAGAACACCAATCTAGATCAAAATAGCCAGGAAACTCCGGCTAGCGCTCGTCAGCCGCGCCGCCGCCCGCCCGAGATCGCCCAGGCGAGTACCGGGCTGCGATCCAGGCGACCGGGATGTTCGCGATGCCGAGCGCCAGGCCGCGCGGGCCGAGGATCGCGGGCGAGACGAGCAGGCAGGCCGCGGTGACCACCAGGTCGGCCACGAGCAGCGGCCAGCGGCGCCAGCGGGCCTGCCGGTACCCGTAGATGGTCAGGACGGTCCACCCCGGTCATCACCGCGATGACCGTCCAGCTCAGGATCGGGTGCGCGTCACCCGGAAGTTCTGCGCCATCCGTACCGCGGCATAGGCGAGCGCGGCGATCCGGAAGACGGCGAGGGCCCGCCAGAGGGGTACCTCGAAGGTCTCCGGGCCCGTCGCCACGGCTGCCACCCTACGGCGCCGGTGCCAGCGCGCGGCCGGCCTTGGAAATCTTGGACGCCTGCACCCGCTCCAGTGGGTACAGGCGTCCAAGATTGCGTTACAGCAGACCAGCGAGCGACTCGAAGATCGGCAGTGAGCCCACGAGCGGCAGGGAGCCGATGAGCGGGAGGGAACCCACCAGCGGCAGCCCCTCGCCGTCCACGGCCGGTTGCTGCTCCTCGCCGGTACCGGCCTCCGTGCCGGCGCCCAGCAGCGAGCCGAGCACCGGCAGCGCCGGAAGCGCCGGCAGCGAACCCACCGCCGGAAGGGATCCCAGCGCCGGCAACGAGCCCAGCGCCGGAAGATCGCCGAGCGGCAGCGAGCCGACCAGCGGCAGGGAACCCACGAGCGGAAGGTCCTCGGTCGGCGCGGCCGTCGGCAGCGCATCCACCGCCGGCCCCGCGTCGCCCAACGGCAACCCTCCCGTGACGCTGTCGAAGACCGGCAGCACCTCGTCGGCCACCCCCGAGCCGGCGGAGAACACCTCCGAGCCGGCGGAGAGCGGGTCGGCGGCGCCGGGTACCCCGAGCGCGCCCGGCAGCGCGGCACCGTCGATCGGCAGGGAACCCAGGGACGTCAGCCCCGCCACGGACCCCCCGTCGGTACCGTCGGGCAGCCCCTCCGCACCGCCGACCAGGGGCAGCCCGCCGAGGCCGTCGACCAGCGGAAGGCCGGCGATCCCGGACTCCTGCGGCGCCGCCAGCCCGCCGAGGTCCGGCAGCGGAAGGACCTCGGTGACCGGCAGCGCGTGCAGCAGCGCCGGTACCTTGTCCGACACGTGCCCGACCGAGGTCAGCGCGTGGAGGGTCCGTCCGGTCCGGGGCACCAGCGGCAGCAGCCCGGCGTCGGTCCGCTCGCCGGGGGCACCCATGGTCAGGCCGAGGTTGGAGGGGCCGCCAGCCGGCGTGAACAGGCTGTCCAGCAGGCCGGTCAGCCGCTGCGGGTCGCTCGCCGGGGTGGAGGCGTCGGCGTGGGCGGTGCCACTACCGAGCAGCCAGATGCCACCGGCGATGCCGACGGTACCAACCGTGCGGCGTAACCACTTGTTCATCCTCATCCCATCCGGTCGGGAACAGTCGCGGGCACGCGCAAAGGCGGCCATACAGTTACTCAACGAGCAACCGGGGCAAACCGTTCTTGATCGGCGCCGATCAACCTCTCGCGCGGCGTCGATAGGATCTGGCCGTGACCGAGCGCTTTCGACGCCTGCGGGACGGCGCGCCGGGGTTCGTGGCCGCGGCCCGGCGCCGGGTCCGCCCGCACCAGATGACCCAGCCGGGGGTACCGGAAGCCGAGCCGCACTTCGTCGTCTGGGGTGACGACGCGCTCGCCCGGCGGCTGGTGGAGGAGCTGATCCAGGTACACCGGTACCCGGTGACGGTCATCCTGCCGTCCCGCGGGCACAACTACGGTCCGCAGCTCGCCCGGCTCCCCGGGGTACGCGTCATCGAGGCGGATCGGCTGAGCGCGGCGGTGTTCCACCGGGCCCGGATCGGCACCGCCACCGCCCTCGCCCTACTCAAGCAGGACGACGTCGGCAACATCGACGCCGCCCTGGTGGCCCAGGAGCTCAACCCGCGGCTGCGCCTGGTGATCCGGATGTTCAACATGAGCCTCGGGCACCACGTCCGGGTACTGCTGCCCAACTGCCGGGTCCTGTCCGACGCCTCGATCGCGGCACCGACCTTCGTCGCCTCCGCCCTCGGCGAGGTGGCCCCCAGCTACATCCGGCTGCCCGGTCAGACGCTGTCCGTGGCGCTACGCGAGGACGCCGAACCGGCCGACGTGATCTGCGGCCTGGCGGACACCTCGGGCGGCGAACCCGACCTGCTCCCGCCCGAGGACGAGCGCTGCGACCTCGTCCTCGTCCGCGCCAACGGGCTACGGGCAGCCGGGCTCGCGGAGGCCGCCGCGCGGCGCGCCTCGATCGCGGCCCGCGCCCGGCTGGTCGGTCGCCTGCGCCGGCTGGTCGGCGCCCTGGTCAGCCGCGGCCTCGGGATCGCCGTCCTGGCCCTGCTGACCCTGCTGGTCCTCAGCGTGGTCGCGCTCTGGTTGATCGACAAACAGCTGTCCTTCCTCCAGGCCGCCTACGTCACGCTGCTCAACGCGGTCGGCGGGGCCAGTGCGAATCTGAGCCTGTCCGGTCCCGAGCAGGTCATCCAGGCCGTCGCCACGCTGACCGGGGTCGCCCTGGTACCGGTCGTGGTCGCCGCCGTCGTCGAGGCCGCGGTCAACGCCCGGATCGCACTCGCACTGGGCTCCCGCCGCGGCCCCGACGCCGGCCACGTGATCGTGCTCGGCCTCGGCAACCTGGGCACCCGGGTCATCCAGCAACTGCGCGACCTCGGGGTACCGGTCGTTGCGATCGACAAGACCGAGTCCGCCCGGGGTACCCGGCTGGTCCGCGAGCAGGGCATCCCGCTGATCATCGGCGACGCGAGCCACCCGGAGACCCTGCGCGCCGCCTCGGTGGAGACCGCGCTGGCCCTGCTCGCCGTGTCCACGGACGACGTGGTGAACCTGGAGGCGGCGCTGCAGGGCCGGGCGGTCAACCGGGACCTGCGCGTCGTCCTGCGGCTGTTCGACGGCGAGTTCGCCGACCGGATCCAGCGCTCGTTCGGCATCGCCAGCTCCAAGAGCGTGTCGTACCTCGCCGCGCCGGCGTTCACCGCGGCGATGCTGGAGCGCGAGGTGATCGGCACGATCTCGGTCAAGCGCCGGGTACTGCTGGTCGCCGAGGTACCCGTCGAGGCCGGTTCGCCCCTGGACGGCCGCACGGTCGCGGCGGCCCAGCGCAGCGGTGAGTTGCGGGTCATCGCGCTGGCCGCCGGTGACGGCCGGCCGAGCTGGTCGCCGCGTCCCGACCGGCGGTTGGCGCCCGGCGACCGGGTGATCGCGGTCGCCACCCGGACCGGCTTGAACAGGATGCTCGCGGCATCCACCCCGTCAGTCGTGGAGTCCTGACCCGGCGGCCACCTCGAAGCCCAGCACCGCCTGCTCGTCGGGCCGGTGGGCGAGGATGTCGGCCAGGTACGAGTGCACCGCCGGGGCCAGCCCGACGTCCCGCCCGACCTCTTCCGACATGAACCACCGGTGCTCGATCACCTGCACGAACAGCTCGGTCGACTCCAGCTTGCCGCGCAGCGCGGCGGGCACCGCGCGTACCACCGGCTCGAAGACCTCGGTCAGCCACCGGTGCGCCGCCTGCTGCTCGTCGTCCAGGTCGCTCTCCGCCCGGTACGTGTCGAGGTCGTTGAGCAGCTTGCGCGCCTGGTTCTCCTCGGCGTCCAGGCCGGTCAGGCGCAGCAGCCGCCGGGTGTGGTGCCCGGCGTCGACCACCTTCGGCCGGACCCGGTACGACTGCTCGTCGACCGACAGCTGCAACTCCCCGGCGTCGAAGCCCAGCTCGTTGAGCCGCCGGATGCGCTTCTCGACGTGGTGCCGCATGTCGAGTACCCCGGCGACCTCCTGCTCGTAGGTCAGCTCGTGCCACAGCGACTCGTACCGCCGCACCACGTCCTCGGCGACCCCCTCCGGGTCGATGCTCTCGTGCAGCAGCCCGCCGGCCGCGAGGTCCAGCATCTCGCCGAAGATGTTGACCTGGGCGATCTCCACGTCCTCGGCCCGCTGGCCGCGGGACAGCGCGCCGTGCAGCGCGCCGGTCTCCGCGTCGACGAGGTACGCCGCGAAGGCGCCGGCGTCGCGCCGGAACAGCGTGTTGGACAGCGACACGTCGCCCCAGAAGAAGCCGGACAGGTGCAGCCGTACCAGCAGCGCGGCCAGCGCGTCGAGCAGCCGGTTCATGGTGTCCGTGCGCAGCGTGTGGGAGAACAGCGCCCGGTACGGCAGCGAGAACTGCAGGTGCCGGGTGACGAGTACCGGCTCCAGCCCGCTGGGTGGGGCGGCGGGGTCCCGAGCGGGCCTGGGTGGGGCGGCGGGGTCCCGAGCGGGCCCGGGTGGGGCGGCGGGGTCCCGAGCCGGTGCGGCCCGCTCGGCGACGATCGCGACCGCCTCCACCGCCGGCGCGCCGAGCCGCTCCAGTTGCCGCAGCAGGTCGTACTCCCGCTGTGCGATCGCCTCGGGCGTCTCCTTGACCGCGTACACCACACCGGCGAGCCGCACGAACCGCACCACGTGCCGGGAGATGCCCTGAGGCAGCGTGACGAGCCGGTCCGCCGGCCATTCCGCCAGTGGGGTCGCCCACGGCAGCTCCAGCAGCGCCGGGTCGAACAGGGCCGAGGTGATCCGCACCGGGCCAGCGTAGTGGCTCGTTACATACGCCAGAGATCGGACGGCCGAGGGGACGGGGCATGCGCCGCAGCGCCGCAGGGGTCATCGCAGTGTCCGCGCTGCTCACGCTCGGCGGTGCCGCGACGGCCGCACCCCATAAAGAGATGCCCGCCACAACCCTGGAACGGGTGGGCGCCACCGACCCGGTGCACCGGACGCTCGACTACGTGTCCACCACGCACTCGCTGACCCTGAAGTACCAAGGTGCGTCGTACGTGAAGGTGCATTTCTCCCGGCTCACCCTGCTGCCCGGCGACTGGCTGACCATCTCCGACGGGCACGGCCGGCAGGCGCGCACGTACCGGTTCGGGCTCGCCGGTGCCTGGGCGATGTCGGTCGACGGGGACACCGCGGTACTCACGTTGCACGGCCGGCTGGCCAAGCTGACCGGGTACGGCGTGACGGTCGACAAGGTCGCGCACGGGTACCCGGCGGGCCAACTGAGGAAAAGGCCGGAGAGCGTCTGCGGTACCGACAACTCCGCCGACGCGGTCTGCTACAGGTCCGCCGACCCGGTGGCGTACCGCAACTCCAAGGCGGTCGCCCGGCTGCTCATCAACGGCGACGAGCTGTGCAGCGCGTGGCGGGTCGGCCCGGACAACCGGATGTTCACCAACCACCACTGCTTCACCAGTACCCTCGACGCCCGCAACACCGAAGTGTGGTTCAACTACGAGTGCGCGATCTGCGGCGGGTTCGCCACGCTGCCGCCGGTGAAGGTGTCCGGCGACACGGTCGTCGCGACCGACGCGGTACTGGACTACACGCTGTTCACCGTGCAGGACTTCGCGACGATCCGCGCCTTCGGGTACCTGTCGTTGGACGTCCGCGACCCGGCCACCGGCGAGGAGCTGTACATCCCGCAGCACCCGGGCGGCGACCCGACCGTCCTCGCCATGGACTCCGACCAGGACCGCGGCGGCAACTGCCGGGTACGGGACAACGCGGTCGACGGGTACGGCACCGGTACCGACGTGTCCTACCTCTGCGACACCGCCGGCGGCTCGTCCGGCTCGCCGGTACTGTCCCGGGTCTCCGACAAGGTGGTCGCGCTGCACCACTTCGGCGGCTGCCCCAACGCCGGGGTACGGATCGACCTCATCTACAGCCAGGTGGCCTCGCTACTGTAGGGCGGTGACGCTGTCCCGCCGCTCGTGGTGGCCCGACCTCCTGCTCGCCGCCGCGGTGGCCGTGATCACCTGGGTGGTGGCGGCCGGCGCGCTGCTCGGGCTCGACCGCGCGGTGGGCCGCTGGGCCGACAGCCACCGGCCGCCGGCACTCGAGCTCGCCGCCCTGGCCGGCAACTACCTCGGGCAGGGTGGCGTCCTCACGATCCTGTGCGCCGCCCTCGCGCTGGTCCTCGCCTGGCGCCGGCACACCGTGCGCCCGCTTCTGCCGGTGGCGACCGCGTTCGTACTGACCGTCGTCGCCCTCCAGCCGTTCAAGACCCTCACCGACCGGCCGGCGCCGCACGCGACGTTCGCGCATCCCGAACGCTTCGGCGTCGGCGGCGTCTCGTACCCGTCCGGCCATCTGGTCAACGCGCTGGTCTGGTACGGCGTCCTGGCCCTGCTGCTGGCTCCGTGGCTGGCGCCGGTGGCGCGCCGGTTCGTGCGCGTGACGCCACCGGTCGTGCTCACGGTCACGACCATCTACCTCGGCTTCCACTGGGTCACCGACACGGCCGCGGGGCTGCTGCTCGGCCTGCTGCTCGACCGGCTGATGCACCGCATCCCCTGGGACCGGATGCCGCTGGGCCGCCCGCTGCACAGGGCCGGCTGGGACAGTCCCGGCCTGCCCCGCTACGGTGAGGCGTCGGCCCAGGAACCGGCGCGCATGACCCGTACCACCTGAAGGTCCTCGGACAGCTCGACCAGGTCGGCCCGCAGGCCGGCGCGCAGCGCGCCCGCCTCGGTGCCCAGGCCGAGCACCGCGGCCGGGGTGGTGGCCACCATGCGGCACGCGTCGACCAGGGGTACGCCGACGTGCACGGCGTGCCGTAGTGCCGCGTCCATCGTCAACGTGCTGCCGGCGAGGCCGCCGCCACCACCCGCGAGCCGGGCCACCCCCGCGCGGACGAGTACCGCCCGGTCGCCGAGGTCGTAGGTGCCGTCGCCCATGCCGGCCGCGCTCATCGCGTCGGTCACCAGGGCGGCCCGGTCCGGTCCGGTGACGGTGGTGGCGAAGGAGAGCGCCCCGTCGTGCACGTGCGCGCCGTCGGGCACGAACTCGCACACCACGCTGGGCGCGGTCAGCAGGGCGAAGACCGGGCCGGGATGGCGGTGGTGCGGCGGGCGCATGCCGTTGAAGACGTGGGTACCGACGGTGGCGCCGGCCCGGATCGCGGCGACCGTCTGCTCGTAGGTGGCGTCGGTGTGCCCGACCGCGGCCACGATCCCGTGCCGCACCAGGAAGTCGATGGCATCCAGCGCACCGGCCCGTTCCGGCGCGACCGTCACCATCCGGACGGTACCGGCGCCGGCCTCGATGAGCTGGGTCAGCTCGGGCAGCGAAGGATCGCGCAGGTACCGCGGGTTCTGCGCGCCGCAGCGCAGCTCGGAGAGGTACGGGCCCTCGAAGTGCACGCCGGCCAGCACGCTCTCGTCGACCATCGGCAGGTAGGCCTTGGTCGCGGCGAGCATCAGCTCGAACGGGGAGCTGACCAGGCTGGCCAGCAGCGTCGTGGTGCCGTGCGCCAGGTGGAACGCGGCCGCGCCCCGGGCCTGGTCCGGCTCGCCGGTGGTGAACGTGTACCCGCCGCCGCCGTGCACGTGCATGTCGACGAACCCGGGGACGATGAAGTGTCCATTGTGGATCGTCGTATCCGGCCCGACCGAGGTGATGCGGTCCCCGTCGGTCTCCACCGCGCCGGACTCGATGATGCCTTCGGGAGTCACCACCCGACCGGTGACTCTCACGAAACACCGTCCACAAGGGACAGTGCCAGGAGCCCGGCGCCGAGGCAGCCGGCCTCGTCGCCGAGCGCCGCCCGGACCATCGCCGGTTTCCGCTGGAACGTCAGCTTTCCGGCAAGGGCCGCGTCGAGCGGGGTCAGCAGCGCGTCGCCGGCTTCGGCCAGACCACCGCCGACCACGACGACCTCCGGGTCGTACAGGGTGACCGCGGTGTGCAGGCCGTCGGCGAGCGCGTCGACCGCCTCGTGCCAGACCGCCACAGCCACTGGTTCGCCGGCCGCCGCCCGGGCCGCCACGTCGGCCGCGGTGGCAACGATTCCGGCCCGCTCGGCGTAGCTGCGGCCGATCGCCGCGGCCGAGGCGACGGCTTCCAGGCAACCGCGCGCCCCGCAGCCGCACGTCGGCCCGCCCGGCCGGACGATGACGTGCCCGACCTCACCGGCCGCGCCGTGCGCCCCGGCAGAAGCGACGCTGTCCACGACGTGGGCGCCGGCGATGCCGGTTCCGATGGCGAGGAACAGCACATGCCCGTACCCGCGACCGGCGCCCAGCCGCGCCTCCGCGACGCCGCCGGCCCGCACGTCGTGCCCGAGTACCGCGGGCAGGTCGAGGTGCTTGGTCAGCAGGTCCCGCAGCGGCACGTCGCGGAAGCCCACGTTCGCCGACCACACCGCGATCCCGGTGCGCTCGTCGACCACGCCGGGCACGACGATGCCGGCCGCCACGGCGTTCTGGTGCGCATCCGCGGCGCGGGCGGCCAGCCCGGCCGCGATCGTCAGGATCGTCTCGACGACCGCCTCCGGACCCCGGTCGGCACCGGTCGGGTGCCGCTGGGCATGCAGGATCGTGCCGGCCCGGTCGACGAGGGCCGACTTGATGCCGGTACCGCCGACGTCGATCGCGATGACTGTCATGAAAGGATCACCGAGCGGGTGAGGTGGCGGGGGCGGTCCGGGTCCAGCCCGCGGGCCGCCGCTACGGCCACCGCGAACCGTTGCGCCACGATCAGGTCGGCCAAGGGGTCGCGGTGTCCACTGTGGACGAACGTCGCGCCGGTCGCGGCGACCTCCCCGGCGAGCCCGTCCGGTACTGCGCCGAACGCCCACACCGCCCGGCCGGGTGCCGCGATCGCGATCGGGCCGTGCCGGTACTCCATCGCGGGGTACGCCTCGCTCCAGAACGTGGCCGCCTCGCGGCACTTGAGCGCCGCCTCGTGGGCCAGCCCGACGGTCCATCCGCTGCCGAGGAAGCTCACCTGCTCGATCCCGCCCGGGTCCAGCGGCAGTGGGGCCCGCACCGCTTGTGCGGCTTGGACGGTGGCCGTCCCGACAAGTTCTCCGAGGTGCGCGCGCAACAGGATCAGCGTGCTGGTGGCGAACCGGGTCTGCACCACCGAGTGCTCGTCGGCGAAGGGCAGCAGGACGGCGTCGTCCGCCCGGTGCGCGACCGGCGAGTCCGGGTCGCCGACGATCGCGGTGGTCCGGGCTTTGGTCGTGCCGAGCGCGTCGAGGACCTCGGTGGTGGTACCGGACCGGGTGATCGCCAGTACCCGGTCGTACCGGCGCCCGGCCGGGAACTGTGATGCCGCGAAGGCATCGGTCTCCCCGCGCCCGGCAGCCTCGCGCAGCGCCGCGTACGCGATGGCCATGAACCAGGAGGTACCGCAACCGATGACCGCCACGCGCTCGCCCCGCGCGGGAAGGCGGTCGGCGGAGCGGGAGGCGAGATCGACCGCGAGCCCCCAGCACGCCGGCTGGCTTGCGATCTCCTCGTCGACGTGTGGCACGGGTACCCCCACTTTGCGTTTGTGCGCGTTCTGACTTGTTTCGCGCACCATTGTGCAGGCTGTGTTCAGCGGGCGCCAGGCCGGGTTTGCGCGAAATCGCGCAGGGTCCTCGACGTTGTAGCGGTCTTTCGCGCATGATTATGCAGGAACCCTGCGCGAAGGAGGCTCGGTGGACCGGTACGCGCGGTGGAACGCGCTCCTGGAACTGCTCACCGACAGCGGCCGGGTCACTGTCGAGGATGCCGCGCACCGGCTGAGCGTGTCGCAGGCCACCATCCGGCGCGACTTCGACCAGCTCGCGCAGCAGCAGATGATCACGCGTACCCGGGGCGGCGCGGTCGCCAACGGCGTCTCGTACGACCTGCCGCTGCGGTACAAGACGGCCAAGCACTCGGCCGAGAAACAGCGCATCGGCACGGCGGCGGCCGCCCTCGTCGCGCCGGGCATGGTGGTGGGGCTCAACGGCGGTACGACGACGACCGAGGTGGCCCGGGCTCTGGCGGTCCGCCCCGACCTCGGCAGTACCCCGGACGGCGCGCAGCTCACCGTGGTGACCAACGCGTTGAACATCGCCAACGAGCTGCTGGTCCGCTCGCGGATGAAGATCGTGGTCACCGGCGGCGTGGTCCGGCCGCAGTCGTTCGAACTGGTCGGCCCGCTGGCCGGCGGGATCCTGCGTGAGGTCACGCTCGACGTGGCGCTGCTCGGGGTGGACGCGATCGACGTGACGCTCGGCGCCGCCGCGCACCACGAGGGCGAGGCGGCCATGAACAACCTCATGGTGGCCCGCGCCCGAAAGGTCGTGATTATCGCTGACAGTTCGAAGCTGGGCCAGCATGCTTTTGCCCGTATATGCCCCATTGAACGGGTGAATACCCTCGTCACGGACGCGGGCGCACCGGATGAGACGGTCGCTGCCTTCCAGTCCGTCGGCATCACGGTGGTCCGCGTCTGAGTTCGTTGTCGGGGATGTCGCATAGTCTTGTGCGCTATGGACACAGTGGACGTTGATGACCTTGATTGGTCGGCCACCGAGGCCGACGACGAGGTCGACTCGGATACCGGTGTCCGCCCCGACGTCGAGGACCGCGAGCTCGTTGTCGACGGACCGGCCCAGGACGATGGATTAACCGAACGGGAGCGCCAGGTGCTGGCGTTCGAACGGCAGTGGTGGAAGCACGCCGGCTCCAAGGAACAGGCAATCCGCGACCTGTTCGGGGTCTCCTCCACGCGGTACTACCAGATGCTCAACGCCTTGCTGGACAACCCGGCCGCGCTCGAATACGACGCGGTGCTGGTCAAACGGCTGCGCCGGCTCCGGGCCACCCGGGCGCGGGCCCGCACCGGCGGCCGCACCAACCGCTAGCTTGCCCGTACGCTCAACTCATTTCCCAGCGCACGCCGTCGGGGGTGTCCCGGACCTCGACGCCGGCGGCGACGAGGCGATCGCGCACGCGGTCGGAGGTGGCGAAGTCGCGCGGTACGGGCCTGCGCGCGCAACTCGAGCAGCGCGTCCACGAACGGACCGACGACGGTACGGGGATCCGCCGCCCCGGCAGCCGCCAGCTCGCCGAGCCGGAGCACCATGCGGCGCAGGATCGTGCGCGGGTGGTCGCCCTCGTCGGAGGTGAGCGTGTCGGCCGACCAGTCGACGAGTACCTGCTCCAGATCGAGTACGGCGCCGACGCAGCCGTCCACGTCGCGGGCGGCGTACGCGGCCGCGAACACCTGCTCCAGCCGGTCGGCGTCGGCGCGCAGCGAGCCGGTCTCCGTCGGCGGCTCCGGCGCGGCCGGCGGAGCGGATGCCGTCGGTACGACGCCGGCGAGCGTGTCGAAGCGGACCACCGAGCCGGTCGGGTACACCACGCTGCGGCCGTGCCGCCGCAGGGTCAGGCCGCCCCGGCCGGTCACCGTGACCACGCGCGCGTCGAGGTCGAACTCCGCGCCGGTGTGCTCGTCGAGCGCGTCCTCAGGCAGCTCACGCTCCATTATGGACAGTCGGCGCTCGCCGAGGTAACAGAAGGCGGGTGTCGTGGTGGCGGCTGATGGAGCTTTCCTGGTCGGAGCCGGTGTAGCGGCTGTGACCTGGCGATTTCGAGAGTCATCGATGGCGTTGGTGGTCAACGTTGGTCGACATTTGACGGCCTAGGAACGGCCTGACGGCCTGGAAACGGCCTGATCTTGGAAGCCTCGGCCCGTGGGACACCCTCCCCCCGGGCCGAGGTCAGCGCGTGTCAGGAGTCGCCATGTTCGCTCTCGTTCCAGCGCTGCCGGGCGGCTTGTCGGCTGATCCCGAGCCGGTTGCCGATCTCGGTCCACGAGTAGCCGAACCCCCGGAGCCCGATCACGGCGTCCTGGATCGCGGCCTCCAGGTCGCCGGCGGGGCCGACCATAGCCTCGAGCGCTTCAATGTCCCCGTTGCCGACTCGACGGGCGTACGCGCGCACGATGCGGCGAGCGAACCCGGCGTACTCGTCGTTCTCGACGACTTCCCGGCGCCGGTTTCGTGACAACCAGCATTGTCAGTGTTTTTGCGTACCGACCGGCGTCCAACGGTGTATGCCTCGGTCGGTGGCTGTGGCGGTGTGCTCGTTCATGGCGTCCCCTTCGGTAGGCAGTCAGCGCGCCGGGTTGAAGATCAGTGACCCTCAGCCCCCGACATCAACTCACCGCTGCCCGCACCTAGCGTCCCGCGCCTGAGGTTCGTTGGCAAAATGCTGCGATGCTGTTGAGGATCTCGTCGGCGGTCTTTGTCCACACGTAGGGGTGGGGGTCTTCGTTCCAGGTGTCGATCCAGGCGCGGATGTCGGCTTCGAGTGCCTGGAC
>WNGG01014992.1_pt1 | contig 12340 bp, 7 predicted proteins | sample 5400661 | NCBI WGS metagenome assembly WNGG01 (sample SAMN13153372, study PRJNA577476) | soil metagenome | isolation source: 100 cm soil or saprolite under Garry oak tree replicate 1 | place: USA:California | collected 2016-06-15 | reverse complement strand
TGGCGTGGCCAGACTCTCCATCTGCGCCGCCAAGCTGGTCGACTGGCCAATGGGCGTATACTCTGTGTGCCGATCGTCTTTACGAATTGAGCGCACCACTACCTCGCCGGTGTTCACACCCACGCGGATCTGCACATTGATCCCGTACTGGCGGCGCAGCTGCTCGGCTTGCCGTTTGGCCTCCTCTTGCATCCGCAGGGCGGCGTACAGCGCCCGTTGCGAATGGTCTTCATGGGCGATGGGCGCCCCAAAGAAAGCAAAGATGCCATCGCCAGTGGATTGGGCCACATAGCCTTCGTAGCGATGCACGGCGTCCATCATCAGTTGAAGGGTGGGATCGATGAGACGGCGGGCCTCTTCAGGGTCGAGGTCTTCGATCAACTCCATCGAACCTTTGATATCGGCAAAGAGGGCGGTGATAGTCTTGCGCTCGCCGTCAGTGGCCCCGCGGGCTTCCAGCGCCGCTTGCTCAGCCCGAATCCGTTCGGCCAGATGCGGAGGAGTCCAGAGTCCGGGGTCCGAAGTCCGGAGTCCAGAAGAGCCTAGAGTCTGGAGTCTGGAGTCCGGTCTATTCTCGACTTTGGACTTTAGACTTGGGACTTTGGACTCTTGTGTAAGCGGTGTCCCACAGCTATCACAAAAGGCTGCCCCAGGCCGCGTGAGATTCCGGCACGCGGGACAGCGCACCTCCAATTGACTCCCGCACGCCTCACAAAATCTGGCGCCTTCACGGTTCTCGTGCTGACACTGCGGGCAGTGCATTTTCAGCACCTCCTGCCCTGGGTTTAGACTTGCTCTAGCACGGTAGGGAGAAGAATCAAGAGAAACGCTCTTCAGTTGCAGAGGAGCGGTATCCTGGATCGTGCCTCTTGCGCTCTGGGACAGCCGGGGGCAGACTACAGGACCGTCACCAGCCAGAGGGGGGTATGGAGCGCAAGCTCACCGCTATTCTCAGTGCCATCACCGCCTTCAGCACATCGCTCCTTTGCCGCAAGTCCGCCCAGGGAAAGGTATGAGATCATGAGCGAGTATCAATACTACGAATTTCTTGCGATTGACTGTTCCCTCGATGCCAAGCAAATGGCTGCATTGCGCGCCCTCTCCACCCGCGCCGAGATCACGTCCACGAGCTTTACCAATGTCTACAACTGGGGTGACTTCAAGGGCTCCCCTGAGAAACTGATGGAGCAGTACTTCGATGCGCACGTCTACGTGGCCAACTGGGGGACCCAGATCTTGATGTTGAGACTGCCGAAAGCCTTGCTGAGCAAAGAGACGCTGGCCCCGTATTGCGTTGACGAGGGGTTGCATGGCTGGACGAAGGGCGAACACCTGATCATCGAGTGGCGCCGCGACGGGGAGCCGAGCGACGAGTGGGTCGATGGAGAAGGCTGGATGGCACGTCTTACACCAATCCGTGAGGAGCTCGAACGGGGCGACTTTCGTGCGCTCTATCTCGGCTGGCTCTCTGCCGTTAGTCTCGACGATATTCCAGAAGAGATTAACGAACCGCCAGTGCCAATGGGTCTAGGAGCCTTAACCGCTGCGCAGCGTTCGCTCGTCGAGTTTCTGGGCATTGACGAAGATTTCCTTGCGGCTGCGGCACAGGCAAGTCCGCCTCTGTCGGACCGTACAGACTCTCTGCACGAGATGTCGCAATGGGTAGCGGCCATCCCCGCGGATGAAGCACGACACTATCTACTTCTCTTATTGCAGGGCAAGGCCAAACAAGCCGAGCGAGAGGTCCGACAAAAGTACATGCTGGCCGGGCGTGCTCAGGTTTCACCGGCGACAGTGATAGCAGAACAAAAGAGGCGAACCCTCGCCGAGTTGCACATACTGGTAGAACGTGCCCGTGCCGAACGTCTCGAACGCAAGAGACGGCAAAAGCAACGCGAGCTGGAAAAACAACGGCAACAGCGCGAGCGCTATCTGGCAACACTAGCCGAGGATTTCGAGCGGCACTGGCGGGAGGTTGATGATTTTGTGGCACAACAAATCGCTTCCTCTTATGACCGTGCCCGCGACTTGTTGGTGGATTTGTCCGAGGCTTACACACTGAAACAAAAACGCGACGAATTCCTGAAGAAATTCACGCAATTTCGCGCCACGCACACCCGTCGTAGTGCCTTGATCCGCCGGCTTGATAAGGCGGGCATGAGAACGCAGGCGTAACCGAGAGTTAAGGTTGAGCGTCAGCGAAATCCCCACCGTTTGACAAACACGAGGCGCCAGCAGGATAATCGCCCCTGGGGAGGTGAGTATGGAAGGCAAGCTCACTGCCATCCTCAGTGCCGATGTCAAAGGCTACAGCCGCCTCATGAGCGAGGATGAGGAGGCGACCATCCGCACCCTCACGGCCTATCGTGAAGTGATGACCACGCTTATCGAGCAGCACCACGGCCGCGTGGTCGATTCACCCGGCGATAACCTGCTGGCCGAGTTTGCCAGTGCAGTAGATGTGGTGCGCTGTGCAGTAGAGGCACAGCACGAACTCAAAGTGAGGAATGCTGAACTACCTAATCATCGCAAGATGGGGTTTCGCATCGGCATCAACGTGGACTTCACCCACCAGATCTTTGGGGCGGAGCACATAGTGTGGTCATCAGACTACCCGCACACTGACTCTACCTGGCCCCGCTCTCGGGATATGATTGCTGAGGCTTTCACAGGGATTCCTACAGGGGACATGCAGAAGATCGTTGGCGGCAATGTCGCTCGTCTTTACAGTATCAACTAGCAGGGGAGAAGAGGTGCAGAAGGAAAGGGAGCATATGCACCAGTCCCAATTGAAGCCATCTCTCCTGCACTGCAGACCGTAGGTCCCCTTTCCCCTCGCGGGAGAGGGCCAGGGTGAGGGGGCCCCCAGTGCCAGCGCCGTAACAGCCTCCATCCTGGCCCGCCCCCGCAAGGGGGGAAAGAACTCAAAAGGAGGTGTTCTATGACAGCTCTCTATCGTGCCGAAGTGATTGGCTCGCTGTTGCGCCCGGCTTACCTGAAAGAGGCCCGGCAGGTGTGGGAGGCGGGCACCCTGCCTACGTCCGAGTTCAAGCGCCTCGAAGATCGTGCTGTCAACGAAGCCATTGCCCTTCAGGAGGCGGTTGGACTCGATATCGTCACCGATGGTGAAATGCGCCGCTTCCTCTTTACTGGTACCCTCACTGAGGCGATTGACGGCATCTCTCAGACTCCCGTCGCGACCGTGATGCACTGGCATGGGCAGACGCCCGAGGAGGAGATGGAGTTCCAGTTTCCCGTTTCCGTCACCGGCAAGATTCGCCGCCGTCGCTCGCTGGCGACCGAGGAGTTCGCCTACGCCCGTGGCAAGACCAGCAAGCCACTCAAGATGACACTGCCGAGTCCACTCATACTCGGTGCTAGTTGGTCACCTGAGTATTCCGCTGCCACCTACCCCGATCCCTTCACACTCTTCGCCGATGCGGTTGACATTCTGCGTCAGGAGGTACGCGAACTGGCCGACCTCGGCTGCCAGTACATCCAGATTGATGCCCCCGAGCTGACAGGACTCATCGACCAGTCACAGCGGCGTGCATTCTACGAGGCGCGCGGCATCTCGCCCGATCGTATGCTTAGCGAGGGGATCGCTATGATCAACGCGGTTGCCGACGCGCCGGGGCTCACGTTTGGCCTGCACCTGTGCCGTGGCAATAACCAGGGACGCTGGCTAAATCAGGGTGGCTACGAGACCATCGCCAAGCGGGTCTTCCAGCGGGCCACCAACTACGACGTCTTCTTACTGGAATATGACGATTGGCGGTCTGGTTCCTTCGCTCCCCTGGCCGACATTCCGCGGGACAAGACAGTCGTCCTAGGTCTGGTGTCAACGAAGAAGAACGCGGTCGAACCGGCCGAGGGCATTGTTGCGCGGATCGAGGAGGCGAGTCGCTACTTCCCGCGCGAGCACTTGGCGCTCTCCACCCAATGTGGCTTTGCCTCGGTCATGATGGGCAACCCGATTGACGCGGCAATCCAGGAAGCAAAGCTGCAGCTGGTGGCAAGTATTGCTCATCGCGTCTGGACTTGACAGCTTGACGAATGGCAGGCGGCGGCAGGATAATCAGGCACCACCGGGCCGGCGGTGCTACCATTCTTGCCTTCTCTTCCTTGGTGGCATAGGCCGCTGGCCTATGCAGCGGGCAAGGCCACAATGAGTATGGAACGCAAGCTCACCGCCATTCTCAGCGCCGATGTCAAAGGTTACAGCCGCCTCATGGGCGTGGATGAGGAGGCGACCGTCTGCACTCTGACCGCCTACCGCGAAGTGATGGCTACCCTCATCCGCCAGCATCGAGGCCGCGTGGTGGACTCCCCCGGCGATAACTTGCTGGCCGAGTTTGCCAGCGCAGTCGATGCCGTGCAGTGCGCGGTGGAGATTCAACAAGACCTCAAAGTCAGAAATGCCGAGTTGCCGGACTCGCGCAAGATGGAGTTTCGCATCGGCATTAACGTGGGCGATGTGATCGTCGAGGGTGAACGCCTGTACGGTGACGGCGTCAACATCGCTGCACGGTTGGAAGGCTTAGCCGAGCCCGGCGGTATCTGCATCTCCGGGACTGTCCACGATCAGGTCGAGAATAAGCTCACCTTAAGCTACGAATATATAGGCGAGCAAGAGGTCAAAAATATCGCCAAACCGGTGCGGGTGTGGCGGATACAAGTCCAAGAGTCGTCCAGTCAACAGGCAAAAGTGGAAAAGCCACAGCCGCGTAGGGTGCGCCCGGCGCACCGATGGATGATAGCAGGGCTATTGCTCGTCGCAGTCACAATCGTAGTCGTTCGCTCTCTCCCGTTTTCCCTACTCAGTACTCGTCACTCGGTGTTCGTTACTAAGGAGGTGCAGCTTCCCTTGCCCGACAAGCCCTCCATTGCTGTGTTGCCCTTCGTTAACATGAGTGCCGACCCCACGCAGGACTATTTCAGCGACGGCATGACCGACACTCTCATCACCGACCTCTCCAAGCTCTCGGGTCTATTTGTCATCGCCCGCAACTCCACCTTTGTTTACAAGGGCAAGGCGGTCAAACCCCAGCAGGTGAGCCAGGAGCTGGGGGTGCGCTATGTGTTAGAGGGCAGCGTGCAGAAGGCCGAGGCTCGGGTGCGGATCATCGCGCAGTTGGTCGATGCCACCACAGGCCATCACCTGTGGGCGGAGCACTATGACCGGGACCTGGAGGTGAAGGACATCTTTGCGCTGCAGGATGAGATCACCCAGCGGATCGTGGGAGCCTTGGCGGTCAAGCTGACAGCGGGGGAGCAAGGGCGTATCGGGCGTGTCCCCACAGACAACCTGGAAGCCTATAACTACTACTTGCGCGGGATAGAGTCCCATCATCGCCTCACGAAAGAGGCGCATGCGCAGGCGCGACAGCTGTTTGAGCGTGCTATTGCGCTGGACCCACAGTTTGCGCTGGCGTATACGATGCTGGGTCTCACCCTCCGTCAAGAGTGGGACTGGGGATGGAGCCTGGACCCTCAGGCGCTGGAACGGGCTTTTGAGTTGGCGCAAAAGGCCATCGCCCTAGATGACTCTCTAGCCTGGGCTCACTCGCTGTTGGGGATGGCCTATGTGAGGAAAGAGCAGCCTGAGCAAGCCATTGCCGAAGGCGAGCGGGCTATTGCTCTCGACCCCAACTGTGCGGAGTGCTATGAGAGCCTGGCGGACATTCTGGTCCTGGCGGGACGGCCGGAGGAAGCCGTGGGGCTGGCGGAGAAGGCGATACGCCTTGATCCCCAGTTCGCCGCCTACTACTCAGGCCAGTTAGGCGAGGCCTACCGCGCGCTGGGGCGGTATGAGGAGGCGATTGCCGCCCAGCAGAGAGTCCTTACCCGCAACCCCGATGTGCTGCCTGCCCACGTTGAACTGGCCATCATCTACAATGAGTTAGGAAGGGAAGAGGAGGCACGGGCGGAGGAGGCCGAAGTCCAGCGGCTCAGTCCCCATTTCCCTGTGGAGGCGTTGCGGCAGAGGGCTTCTCTGAAAGGGCAACAGGAAGAGCGCGAGCGGGTTTTTAAGCGCTCCCTCACGGACAACCTCAAGGCCCGGGCCTATTTCTTTGGGGGATTCGGGTACTTTGGCCGCTTCACGCAAGAGGCGAATGCCCAGGCGCGGCAGCTGTGGGAGCAAACCGTTGAACTGGACCCGCAGTTTGTGGCGGCGCACACAGTTTTGGGTATGACCTACCTGCTCGAGTGGGGCTTGCAGTGGAGTCAGGACCCCCAAACCTTGGAGCGGGCTTTAACTCTGGCGCGACGGGCTGTCGCTCTGGATGACTCCCTGCCTATAGCCCACCAGCTTTTGGCTTGGGTCTATCTGTCCAAAAAGCAGCCTGAGCGGGCCCGCGTCGAGGCAGAGCGGGCCATTGCCCTTGATCCCAATGATGGTGGTGGCTATGCAGCGCTGGCGGGTATTCTGGAATGTGAGGGACAGCCGGAGGAGGCCATTGGGGTACTGGAGAAAGCGCTGCGCCTCAACCCTCGGGTGCCGGCCTCCCTCTTGGCCGACTTAGGCGGGGCCTACTCCTTGACGGGGCGGCACGAGGAAGCGTTGGATACGCTGCAGAAAGCCCTCCACCTTAACCCCAATTGGCTGCCGACCCACCTTTACCTGGCTGGCATCTATGGCGAGTTAGGCCGGGAGGCAGAGGCGCGGGCGGAGGTGGCCGAAGTCCTGCGGCTCAGCCCCAAGTACTCTCTAGAGGGTGTGGAGCAGCGGCTTTGCTACAAAGCTCCAGCGCAAGTAGAGCGGGCTGTTGCCGCCCTGCGCCAGGCGGGGCTGAAATGAGCGGTTAGTGGCTAGCAATCAGCGGTCAGCCACCATAGCAAAGTCCGCAAGGTGGGCAGTGCCTACTCTTTTTATTTGGGCGGTAAAAGGGAGGAACGGAGGAGACTTTGTATGTATAGAGAACCCCAATGCCTTGTCGCTGTGCTCTCTATACTTGTTCTGTCTGGAGCGGTGACTTTTGCCCAGACGCGCCCCGAGCCGCAATCTTCACTCGACCACGTGATGGAGCAGATTACCGCCGTGCGCAGGTTCACAGAAGTAGCGATTGCGCCCGACGGGAAGCGGGTGGCGTGGGTTGAATCCCTCCAAGACAAGAACAAGGCTCCTGCACCGGTTTCCGCCATCTCTGTGCTGGCCCTCGGCTCTCCCTCTGCTACCGCACGACGGGTCACAGGCGGAAAGGGCGCTACAGCGCGGGTTGAGCACGACCTTGCCTGGTCGCCTGATGGCAGTCGCCTTGCCTTTCTGTCCGATCGAGAGAAGCCCGGCCAGCTGCAACTCTATGTCGTGGCCGCTGGCGGTGGCAGCGGCAGGCAGGTGACCAACCTGACCGGTTCCCTTGCCAATCCTCGCTGGTCTCCCGATGGCAAAGTCCTTGCCCTCCTCTTTACCGAAAATGCACCGCGGGCACCCGGACCGCTGGAGCCCAGGACTCCAGACACCGGCGTCATCGAAGAGCACGTCTATGAACAACGCCTCGTCACCGTGGAGCTGGCTTCGGGTCGTGTACGGCACCTCTCCCCCCCTGACCTGTATGTGTACGAGTATGATTGGTCACCTGACGGCAAAAGCTTTGTCGCCACTGCTGCTCATGGTGCTGGTGACAACAACTGGTACATCGCCCAGCTCTATACGATTGTAGTCGCATCCGGTGATACGCAATCAATCTTGACACCGTCCATACAGATTGCCAAGCCGCGCTGGTCCCCAGACGGAAAGAGGATCGCCTTTATCGGCGGACTCATGAGCGATGAGCCCATAACGGGTGGTGACATCTTCGTTGTGCCGGCTACCGGCGGCGAGCCTCGCAACCTCACTGTGGGGATGAAGGCTTCGGCGAGCTGGCTGGCTTGGCTGCCTTCGTCGAATCAAATCCTGTTTACCGCATATATTGATGGTGCCAGCGGCATTGCCACGGTTGATCCGCAAGGCAGCCAAGTGGCTCCACTCTGGACGGGGCCCGAAACTATCGAGGCCGAGGGTGGAGCATTGAGCTTCTCGCCTTCACTGTCGCTGGCCCGAGACGAAAAAACGTGCGCCGTCATCCGCCACTCCTTCCAACAACCACCGGAAGTGTGGGCCGGGTCGGTCGGAGACTGGAAACAACTCACCCACGCCAATACAACCCTCCACCCGAACTGGGGCGAAGCCAAGAGCCTGCACTGGCCTACGATCCCAACCGGCGCTATCCGATGGTCGTCGCGGTGCATGGGGGGCCTGCTTGGGCTACGAGACCTACCTGGCCAGGGACCTTTTTTGGCTTGACGGTGCTTTCTCACGCGGGGTATTTCGTGCTGTTCCCCAATCCACGAGGAAGCAAAGGTCAGGGAGAAGCCTTCACGCAAGCCAATGTCAAAGATTTTGGCTACGGAGATCTGCGAGACATTCTTGCGGGCGTGGATGAAGTAGTGAAGACGGTGCCGGTGGATACTGACCGCATTGGCATCACCGGGTGGAGCTACGGCGGCTACATGACGATGTGGGCGGTAACCCAGACCAACCGGTTCCGTGCTGCAGTTGCCGGCGCCGGGATTGCGAATTGGCAAAGCTACTACGGGCAAAACGGGATTGACCAGTGGCTGATGCCGTACTTCGGTGCTTCGGTCTACGACGATCCGGCAGTCTATGCCAAAAGCTCACCGATGACTTTCATCAAGAACGTCAAGACACCGACGCTCATCCTGGTGGGGGATCGTGATAGCGAGTGCCCGGTGCCGCAGTCCTATGAGTTTTGGCACGCCTTGAAAACCCTGGGGGTGAAAACGCAATTTGTGATCTACCCCAACGAAGGCCACTTGATCACCCAGCCGGAGCACCGGCGTGACATCATCAGGCGCCTGGTGGCCTGGTTCAACGAGCACCTCAAGGAAAGCCAGGAGTGAAGAGCCGTTTATCGCTCTTTCACGCCCCCGGCGAGGTCCTAGCGCCATTTGACAAACATGGAGAGACAGCAGGATAATCGCCTCCATAGAGGTGAGTATGGAACGTAAGCTCACCGCTCCCCTCAGCGTTGATGTGAAAGGCGATGGTTAATGCCACGGCGAATCTTAGCTCTCCTGGTTCTGTTGCTGTCCACCCTCCCTTGCTTGGCCCAAGGGGCGCAAACTGAACCGAATCAGCCTGCGTCTTCGGTCCCCCGCCAACAGGGACCAACCGATCCCCAGGAACTCGAAGCCTTCCTAGACCCCTTCTTTGCCGAACAGATGGAGAAACTGCACATCCCTGGCGCGGTGTTCCTTTTGGTCAAAGACGGCGAGATCTTTTTCACCAAAGGGTACGGCTTTGCCGACCTGGAAAAGAAGACGCCTGTCGTCCCAGACAAGACTCTCTTCCGCGTCGCTTCGATCTCCAAGCTGTTTACCGCCACTGCGGTAATGCAACTGTCCGAGCAAGGGCTGCTCAACCTGGACGACGATGTCAACAAGTACCTCACGCTCTTCCAACTGGAGGCCAACTACCCCAAGCCGGTCACGGTGGCCAATCTGCTGACCCACACTGGCGGGTTTGACGAACGGTTCATCGGCATGGCCGCCCGGAGCGCATCTGAGGTGGTGCCGCTGGGGCCCTACCTGGCAGCCCGCATGCCGCCCCGCGTATTACCGCCAGGGGAAGTGTTCAGCTATTCCAATCATGGGTTTGGCTTGGCAGGCTATCTGGTAGAGGTGATCTCCGGCGTCCCTTTCGCCCAGTACATCGACGAACACATCCTGCAGCCGCTGGGCATGCGCCGCAGCAGTTTTCTGCTGCTGCCACATCTGGCACCCGATCTGGCGGTGAGCTATGGGTATGGAAATAATACCTATCAGCCGGTGCCGTTCGACTATTTCAACGAGGCGCCCGCCTCGGCACTGATCACCACCGCCACGGACATCGCCCGCTTTATGGTCGCCCATCTGCAGGACGGGCGCTACGAAAACACGCGCATCCTGCACGAGGCTACTGCCCAGGACATGCACAGGCAGCACTTTACCCACCATCCGCCCTTGCCCGGGGTCGCCTACGGCTTTTTTGAGGGTTTTGGGCACAACCAGCGGGCGATTATGCACGATGGAGGCTGGAACGGGTTTGGCAGCCGCCTGTTTTTACTGCCGGAACAGAAGCTGGGCTTTTTTGTTGCATGCGCCAGCTACTCGTGCTTCCCGCTGATTGAGAAACTCACTAAACAGTTTCTCGACCGCTACTATCCGGTGCAAGAGCAACCTGACCCTCCCCAACCCTCAGCCGCTTTCCAAAGTCGAGCCAACCGGTTCACCGGCAGCTATCGGCATAACCGGTACGCGCGACGCACCTGGGAAAAGGGGGCCACGCTATTTGGGCAGTTCCGTGTTACAGCCGGCGACGACGGCACGTTGACTCTCCATTCCCCTGGAGATGTTTTGGAACCGAGCCGCTGGGTGGAAGTTGAGCCACTGCTGTTTCGACGAGTTGATGATGAGGGCTATATGGCTTTCCGGGAGGATGAGAAGGGCCGCATCACCCACATGTTCATGGGACTAGAGGCCTTTGACAAGTTGCCCTGGTATGACACCACCGCTTTTCAACAGCGCCTGGGTAACACTTTGTTGCTCGTTTTCTTCTCGGCCTGTCTCGTCTGGCCAGCCAGCTCTCTGATTCGGCGGTTGCGCAAGCAACCGTCCACCGCCCCCAGACCGGCTCGACTGGCCCGACTGCTGGCTGGCTTCATCAGTGTCCTCAATCTGGTTTCTTTGCCTGGTCTGATCCTGGCTATCAATCGGATGGGACTGGAGTTGGGGCTCGTTTATGGTATGCCTCTCGTGGTAATCGCCTTGCTGTGCGTTCCGCTCCTGACCACCCTCCTGACGGTGCTGTTACCCATCTGGACAGTGTTCGCTTGGAAAGACAAATATTGGTCACTCGTGGGGCGGCTGCATTACTCCTTGATCACGCTGGCTGCGCTGGCCTACATTCCGTTCCTCTCCTACTGGAATCTCCTGGGATTCCGATTCTAGGATAATCCCCCACGGAAGTGAGTATGGAGCGCAAGCTCACCGCCATCCTTAGTGCCGATGTCAAAGGCTACAGCCGCCTCATGGGCGAGGATGAGGAGGCGACCATTCGCACCCTGACCACCTACCGGCAGGTGATGACGACGCTTATCCAGCAGCACAGAGGTAGAGTAGTCGACTCCCCGGGGGATAATCTGCTGGCTGAGTTTGCCAGTGCGGTAGATGCCGTGCGCTGCGCAGTAGAGGTCCAGCACGAACTCAGAGTGAGGAATACCGAGCTGCCTGACCAGCGTAAGATGGAGTTTCGCATTGGCATCAATGTAGGCGACGTGATCATAGAGGGCGAGCGGCTCTACGGCGATGGGGTCAATATTGCAGCACGCTTGGAAGGCCTAGCCGAACCTGGCGGCATTTGCATCTCGGGGACGGTCTATGACCAGATCAAAAACAAGCTAGCCCTAGGGTATGAGTATCTGGGTGAACAGGAGGTCAAAAACATCGCCGAGCCGGTACGGGTGTGGCGGGTGCTGTTGGAGCCGGAGGTTGCAGTTTCCGCTGTAGAGGCAGGAAGTTCAAGGTCCAAAGTCCAAGGTCCAAAGTCGAAAAGCGAAAGTTACAAGCATCGCAGTCAATGGGCAGTTGTGGCTATGATTGGCCTGTTGCTCGGCGTGGGCACAGTCGTCGCTGTCCGAGAGCGCTTCCTTTCCACCCCCAGCACCCAGCACCTAACACCCAACACCCAGCCGGCACTAGCGTTGCCCGACAAACCCTCCATTGCTGTGCTGCCTTTTACCAACATGAGTGGCGATCCCGAGCAGGAGTATTTCAGCGACGGCATGACCGAGGACCTCACCACTGCGCTCTCTAAGCTCTCGGGCCTGTTTGTCATCGCCCGCCACTCCGCCTTTATCTACAAGGGCAAGGCCGTGAAGGTCACGGAGGTGAGCAAGGAGCTCGGCGTCCGGTATGTGCTGGAGGGGAGTGTCCGCAAGGCGGACAGCCAGGTGCGGATTACGGCCCAATTGGTGGATGCGACCACGGGCCAGCATCTGTGGGCCGAGCAGTATGACCGGGAGCTGAAAGATATTTTTGCGCTGCAGGATGAGCTCCGGGAGAAGATCGTCTTTGCGCTGAAGGTCAAACTGACACCGGACGAACAAGAGCGGTTTCACTACTTTCCCACGGCCAGCCTTGACGCCTATGACGCGCTCTTGCGCGGGGAAGAATATTTTTCCCGCTTCACGAGAGAGGCCAATGCCCAGGCGCGGCAACTGTTTGAGCGCGCCCTTGAGCTGGACCCGCAGTATGCTGCAGCGTACGCGATGCTGGCCTGGACCTACTTGGCCGAGTT
>WNGG01010692.1_pt1 | contig 12342 bp, 13 predicted proteins | sample 5400661 | NCBI WGS metagenome assembly WNGG01 (sample SAMN13153372, study PRJNA577476) | soil metagenome | isolation source: 100 cm soil or saprolite under Garry oak tree replicate 1 | place: USA:California | collected 2016-06-15 | reverse complement strand
TCCATCATCGGCCAGGAAGCGCGCCAGCAGATGCTGCGCCTGACTGGGAAGCTCCCGCAGCGCGTGTACGCCTGTGTGGGTGGTGGTTCGAATGCCTCGGGCATCTTTGCGGGTTTTCTCGATGACCCTGAGGTCGAGCTGATTGGCGTGGAAGCCGGTGGTTTGGGACTCGACTCCGGCCAGCACGCCGCCCGGCTGGCGCAGCACGTTGGCCGGCCAGGGGTCGCCCAGGGCTACAAAACCTGTTTTCTGCAAAACGCTGAGGGGCAGATGCAGCCGACCCATTCCGTGGCTGCTGGTCTCGATTACATCGGGGTGGGTCCGATCCTGGCCTATCTGCACCATATTAGCCGCATCCGCGTCGAGGCGGCCACAGACTCGGAGGTCTTGGAGGCGTTAAAACTTGTCATGCGCCGCGAGGGCATCATCCCGGCGCTGGAGAGCGCGCACGCCTTTGTGACGGCCTTGCACGAGGCTCCGCGCCTGTCCGCAGACGCAGCCATCTTGATCAACCAATCAGGACGCGGTGACAAAGATATCTTCACCATTGCTGAAGCCCTGGGTGATGCCCGCTGGCGGGCCTTTCTGCGCGATAAAGTGGCGGCCTGGGAGTGTGGGGGGCAAGGGTCATGACGCCTTTAGAGATCTACATTCGCCAGCGCCGGCAGCAGAAAAAGTTACTACTCATGACCCATGCGGTGGTCGGCTATCCCTCGCTGGACGCGAACATGGCGATGCTCGAGGCTATGCAACGCGCCGATGTGGATCTCGTCGAGCTCCAGCTCCCGTTCAGTGAGCCGATCGCCGATGGCCCGGTGTTTGTACGTGCCAACCAGCGTGCGCTAGAGGCTGGCATGAACTGGGAGCGCTATTTCACCTTCATGCAGCGTGCCGCCAGCGCGTTTGATTTCAAAATGCTGCTGATGGGCTACTACAATAGCGTGCTGCAAATGGGCCACGACACCTTCTGCGCCTGCCTGGCCGAGCACGGTGGCAGCGGCTTTATCATCGCCGACCTCCCACCCGAGGAGTCTGGCGACCTTCTGCATCACGCTGACACTCACCAGCTGTCCCCCGTTGTCCTGATGACGCCCACCAACTCCATGCCCCGCTTGCAGGCGATTGCCCAGCAGGCCAGGGGCTTCGTCTACTGCGTGGCGCGCAAGGGAGTCACTGGCAAGCAGACGCACCTCGACCACAGTCTGGAGGGTTTTCTGGCCCGCTGCCGACGCGCCACCTCTCTGCCCCTGGCCCTGGGCTTCGGCTTGCGCACAGGCGCTGACTTGCGGCGTCTGCATGGGCTGGCGGACATCGGGATCATTGGCACGGCCTTGCTCACGGCTTGGGAGCAGGGTGGGGCCAAGCAGTATGAGACACTCCTCCAAGACTTGCGGGCAGCCCCTACTGCCTGAGGCAGGCGGTGTGCCGGCGCAGAGACGTCACACCCGTGCACGGCGAGCAGCCAAGAAGCGCACTCCATCCTCGGCTCTGTATCTCAGAGCTATGACGACATCGTGTCATGCATGCGGACAATCTGTCATAATGCTATGCCCTGGCATTGTTTTTTCACCCCTTAGAGACCACACGAAGCCTTTGTTCTAGCAAATCTTTTCTCCCTGCAAAGCTCTGGCACAACAATTGGAGTATCCTCACATGGGGTACGCAGCATATGCTGCCGACAGATGAGGCACACTCTAGGGAGAAAGGACACCGTAATGGCCGCACAGCGTTTTCTCGTTCCCCTCGACTTTAGCGAGTATGCTAACCAGGCTCTGGACTACGCGATCAATCTGGCGCGCAAACTCGGCGCGCGTTTGACGTTGCTCCATGTTGTACAGTCACTGCCGATGGGGGGGGTGGATATGGGGGTGACTCTCCCTTACACTTATATCCAGGATTTAGAAGCAGAGATCATGCAAAGCATGAACGGCTGTCTCGAGCGTGTCACTGCGGCTGGGCTCGAAGGGGACATTGCCGTGGTCCACGGGGTGCCGTTTCACGAAATTATCGAAACGGCCAAGACCAAACAGGTGGATCTCATTGTCATGGGCACCCATGGCCGTACTGGGCTGCAACACGTACTCTTGGGCAGCGTGGCAGAAAAAGTCGTGCGCCTGGCGCCATGCCCAGTGCTGGTAGCGCGTCAGCCTACCGTTGTACCAGTGACGTAGAGATACAGTGTTCGTATACCGTTGCAGCATTGACGCAAAGGTTCTGTCTGGGTTCACGCCCGCCATTCTTGCACTGCACCCCATTCCTCGGTACGATGACATATCGATCTCACATGCAGAGGGGCGTAGGAGGAACACAGGGGCGTGCCGACGCTGACGCGATGGTTTCTAAAAACAGCGATGCTGTATTTCCTCGTCGGCTTTGGGCTTGGAGGTGTGTTGCTGCTGGCTCTCGCCCGTCTATTGGCATCTGCTCGTGGTGGGCTGGCTGATGCAGTGCATTTTTGGCGTGGCGTATTGGATGTTTCCCTCGTTCTCAAAAGACCAACCGCAGCGCAGTGAAACCCTGGGGTGGTTTACCTATGGGGCCCTGAATCTGGGGCTGCTCCTGCGGACCATTGTCGAACCATGGCACAGTTTACAGCCTCAGGCAGGTGTGGGATGGCTCTTGGTCCCGGCAGCCGTGTTGCAGGTGGCAGCCGGTTGGGTCTTTGTGGTGAACACATGGGGCCGCATCCGCGGCCGCCGAAGCTAGAGTATGCCAACGCTCAGTCGCTGTTTTCTGCGTGGAGGTTTCTTGTGTCTGGCACTGGGCCTGCTGCCCGGCGGGATCATCCTGCTGCAGAAAGGCACAGGCTGGCTGCCGTTTGCCTGGGTTTTGCTCCCAGCCCATACGTATCTGGTCTTAATCGGGGGGATAAGTCAGTGTACTCTCGGGGTATGTTACTGGATCTTCCCCCGCTTTGGTGGGGGCACCTGCCGCGGCAACACGACGCTTGCCTGGTTCAGCTATGCCACGCTCAACGCCGCGTTAGGGCTGGTGGTCTTCCATCTGCCCATCCAGGTGTGCTGTGGAGCTATAGCCGCGAATCTGGCCTTCGCTGGGGCTGGTATCTTGCAAAGCCTCGCAGCACTGGCTTTCGTCCTGCATATCTGGCCGCGTATCCGTGCCTCTGCACCCACACCGCGTCGCCTGTGAGGCATGGGTACTCTCTACCCCCTGCAGCGCCGCTTAGGTAGTGACACAAGTGCTTGTGAGCCTTATACCTGCAAGGCTATCTAGGCTTGACATCCGGGCTGCTGCGCCATACCCTGCTGCCGACGGTGCACGCAAGATCAGTAGGAAAAAGATGTGACCAACCTGTCGTGCCATAGACGAGGTCGTTTCCGTTCTCCACTATGTCCTGGTGTACGGTGATGTCGCGTTCCCACCACAACGCAAACCTGACCAGAAGGAGGTTCTACGCATGCCTTTTGTGATTGCCGAACCGTGCATTGACTACCAGGATCAGGCGTGCGTCCGCGTCTGTCCTGTGGCGTGCATTCATTTTGAACAAGACAAGGACCGCAAGCTCTATATCGACCCGGATGAATGCATTGATTGTGGCGCTTGTGAGCCAGTGTGCCCGGTTGAGGCGATTTTTGCCGAGCTCGACTTGCCCACGAAGTGGCGCAAGTATGCAGAGATTGACGAGCTCTGGTTTCGCAATAAAGAGGCTGCACGGGCCATGGTCAATGCTGTTGCCGTGCCGAAGGGCTAATGTCCCAGGTCAATGCGATGAGAGAAGGAGAGCTTTATGGCTAGTTTAGAAGAGCGGTTCCAGAAAGGCTTGGAGTTGCGGGCACGCCTGGCTGGGGGGCAGGGGCGGATATTCAGAGGGTCCGTTCCCAGCGCCTATGAGCTGGCCCCCGATATGTATCGTATAAGCACGGAGAGTCTGTACGGCTGTATCTGGAGTCGTTCGGGCCTGGATATCAAGTATCGTTCCATGGCGACATTGACCGTTGCCGCCATCCAACTTACCCCACCGCAGGTCCGGGCACAGGTCCGCAATGCCCTGAATGTGGGTATCACGCCGGAGGAGATCATTGAAGTAATGATGATGGTCGCCTTCTATGGTGGCATACCGGCGGCCTATAATGCTCTGGGGATAGCCAAGGAGGTCTTTGAAGACCGCGATCTGCACGTGACCCTGCCCGAAACCTTCGATCCCTCTCTAGAGCCGGACACTCTGTATGAGCGAGGCGTGGCCAAACATCAGGAGTTTATCCCCGACATCTTCGGCTACCATCCCTCCGAGCCGACGCCGGAGGAGTATGACCTGGACGTGCTGATGCAGGAGTATCTCTGGGGTGCCATCTGGGCCCGGCCCGGCTTGGACATGAAGAGCCGGATTGTCTGCGCCCTGGCGGCCCTGTTGGTCAGGGGACAGTATGACTTGTTCACCCGTCGCATGATCGAAGGGGCTCTGCGTTACGGCCTCACCAGAACGGAGATCATGGAAATTGGCATGCAGCTGGTGTTCTATGTCGGCATACTCCCGGCAAGATCCTTCATGCACATAGCCAATACGGTCTTCAGGTCACCTGAGTTTGCACCCGCGGAGGATCCTGTGTAAGGACGCATAGACATATGCAGATACGTGTTTTTTACCCCTATTTTGTTGCCCTTTTGATCCTGGGGCCGCTGTTCTGGTACTGGCTGCGCCACACCCCTCGCCGCCTCTCACTGCTCCGCCGCCGCCTGCTCATGGGGGTACGCCTCGTTGTGCTCGCTCTCATAGTGGCTGGCCTGGTGCGCCTCAGCCTGACCCAGCTCTCCCAGCAAGTCAATGTCGTCTTCTTATTAGACATGTCGCACAGTGTCGCTGCTGCGGCCCGCCAGCAGGCGCTGGACTTCATCCGCGCGGTGAGTCGGCACAAGCCGCCGCAGGATGGCATAGGTCTGGTCGCCTTTGGGGCTGATGCAGTGCTGGAACAGGGGGTATCGCGCCAGTTTACGCTGTCGGAAGTCACCTCGCAGGTCGAGGGCACCTCGACCAACATCGCCCGCGCTATCCAGCGTGGCATTGCCAGCTTTCCCTCTGCAGGAGCGCGCCGCCTCGTGTTGCTCAGTGACGGCAATGAGAACGTTGGCTCGGCAGCAGAGGCGGGGCTGATTGCGCGGTCCTTGGGAGTACAGATTTTTTCCCTGCCGCTGGGCCGTCCAGCCCAGGAACCAGAGGTACGGGTCGACAAGCTCATTGTGCCAGCGCAGGTCAAAGGCGGCACGCCCTACCGGGTGGAAGCAGTCGTTTTTAGTACGATAGAGACGCCCGCCTCGCTGGAACTATTTCGGGACGGGGCCTTGGTCGACCGGCTTGAGGTCACGTTGCGGCCGGGCAAGAACCGTTATCAGTTCCTGCAATCCGCCAGTACGGAGGGGGTACAGCTCTATCAACTGGTGGTCAACAGCCCGCAGGATACCCTCCCCGACAACAACCGCTGGCAGGCTTTCACTGAGGTCGTCGGGCGGCCGAAGATTTTATTGGTATATGATCCTCCTGAGCGCTCTACAGCCCTTATCGAGGCGCTCCGCCAGCAGGGGTTGGAGGTGCAGACACGCTCATGGCAGGAACTCCCGCAGACGCTGAGCGGCTATCTGGAATATGAGGCCCTGATTCTCGACAACGTCCCGAGCTTCGGGATTTCGGTCTCACAGATGGAGACCCTCGAGCGCTACGTGCGTGATATGGGCGGGGGACTCCTGATGCTGGGAGGGGAAAAGAGCTTTGGGGCCGGCGGGTACTATCGCACCCCCATCGAGAAGATCTTGCCGGTGGATATGGATATCCCGACCAAAATGTCGATTCCCAGCCTGTGCCTGGTGATGGTGATTGATCGTTCGGATAGCATGGGCGGCAGTATTAGTGGCACGCAGCCGACGCAACGCTTTGACGAGCGCACCACCAAGATGGAAGTGGCCAAGATTGCGGCGTTCTCGGCCATGAAACTGCTCAATCCCTTCGATCAGGTGGGGGTGCTGGCCTTCAATGCCGATTGGGAGTGGACGGTGCCCATTACCGAGGCTGGCAAGCGCGAGCAAATTGCCGGGAAACTGGCAGCCTTAACGCATGCCGGCGGCACCGACCTGTATAAGGCCCTGCAGGAAGGGCTACGGGCCATCAAAGAGGTGAAGGCGGTGAAGAAGCACCTCATCGCCATGTCAGACGGCTTGACCCCCAACATGGATTTTGAGGCGCTCATGCAGGACGCCACCGCGCACAACATTACCGTCAGCGCTGTCGCCCTGGGCAAAGACGCCGACCGCACGTTGATGGACGCCATCGCGCACTGGGGGCACGGCCGCAGCTATTACACCGATGATGCCCTCTACGTGCCGCGTATCTTCACGGCGGAAACGATTCTGGTGTCCCGTGGACTCCTCGAAGAGCAGCCATTGCAAGCCGTGCTGCAGACGGAGCATGAGCTGCTGCGCGGTATACAGATGGCGCAGGCGCCGAACCTGTACGGCTATGTGGTAACGTACGGCAAGCCAGCCGCAGAGATCTTGCTGATGACGCCGAAAAACGATCCGTTGTTGGCCGTGCAGCGCTATGGCTTGGGGAGAACAGCGGCGTTCACCTCTGATCTCTCGGCCCGCTGGGGCAAGGACTGGCTGCGCTGGCCACAGTTCAGTCAGTTTGTCGCGCAGTTGATGCGCTGGGTGCAGCGTCAGGGCGTCACGGAAAATTTCGACGTGCGCGTGGACATACGGGAAGGCCAGGCATTGGTCCAGGCCGATGTGTATGATGCCCAAGAACACTTTGTGAATCATCTGGACCTGCAAGGCAGTCGGGTACTCACGCCGAGTCGCCAGACGCTGCCGGTGCCCTTCACGCCTATTGCTCCGGGGCGTTATCAGGGCCATTTCCCCGTCCAGGGTAATGGTGAGTATGTCCTCAGTCTGGTAGGCAAACAGGGCGACAAGACCATCGGGCCCAAAACGGTAGGTCTCGCCATGCCGTATTCTGCAGAGTACTTTGGGCTTGATATCAACTATAGTCTACTCAATCTCCTGGCAGATCGCACTGGGGGCCAGGTGCTCCGCGCCGATGCCGCCCCTGAAGCGGCTGACCTATTGTTTGCAACCCAAGGGCACGAAGAACTCACCGCGCTCAAAGATTACTGGCCCTGGTTTGTCGTGCTGGCCCTGTGTCTCTTTATGGTCGATATTGCCGCGCGCCAGGTCTTTGTCCCCGCCTCATGGACAGCGCGTTGGCAGCGCCAACCAGCGTCAGAAGTGCCAACGTATACATACGACGAGCTGGAGGCTATCGTGCATCGCCGGGCAGAAGACCATCGTCGCCGCAGCATGGCATTGCGGGAGACGCGCCAGGCCGCAGTGCCGGCAAGGGAACAGACGCAGTACGTGACCGTAGCCAGTGTACGCAACCGTCAAGGCGACGCATGAAGCCCAGGCGGTGCGGAAAGTTGGGTTGTCACTTCTAAGGCTTCTACGGCATAATCATCTCTATGAAGATTGCTACTGCAGAATTTTTGGTCAGCGCCGTCTCGCCGGCACAGTACCCACGTCAACCGCTCCCGGAGGTGGCCTTTGCCGGACGTTCGAACGTGGGGAAATCCTCACTGATCAATACCCTCGTGCATCGCAAGAACCTGGTCAAGACCAGTAGCACGCCTGGGAAAACGCGCACCATCAATTTTTTTGTGGTGAACCAGCGCTTCCTGCTCGTCGACCTCCCCGGTTATGGCTACGCCAAAGTGCCGCGTGAGATACAGGCGAGTTGGCGGCCGATGGTGGAAGCCTATTTGCGGCAGCGCACGACCCTACGGGCGGTGGTGCATGTCGTGGACCTGCGCCATCCCCCGACGGCGCAAGACCAACAACTGCACTCCTGGCTCCTGCATCACGGCATCCCTGTCGTAACCGTGGCCACCAAAGCCGATCACGTCCCGCGTGGCCAACGTCCAGCGCATGTCCAAGCGCTCTGTGAGGGACTCGCGCTGCCTCCAGAGGAGCCGGCACTGCTCTTCTCAGCGCAGAATCATGAAGGACGCCTGCAGCTTTGGCATTGCCTGGAAGCGTTGCTCACCCCAGTTGTGCGCAGTCAGCGTGTCACCTCACCTTAGGACCCCCGGCTGTGGAGCAGGACTTGACCCTCAGACAGATTTATGGAATAAATCACCCCCAAGAATCGGTGCAGTGCTATCACAGGTAGTGGAGAACCTGTGCCCACGGGCCATCACAGGGGAAACCCGAGTAAGGAGCATGAATGCGTGTCACATTTGCCTCAGAAAGTGTAACCGAGGGTCATCCGGATAAGGTCTGCGATAAGATCTCGGATAGTGTGCTTGATGCCGCTTTGACACTCGATCCCAGGGCGCGGGTGGCCTGTGAGACGATGGTGTCGGAAGACCTCACAGTGATCACCGGTGAGGTCAGTGACGTGGTGCTGAATCGACTCGATATTGCGGTGATTGCTCGCCAGGCGATCCGTGATATCGGCTACACTGCGGACCATATCGGTTTTTGTGCTGACACCTGTAAAGTCGAGGTGTACCTAAAACCGCAGAGCCCGGACATTTCCCAGGGCGTCTCGGCGGGGCAGGGGCTGTTTAAAGAGCAGGGCGCTGGCGACCAGGGCATGATGTTTGGCTATGCGACCAAAGAGGCGCGTCTGAATGATGTGGATACGGAGTTGATGCCCACGCCGATCTATTTCGCACATCAGCTCACGCGGCGTCTGGCCGGGGTGCGTAAGCAGGGCATCATCCAGGGCCTCTATCCGGACGGCAAAGCCCAAGTGGCGATCGAGTACGAAAACAATACCCCGGTAGCCATTGCCAACCTGGTGATCTCGACGCATCATGCACCGGGTTTGTCGCTGCGTGATCTGCGGTCCCTGTTGATCGAGCACGTCATTAAACCCGTGATCCCCGATCGCTTACTGTCGCATCAGGTGATGGATCGTGAGCGCGATAGACTGGATAGCACGGTCATTTTTATCAATCCAACAGGCGCCTTTCTGGTCGGAGGACCCAAAGCCGATGCAGGGCTAACGGGCCGGAAGATCATCGTCGATACATACGGTGGCATGGGACGTCATGGTGGTGGGGCATTTTCTGGCAAGGATCCGAGTAAGGTCGATCGCTCGGGGGCCTATATGGCACGCTACATTGCCAAGAGCGTGGTGGCCGCGGAACTAGCAGATATTTGCGAGGTGCAGATTGCCTACGTCATTGGCCATGCGAACCCTGTATGTGTGCGTGTCGAGACCGTCAATCCGAGCGTCTCGAACGACCGGATCAGCCAGGCCATCCAAGACGTCTTTGACATGCGCCCGGCTGCTATTATTGAGCGCCTTAACCTGCTCCGGCCGATTTACAGGGCCACGGCGGCCTACGGCCATTTTGGTCACCCAGAGTTTCCGTGGGAGGCATCAGACCGCGTCGTAGAGCTACAGCGTGCGCTCAGGTGATGCCTCCTGCTCTCCCTCCCCTCTCCCTCCGGGAGAGGGTTAGGATGAGGGGCTTTCCCTGGGGTCGAGGCACATACCTTTGAGTTGGTCTGCCGATAATTGTACGGCACCTCCCGCTGGGATCATGCCAGTGAACACGGTGGGGTGCAGCATCGCCGCGATGCTCTCCAGTCCGTATACGAGGCGCGGTCCAGACCGACTGGTGTAGGCATTGGCATCGATGACGTAGACCCGCTGCTGTTGAACCGCGGGGAGGGTGGTCCATTCCTCGCGCTGGGCCAATAAGGGGATATCCTGGAGGGCCCGTGGCACATTGAAGCCACACGGCATCACAATAATGACGTCTGGCTGGCTGGCGACGACCTCCTCCCACTCTAAGCGCAGTGAGCCGCTGTGCTTATCACCAAAGCAATTGACGCCGCTTGCCAATTCGACCATTTCGGGAATCCAATGGCCGCCACACATCAAGGGCTCCACCCACTCCAGGTGCAGCACCCGGGGCTTATAGGTGACCTGTGCCGCTTTGGCCATCACCGTGTCAATGCGAGCTTGCAAGCTGGCGACGAGGGGAGCAGCAATCGTCTCGGTACTGGTAGCCCGCGCGACGCGCCAGACGTCCTCCAGGACATCGCCAAGCGACTTGGGGTCCAGTGATACGACCTCCGGTGGTGTGGGCAGGGCAATGCTGGCTTCGGCAACCTGCCGAGTCGAGACCGCTCACACCTCACAGATGGCCTGGGTCAAAAGCAGGTCTGGCGCCGCAGCGCCTAACACGTCCTGATCGATGTCGTAGATACCGAGACCTTCTTTGAGTCGTTGACCAATAAGCTGGCTGATGTCCCCACTACTTAATTGGGCCTCATCGAAGATACTGCGGACTACTTTCGGCTTGGTCCTGGCCTCGGGAGGATAATCGCATTCAAATGTGACGCCATAGAGTTGATCCTGCAACCCGAGAGCGTAGACAATCTCTGTCGCACTGGGTAGGAAGGAGCAGATACGCATGAGAACCCTCCTGCGTGGTTGACATAATGCGAGTGATGCTGTCCTATTCTAGCATTTCGGCTCCCATGGGGGAAATACAACGTGTGTTGGGGAGTCTGCATGTACACTAACATGTATACTAATATGAGGATAAATCTTATTAATTATTTTTATTTTTTCCTTGACCTTCATGAGCAAGAAGCGTAATCTGCAAAAATTAAGGCACGTAGAGCACTGTTATGCTGTGGGAGGAACAGTAATGACTCAACCTGTAAGCCACGTTGTGACACGTCCAGGTCGGAAACACGGTGATGCGGACGTGCAGATTCCCGTTGCCCAAAATCTTACCACCGTCCCAGGCATTCCCCTGCGGGACGCGGACTTGAGCTTTTACAGTCGTGTGTATCCTCAGGAAACCCAGAATATCGAGAAGGCTGCTGACCGTCAGTGGGTGTGGACGGTGTACAGCGAGGAAACGCTCCACCACCGCAAACGGCACGATGAAGTCAATGCGCCTCTGGTCGATGCGGCGGCGGTTTCCGGTGATCTCGAGCCGACGGGCACCCCAACGGGTGAGGATGTGACCGAACTCATCCGCCTCAAAGCGCGGGAGCTGGGCTTTGGCGAAGTTGGGTGCACCAAATATGATCGGCGGCATACGTATACCAGCAAGAAGCGGTGGGTCAAGTTTGATCACGCTATCTGCGTGGCGCTGGAGCAAGACTACGTGCAAACGCAGTCCCTCCCCAGCATGGATGCTGAGTTTGCGCACTTTGGCACGTATGAAATCGAAGGCGCCCTGTTGCTGGATCTCGCCGACTATATCCGTTCCCTCGGCTATTATGCACAAATCCATAGCCCCAATGATAATAGCGCCGCGTACATCCCCATGTTCGTTGCGGCCGGTCTGGGACAGTTAGGTGCAAATGGCCAGTTGTTGTCGCCCCATTTTGGCTCCAGGGCCCGTTTGGCCATGATCACGACTGATGCTCCGGTCACCTATGATGAGCCTGTTGACTATGGCATTCATCAGTTCTGCCAGGTCTGTCAGGTCTGTGTCAACCGTTGCCCGGGCCGTGCCCTGGTGCGTGACAAAGTGTGGTGGCGTGGTGTTGAGAAGAATAAGCTCATTTACGAGCGCTGCCGCCCAGTCATGGCCCGCTACGATGGCTGCGCCGTGTGCATGAAGGTGTGCCCCATCCAGCGTTTTGGTATGCCAGCAGTGATGGAGCACTATGTGGCCACCGGTGAGGTGCTCGGCAAAGGCACACACCTCCTGGAAGGCTACACGTTCCTGGAAAGAGGCTATTTTGGGCCTGGTGAGCTGCCGCAGTTTGACCGGCAGTTCTTCGAAATTCCCCATGGCCGCAATGAGGATTGGCTCTTCCAGCAGTTCAAAGAGAAACTGATGAGTGAAGGCCCCCCCTCTGAGGAAGATGCTGTCACCTTTGCCAAGCAAGTGCGCAACATCCTCGTCAAGGGAAATTCGACCATTGGGGATGAGTAGTCCGCTGTTTCGGACGTAAGCATTGGTAAGAGTGTGGGGCCAGTGTGCACGACTGGCTCCACTGTGCGTTGTTACCTGGGAGCAGAGGTCTTAAGAGATGTTTGAGAAAGCTCACATCGACGCATTGTTTGCAGAAATCGAACGCGAGTGGCGTGGGAAACCCGACTTCGAGAAAGTCTCGCGGGAGACCCACCTTGGTATTGCCTTATGGGACGCTGGTCGCCCGTTGGATAAAATTGACCCCAGGGCGGTAGCGCTCATCGAGAAGCACAAACCTAAGGGGTAATGCCTTCCTGTTGCGCTATAGACGATCTCGCCCTCAAGCCAATTCTCTCTGCGGCTGTAGCCCTGGTGGCTCCGTGCGCCTCAATCAGGTCTATTCTTCTCCTAAACTTCCTGTGTAGCATAGAGGCAGAGC
>WNGG01027529.1_pt1 | contig 12346 bp, 11 predicted proteins | sample 5400661 | NCBI WGS metagenome assembly WNGG01 (sample SAMN13153372, study PRJNA577476) | soil metagenome | isolation source: 100 cm soil or saprolite under Garry oak tree replicate 1 | place: USA:California | collected 2016-06-15 | reverse complement strand
CAAAATAGACCGCAAGATGCCTCGTACGATCAGGATTCGTTCGAATCTTCACAGCGTGAATTCCCTGAATTGGAGCAACAGTCACAGCCTCATCCAAGACCGCTAATGCAGTCCGGACGGCCTGCTCAGCGGCCTTCTCCTCTTCAAAACTGCCAAAACGGCCAAGGACGATCTCTTCGCTGATCTTCAGAGCGGTTTCTTCGCGAGAGATCACTTTGCTCAGTTCTCGGATTCTCTCAGCCACGCCAGTTGGGCCGACAGCCTTCTCGACCCTCTCGGCCAAGTCATAGGTCGTCTGGGATTCAACCTTCGAAGACGGGTCCAGTCCCTTCGATCGAGCTAGACTGGCAATGGCGTACTGACGATTGTACTCATCATGCAACCGTCTGGCGTAAGGATTGTTTTGTCGGTACTCGAGAGGATCCACTCAGATCGGTGGCCCGGGTCTCCACATGAGGTAATAATGCTTGACCTCTTCTCCGCGAATTGTAGTCCGAGAACCTGTCAAGTCGAATAGTGAAAGTGAAAATGTTCAAGAAGCCGAACCGGGATAAACTAATCCGAAGGACGCAATTCTCCTTCAGTGGAAGACGTTGAGAACCGCACTGTATTGGCGAGACTTGGACATACCGTTGAAGATTACGGTGTTAGTCGCAAGCCTCGGCGGTGTCGGAGGAATAATCGCCACAATGAAAATCTTGTCCTCACCAGTAGATCACTCAGCACCGCCAATCTATCTCCTGTTTTCAATCGAGGCTTTCATATCATTTGCTGGGGCATTCTGTATCCTTCTCCTTCCAATGAGCCATGAACGACGCGGTATACTGGGATTTGCAACCTTTGTTGTCTCTCTCCCTTGGTACCTAGCGCTACTTATCGCGATTTTCTGACCAGGCTACTTCTAGCGAAGAAGTTCGGGTCATTAGTTTGACCAGCACGATCAAAGGGCGGCTCTCTCCCTTCAACCATTTGGACAAGTTTGTCTCTTGCCTCCGTGATTTTTCTCAACGTTGAAGCAGGGATGAGGTCTCGTTTCTCTTCCAGCTCAACCTGATCTAACAACCCGTAGCTCCGATCAGCCTCCACGAAAATGTCCAGAAGCAGGTCTCTGGTGGTGATAGTAGAGTTCTTCAGCGAAGGCGGAGTTCCGATGTTACAGTACCAGCCGTTGAGCCGGCCTTGGGAATCGGAGTATTCTTGAATGTAGAACCAGTCCTTGGAGGGAAAATACTGCCGAACGAGGTCGCCTCGCTCGATGGTGAAATCATCAAATTTCAACCTCTTCGTAGCAACCGCACGAAGAGCGATCGCATCATTGGTTTTACTCTCGACGCTTGCCTGCCACGAATCTCGCACTTCGCCATCGAATCTTAGGAGGACTACATGGAGCAAGGGACCCTTATCCGCGGGCTTCCAAGGGCTTTCGCTCAATACTCTCGATCGAGAAAGAGAGCGCCTCCTTTCTAATAAGAAAAGGGTCATGCTGCAGAAAGGCTGAAGTGAAAAAGTCGCCGCTAAGGTAGTCCCTAGGAGCGTAGGCCTCGAATGCATGCAAACGCAGGTCCCAGGATAATTCTCCACTGTGACCTAGACGCGTTCTATCCGTCGTGTGAGATAGAGCGGAACCCCTCGCTAGCGGGGAAACCACTCATTGTCGGCGCGGACCCGAAGGGTGGTCACGGACGTGGTGTGGTAATGTCCTGCTCCTATGAAGCGAGAAAGTTCGGGGTCCGATCAGGAATGCCCATCTCCCAAGCCTACAAGCTCTGTCCCCAGGGAGAGTACGTACGGCCAGACTTCGAGCTGTACGGAGAGACCTCGGATCGAGCCATGGAAGTCCTGCGAAGGTTTGCTGACAAGTTCGAACAGACGGAAGGGTGAAGGCTGGACTCAAGACGGCTGAAGGGCTCACTGTCAGTGTTGGGGTCGCGCCTAACAAGTCGATTGCGAAGATGGCCTCTGACATGAACAAGCCCGACGGCTTGACAGTGGTTAGACCAGAACAGGTCCGGACATTTCTCGACCCGTTGCCTGTCAACAAGATCAGCGGTGTCGGAAAGAAGACAACTGAGTACTTGCAGGAGCATGGTATCCAGACCATCGGGCAGCTGAGCCAGATTCCTGCGAAGAAGCTGACCGACTGGTTTGGCAAGGGCGGGGTCTGGCTCTGGGGAATAGCCAATGGAATCGAGGAGACCCCTGTCGAAGAGAGGGGATTGCGAAAATCTATCAGCGTCGAACAGACTTTCGAACGTGACGTACAGAACAAGCAAGTCGTCCTCGAAGCCCTGTGTCAAGCTCTCAGACCTCAGGCCAGCCGAGGGCAAGCAGGTCCGGCTAGGGTAGACCCCATGCTTCCTATCCGTCCAATCGTGTATCAAGAAAAAAATTTCTGCGGTCAAACGGCAATCTTTTCGGTCCGAGGAGAACCATGTGCCTGTGACTTATTCTGGCCGCGATCCCTTCAAGGATATCGACCTAGTGGAGAGCCACTAACCATGGAAGTCTCGGCGACGAATCGATGCCGACAATAACAGAATTCGCGCAGAATAAACTCGGATCAGCAATCCGAGAGGGGGGTCCCACAGAGCATCTTATTCACGCTTGAAGGGCCCTCACCAACACTTACTGAAAAACGATGATCCGCCCGTTTTGCGCGAAAAATTCGACATCTCGCCCAGAACGTTTCAGATAGCGAGAGACCCCCATCTAGGATTTAGAAATAGAAAAATTCCCGCGACACAAACGTGCTCTTTGGGACAATGTTCATGCTTGAAAGTCGTTCAGAACAAGCCCAGAGAATCTAGAAGGACCAGCCCCTCTCCCGAGAGACTCGAGACCAGCTAGCCCTATTGACACAACACCCGTCTGCCTGAAAATTCCCAGAAAGCTCGTTATCGTATGCTTGCGTAGCAGTCGACTATCGAGGCGATGTATCTTATTCCGTTGATGAAATCCTCGGTCGTTGTATACTCGTTCGGCGCGTGAGCGTGAGAGTAGGCCGAGGGCGGTCCGCTGCCCGTCCATATCGAATCCATGCCCAGCCGCTTGGTAAAGAGATAGTCGGGACCCGAAGCCGGGTTCCGGGGAATAACCACCGCGCTACTCCCATAGGCGATCTTCGCAGCCTTCTCCGCGGCCAATGCTATCGGCGCCGATGGTCTCGTAAAGGACGGTTCTATGAAGCCCAGCCCCCGGACCTGAATATCGTCAAAACCGTGACCGTGCAAGTGCTCCTTCAACAATCGCAGCTGCTTCCTCGGATTCTGGTTATAGACGAGCCGGAAGTCTATCTTCAGCATCGCACTCCCCGGCAGCACAGTCTTCGAGCCCTCGCCGATGTAACCAGTCTTGAAGCCACAGATCGTGCACGTCGGCTCCATCATGTAACGCCTCAACGCCTCCCGGTTGCTCCTCGCCTTCAAGAAACTCTTAAGACCCCACTCCTTCAACAGGTTCCGGCCCCTAAACGGAACCTTCGCCAGCAGACGGGACTGGGCCGATGAGAACCTTTCGACATCATCATACCAGCCTTTCACGAGAATCCTGTCATCAGGGCTCTTGATCGTGGACATTGCCCAGACCAGGCGCCAGGCCGGATTCTCCGCGAGTGGAGCGTAGGAGGAGTGCAGATCCTCTCGAGCCTTTTTGCAGCGAAGCTCGACGTACAACAGACCCTTAACCCCGAGGCTGATCTTGGCCCGGCCCGTCTCGTCAAAATCACCATCATAACAGACGACAGAATCCGCCTTCAACCGCTCAGCATTCTCCTCGACAAAGCCGGGAAGATGGGGACTGCCAATCTCCTCCTCTCCCTCGACGATGAACTTGAGATTGAGAGGAACATCACCGGTCGCTTTGAGAAAGCTCTCAGCGGCTTTGATGAAAGACGTCACGTTGTTCTTACTATCTGCCGCACCGCGTGAGATGATCTTTCTTCCATTCAGCTTAGCATCGAAAGGTCCAGAGACCCATTTCTCCAGAGGCTCCGGAGGCTGAACATCATAATGGCCATAGACTAGGAGGGTCTTCGAGCTGGACTTCGACCTAGCTTCTCCAAATACCACGGGATTGCCGTTCTTTACGGGAAGAATCTTCGTCTTTACTCCGGCCATCTCCATCTGTTTCTTGACGATCCTCGCGCAGTCCTCAATCCCAACCTTCTGGGCTGAGACACTCGGCTGCTTGAGGAGCGTGCGAAAATCCTGTAGAAACCGTTGCTTATTCTTCGATATGTACTCGAAAGATCTGTTCAGACGAGTATTTGGCACGATAATGACGAGTCTCGGTTGAGTAGATAGCCTCTTCTATACACCGCCAATACGAGGTTGACCTGGCATCTCCTTGAAGACTAGATAGGCATAGCATCTTGGGAAGAGTTGCCATCTGAACTCTTCTCTAGACCTTTTCTAGTACGCCTTGAAACCAGTGTCGAAGTTAGGATCGAGAGTGCTAGGGCGGGGACTATTATCAGAGATATGAGGACTGGGAGAGCTCCCGGTGTTATTGTCGTTTCCATTGGCGTCTGTGTCCCCGTATTGTTCGCGAGTCGCATAGTTGCATTGGGGTTGAAGGCGGTTGTCGTTGTTCCCCATGTCGAAGTAGTGCCGGGCGTGGTGGTCGGTGTCGAGGAGTGAGACGGCAGGGCCAGGATACCCGGGAGGGCCATAAAGCAGAGCCCGGCCACGACCCCTAGCATAGCAACCAGGGTCAACCTTGCTCGCGAGCCTACTTTCAAGCCTCGATCTGCCCTCGTGCGGTCGAACCTACTATGATATTCATTGGTCGTTTCCTTGGCATAATCCCACACGTTAGAACGGTCCGTACCGTTTTCAGAACGGTCTCAGCCTCCACGCCCGGTAGGTCTCAGTCCACGAAACTATTACCGCGGATCCTCCGAAGATCAGCGCTACGATATTATGAGTTGAAAAGGTCGGCGGATAGAAGATCGGGTACAGAATCAGCATTACTGTAAACATGGTGGAATAGAACAGGTAGCGTGGTAGGAGGACGCCGAGAACGCCGACAAAGTCTCGCAGGACGCCCACCTTTACGTGTTCGATGAGATGATATTCGCCCGTCAAGTCCTTCTCCAGTAATCCTAGGGTCCGCAGTTTCTCTAGATGATGCATTGCAACGCTGGGGCTGCTCAATCCGAGGGCCCTCTGCACAGGTCTCACCCCGACAGACCGGTTCTTAGAGCCGAGTATGTGCCAGTAGACCCTCAGTGTAACCCCTCGCAGTTCTGATTCTACAATCTTGTCACGGTCCTTCTCCAACGCCGATTCTCCGAAGAGATGACATTGCCGGAGGATAGAATCTTACGCTTTGGGGAGCCGTTCTGTTCTCTGAACGGCCCGTTCGAAACACTGGAATTAAGCCTCGGCAGAGAGAGTATGTTCCCATGCGACCCATAGGTCTTGGCACAGCCGTCTCTGTTCTGTCGCTGATAGCCCTAAGCATGGTCCCGGTTACGATGTACCTGACTCACACCCCAGCCAGCCCGTCAGCTCACTCGCTGACTCCCTTCTCATCCTATGATGAGCTACAACATTTCATATTCTCAAAGAGCTGTAATGGTCTTGAAGTCCGTGGCCTCTACAATCCCAACCCGGCACCTCAACCAGAGTTTGGGAATGGTCTGAGCGTAACAGCCGCGTCTGGCTCCTCCAACCCGAGTTCGATTCCAAGCCACTCAGAGACCAACGCACAGGTCGCGGGGGTCGATGAGCTGGACACGGTGAAGAATGATGGGACATACCTCTACACCGTCACGAACAACACGGTCGCGGTAGTCCTCGCTTATCCGGTTGTCGACGCAAAACAGGTGGCGAGAATCTCCGTAAACGGCTCTATCCAAGGAATCTTCATCGACGGCAGCCGGCTGGTGGTCATCAGCCAGCATTTCCAGTACTATCCAGTGCCTTACTACACCACGGGAGGTCCGGCAGTAGCGGGAGGAGTAAGCACGATAGCCGTGCCCGCCTACTCTTACGACCAGACCAGCTCAGTGTGGATCTTTGATGTCTCCGACCACTCCAATCCAGTCCTAGCCACCACAGTCATTGCTAACGGAACACTGTCTGGGGCGCGTCTTATCGGAAACTATGTCTACATGATATCGACCCAGCCGATCGAATGTCTAGGGCCGGTCCCGCTTCCAGAAAATATTCTCAACGGGCGTACATTGACCATACTGCCTACCCAGATCTACCACTCTGACATTGCTGACTATGCTCAGAGCTTCACCACGGTCATAGGCATTGACATCAGCCAGCCCAATCCCCCTCCAGTAGCCAAAACCTTCCTTATTGGGACGAGTAGCAACATCTACGTCTCGCTCGATCAGATCTATCTCACGCAGCCGATCTGGAGCCAGACCGAGCAGACTACGATCCACCGGGTGAGCATCGATGGTTCATCCATCAACTATGAAGCCACTGGAACAGTCCCAGGCCACGTTCTCAACCAGTTCTCAATGGACGAATACAACGGCTACTTCCGGATCGCGACCAGCCAATACGGTTACGCCAGGATTTTAGCTCTTCAGAGTGCAACCACCACAACCTCTACAGTGTCACAACAGCAGACAGACCTGTACGTCTTAGACCGCGCCCTTCAAACAGTTGGAAGCCTCGAGGGCCTCTCGCCTGGCGAAGCGTTCTACGCCGCCAGGTTCATGGGCGACAGGGCCTACCTCGTCACGTATCAGAGGATGGACCCATTATTTGTAATAGGTCTCCAAGACCCGTCCCAACCAAAGGTACTAGGCCAGCTCAACATAACTGGAGTGTCGGACTATCTACAACCGTATGATGAGACGCACCTGATAGGCCTTGGAAAATCCTCGACGAACGTGACGTGGGAGAACGCTGCGCTCTTCCAAGGTCTTAAGCTGAGCTTCTTTGACGTCTCAGACCCCAACCATCCTATAGACACTAGCAATTTCCTGGCTGGAGATCGTGGCAGTGACTCGCCGGCATTGACTGACCATAGAGCTGTGCTCTTCGACCAGTCGTTGAATCTGCTCGTCGTCCCCGTCGAGATCGCGCAGGCGCAGCAGAGCTCGACCTATCCATGGGCCTACAATCCTCCAGTCTGGCAGGGCGCCTACGTGTTCAACGTCACCACACAGAGCGGGCTGGTCTTTAGAGGAGGAATCACTCACCTTCCAAATGGTGAACTCCCAAGCTACTACAACAGCAGCCTATTCGTCACAAGGTCACTCTACGTCGGCAATGTACTCTACACCGTAAGCAGTGGTATGGTGAAGATGAACAGCTTAGCAGATCTGTCGGAGATAGGCTCGGTGAGCCTAGGCTAGTCTGTTAGCTGAAATATTTCTGGTACGAATCTTCCAGATCCTTCCTCGTCGGACTTCCACGCGTCTCGGGATGGCACGCTTTCAAAGCTCCGGCCATGTTGGCGTACCGGAAAGCGTCCATGTCACTGACGCCTAGAACCTTGTATGCTGCGAAGGCTCCGACGAAAGCATCCCCACTCCCGGTCGTGTTGACCACTTTCCGTCCAAGCTTCTCAAGCGAGATTCTTGGAATCCTTGATAGCTTGCCTGCTGAGTAGAAGGCGGCGCCTCTACTTCCCAGCGTGACGAGAATTTTTGCTTTGGGCGCGGCCTTGTTCAGCGAGGATAATGCTTGGTCAAGCTGCTTGACACCTGCGAATAGAGGCGCTTCATGCTCGTTGAGGACCAAGTAATCTATCTCCTCCATGTCGTCCTCGAACTCGCTCAGCCCGTATCTCGTCAGAACGCCCGGGTGCCAGATGACGGACTTGCGGAGTCTTCGGCCCTCGGCCAGCAACTTTCCGGCAACTTGTCGTGGTGGGTCGATTACGACGAGCCTCTGGATGTTTGCGAGGACGGATTGGACTGACTGGTCGAGCATCTGGACGGTTGATGTGTCAACGCCTTCCTGTTTTAGGATGGAGATCTGTTTCTTCCCTACATCGTCTTTTCCGAGGCATGCGATGAGTGCGACGTGTCCTTGGCCGAGTATTCTTGTGGCGGCGACAGCCACGTTGCCTCCTTTGCCTCCCGGGACTCTGTCGATCTTCTCTACGACTACCTCCTGTCCGGAGCGGGGGATCTGTTTGACGAAGAGGTTGATGTCCCAGTTGAGGGCGCCGGTGATGGCTAATTCTGGCGGCAAAGGATCTCCCGCGCGATCGCGAGCCATTGTCCTAATGAATGTTCAAGCTGCATACTGGTCTACGTTCAGCATCGTCTATGGTCTTGTTTCGAGAGCTGCGGCTATGACGGGGGCGACGGAGACGGTGCTGATGGGGCTGGGAATCGTGTCTGTTCCAACTATTCTTGTGGCTCCTGCGGCTCTGATCCGTTTCAATGCTCCGTCCGCTAGCACGGGGTGGGTGCAGAGTACGAAGATTCGTCTGGCGCCTTTTTTCTTGCAGGCCCTTGCGGCTTCTGCGATGGTCCCGCCAGTGCTGATGATGTCATCTGCGAAGACAACGTCTCGACCCTTCACGTTTATACTCCCCGTGTCCATTTCGAGTCTGGATTTTGTCTCTCCTTCTTTGCGTACCCGTCTCTTGGTGAACGCTGTGTGTTCAGCGTCTAGCTCCTTTGCGACTGTTCCGGCCCACTGTTCGGCCTCCTCGTCAGGTCCGACGACGATTGGTTTCTTCGGTCTCAGGTTCTCGCGTGCGTACTTGCCGAGGAGGTTCATTGCTGAAACGTTCTGGGCGGGGATCTTGAAGACTTTGGAGACGTCTCCGAGCCGGTGGAGGTGGCAGTCGATCGTGATGATGGATGTTGTGCCGGCGGCTTCGAAGAATTTTGCGAGGGAGGCCGAGCTTAGAGCTTCGCCCGGGTAGAAGCGGGAGTCTTGGCGGGCATAGGCTAGGTATGGGGTGACTCCGGTTATGGAGGCGGCACCCATGTCTCGTAGTGTGTCTGCGATGAGGAGGTATTCGAAGACGTACTCGTCTGGTGTCCGGTAGAGTGACTGGATCAGCGCGACGTCTTGGCCTTTGACCTCCTCGTGGATCCGGATGTATTTTTCGCCGTCGGGGAATCTCTTGATCTCGATCCGCCCGGGTTCTTGGCCGAGCTGCTTTGCGACCTTTTCGGCGAGGTTGGTGGAGGCTGAGCCGCCGATTACTATCATCGAGAAAGGGTAGCGTAGCGGCCGGGGTCTAATAAAAGCTGAGCCAGCGAGCGGAGACTCTCCGGCCGTCCGAGGATAAGCGTATAGGTTGTCTGCGCGGAGTGTCACTTTCCGACTCTCGTTCCGGTTACAAGCCGCCTTTCGAACCATTGCACAACCCGTTTAGTACGGCGTGCATTCTTGAAGAGAGCGGCTGATGATCATAGGGTCGAGGCCCTCCAGCCGACCGGGATTCCAATTCTCGACAAGGTGACCGGGGGCGGCTTTCCTCGGCCGTCTGCGATTGCTCTGCTGGGTCCTATTGGCAGTGGGAAGTCGATGCTTGTCCGGGAGCTGGTGACGAACTTCATCCGTCAAGGATGCAGCCTACTCTACTACTGTATCGATGATCCGGCGGACATTGTCAAGCTTGGATTGGAGGATCATCATATCGCCGTGGACAAGGTCGAGTCGGAGGGCCGGTTGGAGTTTGTTGACATGTTCTCGCTCGGGGCGCAGAAGCTGGCGGAGTCGTTGCCGAAGATGGACCCGTCGGAGATACTGGATGAGACGTTGAAGTTTCAAGACCTATTGAGCTATGGTCGGGCCTTTGCGTTGAAACCGGGTCTGGGTCCAAAGATTATAGTGATGGACTCGATCACGCCATTCTTTCTCCTGACTGAAGCGCGAAGGGTATTCCAGTACGTCCAGGTGATGCGGTTTGCGACTAGGATAGCGCGGGCTGTGACGATCGCGATCCTCCACACGGAGGTTGTGGATGAGTCTTTGGAGAATGCCACGGCGAATTTGGCTGATGGTGTGATCGAGATGAGGAAGAGGAGTGGTGAGATCTTGTTGAAGGGTGGTACGATGAAGGTGTTGCGGATTGGGCGGAACCCGGTAGCGTCTCGGGGATACTTCTACCAGATCACCCAGCAAGGAATAGTCTTCCAAGACGACTATTGCGACGATGAAGATGTAGAATCCAGTCTCGAATCCCCAAGTGTACGTGGTTCCGAAGACTGCTCCGGTACCGATGGGTCCTGATGCGCATAGAGGGAACAATAGGCAGTAGGTGGATGTCACGTAGGCTATTGTGATGGCGTAGGCGATTGGTGTTAGGATTGACACTACTAATCCGGCTACCAAGTATTTCCGGACGAGAGTGAGGCCTCCGGCTAGAGCGAGTGATGCTGCGACAAGGGCTAGAATGAGCACTATGAGGCTTGAAATGGTGAATGTCTGAGAGATGCTGGCAGTCGAGAGAGAATCGGGCCGGCCCAGTCTGCGAAGGGCGGCTGAACCTGGCGGGCTCCAGAGCGCCCAGCGGGCTAGTAATACCGTGCCGAAACCCAAGAGTTCGTAGATTCCCCACCATGGGAGGAAGACGCTGGCGAGGGTTATTGCCGCTCCGATCATCGCGACAGGATTGATTCTCCAATACGCGGTGTTCATGCTATTGACGGATTGGTAGTTCTGAGCTTTAACCTTGGCTGGGCAGAGCGTCCAAAGAGCACTCTTGTGTCGTGGGAATTTTTTATTTTCTAAACTTCTAGAGGGGTCGATTTGCTGGCTGAAACGTTTCTGGGTGAGATTTCCGGTTTATCGCGCAGAACAGGCTAATCGCCCGTTTTCTATAATTACCGTGTGGGGTCCAGTCATGCTTGCGAAACCTACCGTGTGGGACTCCCCTCCCTGATTGCCGGATCAGGGCTTGTTCTGGGCGAGTTTTCTCGCAGGAGTAATCTTCGATTGTAGCGACTGGCAGGGTCCAGCTTTTCTATTCCATCGACTCTGGGATTTCTTTGAGCGAGCGTACGGGCGACAGTAGGACCCAGAGAAAGGTGAGAGATCCTCCGAGTACGGCTATGCCGATGGCATTCCGCAGACCGAAGAAGGTCCCGAGTAATCCTCCGGTGAGAGCACCGAGCGGTATCGTGCCCCAGACTAGGAATCGCATTGTCGCGTTCATTCGCCCCTGAAGGCGGATTGGGACGATGGCTTGTCTTAGGCTAACTTGGTTGATATTGTAGACAACTACTCCGATGAAACTCACGAACTGGCCTGCCATAATGGCGAGAAGATACCAGTTGACGTCCAGGCCGAACAGGGCGAATAGCGGGGATGCGGTGAGGGATCCTGATAGGTAGTAGGGAATACCGCCGAGTCCTCCTATGAGCGCGCTTCCGATTATGGAAAGTCCCATCCCTATTCTCGCCGCTATTCTGGGTGCGAGAATTACTCCAACGAGAGAACCAATGCTGGCTATGCTGAAGATCAGTCCTTCGGCTAGTGCTACATTCGATGTCGAGATTCCGAGGGATAGTAGGAAGAATGGTAGTATCGTGAAGAGGCCAGTGCCGAAGAAGTTGAATGTTCCTGTGGAGCCTGCTATCATCCGGAGTCTCTTGTCGCCGAGTACAACCCTCAAGCCTTCCCGCATGTCCCCGAAAACAGAAGCTTTCGAGGTCCCCTGATCAATAGATTCGTTATGCTCGATGCGAGCGAGCGTGAATGCTGATGCGAAGAATGAGCAGGCGTCGATGGCTATTGCAATCGGCGCAGTGACTATTCCAATAACAATCCCCGCCATGGTGGGTCCGGCCGCTTGGGCCACGGAGGCACTTGCCTGGAGCTTGCTATTTCCTTCGACCAGTTGTTCCTTTCTCACGAGGGCTGGGAGGAAAGACTGGTATGTGATATCGAAGAAGACTTGGAGGAATCCGACAGAGAAACTGATTGCGTAGAGGAAGAGGATTCCCAGCTGAGTTATCATGCCGAAGATGGCTGCTATCGGGATGAGCGCCAAGAGTGAGCCTCTGAGAATGTTCGTCGTGACCATGATCCGCTGCTTTCTGTGGCGATCGACCCAAACGCCGACGAATAATCCGAAGAGGAGCCATGGAACCGATCCCATGAAAATGAGAATTCCCTGCTCGGTAGGATTCGAGTGAAGTATGATGACCGCGGTCAATGGTAGAGCGAGCGTTGTAAACTGGCTGCCGAACTGCGAGATGGTGTCGGAGGTCCAGAGCTTCAGGAAGTTGTGATTCTGCCAGAGCGTCGTCTTCTGGACGGCCGTTGTCTCCATGCAAAGCGGGACTCTGCTGTCACAAATAAGGGTCGCGCACTCCCAGTGGTCACATAGGACAGTCACATGTAGTGTTGAGATGAATTAGCATTGTGAAATCCTAGAAGAAGAAAGGCGCTAAGAAATCATT
>WNGG01021887.1_pt1 | contig 12347 bp, 11 predicted proteins | sample 5400661 | NCBI WGS metagenome assembly WNGG01 (sample SAMN13153372, study PRJNA577476) | soil metagenome | isolation source: 100 cm soil or saprolite under Garry oak tree replicate 1 | place: USA:California | collected 2016-06-15 | reverse complement strand
GGTGTTTACTACAAGGTCGCCGGCGCCGCGCTCCCCATTACCCTGGTCGCTGTGGCACGCGCGTCCCGGCGCCCGTGGGCGGCCACCACTGCCGCCGCGGCGTACATGGCGATCTCGCTGGTGATGATCTGGCTGTTGCAGCTCTTCCCAGCGACCCCGAAGCTCGCGCCGGTATTCAACCCGGTCACCCGGATGGTACCGCCGCCATTCCCGTTGCTCCTCGTCGTGCCGGCGCTAGCGGTGGACCTGCTCATCCAGCGGCTCGGCGGCAGGGGAGAGCGGGCGCGGCGCGACTGGGTCCTCTCCGCCCTCGCCGGCGTCGCGTTCCTGGCCGTCTTTTTCGTCACGCAATGGTTCTTCGCGGAGTTTCTGCTGGCGCCCGCTGCGCGAAATTTCGTCACCGGCGCCGATCAGTGGGACTACAGCAGCCGGCTTGGGCCCTGGCGCTACCAGTTCTGGCGGATCCAGACCGATCCGGTGACCGCGCGGCAGCTCGTGATCGCGGCGATCCTCGCCGCCGCCTCGGCCCGGCTGGGACTGTGGTGGGGAAACTGGATGGCGCGGGTGCGGCGGTGACGAGCAGATTGCATTACGCGTTACTGGTCGTTGCGACCGCCCTGGTCACGTCGGCGCACGTCGGCAGCCCCGACACCTACTTCGAGGGCGCCGCGGGGCCCTATCCGATCCGCGTGATCGTGCGGAACCCGGGCGTCGTCCCCGGGCTGGCGGAGATCACCGTGCGACTCCTCGTGCCGCGGCGGGCTCGCCGGGTGCTGGTGCTACCGGTGTACTGGGACCCGCGGACCGCCGCACCGCCGCCGCCCGACGTCGCCCAGCCCGTACCGGGAGACTCGACGCTCTACGGAGCCGCCCTGTGGTTGATGCGGAGCGGCTCCTATGGCGTGCAGGTCACGGTGGAAGGGGCCGACGGGACGGGCACGGCGCTCGTCCCCGTGCAGGCGGTCGCGACCCGGCGGCTCGAGCTGCAAAAGCCGCTGGGCATCGCGCTGGCCGGACTCACCGCCGTTCTGCTCGCCGGCGCCCTGACGATCGTTCGCGCCGCGGTGCGGGAGAGCGTCCTGTCGCCGGGGGAAGCACCCGATCGGCAGGGCACCGTGCGCGGCCGGATCGCCATGGCGGTGAGCGGGATGCTGCTGGGTGTCGCTCTGGTCGGCGGGCGGGCGTGGTGGAATCACGTGGACGCCGCGTACCGCAGCGGGTTGGATCAACCCGTCCACGCCACGGCCGCCCTGCGGGCTGCGGGCGCCGAGCGGGTGCTCCGGCTCGCGATCGACGACACGTCGTGGACGAGCCGGACCCGCCAGTGGACGCCGCTCGTGCCGGACCACGGGCATCTCATGCATCTGTTCCTGATCCGCGACGCGAGCCTCGACGCCTTCGCGCACCTCCACCCTCTCCCCCTGGATTCCGTCACCTTCGAAGCCAGGCTCCCGCCCGTGCCTCGAGGCCGGTACCGCATTTACGCCGACGTCGTGCACGAGAACGGGTTCGCACAGACGCTGGTCGCGATGGCCGACGTCGACGCGCCCGCGACCGCATGGCGCCCGTCCGATCCAGATGACGCCTTCTCACTCACGGAAAACGGGAAACAAGAGACGGGAGACAGGAAAGGGGAAACGGGAAACGTCATCGCGCTCGCCGACGGGTCAACGATGACCTGGGAGCGCGGTGACGGACCGATCGTGGTGGACCGCGAGGCGCCGCTCCGGTTCGTCGTCACCGCCCGCGACGGCACGCCTGCGACGCTCGAGCCGTACCTGGGCATGGCCGGACACGCCATGATCACGCGTGAGGACGGCGCAGTGTTCGCGCACCTGCATCCCGCCGGCACGATCTCGATGGCGGCGCAAGCGACGTTCCTGCTGCGGCAGCCCGGAGATACGGTCCGGGGCGCGCTCGGGAGACGGCTGGCGGAGATGGCAAGTCCTGGCACCGCCATGGCCGACGCGCAAACGGCCGCGAGCGACACGCTCTCTTTTCCCTACGCGTTCCCGAAACCGGGGCGCTACCGAATCTGGATTCAGGTCAAGCGCGCGGGGCGGATTCTGACCGGAGCGTTCGACGCGAATGTTGAACCCTAGGGGTTTACGGTAAGAGAAGCGGGGTGGCGCACGCTCCCGTCGACAGCTTTCGCCGCCACGTCGAGCGAGTCCAGGTCCCACATCACCATCGCTACCTCATCGCGCGTGGCAGCGAAGGTAGCGAGATCCATCGGCGAGAGCCCGCGCTCCTTGACCGGGCGACCGCCCGAGTCGGCGCGATAGGGGTGGGTGTGGAAGGTTCCGACGAGCTGGTCGACGTCGTCGCAGCTGCCCGCCACGGCGAACTGTAGCTGCTTCAAGTTCGCGGCCGTGACCAGCCGGCGCACCCACAGCGTGTCGCGCGTGACTTCACCCGCCAGGCAGCCGAGATACTCGCGCTGCGTCGGCTTCCCGGTGCCGAGCAGCTGCGTGAGGGTGTTCTCGCCGGCCAACTCGTCCCAGTGCCGGTTGTTCTCGATCCACACCGCGCTCATCATGCCCCGGATCGTCGCAGGGAGGACGATGACGGAGAACGGCGGGGGGGCGGGCGCGGGGCCCATCCACACCATCAGCGCCAGTCCCAGCGCCCTCATCGCCTCTGCCTCGCGTATGTACCCATGAGCTGCGCCGTGGCCAGGATGTGTCCCTTCATCGCGGCCTCTACGTCCTGCTTCGCGGCGCCCGGCTTGAGGCGTAGCGCGGTGTCGAGCGCGTACAGCTTGAAGAAATAGCGGTGCGCGGGCCCGGGCGGCGGACACGGTCCGCCGTAGCCGGTCCGCCGGAAGTCGTTTTTCCCTTGGGTCGCGCCGCCCAGCCCTGCGGGTGTCTCGGTCTTGGCCACATTCTCGGGCAACTGGGAAGTCATCCCCGGAAGGTCGTACAGCACCCAGTGCACCCAGGTTCCTGCCGGCGCATCGGGGTCATCGGCGATCAGCGCGAACGCACCGACGCCGGCCGGCGCGCCGCTCCAGGCGAGCGGGGGCGACACGTCCGCGCCGTCGCACGTGTGCTTCACCGGAATGCCGGCTCCTTCCTTGAATGCCGTGCTGGTGACCGAGAACGCCATAGGTCTCTCCCGCGCTGCAGCGACCGAAAGCGTGATGGCGAGGATCCATAGAGAGTACGTGGCCGGACGCCGCATGGTTCTATAATATGACGCCGGTGTGCCCGCTTGTACGACGCTAGGTTGTAGCGTCGGTGAACGCCTCTACTCTGGAGGAGGGTTCGTGCTCAAACAGAGCCTTTGCGCCGCCGTGCTCGTCATGAGCGGAGCCTCGCCGCCGAGCGGTCGAGAGATCATCCACGCCATGCACGACCGCTACGCGGGCAAGTGGTACCACACTCTCACGTTCGTTCAGCAAAACACCGCCACGCGGCGCGGCGGGGTCAAGGAGCGCTCGGTCTGGCGCGAGTACGCCGCGCTGCCGGGCAGGCTGCGGATCGAGTTCGAGCCGGCGGATTCCGGCAAGGGCGTCCTGTTCGTGAGCGACTCCCAGTACGCGATGGACGCGGACACCGTGGCGAGTGCCACGGCCTTCGTGCATCCGCTGATGGTGCTCGGCTTCGACGTGTACTTCGATCCAGTCGAGCGCACCGTGACCCGTCTGGAGGGTCTCCGGTTCGACCTCGCGACGGTGCACGAGGACACCTGGGAGGGGCGCCCCGTCTGGGTGGTAGGCGCGCCCGTGGGCGACCTGCGGACGCGTCAGTTCTGGGTGGACCGGGAGCGGCTCGTGTTTGTGCGCCTGCTGGAGCCCGGCCGGCGCGATACGACCCGCATGAGCGACATCCGCTTCAACAAGTACCAGCCGCTCGGCCCCGCCTGGTTGTCAGCCGAGGTGGCGTTCCTCGTGGACAGCCATGAGCAGTGGCTCGAGGAATATACCGAGATCAAGACCGACGTCCCGCTCGCTCCTGTTCTGTTCGACCCGCGGCAGTGGAAGAAGGCCAGGAGCTAACGATCGAACACGGCTCGAATCGCCCCTCCCGCCTGGAGCGGCGCGCCGGTCAGATTCGACGTGATCGCGACGACGACGCGGGAGTCGCGGTCTACGCTGAAGGCGGTCGTCCCGCCGACCGAGCCACCGCCGTGGGAGACCCAGCGGTGGCCGCGCCCGTCGGTGGCGACGAACCAGCCGATGCCATAACCAGTCGGCTCGCCCGCGGTGGTCTTCTGTGAGGTGAACAGCAGCTCGAGCGTTGCTGCTTTGAGAAACCCGGGCTCGAGCAGCGCCGAGCCGAACCTCACGAGGTCTTCGGCCGTGGAGAGAAAGCCGCCGCCGGCCCACTTGTAACTGTTGTCCACGGGCGGCGCGGGAACGAACCCGCTGTCGGCCCCGCGCTCGTAGAAGCGCGTTCGGTTGGGGATGAGGCTGTCTACCCGATCCGGGGCCGTGTGCGTCAGGCCGAGCGGCCGGAGCACGTTCCGGCTCATGTACGTCAGGAAGTCCTGCCCCGCCGCGCCCTCCACGACCGCCGAGATCAGGTTCCAGCCGTAGCTCGAGTAGGAAAACTTCGTCCCCGGCGGGGAGAGCAGCAAGTCTCCCTGGAAGATGGCGAGCCCCTCGAGCACCGTGTCGAAGTGGCGGTTCCGCAAGAACTCGTCACCCCGGTAGTGCCGGATGCCCGCGAGGTGCCCGGCGAGCTGGCGGGTAGTGATCGGATAGCCCTTGTCTGGAAACGAGGGGACGTAGCGCTGAACCGGCGCGTCGAGATCGAGCTTCCCCTGCTCGTAGAGGAGCGCCACGGCCGCCGCGGTCAGGGGCTTCGAGACGCTGCCGATGCGGAACTGCGTCTCCGCGGTGACCGGGACCTCGCGGGCGAGGTCGGCATAGCCGAACGCCTCCGACCACACGAGCTTGCCGCCCACCGCGACCGCCACCTGGAGTCCCGGGATCTTGCCGGCGAGCTGGTCGCACACGATCGCCCGTGCCCGCGCCACCGCCGCGGCGTAGGCGGCCGGCCGGAGGCGCGCCTGGTGCGAGACGCAGGACGACTGGCCACGCAATCCGATCAGCGGCGCCGCAACGAGCGCGGCGGCGAGGCCCGCGATCCGCGGCGTGAGTCCCGGCCTCGTCTTCATGACGGAATCTCAGAGAGCCGTTTGATGTGTCCGAGCACGCGGCGGTGAATCGCCGACACAATCGCGTGCGCGTAGACGGCCCAATAGGCGCGCGGCTCGATGTCGAGCTCGTACCAGGTGCTGCCGGTGAGCAACGTGCGCCCGCGGGGAAGGTCGGCCAACCGGAATTCGCCGCGCCGCGCGCGGAAATAGCCCACCAGGTGGGGCGGCTCGATCCGACCGTACGGCGAGAGCTCCCGCAGCGGCACCGGCTGCGCGGTGATGTCGAACGACAGGCGCCGGGGCGCCTCCCACCGCGTGATCGGCTCCACGAAGGTGCCGGTCGAGAACTCGCAACGGCGGATCGCGCCCGGCCCGGTTCCCTCGATCCGGGCCCGCCGGGGGTAAGCGATGCCAAGCCGGAACAGGGCCTCGGTCGGCGGGGCGAGCGTGCTGAAGCTCACCACGTTGTGCCAAATCGTGGCCGCCGGCGCCTCGATCGAGACGGAGTCGTCCACCTCGTACAGCACGGTCGGCCCGCGCGCCCGGTCGAGGCCGGCCAGGAGCGGGGCCGCGAGCACCAGGCTGATCGCGATCACGAGCGCCAAAGGCAGCGCCAGCGCGATGCACACGAGGCCCTCGAGCGCGAAGAGCAACACCGCCCCGGCGAGGAGGACGAGACTGAGGGACACGACCTGCATCGTGGCCCTCGCCCCCCGCGGGGCGTCACGGTTGAAGACGTAGGCCGAGACCGCGCCCAGCGTGAATGGAGTGCCGAGGAAGAGCGACGTGGAGTAGCGGTGCAACAGATACACGTTGACGAGGATCGTGGGAATCGCGACGGCGAGCCCGGCGGCCACGCCGTGCAGCGCGCCGGCGAGCCGCGCGTCCACCACCGGCACGTCGGCGCCTGCGCTCCAGCGCGGCTCCGGCGCCGTGGGGACCGCGCTCAGCGCCAGCATGACGACGTAGTTAAGGAGCGGCACGAAGAACGCGAGCGCCAGCCACGGTGACCGCCCGGCGTCCACCGCCCGCCGCAGCGTCATGCCGACCCCGATCCAGAGGAACGGCAGCGTCCAGAGCACGAGCGCGGGAAAGAACCACCCCGGTGCGCCGGCCAGCTTGGCCGTGCGCAGGAACCAGAACGGCAGGAGGTAATCGAGCGGCGACCAGAAGCGCCCGGTCACGAGGCCGACGCCCGCCGCATCGACGCCGTACTTGAGCGCCATGAGCCCGAGACCATTGGCCAGATACGTCCGCCGGTCCACCGGGTCAAGCAGCGTGAACCACAGCTTCAGTCGGGAGCGCAGAAGATCGTCGCTCACGGCCGCGCGGGGCTCCGGCTCACGGGCCCAGCACGAGAACGACGAAACTCCCGGGGACCACGCTCGGCCGAGGAAGCGGCTGCTCCGGGCTCGGGGCCGGCGCCGGCCCGAACTCGGCCGTCACGACGAACACGGTGTGGGTCCGTGGATCGAGTGCCAGCGTCCGCGCGCCCCGCTGCGTGACCGCGTTCTCTACCACGACGAAGCTGTCGGGCGTCGCCTCGCGCACGACGGTCAGCGTGCCCTCCCCATTCGAGCTGAACGCCAGCCCGGTCGCGGGGTCGAAGGCGACGCCGTCCACACCGCCGCCGATCGGCAGCGTGGCCACGATCCGGCCACGGGCGGCGTCCACCACCGCCATGAGGCGGTTCGAGCACCCGACGAACAGCCGATCGTGGCGGGCATCGAGCGCGAGCCCGGTCGGAGCCTCGCAGGGCGCGAGCGGCCAGCGGGCGGTGACGGCCAGCGCCCGCGCGTCCAGGGCGATGAGCTCCGCGCGGTCTTCGATGTTCACGAACACGCGCCCGTCGCCCGGCGCGACGGCGAACTCAGGCTTGCCCCCCAGCGCCACAGTGCCGACGACGCCGGGCAACACCGCATCGATGGCCGTGGCATTCGCGCCGGCGCCATTGAAGGTGAACACGCGGCGGGTCGCGGGCTCGTAGACGATCGCATCCGGATTCCCGCCTGTCGTCCTCAACCGCGCCAGCGGGTGGAGCGAGCCGGTATCGAAAATCCTGACCGACTGATCGCGGCCGGCGCTGGCGAAGCCGCGGTGCAGCTCGGGGACCAGCGCCACCCCATGCACGCCGGGCGTGTTGGGGATCTCGCCCACGAGGGAGCCCGAATCGGCGTCGATCACGATCACGCGCGTGCCGCGGGCGATGTAGAGCCGGTGGCTGGCCGTGTCGAGAGTGAGGTAGTCCCAGCCCCCGTCGCCGCCGAGCGCGTAGCGGCGTATGACGTGATACGCGCCGGACTGCGGCACGGGGCTCTGCGAGCCGGCGAACAGGGCGACGAGGAGGATGAGTGGTTTGCGCATCGGGTAGAATGGATAGAGCGACGTCGGTGGTGTAAAGGGCCCGACCGAAGTAGTCTTCTCCCCCATGACGAAGTCGGAACCGCCGGCGAAGTACCGGATCGGCCTCGTCCAGATGGCGATGTCCGCCGATCCGGACGCGAACCTCCAGAAGGCGGTCGCAAAGGTGGAGGAGGGTGCGGCCGCGGGCGCAGCGCTGGTGTGTCTCCCGGAGTTGTTCCGCTCTCTCTACTTCGCGCAGCGCGAGGACGCGGCCCTGTTCGACCTGGCGGAGCCCGTCCCCGGGCCCACCACGGACGTGCTCGGCAAGGTGGCGAAGCGCGCCCGAGTCGTGGTCATCGCCCCAATTTTCGAGCGGCGCGCCCCTGGTCTCTACCACAACACCGCGGCCGTGATTGATGCCGACGGACGCCTGGTCGGCCTGTACCGCAAGATGCACATCCCCGACGATCCCGCATACTACGAGAAGTTCTACTTCACGCCCGGAGACCTCGGCTTCCGCGTCTTCGACACGCGGGTCGGGCGGATCGGCACGCTCGTCTGCTGGGACCAGTGGTACCCCGAGGGCGCGCGGCTTACGGCGCTCCAGGGGGCGAACATCCTGTTCTATCCCACGGCCATCGGCTGGCACCCGAAGGAGAAGGCGAGCCATGGCCCGCAGCAGCTCGACGCCTGGCGGACGATCCAGAGGAGTCACGCCATCGCGAACGGCCTGTACGTCGCGGCTGTGAACCGCGTCGGGTACGAGCCGGCCGGCAGCGAAGACCACGCGGGAGGAATCGAGTTCTGGGGAAGCTCGTTTCTCGCCGACCCCTTCGGCGCGGTGGTCACCGAAGCACCCGCCGACCGCGAGACGTTGCTGGTCGGCGAAGTGAACCTGGCACGGATCGAGGAGGTGCGCCGCGGCTGGCCGTTCCTTCGCGATCGCCGGATCGATGCCTACGCCGGCCTCGGCAGCCGGTTTCTTGACCAGCCATCCTGATCGTCACTTCCCGGCTCCGTTTCCCGTTTCCCGTTTCCCGTTTCCCGAATGTCTCCCGCCGAGACCCCCGCCGCCCTCGGCTTTCGCATGCCCGCCGAGTGGGAGCCGCACCATGCCACGTGGCTCGGTTGGCCGCACAACCGGAGCGACTGGCCGGGAAAGATCACCACGGTCCAGTGGGTGTACGGCGAGATCGTGCGCAAGCTCGCGCCGGGCGAGATCGCGCGCATCCTCGTCAACTCTGCCGCCCACCAGCATCAGGCCCGGCGGGTACTGGAGCGGGTGGGCATCGATCTCGGGGGCGGACGCGTCGAGTTCTTCCGATTCCCAACCAACCGCGGCTGGACGCGCGACTTCGGCCCGGTGTTCCTGCGTCGCGACCAGTCGCCCGCCGAACTGGCGGTCGCGCGCTTCCGCTTCAACGCCTGGGCGAAGTACCCCGACTGGAAGCACGACGACCGGATCCCCGTGCGGGCGGCCAAGCGGCTCGGGCTGCGCCTGTTTCCAGCGCGGGCCGGCGGGCGTGACGTCGTGCTCGAGGGCGGAAGCATCGACGTGAACGGCCACGGCTCGCTCCTCGCGACCGAGGAGTGTTTGCTCGACCGCACGGTCCAGGCGCGCAACCCGGCGCTGGAGCGCGCCGACATCGAAGCCGTGCTGCGCGACTACCTCGGCGTCACGCAGGTCCTGTGGCTCGGCAAGGGAATCGCGGGCGACGACACCCACGGCCACGTCGACGACGTGTGCCGCTTCGTCGGCCCGCGCACGGTCGTGCTGTGCCGGGAGACCAATCCCGGCGACGCGAACTACCGCGCGCTGGAGGAGAACCGCGAGCGCCTCGCGGGAATGCGGCTCGAGGACGGCTCGACGGTCGAGGTCGTTCCGCTGCCGATGCCCACGCCCCTTTTCTTCGACCGCCGGCGGCTCCCGGCGAGCTACGCAAACTTCTACATCGCGAACGCCGCAGTGCTGGTGCCGACGTTCAACGATCCCAACGATCGGATCGCGCTCGGGATCCTCGCCGAGCTGTTCGCAGATCGGCCGGTGGTGGGGATACACGCCGTGGATCTGGTGTGGGGGCTGGGAACGATACATTGCCTGACACAACAGGAGCCAGCCGCCGTAAGCCGTAAGCCGCAAGCGGTTGTCCGTCGTTAGCGGCCAGGTTGCTTCGGACCGTCGGGCAGCTTTCTCAATAATCCATACACCGTTTTCGCGCATTCGTCGCGCGTCGCCTGCAGCTGGGCGAGCTCGTCGAGACGGAAGTACTCAAGGGCGAGGACGAGATCGAGGATCGCCTCGATTTCGTGCAACGATGCACGTGCGATATCGAGGTGCTTCCGAAAGTCCTTGACGCCCCGACGACTCGCACCCTCCGCGATATTCAGTGCGACGCTGTAGGCGGCGCGTCTCCACTGATCGGCAAGCCCGTCTCGCTCCGAATCGGGGAGCCGAGCTATGGCGGCTTTCGAGAGTACCGCCAGGTTACGAGCGTGTTGCCACGCCTTGAGATCCTTGAAATGGCCCATGGGCGAAATGTGGGAAGGGCCGGTGCTGAATCCGTCACCAAATTCACGCCGACCGGTGCATTCTCTTTCGGCTTTGTGCTAGAAACCGCTTGCGGCTTACGGCTTGAGGCTTGCGGCCGTCAGAACCGCTTGCGGCTTGGCGTCTTGCAACTACACTGATAGCTGTAGTCTGCTAAACTATTCGTATCTCGGTAGGATCTGCGCCCGTGAGCCCGTCGTACCGCCAGATGCTTGTCGCCGCGCTGCTGGCGGCCTGCCGCCCCACGACTCCGCGGGCTGCCGTTCCCGTGCCCGGCGGCGCGCCGCCAGGGACGAGATGCGCCGTTGCCGCTGCTCCGACGCCCGCTCGGGACACGGTCACCATCGGCCTCACTGAGCCCGTTGACCCGGCCCATGCTCCGGTACCCCGCAACGACGCCGAGCGTCTCGTGTTTCCACAGCTATACGAGACCCTCCTGCAGGTGGACTGCGAGGGGCGGATCGTGCCCGGGTTGGCCCGCTCCTGGAGCGCGGACGAGGCCGGCCGGCGCTGGACTTTCACGCTGCGGGACGACGCCCGGTTCTGGGACGGCTCTCCGGTCACCGCGCAGGACGTACTCGCGAGCTGGATCGCCCGCGACTCCGGATCCTCTGTGTTGACGTGGTCCGGGGGACTTGGCCACGCCGCAACCGTGATCGGCGAGCGTGTGTTCACGGTGCTGCTACCACCCTCGTATGACTCCCTGGCGCCGCTGTTCGCAGACCCCGCGCTCGCGGTCTCCAAGGCTGCGCCCGACCGGGGGGGGGGGTGGCCGATCGGAACCGGACCGTTCTGGGTCACGAGCGAGACCGCATCGGAGCGGGTGATCCGGGCGACGCCGATGTCCGACGCTCGCGAGCTCCCCGCGATCACCTTCCGCGTGTTTTCGGCCGGCGGGGCGCGCGACGCCCTCGACGAAGGCGTGGACCTGCTCGTCACGAGCGATCCCACGGTGCTCGACTACGCGGCCAGCCGGCCGGAGCTCGAAGCCGTCCCGCTCGAATGGGATCGCACCTATGTGCTGCTCGCGCCCGCGGCGGTGAGCCTCACGAGCTCGGATCTCGAGGACCTGCGGCGCGCGGTCCGGGTGGAAGCGCGTGCCGCCGACCGCTTTTTCTGGTGGTGGAGTCTCACCGGGTGTCACCTGCCGGCGTCCGGCGATGCGGCTCCCGAACGGTCCCCGCCCGCCGCGCACCGCATCGTCTACGACCGCACGGACCCGATCGCCCGGGACCTCGCCGCCCGCCTGGTCGCCCGCTCCCTGCTCGGACCGAGCAGCGTTGCGGCCGGGCTCGCCCCGGACGCGTTTGCCGCGGCGCTCGACGCCGGCGACGACGCCTATGTCCTCGCCCTGCGTCGCCGGGCGCTCGATCGCTGCCGTGAGGCGGAGCAGATTCCCCCGCTGGTACGGGGCTCTCCGGCAGCGGTGATCCCGCTCGTCGATACTCGCCCCGCCGCGATCGTGCGGCGCGGTAGCGTGCGCCTCAGCCTCAGCTTCGACAGCACCCTCCGCCTCGCGCCGCGATGACGTTCCGCACCCGCATTCTGCTCGGCTTCGGGGTGGTGCTGCTCGTGCCCCTCGTCGTGTTCGGCCTGCCCATCCGCGCGCTGATGCTGAACCGCCTCACCGCAGAGTACGGCCGCCGCGTGGCCTCGCTCGTCGGCGTCATTCGGACCGATCTCGAACAGGAGAGCGCCGGGATCGCCGGCCGCCTGCAAGCCCTGCGCGACGCGGTCGCCGGCGACAATGGGTTCCGTGAGGCGGCCCTTCGGGGCGGCAACCGCGCCTATTTGCTGGACTACGCCGGCAACGCGATGCGGCTCGCGGGGCTGGCGATGCTGCAGATCCAGGACGACAGCGGGCGGATCGTCAGCTCGGGTCACTTCCGGAACGAGTTCGACCGTCTCGAGCCGGATCTCCCGCGACTGCTCGCCGCCGCCCCGGGCGGCATGGCGCTGGTCCAGGCGCGCACGCCCGAGGGGCCGGTGGTCGCCCTCGCCCGGGTCGATTCGCTCCGGCTGGGCGGGTTGGGCGGGAAACGGTTCACTCTGGTCGGCGGCGTGGCCGTGAACTCGGCTTTTGTTGCGCGCCTGGCGCGGGACTCCGAGCTCACGGTTTCGGTGGCGCTGCCGCCCGACACGCTCGCGCGCATCGATTCGGCGACCCAGGTGGTCGGCGAGCTCGCCGTGCCTTTCGTGGCGGAGGGAAACCTCGGGGAGGGGCGGCTCGTCCCCGCACGCATCGTCGTCACGCACTCGCTCGCATCGCTGGCGGCGCTGCGTCGCGGGGTCGATCGGTGGCTGCTCGCGGCGGTGGCGGTCAGCGGCGGCATCGCACTCCTGCTCGGGG
>WNGG01033156.1_pt1 | contig 12348 bp, 12 predicted proteins | sample 5400661 | NCBI WGS metagenome assembly WNGG01 (sample SAMN13153372, study PRJNA577476) | soil metagenome | isolation source: 100 cm soil or saprolite under Garry oak tree replicate 1 | place: USA:California | collected 2016-06-15 | reverse complement strand
GTCAATTTCAGCTATCTGGAAAATCGTTGCGACCTACTCCTGCATCCGACACTTCCTGAATCGGAGGTTTCCGAGACTGCGTCCGCGCTTCTGACCGCGTGTTCCAAAGCGTACGACGATTTCGAATTGGAGGAAATTCCGATAATTGCTGAGGAAATGGCGACGCACGTCCTATACAAGCTGGGCGCGGAGTTTCTTCGCCACTATTGCCAGGGAATCTGGCTCAGGGACGGACATCCGCGGTTCTACCGGCACGTCGACGGTTTCTATACAAAATTATTGACGCGCATGGAAAAGCAGGAGCTGCAACCTGCACTCATAGGTCAGGAACGGTGATGAGTAGAGGCACGGCAACTGCCGACTACATTATGGAAGACCCGCGCGAGGCATTGCGCCTTGAGCTCAAGGTCGATCCCCATGCCTGGGTGCAAAAGTACCTGGCGCATCGAGTCTGTCCGGGGGCAGAGGTCCTTTCGGTGGGGTGCGGTCCGGGCGTCATTTTGCGCGCGGTCACCAATTTGGATTCTGCAATTAGGGCAACGGGCATAGACGTCAGCGAGGGCCGCTTGCAGCAAGCGAAGGAGAAAAACCGCGAGAATTCACGCGTGCAATTTGTTTGTGGGGATGCGCAGTCGATGGAGTTTCAGTCCAATAGTTTCGACCTGGTGTACTGCCGCATGTTGCTGCAATACCTGAAGGAAAAGGAACGGGCAGTGTGCGAAATGGCGAGAGTTTGCAAGCCCGGAGGCACGGTTTTGCTGCAGGACCTGGACGGCCAGCTTTTGTGGCACTACCCGGAGAACCCCTCGGTACAGCGAACGCTTGAAAGAGTTGTAGCAGCTCTGGGTGCTACAGGCTTTGACCCGTTCGTCGGGAGAAAACTCTTCTGGTTGGCGCGGAACGCGGGACTGACGAATATCGTCGTCCAAGCCGAGTGCTACCACTTAATTGCGGGCGAAGCTGACCCGCACATCTTGAAGCAGTGGGAATTGAAGCTGGAGATTGCCGGACCACAGTTGGCTCGGGTACTCGGCAGTGAAAAGGAAGCCAAGGAACAGTCACGTGCGTTCCTCGAATATCTTCGCCAGCCCGACACGCTTACCTATTCGACCGTCTTCACAGTGGTGGGGGAGAAACCTTAAATGAGTTTGAACTCCTTGCTCACAGACAGACGCTTTTCACTCGCGGGGGAGATCGGCTTAGTCGCCGACGAAGCTTGGCGTTGCAGAAGTTGTCGCTATCAGTTGGGGATCTTTCTGGGGATGTATTTCAAGATTGCGGGGCAAATGGGCCACGTTTGGGAATGGGCCAATAGCTTAATTCTGATTGCCGAAAGTGTTTGGCCGGGGGTGCGTAAATGAATGACCGAAAGAATCGACATTATGTGGAACGAGGAAAAGATCAGTTCCGACTGTCCGAGATGGTTCAGCGCCGGGGATCGCGCGCTCGTCTTGCTGACGATTCTCAAGAAGGGAAGCCAAAGATGCTGTTCAATCGCGACCACAAGACCGGCCCAGCGATGAGGGCTGGGCGTATTTTCTTAGCCGGTTTTCTCTCAGTATTACTAGCCGGTAGCACGGTAGCCCAGAATTCACGAAACGTGCCTGACGTCACTGCGATGAGCATGGAGGACCTGATGAATTTGCAGGTGACCTCCGTCTCCAAGCACACGCAAAAAGTGGCGGACGCCGCGGCCGCAATTTTCGTGATAACGCAAGAAGATATCCGACGGTCGGGAGCGACCAGCATTCCGGAAGCATTGCGACTGGTGCCGGGCCTTGAAGTGGCTCGGATCGATCAGAACAAGTGGGCCATCGGGTCGCGCGGCTTCAACGGACGCTTCGACAATAAGTTGCTGGTTCTGATTGACGGACGAAGCGTCTACACCCCGTTGTTTTCAGGAGTGTATTGGAATGTCGAGGATGTGATGTTGGAGGACGTGGACAGGATCGAAGTGATCCGCGGCCCCGGAGCAACACTGTGGGGAGCCAATGCCGTGGATGGCGTCATAAATGTCATCACCAAGAAGGCCAAGTCCACTCAGTCCGCGGTCGTAACGGCGGGAGCTGGAACGGAGGAACGAGCCGCTGGCGGAGTTCGTTATGGTGGCAAACTGGGCGACAACACCTACTACAGAGCCTATACAAAGTATTTCGATTGGGGGCCTTCAGCATACCCATCGGGTATGACGGCTCACGACGGCTGGGATGCTTTGCGCGGTGGATTTCGCGCGGATTGGACACCGGCCGGAGCTAATTCGCTAACTCTGCAAGGAGATATCTATCGCACCAGATTCGATGAGACTCTGACTGTGGCGTCGCTATCTGCTCCCTATTCCAACACGTTTCCCAATGATGGGAAGTACAGCGGAGGAAACATCCTCGGGCGATGGAATCATACTTCCGAGGGATCTTCGATGTCGTTGCAGATGTATTACGACAACACGACGATTACCGACCACTCTCTCTTCGGCGACCACCAGAACATATTGGATATCGATTTCCAGCACGGGTTTCACGTTGGCGATTCGCAACAATTCGTATGGGGGGTGGGCTACCGCTCGATCCGCGACAAGAACGACGCTAGTTTCACGGTTTCGCTAAAGCCTAATCAGGTCACTCTGAATCAGTTCGGCACATTCATTCAGGATGAAATCAGTTTAGCCGACAATCGCCTGCAGATTACGCTGGGGTCCAAATTCGAGCGCAACGAATTCACGGGGTTTGAAATTGAGCCCAACGCAAGATTGCTCTGGAACCTCACTCCAAATCAATCGATCTGGACCGCCGTATCGCGCGCCGTCCGGACTCCGGCTCTAACCGAGGAAGGCCTGCGGCTAAATTCGCAAGTTATACCTCCCGGGACTCCTGCGAATCCCACGCCGTTGCCGGCGGTGGTGGCGGTTTTCGGCAGCCAGCAGTTCAATTCCGAAGACCTTCTCGCTTACGAGCTCGGCTATAGAGTGCAGGCAACCAGTAGCGTCTCGCTCGACATTGCAACTTTCTATAACAACTACTCAAATCTTCGCTCCGCGGAGCCAGGTGCGCCTTTTGTCGAAGGGAGTCCTGCTCCGACCGACATCGTGATCCCCTTTGTCGCTGGAAACAAGATGAGCGGTGGAACTTACGGCGTTGAACTTTTTGCAGACTGGAAAGTCATTCCGAAGTGGAGGCTGGTGGGATCCTACAGCTATCTCCAGATGGACATACACAAGAACAGAGATAGTCAGGACCCAACTCCCGACAATCCAAACGGCTCAAGCCCGCGTCATCAATGGTATTTGAGGTCTTCCATTGATTTGCCGAAGCACTTCGAGCAAGACACGACTCTTCGATTTGTGGACCAACTTCCCGGCCTGAATGTGCCCAGCTACTACTCTTTGGACGCGCATTTGGGTTGGAGGCCGGTTACAAAACTGGAAATCTCGATCGGCGGCCAGAACTTGCTGAATAATTGGCACTTTGAGTTCATGCCGGATTTTGTAAACACCTCGCCGACCGTGGTGAAACGCAGCATTTTTGGAAGTATTACTTGGAAATTTTAACTTGATTCGCGCGTGAGCTTTGAGATTGCCGGATACCAGTAGGTGGGTTAATTAGATGCTGCGGCGACTGGGAATTCTGATCGTTGCGCTCAGTGTTTCGCTGAGTTGGGCTCCCGAGTCCATTGCACAGGCCTCGGAGTCGTCCGATTCATCGGAATACTTGATTAAGGCTGGCTTTATCTACAATTTCGCCAAATTCGTGGAATGGCCGGCGGCCGCTTTTGCCCAGCCGGATTCCCCAATTGTAATCGGCATTCTTGGGACAGATCCGTTCGGAAACCTCATCGACCGAATCGTCGAAAACAAGAAAATCGGTGCTCGGGGACTTGTCGTCAAACGGCTAAAGTGGGGCACGGAAAGAGCCTGCCAATCCTGACAGTCGGCGAAACGCCTGGGTTTGCCGAGCGTGGCGGCGTGATTCGATTTGTCCTGGAAGACAACAGAGTTCGCTTTGAGATCAACGTCGAGGCAGCTCATCAAGCAGACCTAACGATCAGTTCCAGATTGCTTACCCTGGCAAGAATCGTCCAACAAGCCACGACAGACGCGAGGAAGCCAGGATGATCCTCCAGAATCTATCCATCAAGCGGAAACTCACGCTGATAACGATGCTAACGAGCAGCATCGCTCTAATCCTTTCCTCGGTTAGCTTTCTTATCTACGATCTCGTCTCATTTCGTCACCTCCTTAGCCAGGATTTAATGACCCAGGCTGAGATTATCGGGTACAACAGCGCGGGGGCCATGGAGTTCAAGGACGAGCCCGCTGCAACCGCAACATTGTCTGCTCTCACGGCAAAAGAAGACATTGTCACCGCTGTCTTATACAAGCCCAACGGAAAGATCTTTGCCCACTATTTTCGAAGCAACACGGCGCTCCCAGGGTTTCTTCCTTCCCATTTGCAAGAGAAAGGCTACCGTTTTGAATCGGGATACCTGGAGGTCTTCCAGGAAGTCACCATCAACGGGGAACACGTTGGAACTCTGTTCTTACAGTCCGACATGCGTCAATGGAGTCTGCGCGCAAAACGGTACGCGAACATCCTTATCATATTTGTGCTGGTCTCTGGACTATTCGCACTGTTTGTCTCCTCAAAGCTTCAAGGCTTGATTTCAAAGCCGATTCTGCACCTGGAAGACACCATGCGAATGGTTTCTTCAAACAAGAATTACGCCGTCCGGGCAGTCAAAACGTATAGCGACGAAATTGGCAGATTGATCGATGGATTTAACACCATGCTGTCCGAAATCCAGCAGCGGGACACCGCGCTGCAGAGCACGAATGGTGAGTTGAAGACTAGAACGCAGGAACTGGAAGAAGAAGTATTTCAACGTAAACAGGCACAGGAAGAACTTCTCAACGCAAAACACGCTGCCGAGGAAGCCAATCGCGCTAAGAGCACATTTCTCGCGAATATGAGCCACGAGTTGCGCACGCCGCTCAACGCCATCATCGGGTATAGCGAAATGCTGGAGGAAGAAACCCGAGACACGGGGAAGGTTGAGAATGTTCACGACCTCAAAAAAATTCAAACGGCTGGCAAACACTTATTAGCGCTGATCAATGACGTGCTTGACCTTTCGAAGATCGAAGCCGGGAAAATGGGGCTCCACTTAGAGACCTTCGACGTGCCACAAGTGATCGAGGAGATGGTCACAACTCTCCAGCCAGCGGCAGCAAAGAACGCCAATTCAATTCACGTCCATCTGGCGGAGAACGTGAGCGTGATGCGCGCGGATATTACAAAAGTCCGGCAGATCTTATTCAACCTCCTCAGTAACGCCTGCAAATTTACGGATCATGGCACCATCTCCGTGGACGTGGATCAAATCAAGGTAGAGGAGAGAGTGTGGATTCAATTCCGGGTCAGCGACACGGGGATTGGAATCTCCGCCAAGCAAAAGGAGAACCTTTTTCACGAGTTTGCCCAGGCGGATGCCTCGATTGCCCGCAAGTATGGTGGGACCGGCCTGGGACTCGCCATTACTCATCGGTTCGTTCAGTTGATGAAAGGGCAGATCAACGTCGAGAGCGAGCCTGGGCAGGGCGCCATCTTTACGGTGCAATTGCCGGCTCAAGTCGTTATCGAGACAAATGAATCCGCACCGTCAGACGGAACTGGCGATGCTTCGGCGACAATCTCAGCGACCAAAACGAACCTAGATACGATTCTGGTGATAGACGACGACCCATCAGTTCGCGACCTGATGTCGCGCTTTCTAACGAAACTGGATTTCCAAGTGGTTGCTGCCGCGAATGGAGAAGAAGGCTTCCGCCTTGCCAAGCAAATTCGCCCGCTACTTATTACCCTCGATGTAGTCATGCCTGAATGCGATGGATGGACCGTTCTGAATAGGCTCAAGAGTGATTCTGAATTGGCGGAAATTCCGGTGATTATGGTTACCGTCGTGGACAACGAGGCCAGGGGCTTGGACTTGGGCGCCTCCAATTATCTCATCAAGCCGGTCGAGCGGGACCGCCTTGCAGTTCTTGTAGAAAAGCACCGGGTCGCTCGTTCTTCCACTATCACGGACGCCAATGCCGTCCCCTTTTCTTATGTAGCAGAGGGTCCGGCAGGCCGTAAGACAGCCGGAACCAGAGTTTCCAGGACTAGGAGAAACTAGAATGCCGAAAATCTTGCTAGTCGAAGACAACGAAATGAATAGGGACATGCTGTCCAGACGGCTTCAGCGCAAGGGTTATAGTGTCGTCACCGCGGAAGATGGCGAGAAGGGTCTCTTGCTGGCGCGTTCGGAAGCACCTGACCTCATTCTCATGGACATAACGGTGAAGAAATGACAATGAATGCGCGGCCGAGCCGGGTGCTCATCGTAGACGACAATGAAATGAACCGGGACATGCTCGCCCGTCGGCTGACGCGCAAAGGCTATGTCATCGGACTGGCGGGGAACGCCAAAGAATTGCTGGAACGTGTCAAACAAGACGCCGTGGATCTGGTGTTGTTGGACATTGAGATGCCGGAAATCAGCGGCCTTGACGCCTTGAAAACTCTGCGCGAGCACTATTCTCCGGACGAACTGCCGATCATCATGGTCACGGCAAAAACACAGAGCGACGACATTGTTACGGCGCTGGATTTAGGGGCCAACGATTACTTGACGAAGCCGATCGATTTTCCTGTCGCGGTGGCTCGGATAGGTACTCAGCTGTCACACAAACAAGCGCAGGAAGCATTGAAGGAAAGCGAAGAGCGATATGCCCTGGCGGCTCGTGGCTCCAACGATGGCCTGTGGGACTGGAGCCTTTCGGCCAACGTTGTGCATTTCTCCCCTCGTTGGAAGGCCATGTTGGGCTATGAAGAAGGAGAAATCGGGGACAGACCTGGAGAATGGTTTGACCGGATCCATGACGCGGACCGAGAACGAGTCAAACAGGAGATTGCCGCCCATCAAAAGGGATTGACTCCTCATTTCGAGAGCGAGCACCGCGTGCTGCATAAAGAAGGCAGCTTTCGTTGGATGCTGAGCCGCGGGGTCGCCGTCCATGACGCTTCCGGAAAAGTGTTGCGCATGGCCGGATCACAGACCGACATCACCGAAGGAAAAGTCTCCGACCCACTGACGGGCTTACCCAATCGGCTGCTGTTCATTGACCGGGTGGGTCGGCTAGTCAAGCATACGAAGCGCCACAAAGACCATTTGTTTGCGGTTCTCTTTATGGATCTTGATGGGTTCAAGATGATCAACGACAGCATGGGCCACCTGGTTGGGGATCAACTCCTGCTTGGAGTAGCCAACCGTTTGGAGAAGTGCTTGCGGTCATCGGATACGGTGGCGCGTCTAGGGGAAACCTTCACCGTCGCGCGGCTAGGGGGAGACGAATTTACCGTCTTGCTCGACCATATTAAAGATCCGAGCGACGCCAAGCGCGCCGCGGATCGCATGATGAAGGCTCTGGCGCCGCCCTTCATTCTGGGTGGGAAAGAGGTGTTCACCTCCGTGAGCATCGGAATTGCGTTAAGCAACTCAGCCTACGGGCAACCAGAAGATATCCTGCGTGATGCCGACACCGCAATGTATCGGGCCAAGTCTCTGGGCAAGGCCCGTTATGAGGTGTTCGACGCGGATATGCGAGCCAGTGTGATGGCTCGATTGCAGCTGGAGACTGATCTGCGGCACGCCCTCGACCGGGGAGAATTTCGCAATTTCTATCAACCGATTGTTGCTCTTGCTTCAGGAGAAATTGCCGGCTTCGAGGCTTTGTTGCGATGGCAGCATCCGACTCGCGGCCTGCTCGGGCCAATCGAATTTATCCCAGTTGCTGAAGAAACCGGCCTTATACGCGAGCTGGGCTGGTGGAATTTGCGGGAGGCCTGCCGACAAATCAGTGTATGGAGAGCAACTTTAATTGCCCATTCTTATCTAACAATCAGCGTCAACTTGTCCGCCAAGCAGTTTCTACAACCGAACCTGGTCGAAGACATTCGAAAGTTGCTGGGTGAACTCGCCCTTCCTCCGGAAGCTTTGAGGCTGGAGATCACGGAAAGCACGGTGATGGCAGACCCTTCGACAGCCGTGGAGATGTTGCAGCAAATCAAATCCTTGGGCATCCACCTGGCTATCGATGATTTCGGTACGGGCTATTCCTCATTGAGCTACCTGCACCGTTTTCCTCTCGACACACTGAAGATTGATCGCTCCTTCATCAGCGGCATGGGGGACGATGGAGAAGGTATGGAGATTGCACGGACCATTTTGCCCATGGCCAATAATCTCCGGTTGGATGTAGTTGCCGAGGGGGTAGAGACAGTTCAACAGGTTGCCTTGCTGAAGAAACTCCAATGCAAATATGGCCAGGGATATTACTTTTCCAGACCGCTGTCCGCCGAGGGAACGGCGGCATTATTGGCAGGAGACCTGACGTGGCAAGCGTGCCAGCAAACCAAGTAGCTCAACAGATGTCAGCACAGGGAGAACATGAACGGAGAGTGCCGCTCGGCCGCAGCGCAAAAGCCTTAGCCGCTGAGCTGTATAACGTACTCTCCGCTCTCCAAATTTGTCGATAGATAAGCTCTTATGAAACTCGCTTGGCAAAACATCATTCACGATCGGGCCCGCTTCTCTGTAACCGTGCTTGGAGTGTCTTTTGCGGTATTTCTGATGGTGTTTCAGGGGAGTCTCTTGGTCGGTTTCCTGCGGGCAGCGTCCAGGCTTATCGATGCCAGCGACTCAGATATTTGGATCACAGCGAGAGGAGTGCAGGCTTTCGAATTTGGAACGACTTTGGAAAGCCGGGTGAGGGAGATGGCGGCTGGTGTTCCAGGAGTAATGGAAACTGAACGTGTGTGCATGGCGTTTGCGGTCTATCGTACCCCGAATGGAAAGCAACAGGTCGTTGCCCTAGTCGGAGCGGACCCTAATGTAGGAAAGCGCTTCCCAGTTCCCGATGTGCCTGAACTGGCTGGAGAGATATCTCCTGACGCGGTTTTCTACGACGTGAGTGACCGGGACCTGATTGCGGTACGGACATTGCCGACTGAAGTTGAAATCAATCGTCACCGCGCCAGTATCGAGCGCCAGATCGAGGGTTATGGAGCATTCCTCGGAGTCCCTTTTTTGTTTACTTCGTATCGAAACGCGATCCGGTACCTGGGTTTCGGACCTGACGATGCCATGTACATCGTCTTGCGAGTCAGCAAAGGCTCCTCCGTTTCGGATGTTAAACAAAGCCTGCAGGGACGGCTCCCGGAGGTGGACGTACTCACTCGGGACGAATTTGCTCACAAGTCTCGACTGTATTGGACGATAAAAACGGGGGCTGGCGGCGCGATTCTGACCGCCGCGGTTTTGGCTTTTTTGATCGGGCTGGTTGTTGTTTCTCAAACCATTTATGCGAACACGATGGAGAACATCGAGGAATACGCGACATTGAAAGCCTTAGGAGCGCCCAAGTCGCTCGTGGCGCGCATCGTCCTCACCCAGGCCTTGCTCTGTGGTGCAGTCGGCAGCGTTCTGGGGCTCTTCACGGTGATTCCGGTTATCGATCACGCGAAGTCGCTGATTCCTTGGATCTATATGCCCTGGTGGTTGCCGGCCGTCATGGTCCTGCCAAGCATGACCATGTGTTCATTGGCATCCATCGCTTCGGTTCGGAACGCTCTTACCGTAGAGCCTGGGAGGGTATTCCGTGCCTAAAAGTCGCCTCATGAATACCGTCTGTGAGGACTCAGCGGAACTTGCTTCGAATGCAGTCGAGGTAGATCTGCTGAAAGGCCCCGCCAATTCCACGGCTTTAGCCGCTGAGGATCAGTTAGAACCTGGTCTCACCGTCCATGACGTAGGTTCTAGTCATTTTCTAGGCGTCGAGGGTGCGAGCGTCTCGTTCGGCAAAGGGAGCGCGCGCGTTTTTGCATTGCGCGACGTTTCACTCATGTTCGAGCGCGGAACCCTTTCCTTGGTCATGGGTCCTTCGGGGAGCGGGAAGACGACGTTGCTGTCCATGCTTGGCTGCTTGTTGTCGCCCGACGAAGGATCGGTGTTCGTGGATGATGTCGCAGTGAACCAGCTAGCCGAAACAGGAAAGACCGCCATTCGCCAAAAGAAAATTGGCTTCGTGTTTCAGGCATTCCGCCTCTTCCACTCACTCTCGGCGATCGACAACGTTGCGATTGGTTTCGAACTTCGCGACCCGAAGCAGTCTCAGAGATTGGAAATGGCGCGACACCTGCTGAATCAATTCGGTCTCGGTGATAAATGCAACCAAGAGCCCAATGAACTCAGTCCAGGAGAAAGGCAGCGGGTCGCCGTTGCAAGAGCGCTCGCGGGTAATCCTCCGATTCTTCTCGCGGATGAGCCGACCGCATCTTTGGATGCTCAAGCCGGAAGGAATATCTGTCAAATTCTTCGGAATCAAGTTGACGAGCATGGAAAAACTGTTGTGGTCGTGAGCCACGATCCACGCTGGCGCGAATTCGCCGATCGCACAATCACTCTATGCGATGGCCAAGTAGAACATCAGGAGAGGAATCTATGACCGCCCGCAGCAGATGGGGCATTGGCGGCTCCGCAATTTTCTTGGTCATTGTAGCTGTCGCGTTCCTGGGAAGTACACGGAGCAGGAATTCGGTGCAAGCTCTTGGGATACCTTCCGGTAGTGCTACCGCGACTGTTGCATTTGCCTCCCCTGGAAGGGTCGAGGGAGCTTCGGAAACGACACAGGTAGGGGCTGCTGCGGATGGCATCCTGAAGGCCGTCTACGTGAAGGAAGATCAGTTCGTAAAAAGAGGAACTCTGCTTGGCGAGATCGCCTGTGATGATTTGCAAGCGAGTTTACAAACTGCGGCAGCCGAAGCCGATGGCGCACGCCAGACAAGAACCCGGCTTCTGCGGGGTGCGCGTGATGAGGAGAAGAAAATAGCGACTGAAAAAACGGCGGCCGCCCGCGCGACATTTGAAGAGGCCAAGTCGCGACTGGAGATGCAGCGCGCTCTTTATCAAAGGGAGCAGGTCTCTCGCGCCTCTTTTGAACAATCTGTCCGTGATCTCGGGGTCGCAGATGCCAACCTCCGGGCCGCGGTTCGAACCGAGGAGCTACTTGCCGCGCCTCCCCTAGAGGAAGACAAAGCCCGGGCGGATGCAGAGGTGCTTGCAGCGGAGGGTCGCGTTCGCACAGCCCAGGAACGCATCGGGAAGTGCTCCATTGTTGCCCCGATTGATGGAACCATATTGAGGGTCTACGCCAGGCGCGGCGAATCCTTCAGCACAGTCACTCCCCGCCCATTGTTCAGTCTCGCGGATACTTCCTCTCGGCACATTAAGGCAGAGATAGACGTATTCTGGAGGCGGTGATCGGCTTGGAGGACAACACTCGATCACTGCCAATAGGTCTTAGAGTTACAGTGCAGTTTTTGACTGCCAGCCCGTTGAAAAAATAAGAAGAACTGTGGCGAATGACCTAGCAGTGCTGCTGGCTGCATCCTTCTGGATCACCACATAAAGCCGATCGCGACCGAGACCCACTTGTTGAAATAGCGCTTGCAGCTTCTGGACATCAGCCACTGGCTCTCGAAACGCGCGCGAGAACGCTGCGGGGCAAAAGTAATGTCAATACACTGGCCGTAATGCCGCTTGTGGCGTGCGCGACGCCAAGCACAGCCCATCGCGCGTTGTGCTCTCGCTCAAGGTAAGACTCTGTTGCAGGTTTGCGGCTGCGAACTCTCTGCGGCGTTCTATGGGCGGCCAAACGAACGGGTCCTCCTGGTACTGGTACCAGCGCCCCTGTTCTAATTCCGTTCCTAAGAACAGTTTACAGCGTCGTGCAATTCCGCAATCCTGGGACCAATCCGGGGGGGGACATTGCGAGCTTCCAGCTCCATGTAATTCTCCATTGCACAAGGAGTGAAGTACGATGCGTTTCTCTTCTTCGCTACGCACTGCCGTCTTGTTCGGTTTGGTCGCGCTTGCGCTGATGGCCAACGGGAAAAAGTCCATTGCCGCGGCGCAACTGGCGCCGCCAGCGTCCCCGAGCGTCGCTCTGAGCGCCTCGCCGGCTTCCGTCCAAGCGGGCCAACCGGTCACGCTCACGTGGTCGTCGACGAACGCCACATCCGTCACATTGGAGCCCTCGGTGGCCCGCGTCGCCGCGCAGGGTTCTACGACAGTGAGGCCTTCTCAATCAACGACTTACACCGTCACCGCCACGGGTCCGGGCGGCTCGGCCCATGCTAGTGCCCAAGTCATTATCACACCCGCGCCCCCTCAGGCTGCGGTCCGGAAGCCTTCCCAGGAAGAGATCCCGTCCGACCAACGGCAGATGAGGGGCCTCGACGAACAGATCCAGGAGAT
>WNGG01029315.1_pt1 | contig 12348 bp, 9 predicted proteins | sample 5400661 | NCBI WGS metagenome assembly WNGG01 (sample SAMN13153372, study PRJNA577476) | soil metagenome | isolation source: 100 cm soil or saprolite under Garry oak tree replicate 1 | place: USA:California | collected 2016-06-15 | reverse complement strand
AGCACGGCGAGCGGTCCGGTCACGCCTTCGGCGGCAAGCAATGAGCACAAGGTCGCTTGGAATGCGACAAAGGCATTTGCCATCGCTTTGGCATTTGAAAGTTGTCCGGAGCGGACGGCCGCCAGAGTATTGCCGTGCGCAGCAGACAACGCCAACGCATGCGCAAGCCGCTCAACCTCCAACTCGAGTAATCGACCGGCAATGCACGGGGCGGCCAACGCTGACGCCGTAACGTGGTCCCACAAACTCCGGTTCACAATGAGATCCTGAATGCGGCAGTAGATCTCGTATCCAAGAATGACGCCGGCGAGCACGTCGCGTCCGGAGCTCCGTTGCCGCTCGCCGACGGAGAGGGCCACCGCGATGTTATCGCTCGGATGGCCAGTTTGGCCGGGACCCACGTAGATATCGTTAAGGTCCAGCTCGCGTATCAAAATGCCGTTTAACATGACCGCGTTTGTCACCGGCATCCGGCGCCGCGAACCGATGATGGCGCATTCCGGTTTGCCACCGAGCGCATCGAATGTTCGCAGAGCTCGCCGGTAGGCATGTTCTTCGCGTGCTGCGAGCGCGCAACCGATGGAATCCAAAATCAGCAGCTTCGCATGGGAGGCGACATCTTCGGGAATAGATCTGGGATCGAAATCGATCACCCAATGCGCGAGCTGTTTTACCAGAGGAGTTTTGGAGGTTTGAAACTCTTCATTAGAAGCCATAGATCCAATCGCTAATGCGCGAGAGGTAATTTTTTTTGCGATCGGCGGCGAGTATATGTCACGCTCGCCGGGCGCGCAACTCTCTTTCACGAACGGCACAACGGGTCAAAGTCCCTGATGACGAAGCGGAAAACAGTTACGCCGATCTTTTTTCCTTTTAATTCACCCGGTGAACGTAAGTTAAGTTGGCCGACGAGCACATACGGCGCGCTCTTGAGCGCCATGGCCAGCTTCTCTTCCTGGTGAGTTGAATTGGGATAGTTCAGTGCGCAAAAAACTATTCTCTCACGGCAGCTTCCGCTTCAACATGACATCACCTTTCAAGTCTTGCGTGACCCTTTTCGGGACTTCTTTCTATTACACTTGGGACACGCTAAACAAGCCCGACGGCTGCTTGAATCGTTCTTGGAGCGTTGAATTACGGCATCTTATTGGATAGTCTCACGCTCAAAGTTTAGCGCCAATATTTCGACCGTGGGAGGTAAATAATGACCCTAAAGAATTTCGTGAGTGGTGCGGCGGCTTGGATCGCACTCGGTTTATTCGGGTTGATGATACCTGCGGTCGGCGATGCCCAGACGGCGAAAATTAAATTGGGCTCATCCCTCAGTCCGCCGTCGCTGGATTCGATAACGCCTTATGTCGCCATCGAGAAAGGTTTCTTCAAAAAGTACGGCCTGGACGCAGAGGTCGTGGAATTCCGCGGCGACGCCACGCATGTAAAGGCTTTATTGTCAGGTGAAATCGATCTTTCCATCAACATGGGCGCGACGGAGGCGATCGTGAGCGCTTCGAAGAAGGCGCCGATTCGACTCTGGGTTGTCGCGAACCCGATCACTCCCTATCACTTTGTTGCGCGCAAAGAGGCCGGGACGACGCTCCAAGCGCTGGTTGGGAAAAGCATCGCGGTCTCCGGCATCGGCGCGATCTCGTACCACATCCCGCGCATCGTTCTGGAGCGGAGCGGTGTGGACCCGGAGAAATTCAAATACGTCGCCGTCGGGTCTCCGGCAGACCGGTTCAAGGCGCTCGTGGCTGGCAAAATAGACGCAACCGTGGTGACGAACACGGAAGCGGCCAAGCTCGCCAGTTATCCGGAGATCGTGGATATCGTCAACGTTCCCAAGATTGTGCCGGAGATCCCCTACGAATTTGGTATGGCTAGGGAAGATTATATCCAGAAAAATACCGACACAATCTACAAATTAGCCAAGGCGATTATCGAATCGAATCGCTGGATCGCCAGCAATAAGGCAGGTGCGGTCGAGGTCGCCAAGAAGATTTTGCCTGAGGAAACCCCTGAGGTGTTAAGCAAAGCCTACGACAGCGCGGACCCGCGGCTTTGGGGCGTCAATGGAGACGTCACGGAAGCATCGTACAATTATACGGTGGATTTCCTCAAGAAGGTTGGTTATCTCGATAAACCTCTTCCTTACGGCCAGTTCTTTGATCGCCGCTTTGTCGACCGGGCGCTAAAAGAACTGGGCCGGAAGTAGCGCCGAATGGCCAGCGAGCGTTTCAGAATCCTTGGACGGGTGAATGTTGGAGGTTCGGCAACTTAGCAAGGTCTTTTTCGAACAGAATGATTCGCGGAAGCCCGGGCTGGTAGCCCTCTATAATATCTCCCTAGCCATTCGAAAAAACGAGTTCGTCTCGCTTCTCGGTCCGAGCGGCTGCGGCAAAACGACCTTGATCAGAATCATCGCCGGCCTGCTGCCGGCGGACTGCGGCGAGGTGTTGGTCAACGGTCAGGCAGTTACGGTTCCGGGGCGGGACCGCTGTATGGTCTTTCAACAATTCGGGCTGCTGCCGTGGCGCACGGTGCTCAGCAACGTGGAGTTCGGGCTCGAAATCGAAGGCGTTCCCAAGGACGAGCGCTCCGCGCTCGCGGGACAATATTTGGAGCTGGTCGGGCTCAAAGGTTTCGAACATTACTATCCCCATCAAATCTCGGGAGGAATGCAGCAGCGGGTCGGCATTGCGCGGGCGCTTTCGAAAAAACCCGACATTCTGTTGATGGACGAGCCCTTCGGTGCGGTGGACGCGCAGACCCGAGAACAACTCCAAGAGGAGTTGCTCAAGATCTGGTCCCGGACCGACACGACGGTGGTCTTTGTTACCCACAGCATCGATGAAGCGCTTTATCTGTCGGATCGTGTGGTGGTGATGCAGGCGCGGCCCGGCCGCATCAAAGAAGAAGTAAGCGTGGATCTACCCCGCCCGCGTTGGGAGGGCGACGTCAAAGCGGATCCGCGCTTTGCCCAGCTGCGCTCTCAGCTGCGGGAATCGCTTCGAGGCTAAGATGATAAGCGCATCGGACGAACAACTCATCAATGAACTGGGACTTCGCCGCCGGCACCGGTGGTCGCTTTACGATCATCCCAATCTCATCCGCGCCGCGTCGATCTTATTCTTTCTCGTTGTATGGGAGATCTATGGACGGGAGACCGATCCGATTCTCTTTACTTATCCAACCGCGGTTGTCGAGGCATTTTTTAAACTTCTCGCCACGGGCGAGCTCCTGCGGCAGGCGGCGGTGAGCTTGGGCGCCCTGGCGGCCGGGTTCGGGTTGTCGCTTGTCCTTGGTGTGGGGTTGGGACTCGCCATGGGCCGCTCGCGCCTGGCGGAAGCTATTTTCGAGCCGCATGTCAATGCCCTGTACGCCACGCCGCAAGTCGCGCTCACGCCGCTGCTCATGATGTGGCTCGGATTGGGATTCGCGGTCAAAGTCGCGGTCGTCTTTCTCTTTGCTTTTTTCCCGATCCTCATCAACACGGCGAGCGGCGCGAAGAACGTTAGCGCTTCCATCGTGGAGGTCGGCCGGGCCTATCAGGCGTCGCGGCGGCAGATCATGTTCAAAATCGTATTTCCCGCGGCGCTGCCTTTCATCATGGCTGGGGTACGGATCGCCGTCGGGCGCGGGCTGGTCGGGATGATCGTCGCCGAGCTTTTCACCGCGATCACGGGGCTGGGAGCGATGCTGTCGCTCTATGGCAACATCTTCGAAACCGCGAAAATGTTCGTTGTGATCATCGTCCTGGCCGGTCTAGGCATCGGGCTCATCCATGCCACCCAGATGTTGGAGAGAAAAATGGCGCGTTGGAAGGAGAGCGAGCGGGCGGTGAGTTGAGATTGGACGATGTTCATAGGAGGCAAATGCTGACTATTTTCGGTAGTGAGTCGCTCTGAGCGAGATTCAAACGGTTATGGCACTAAACGTTTTAGAAGAACGAGCCTTGGCGGAGCTCGATCTTTCTCATGAGCGACCTTTTCGGTTGGCTGACCACTTGAGTTCAGTGCGCGCCGCGTCGGCCGTTGTCGTTTTGCTTTTGTGGGAAATCTTCGGTCGCCAAATCAACCCATTGTTCCTTTCTTATCCGAGCGCCATTGCACGCGCTCTGCTTCAACTTCTTAACGCCGGCGAAATTCAACGCCAGGCGATGGGGAGCCTGCAGGTTTTTGCTGTCGGCTTGAGTGGCGCGCTGGTTCTCGGCATCATTGTAGGGCTCTTGATGGGACGCTATCGCTTGGCCGAGTACTTGCTGGATCCTTATGTCTACGCCCTCGATGCAACGCCGCGGGTTGCGCTGATTCCTTTGCTTCTCCTCTGGTTCGGTCTCGGCACGTCATCCAAAATCGCCATCGTATTTTTGAGCGGATTGTTTCCGGTGCTCATGAACACGTTCAGCGGCGTGCGCACCGTCAGCGCGCATCTGGTCGATACCGGGCTCTGGCGACCGACAAATTTTTCGTCCCGGTTATCTTTTTGGCTTTGCTGGGCGTGGGGCTCAGCAGCGGCGTGGAGAAGCTGCAAAAGCGCCTCGCGCCGTGGAAGGAAACGGAGAGAGCGCTCTAACTCTATGGAACCGCCCAGGCTAACTTGGGCTCGAGGTCTAAGACTTTCAAACGCAAAGCTCGTAGCCGTAAGCAGTATAGGGGAGAAAAAAATATGCCAAACGAACCAAGATGTTCGAGAGCGGTGATCGTGCCGATGGGTTTTCTTTCGCTCCGGTAGTGATTTGGGCTCGTTCGATTTGTGTTCTTAGAAGATCGCTCCATTGCTGCATGTAAGGTTCTTTGAGGATTGTGGTGTGGTCGCCCGAAATTTCATGGACCTCTAGTCCTCGCGCAGCTAAACTTTCCCATCGAGTTGCATCACATTCGTCGGCGGCTCTGAACACGACCAGTCGATCCGGGTACACTTTGGGGGCATAGTTGAGTACCGCCTGATCGTAGACATCCAGGATATAACGGCTGCGGAATGAGGGAGGAATGGGATATCCGAGAGCCAAGCACGTCTTGTAAACGGCTCTCTTAATGGTTTTGTTCCGGGAGGTGATGTTCATGACAAGTTCTCTCGCCTTTCCCACGGCTTTTTCCAGAATGTAACGGATCTTCTCGTCAGACTTGAGAGACGCTAGTATTCCCAGGTGACGGGAAACCTTACTGCGCAACGATTTTCCGTTGGCTGAATAATCGGGAACAGGCAGCGCTGAGGAAGCCGACAATTCACCTGCATTGGGATTTGCGGGATCTAGCATGACCAGTAGAGCAACATCTTCATTTAGTTTTTTGAGTTGCTGAGCAATCTCGAAGGCGACCATGCCACCGACGCAATAGCCGCCGAGTAGATAAGGGCCATGAGGGTGCGCGGCACGGATTTCACTGAGGTAATGTTCGGCGATGTCTCTTACTGTGGTGTAGCGCGCGGGTTTTCCGTCTTCACTTTGGTGTCTCACCCCGTATAAAGGCTGATCCGATCCGAGATAGCGAGGCAGGAAAGGATCGCTGTTCTCGCCGTGAATCCAGAAGAACGGCGGCTTGGAGCCTTGAGGTTGAATCGCGTACAAAGAGGACCAAGTCGGCCGCACAATGTCGCCAGCAACGAGTCTCGTCAATTGCTCGATCGTCGGAGCTTGGAACACGGCTGCGAGAGGAAGTTTTTTGCCGAAGGTCTCATTGATTTGACTGATAAGCCGCAGAGCCAATAGCGAGTGTCCCCCCAACTCGAAAAAGTTGTCATGGATACCCACGCGCTCAAGCTTGAGCAGGTTCGCCCAGATCTTGGCCATAGCCTGCTGGGTAGGCGTGCTAGGAGCAATGAAGGTTTCTTCCAAGTTGGACCTTTGGTCGGGAGTGGGTAGCGCGCGGCGGTCTACCTTGCCGTTGGGCGTCAACGGCAATTTTGCCAATGTCACGAACGCAGACGGCACCATATAATCCGGCAGCTTACTCCCCAAGTAGCTCCGCAGCTCCTTTGTCGGAATAGCTTCTGCTTTTTCTGGAACAATGTAAGCGACCAATCGCTTGGCGCCGGGTGTGTCCTCGCGAACGATTGCCGCAGCCGCCTGCACCTCTGGATGCTGGACAAGGACCGATTCGATTTCGCCTAGCTCGATTCGAAAGCCCCGCAGTTTGACCTGATTATCGACGCGCCCGATAAACTCAATGTTGCCATCCGGTAAGTAACGGGCCAGATCGCCTGTGTTGTAGAGACGGGCTCCAGGGCTGCCGCTAAAAGGATCGGGAATGAATTTCTCCGCCGTGAGGTCAGGCCGGTTGAAATATCCACGGGCTAGACCGTCTCCACCAATATAGAGTTGACCGGGAATACCAATTGGAACGGGATTCATGTGACCGTCCAAGACGTAGACTCGTGTGTTGGAAATGGGCCGGCCAATGGTCTTGGGTCCGTGAGGGGTCCTCAGCGCATAAGTCGAGTACGTTGTATCTTCCGATGGGCCATAGAGGTCGTATACGCGCTTTGCCGAGGTGGTTTCATAGATCTGTTGGACCAGGCTCGTGCTTAGCGCTTCTCCGGCCAAGTTGACGGTGCGAACGGATGGCGGTATCCCATTAAGTCGCACGAGCTCGGCCATGGCCGAAGGGACCGTATTAATGAGCGTGACTTCAGAAGCAGCGGATAGTCCGGGCAATGCCAGAGCATTTTCCGCCAGGATGATTTTGCCACCACAGGTTAACGGCGCGAACAATTCGAATACAGAAAGGTCAAAACAAATGGAAGTCGAAGCCAGAACGCCAGTCAGTTCCTCCTTTGTAAAAACGCTATGCGCCCACAGTAGAAACGTTGCCGCGCTGAAATGTTCGATTGCAACGCCCTTTGGTTTTCCGGTTGATCCTGATGTATAGATGACATAAGCGAGGTTTTTAGAGGTTGTTCTGTTGTCAGGATTGGTATCTATCTGTCGAGCAACTTGTGCCCAGTCGGTGTCGAGACACAGGACTTGTTTTCCGTGCGTGGTGGGGAGTGTGGCTAGCAACCGTTGCTGCGTTAAGAGCACGGAAACTTGAGCGTCTTGGAGCACAAAAGCCAGCCGTTCTTTAGGATAGGCCGGGTCTAAGGGCACATAAGCCCCTCCGGCTTTCAGGATCCCGAGCAGACCCACGATCATGTCCAGAGACCGCTCTACGCAAACACCGACCAAGATCTCCGGTCCCACTCCCAACTTTCGCAGATAGTGGGCTAGCTGATTGGCATTGGAATTGAGTTCTCGGTAGGTGAGCTGTTGGTCCGCGAAGACCGCGGCTACCGAGTCAGGAGATCGTTCTACCTGCGCCTCAAAGAGTTGATGGATGCACTTATCCTTAGGGTAGTCTTTCTTGGTATCGTTCCACTCAACGAGCAGTTGATGTTTTTCCATTTCGGCGAGTATCGGGAGATTGAAGATGCGCCGATCGGGATTGGTGACGATGGCTTGAAGCAAAGTTTCAAAATGACCTAGCATGCGCCTGATGGTGGCGGCATCGAACAGATCCGTGCTGTATTCCAGCTCACCCCTGAGCCCATGAGGCTCATCCCAGGTGCGTAGACTCAAATCGAATTTTGCCGTTTCGTTGTTGATCTCTACGGAACTTACACTGAGACCCGGTAGCTCGGGGACTTTCCTGGGTGCGTTTTGATGGGCGAACATTACTTGGAAGAGGGGGCTGCGGCTGAGATCGCGATCGAGATGTATTTCGTCGATGAGTTTTTCAAAGGGTAGATCTCGGTGCTCATGAGCGGCCAACGTGACCTTTCGCACACGATCCAATAGTTCCCGAAAAGTCGGATTGCCGGACAGATCGGTTCTCAACACCAGAGTGTTGACAAAGAAGCCAATGAGCCCTTCAAGCTCCGCACGGGGGCGCCCTGCAATGGGAGAACCTATGAGGATATCATCTTGTCCGGTGTAACGGTGCAGCAAGGTTTTAAACGCCGCAAGCAGGGTCGTAAAGAGAGTGACTCCTTCCTCGGTACTGAACGCTTTGAGCTGCTCTGACAGAGACTGGGAGAACTGGAAAGATTGCTTCCCCCCTCTGAAACTCTGAACCGCGGGACGTGGGCGGTCCATCGGGAGTTCGAGCGCCGAAACGTCTGAGAGTTGCTGTTTCCAGTAAGCGAGATGGTTTTCTGCGGCTGCGCCCTTTAGCCATTGCCGTTGCCAGACGACACAATCAGCGTACTGACTCGGTAACTCGGGCAGTGGGTTCGGCTTGCCCTCGGCAAAAGCTCGATAGAGAGTCGCAAGCTCTCGCCACAGGATTTCACTGGACCCCTCGTCGGATGAAATGTGATGTGTGACTAAAAGCAGAACATGCTCAGCGGATCCTAGCTTTAGCAGCGTAGCCCGCCAGGGAAAATCCCGGGTGAGATCAAAAGGACGCTTCGTGAGATCCAGCAATGTGCGTTGCAGTTCGTCTTCGCGTTTCACCCTCGGACGGTTACTGAGATCTATGACTGGTAAGTCGATTGGCCGGCAATCATTGATCAGCTGAACGGGGGCGGCTTCTTCCGTCAGGAGAAGCGTGGTACGGAGAATCTCCTGGCGCTCCACGATAGCGGCAAGAGCCCCTTTCAGCGCCTGGATGTCGAGGCTACCCCTTAGCCGAACTGCCGTTGACTCGTTGTACAGGGCGCTGTCTGGATCCAGCTCGCTCAAAAACCAAAGGCGTTCTTGAGCGATCGAAAGAGGTGATTGAAAGAGCGACTGAAAAGGGGTCTCTGCCTGTTGTTTCATGGCTCTACCTTGGTGTCAGGGCGCCTAATAAAAGCTAACAGGGAAACCGACCTTGTCAAGGGCCGATTGGAAAGTGAACCCTGTTTCAGAAAAGCGCTTGACAATACCTTTGAGAGCGCCCCGCGATGACAGCGGGACGTGACACACACTCACCCCATTTACCGTTTCGCGCTCCCGTTCTTAGTCCATGTCCGGTAAGAAGGAACTGTAGTTGTGAAAGTACGATTGACCGCTTTTACGCCGCTACATATTGGTGGCCGAGAAGGAGCACTTAATCCTCTAGAGTTCGTACTTTTTGAAGGGTACTGCTACATCGTGTCTGAAGGTAAACTGGCTTCTGCCCTCCAGCAACTTGGAAAAATCGATATTTTTTACACTTGGTTTACTGGCCGGCAGCGTCCTGCGTTGCGTGATTTTCTGCGCGAGCAAGGTCTCCTCAACCCTTCGTTTCTCGGCCGGATCGCCGCATACTCTTCGCCTGCTCCGTCCAGGATCGACGGTTTTGTGCGGCCGTTTATCCGTGATGCTTTCAATCGGCCGTTTCTCCCTGGTTCAGGGATCAAAGGCGCTATCCGAACGGCGTTTTTTTACAAACTATTAAAGGATCTTGCGCCGGAGCAGCGGAAACGTCTTCTCGATGATTTTGTCAGAGCTCGTCTCGACGAGTACCGACGTGATCCTCGTGGCCAGAAAGGATTCCGCTGGTTTCAGGATCGCTTTAAGCAGTGGTTTGCTCAGCGACTCGAAGCAGACTTCTTCCAAAAGTTTACCGTGCGCCCAGGCCAGCGTCGCTTTGATCCGCATACGGATTTCTTCCGTTGCCTACGTGTAACCGATTCAACGTCTCTCGAACCGGGAACGGCCACGGTCGAGGAGATCAAGATCTTCAGCGCGCGCTCTCAGGAAAGCCCAAAACGATGGTCGCTGTACGCTGAATGTTTACGCGAGAAAAGCACGGTCGAGTGTGAAGTCAGTGTGAATGATGGAATCCTGGGGGAGTTTGCCAAGCATAACCCAAAGACGTGGTTTGGTCTTGATTTTTCTACTCTGACAGAATTGTTGCATAATCCTCTCGATGTTTGGTCCGAGATGGGCCGTGACCTGTTGGATCGAGAAACACGGTTCTTTTCTCATGAGCTTCGACTGTCGGGCATTCTTCCTAGTAACGCAAAAGAGCCGCCAAACAATAAGCTAATCCCTCTTGGCTGGGCAACAATAGCGGCAGGTTAAACATTTGGGAGACACGATCCATATTGGAATGAATACCCAATTGAAATCTCTACTTCTCGCTAATGTCGGCAATCGTGACTTGCTGGTTACAGGGCAGGAGATCCGGCCGGCACGGGCAAAAGGGAAAGAAATTTTAGATAATTTCGCTACACACCGCGACGATCTTTCGCTCCCTATTCTCCGGCCGTTAATCAGTTTTATTGATCGACAGACCACCGATGTGCCACTCGACCTGCTACTGTACTGCACCAATCAGAAGGATGCGGAAGAAAGGCACAAAGCAAACGATACGCTGTATTTTGGTGAGTGCATCAAGAAACTTCTTAGCGGGCAAAAGCCAGTCGGAAAGGTAAATGTCCGCGAAATCCATGCTAATCCCAATCTGCCTGACTCCATGTTTCGCTATTTTACCGAACAGCTTTCTTGGCTCCAAGATCGGTCAGGTGACTACGAGAAGATCTTTATCGCACTATCGGGAGGAATCCCCGCTTGCAATATGGCGCTTTGCCTTCTGGCAGTCCGATTCTTCGAAGAGCGGTGTGTTCCGCTTTACTCCATCGAGGGGAATGATGAGCCAATACCGTTGCGGATTGGCGATCAACTCCTGGAATCATCCAAGCGGGAGGTTATACGCCGGCAATTAGCAAACTACGAGTATAGTGTCGCAGCTGTCTTACTCGACAGTCTTGGACTCAAATTGTACGCGGATCTTGCGAGGATGGCTTTGTACCGGCTGAACTTTGACTTCCAGCGAGCGAAGGTTTTAGCAACGGCGTTGATTGGGAAGGATGTGGGAGAGGTACGGGACCATGCTCTTAGGGTGGAAGTGGAGCTTAAGAAGTTAGTAGGAAAAGATCTCTCCTCGCTTATTTTAGAACTCCATCACAATGCGACGGTTAAGTTCTGCAAGGGTGAATATCTGGACTTCCTGGGCCGCCTTTTTCGCTTTCAAGAAGCGGTCCTTCGGTATTTAGCCGAAATCTCTGAGTTGGCGTTGCACACCGACATCGACAAAGACGGCCGTCATTTTATTACCTTTCAAGCAACTGTACGCAAGCATCCGACACTAGTTGAGTATCTGGAACAGCAAATTTACGGGACGGAAAAGCTTGACTGGGGAAACCCATATATTCCCTGCTTGATGGTGATCCTAAGCTATTTGGCCGAAAAAGGAGACGTGGAAAAGCGTAGCCAACGGTTGGAGTTATTGAATCGGCTCCGAGAGATAGAGGAACTCATGCAGCTCCGGCACAAAAGTCCTTTAGGCCACGGCTTCGATGGTGTTTCGCTCGAAGCAATTCGCGATAGGGTGGCCGGTTTTTCTCCCGAGCGGCTCGGAGAAATTATTCGTGCCGCCGGCCTATCCGGCGATAAAAACAATCCGTTTGATAGGGTAAACATTCTAATCGCGAAGGCTCTCGGATGAGTGGACTTAGCGAAGAAAGGATTGAAACTCTACGATCTCCGGTATCGCCTCGGGATTGATTCCCGTCGGATGAATGGACTTAACGAAGAAAGGATTGAAACGTTATTACTACGTCTATGGTTACTTCGTGTTTAATTTGTTTTGACGAGAGACTTAATGAAGAAAGGATTGAAACCGGTAGTAAGGCATCAGCGGGTACGGTCATATCCAAGTTTTGACGAGCGACTTAATGAAGAAAGGATTGAAACTTGGCTCCGTCATCTCTAACTATGGCGCAATCGCTGTTTTGACGAGCGACTTAATAAAGAAAGGATTGAAACACCGGATCGGTCTCAAGATGCGGGATGCCTTTATAGTTTTGACGAGCGACTTAATGAAGAAAGGATTGAAACGGCACACCGAAGTTGATGGTCATGGTGATGAGGAGAGTGGATAGAGCCAGCCTAGGATAACGCTCGTTTTTATGTTATCTGCGACGGGTGCGCAGAGAAGATCGAAGTCCAAGGCAAAGGAGAAATTAGCCGCAACGAGAATTACTTTTGGTCTAGTTTCGCAGGGCACGGCTCCTGATCATGATAAGTTGTGGATAAGTTCGTTAGTTATTTGATTTTGCAAAGGAAGGCATTGTGAACAGGTCGCTATACCCCTGCGGGCCAAAAAGGCTCTAACAATGGGGCCCTTTAAAGGATCGGCAAGGCGGAAAGGAGGTGATGGCTGTTGATAACTCCGGGCCTGCGAAATAGCGTCTGTAAGCGGTTGTCTCAGTTCGGCAAATTGGTGGGGGTGTTGGATGAATGGACTTAACGAAGAAAGGATTGAAACTCAGGTAAAATGACTTTCACGGATTTTTCAAAATGCGAAGTGGATGAATGGACTTAACGAAGAAAGGATTGAAACGGAGCAAAAAGTACATCGGGATGAATCTCCAGGTAGTTGGAGTTCGATGACAGGAGTTAGC
>WNGG01023042.1_pt1 | contig 12349 bp, 12 predicted proteins | sample 5400661 | NCBI WGS metagenome assembly WNGG01 (sample SAMN13153372, study PRJNA577476) | soil metagenome | isolation source: 100 cm soil or saprolite under Garry oak tree replicate 1 | place: USA:California | collected 2016-06-15 | reverse complement strand
AAAGGATTTTTTGAATCGCCGCAAGATCCGACCTGGATAGCTTCGCATTGCTCAGCATGTGATCGACGTAAAAGCGATAGCCGTGGTCGGTAGGTATCCGGCCGGCCGAGGTATGCCGTTGTTCGACCAGTCCGGCTTCCTCGAGCCGGCCCATAACGTTGCGAATTGTCGGCGCGCTCCAGCCCGACGCATGCGCAAACCGCTCTGAAAGCGTGTGCGACCCAACGGCCTCGCCCGTGACCAGATGCTCTTCGATCAGTGCAGACAAAATCGCCTGGTCCCGCAGATCAGGACTAATTCTTTGAGTTGCGGTGCTGGGTTCGCGATTCGCCATCAGCCGGTGTCCGGAGTCCCGGAAATAAAAAGAATAACGGGAGAGCGCCAGTATAGCGAATCAGCAAAACCCCCGCAAACCATTGTTTACAAAGGAGAGAACGTCCACGGACGGGAATACAATGCAGATCCGCTTTGGCCGCTCGAGAGTGCGTAACTTGCTAAAAGCCTTGAGTTTAGCCGCGCGCCGAAGTACGCGGCGCCGCGGGCCTTGCGCTTTCGCCGATTGCATTCTCTGTTCAGTCAATGACTTAGGGGACGTTTCGACGCCGTGGTTTGACGACATCGACGAGTGCTAAATAGTATGAACCGGTCCGAAACAAGGCTGGATACGGTTTTCGAGCTTCCTTCCACTTCTTTCAGTTGCCATGGCGCAGTCGACTATTCATCTCAAACGGGTTTTCGCCGACGCTTTTCGACAGCTCGACCGGCGTGCCGTGCCGCCCATTGAAGTCAAATTTTATCCTTACGTCGGCCTGCACCACACAATCAGGATTCGTTCGGGTCGAGTTTATGTCCGGCTATCCGATCTCTTTCATGCGGCGCCGCCGGAGGTGATGCGAGCGCTCGCCTTTATCCTGGTCTCGCGCTTGATTGCCAAAAAGCCAGCAGTCGCGCACGAGCGCGTCTATCGTTCTTACGCACTCAGCCCTCAGGTGCTGCGGGCGTCAGAAATTGCCCGGCGCCAGCGCGGTCGAAAGGTTCTGACATCTGCGAGCGGCAAAGTCTATGATCTTGAAAAAATGTTCGTGCGACTGAACCGCCGGTACTTCAGCGAGCAACTGGAGAAACCAACGCTCACCTGGTCAGTGCGGCGGGCGCGAAGTATTCTCGGACATCACGATGCGGTGCATAACACTATCACTATCAGCAAGACGCTGGACTCGGCCAATGTCCCTGAATGGTTTGTCGAATACATTCTTTTTCATGAAATGCTCCACATCGTCCACCCGGCGCGCCTGATTAACGGCAGGCGTTATTATCACACGCCGGCATTCCGGGCCGATGAACACCGTTTTCGCCGATATGACGACGCGCAAGAGTGGCTGGATCGAGTAGTGCGAAAGCACCAGGAATTGCGGGCCCGCGCGGCTTAGGTTTTTACCATCCTGATTTTTGAATTTTGAAATCTGGAATTCGAAGATTTCTACGATCCTAATTCGGAAATCTGAATCTGACGTTCGAAATTTGTAATCGCGATTTCTTACGTCGCCTTCAGGGCGCCTCCAACAACCTTTGAGACTTTTGTTCCTGATGGTGTCCCTGCTCAAATAGAATTGTTGGAACTTTCAGCCCGCCGTCACGTTAATTCAAACAGGTAGGTGGGCTCCTCCTGGGAGCGGACGAGGACGATGATTGCTTTGCATCGAACTCGTCCGCTTTCTTTTTTGGTCCGTTAATCAGACGTCCCATGCGCTCCCCGATCAAAATTAGACGCCGCGGCGGATAGAAGGGCCTTGATCTAAGAGTTATCACACGACCGATAGAGGGAGGCTGGACAAGGTTAACGCGCGCGGCTAGACTACGAAGTTTGCAAAGAGAGGTGTGATCGGCGCTATCTGCTGAGCGCTCCAGCCGCCAACCAACTGAAACTCAGGAGATCCTTTTAGCATCATGGCAATTCCCGCAACCCAGATCCGTCGTGGCATGGTCATCGTTTTTGAGGGCCAGCCGTGCAAAGTCGTTGAATTTCGGCATCACACGCCCGGTAACTTACGGGCAATGATCCAGACCAAGCTCCGCAACATTCGCACCGGTTCATCGTTTGAACATCGTTTTCGCTCGGCGGACACAATTGAAAAGGCATCGATGGAACAACATGAAATGGAATACTTATATTCCGACGGCTCGCACCACCACTTCATGAACACCGAGACCTTCGATCAAACGGCTTTGAGCGGCGATGACCTCGGCAATGCTGCTCAATGGCTGACTCCCGGACTGAAGATCCAGGCGGAGTTTTACGAGGGAGAGCCGATCGGAATCGACTTACCGCCGTCACTGGAACTCGAAGTTAAGCAAACAGAGCCTTCGCTGAAAGGCGCCACGGTTTCCAACGTCAACAAACCCGCTACGCTCGAAAACGGAGTCACGATTCAGGTGCCTCCGTTCGTCAATGAGGGCGATCGGATTCGCGTCGACCCCGTCGAAGGCCGCTATATCGAGCGCGCTAAGTAAGAAGCTGCGTTGAGAGTTCAACCTCTTAGGTTGTGACGCCGGCAGCAGCAAACCAAAGCTTGAAATCTAAACCGAATCCCCGCCGTGTATTTCATCTACAGCCTGTTGCTGACCATCGCGTTCATCATCATGATGCCGCGATTTGTACTCGACGCGCTGCGTCACGGCAAATACATCGCAGGCATTCGTGAGCGGCTGGGAAATCTGCCGGCTACGCCCCGGGACGGTCAACCGCTTATCTGGATGCACTGTGTCTCAGTAGGTGAAGCTGAGGCGGGACGTCCCCTGATCCACGCATTAACAAATCGGTTTCCAGCGCACCGAATTGTTGTTTCCACCACCACCCTCACCGGGCAAGCATTCGCCCGTAGCGCATTTCAGCACCAGGCGGCGGCAGTTTTTTATTTTCCCTTCGATTGGGCGTGGACTGTGCGCCGCGCGCTGCGAGCGCTCAACCCCTCCGCAGTTCTGATAATGGAGACTGAAATTTGGCCACGGCTTCTGCGCGAGTGTCAGCGCCACGAAATTCCGGTTGCCCTGGTTAATGGAAGAATCTCTGAAAAATCGTTCCGCGGTTATCGCAGACTCGGGGCATTCATTCGGCGCGCCGTTAACGATCTCGCCCTTGCGTTGATGCAAGCTGACGCAGACGCCGAACGGCTACGACAACTGGGTTTTGAGAAAGAAATTCGCGTGACTGGTAACTTGAAATTTGATAGCGCTGAGGTCGGCACTGATCAGACCCTGACCGAAGAGTTCCGTAAAAGGTTCGGTTTAAATGGCAGTGCCAGACTGATCGTAGCGGCATCGACGCATGAACCCGAAGAGCGTGTTATCCTGGAGGCCTTCAAAATCGCAAGCGCTGCTCAAAGAGGGCGGGTTCGCCTGCTTATCGCGCCGCGGCATCCCGAGCGATTCTCGGACGTCGCCGAGCTTCTAAGAGAGTCGGGCCTCGCTTGGGTGCAACGTTCTGATTCTTCGCGTCAGGAAGATCAAAATTGCCAGGTAATCCTGCTCGACACTATTGGCGAGCTGCGCTCGGTCTATCCCCTGGCCGATATCGTCTTCGTGGGCGGAAGCATCGCGACAAAGGGCGGGCACAACGTGATTGAGCCGGCTGCTGCCGGCGCCTGCGTTATAGTCGGACCCCACACGAAAAACTTTGCGGCGATCACGAAGTCATTTATCGAGAGCGACGGCTTGATCCAGTTGCCCAACGGAACGACTGAAGAGACTTCGAAGATCCTTGCTTCAGTTTTCAACGAACTTCTTTTGGACGAAGAAAAACGAAAGCAAATCGCTGAGCGCGGAGTAAGCGTCTGCCGACAAAATCGCGGCGCTACCGATCGAACAGTAGAAATGCTTGCCGGCATTCTCTCTCGTGAACCGAACCCCGAACGCCTTCACGTCTCCATTCAACCGGCGGTCGCTGCAAAATGAATCGAGTCGCGTCAATCGCGCTGCTACCCTTCAGCACCTTGTATGGCGCCACGATGAAAATTCGCCTCGCCCTCTACAAAGCCGGGTTGTCTGGCGCGCAGCAACTCGAGACACCAGTTATCAGCGTGGGAAACATAACCGCCGGAGGCACGGGGAAAACGCCTTTAGTTGAATGGATCGCTCGCGAAATTGCTGATGCAGGCCGGCGGCCGTGTATCCTCACGCGAGGCTACGCTCGGGCGGATGAAAAGAATCGAGTAGTGGTCACCGATGGTCGTACGATTCTCGCGAACGTCGATCAGGCCGGAGATGAAGCCGTTTTGCTGGCTGAACAACTGAGGGGCCGGGCCGCTGTCATTGCCGATCGTGACCGTGCTGCAGCGGCCCAATGGGCGATTGAGAATCTGCGGACCGACTGCTTTGTTCTCGATGATGGATTCCAAAACCTGTGTCTAACTCGTGACCTCAACATTGTAACGGTCGATGCGACGAATCCCTGGAGCAATGGCTATTTGATACCAGCCGGTCTTTTGCGCGAACCGCGGAGTGGCCTCCGACGCGCGGATTGCATCGTCATCACTCGCTCGGATCAATCCCCGTCGGTCGACGCTCTAAGAAAAGAAATTGATCATTTCAGCGGCGGTCGACCAATATTTGTTTCGCGAATGAAGGGCTGCGCCTTGCGGTCCCTACCCGGGAGCCCGGAACACGGGTCTCGGGATGAACCAGGTCCGGTCGCGGCGTTTTGTGGGATCGGAAATCCCGAATCTTTTTTTGCTCAACTTCGCGCCGAAAAGTATAGCCTTACCTATGTGCATCCTTTTGCTGACCACCATAAGTACACGCAAAACGATATAGATACTGTCGTTCGCGCGGCCACGGCAAATGGAGCGCACGCCTTATTGACGACCGCCAAAGATGAAGTGAAACTTCGCTCGTTGCGCATCGACTTGCCCTGTTATGTTGTCGATATACAGATCGAGATAGACAACGAAGCAGGACTGCGACAATTGATTATGAACGCCATCGATGGCGATTAATTCGGCGGCTGATCCACGGTGGCTGAGGGCTTTGGCTTTGGCGGCGCTTCAGTCGGAGAAGTCTTTAGTGGTGGCAAGGTCGGCAACGATTTCGGGGCGGGAGAGGCGTTCCCTCTCGGCGATGGAGTCTCCAAAGCTTTGGTCACGTTCCGGTTTGGACGTTCCGGAGTGTTCTGGTTTGTGTTTCCACCGAAGTTTCCGTTAACCACCGTCGCCGGAACCTCCGATCTTGAATTCGCGTTAGCATTCGCCGGCGGAACGCTGGCGGAAGGTGTCGGAATCGGAAGGGTCTCCATTCCGCGCTCACCCTCACCCGTTGGCGAACCCGTCGGCACTACCGGTTGTGCATTAGGATCAACTGACAACCCGGATTGATTCGGAGTTTGAGGCGTCTGGCCGGAATTTCGTGTCAATAAGAACACTCCGGTAAAAACCACCAACAATGCGATTATGGAAGGAATAATAATTTTCCAGGGATTGAACGTGGCTAACTCAGCTTCCGGCGCGATCCTGGTAAACGTACTCGAAGGTTCGTGCCGGCGCATGACAGTTACTTCATCGAGATCATCGACATGATTGGCGACGGGCGCGTTCGGTACAGTCGCGGCCCCTGGAGTCTGCCCGGCAGCATATGCGTCAGAAGCCTTTTCCGCTGCCGCGTTTGATAAAGCATCAGACAATTCACTCGCGGTTTGAAATCGATTGGCAGGCTGCTTTGCCAGAGCGCGCTGGATTACACCTTCTAATCCCACAGGCAGATCGCGTCTCGACGCGAGCAGCGAAGGCGGTGCCTCCTGCACCTGTTTCATCATGATGCTGGTTGCCGATTCGCCGCTGAACGGCACCTTTCCGGCCAACATTTCGAACACAATTACACCCAGCGAATCTTTGGCCCACTCATCGCCATTATGGCGGACCAGCATGATGTTATCGCTCTTCAGGTCCCGATGAATGACGCCACCCGCATGCGCAGCATCGAGGGCGCCGGCAACTTGACGAATAATCTCAACCACCCTCTCCAGCGAAATGGGGCCTTCATGCCTGATGATCTCTTTCAGCGTGCGGCCGTCCAGGTACTCCATCACCAGAAACACAACGCCGTTTTCAGCTTCGCCAAAGTCAGTCACGCTAACCGCGTGAGGATGCGAAATGCGTGAAGCCGCCTTGGCCTCGCGCGAGAACCGCGCGACGACGTCCGGATCAGCAGCGAGCGACGGCCGCAAAACTTTGATTGCGACGGTTTTTTCCATCAGCACGTGCTTGCCGCGATACACGGCGCCCATGCCGCCGCGTTTGATTAGCTTCTCGATTCGGTACTTTCCGGCGAGCGTGTGATTCAGCAATGGGTCGTCAACACCTCGCAATGGTGTCGCGTCTGCCGAGCAGAGCGTCATGGTGTCAGGGTATTGCTTGCCGCAATGCGGGCAAACTTTCATCGGGAGTAACCTTCCTTGTTCGGTAGCCTCAGCGTAACACAGTAGTTTCGCTGCGGCCAAAGAAGCACTTGAGAAGACAAATGCGAGCGAGGTGCGAAACCTCGCTCGCATGACATGTGTACGTGTAGCCCACTTATGTCTTGATGAATACGATCACCAGTGCAAAGAGCACCAGTGATTCGATCAAAGCAAGGCCCAGGATCATCATGGTCTGGATTTTCCCGGCCGCTCCCGGATTACGCGCCGCGCCCTCGCAGGCTGCGGCGCCAATACGTGATTGGCCAAGAGCGCCTCCAAATACGGCGATGGCGAATCCAACGCCAGCCGCAATTGCTTTGACGCCGACCGCAGAGTTTGCGGCGGCAGTGGCCGCTTCACCCTGAGCCAAGGCAGGTACAGCGCTGACGAGGATCCCAAGCACCGTCAGTAGCAGCAAACCAATTCTTCTCATCAATTTTTCTCTCCTTCCAAGAATGCGAACCTTTTCGAAGGAAAGCCCAGCCTTGTATGATTTCGCCCGCATCCGGTATCCACCGCCCCTCTTACAACGGCGCTCCTGCGATACAGACCGTAACAAACGATATAAGCGGCTTGTGGTTTTCCCTCTTCAGGGTTCGCGACCTGATTTGCGCTTCAACGTGTGCGGCGTGTTTGCTCGCATCGCTCGATTGCGCGTTCATAAAGCCAACTAAGTCAATACCGGGACCATAAATTCTTCGCTTTCATCTTCAGCATGACCATGCTCGGCATGGGCATCGTGAGGTGGGTGCGAAACTTCGCTGAGATATAACTGTGATAGCAAAACGAAGACGAACGTCTGAACAAAACATACAAACAAACTGAGGAGCATGAGCGGCGGCAGCAGCAAATTTGGTAACGAGAACAGTGTCCAGGGAGGAGCCATATGAGTTACGGTCTCCAACACCTTCTCATCGGCAAACATATTCCCGAAGAGACGTATACCAAGCGAGAAGGGGCGAATAAGATTGCTGATTAATTCGATAGGGAAAATCAACGGTGCAATCCACCAGATCGGCCCGGCGAAATGTTTTAGATGTCCAAGTAATCCATTTTCCCGAACGCCGATCCAGTTGTAGTACAGGAATGATGAGAGACCCAACGCAAAGGTCACGCTGGTCGCCGATGTGGGTGTTACGAAAAGCGGAAAGAATCCCATCAAGTTCGAAATTAGAATTAGCACCGCGAAAGTCATAACGATCGGGAAATACTGCAACCCATGAGGTCCAACTATGTCTTCGAGCAGACCGCGGACAGCTAGAACACCGAGTTCGAGCGTTTGCTGTCCCGCTCCAGGTTTGTCCTCCGAGAGGCGCCCTTTCAGAACCCAGATGACCACAATGCTGAGAATGCACGCGACGATGAACATCACGGTGTACCACGGGATCGCATTTTCAGGCGTGTAGGGACCAAAGACGGCCTCGGGAGTCGTATTGAAGATCTGCTTGCCGAAGAGTTTCAATTTGAAGAACTTTTCCCACGAAGGATACGTGTACTTCATTTCAAAGTTGTACGCCCACTCGCCGAAGTAATGATTGACCAGACGCACGACAATCGGCGCCTGTTCAACCTGCTCAAGCTGCTCCGCCGCCTTACCGGCAGTTTCCGCATTTTGCAGCAGAAAGAACATTTATCAGTATTCCTCTCGATGAAACATGATTAGATAAAACGATCGACCAGCTTCGCCAAACATTGCCGCGACAAAGGCGCAGAGACCGGCGATTGTGGCGGCCAGCGAAACAACATTCAGTCTGTAAGCAATAAAAACGATTACGCCAATAACGAGGTACCGCAGAACATAACGCCAGGCTCTGACGCGCGGTCGCTTGCCACCATCGACGCGGAAGGCTGCGGCAATCGATGTTTGCAACCAGTGATGATTGAACAGCGCCAACGCTCCACCGAGCAGCAAGCCGCCGGTCACTCGCCACCGTGCCAGCAATGTACTAATGACGACAGCGACCGTGATAGCGACAATCATGTTGCGCAGAATTCGCAGTTCGAGCCGGGAGTTTTCACTGTGAATCAGCGCACCGGTGTCTACATTGTTAACGATTTCGCTCATTGATTAAGCGCACGATTTTACCTGCGAGAGGGGAGCGCTGTCGAGTTCAGAATCGAGATTTTATCTCACGAAAGCTTCGATGTAGTCCTGATGAGCTCGTAAAAACCCGCGGCCCCTCCGAGGACCAGTCCAACAACCAGCAACCATGGTCTGGTGCCCAGCCAGCGATCAAGTAACCAACCGATTAGTAAGCCCGTAAGGACTGCCGCAAACAAAGAGAAGGCCGCGGCATACGCCAGGCCCGATTTTCGATTGACTTCCTCTTGATCGTCGGTGGGCATGAGGAGGTCTACCAACTCTCGCGAGTCAGATAATTCTTCGGCAGATCCAATAGAAGCGAGCGCCGCGAATGACGCATCGAATCATGAATAAAGCAGACGTGCGTACACCAGCAAGCCTTTCCGCCATCAATCACCTTGAGCTCAGTCTGTCGCCCCTCCGAAATCCACAGCGCCCCAAAGTCATAATCGTGATCCGCAAGGCTGCCGAACTTTTCACGCAACTCGCACGCGCGTACGTCACCGTTATAGTCGATCACGGCGATCGTTTCGCCCGCCGTGCAGGGAAACGGCCACGCGGTTGACTGCGAGAAATTCGCGTGCTGCGTGCGGTAATGCGTAGTGATCGCCCCGACATAAGCGACGTTCTTAGCGAAGCGCCGCACGCTGTCATCCCGGGCAAACATGCGATCGCCATAACGCTTCGTAAGGTCCGAAACAAACGAATACATCCGCGGCAGGACCTCGGCCGGCACTTGTTTAATTTCGTCACCAACCAGCGTATCGCCACGGACGATGTTGAAATAATGGCCGTCGAGCTGAAATCCGCTCCACATGAATTCTGCGAGCGTTTCCATTTCCTGATAATTAGCGGCGCAAACTACGGTGTTCGCATTCAACCTGAACCGGGCATCGTATTTTTCTTTCAACGGATAAAGCTCATCGATGCAATCCAGCGTCTTTTCCCAGTGACCCGGGATACCGCGAATGCGATCATGTGTCTCGCCATGTCCGTCCAGCGCGATGTTCAAATACAAATCGAGGTTTGGATGCGAACCCAGCGCGCGATCCACAATGTCGTAGACTCGCGACTTTACCAAACCATTCGTCGGAATGATCAAGCGGCGCACTCCGTTGTTTTGCACGAATAGATCGATGATTTCGCAAACGTCGTGACGCAAAGTGGGTTCGCCGCCTGAAAGCCAGAGGTCGGTGATTGCCGGCATCGTGCGCGAGACTTTTTCAATCTGGGCAAACGTCAGGTCGCCGGGCTGGTTAAGTTCTTCGTGATAGAAGCAGGTTTGGCAAAACGAATTGCAGCGCGATGTGACAAACAGGATCACCGTGCCGAGACGCTTGTCGCGCTTCGTTGAGCGAAGGAGCTGAACAAGTTGAACGGCTTTGTTTGGCATTACGCGTGTCACCAGACTTTAGTCTGTGAAGCTTCCCTCTCCCAGAGGGAGAACACTAAGAATCGCGCTGGATGATGACAGTTTCAGTCGGTGATTTCAATTCGTAAGTAATTCCGCGCCAGGTAATTCGTCGCGAGATCGCGGCCGCAACGGCATTCCAGAGAAAGAGCAACGACGCGAGGGGCCAAAGCAGGATATGCGCCAATGTGGTCTCCAGGTATCGCAATCGCCGTTCTTCCATAACCAGTCTTACCGCTCTCAATCGCACATACGATTTCATCGAGCCAAGAACGAAGATTACACTTAGAAGGAGTAAGGGTGTGACATAGGTCAGACCAGTTATCGCTCGCGCCAACACCAGGCCGATCCCGCCAAAACATACCAGCACGAAAATCATGCTTCCGGCTAATACTGCTTTCCACAAATGCGGGGCGTAAGCTCGGGTGATCTTCAACTGCCGGGTAGTGAATTCAAGCAGCTCGCGAAAACTGCAATCTTCAATTGCCGGTGTCAGGCACTGGGGCACAAACCTGATTGGCAATCCTGCGTCGTGCAAGAGCCGCGTTATCGTAAAATCGTCTGAGACTGTGCCGCGCCATTTCTCGAGCACATTCAATTGTTCGAAAGTCGCGCGCCTAATCGCTGTCGATCCTCCCCAACAAAAGTTTTTGTCGTCACTCCCACCCAGCGCCGATGCGATCGAGGCGTTCCACACTGAACGGAGGTGCGAGGAAAACCCGCCGCGCACAGGCGCAAACCAGCGGTATCCGGTCGCCGCCCCAACTCCGGAATCGTTCAATGGCCGCACCAACGATCGCAGCCAACTGCGCTGGGGTCGCGCATCGGTATCGACGAAGACGAACGCCTCTGCATGCGGCGAGGCTTCACGAATCGCGGCCCGGAGGTTGTGTACTTTTTGTCCGCTGTCCGTGGCTGGTCCGGCGATCACGCTGCGAACCGAAGGACTAATATGCTCGTCCAACATTCTGCGCACCTGTTCGGCCACAGCCAGCGCCGGATCGTCGGCAGCATCACTTACAATAATTATTTCGAAGGCTGGATAGTCCTGGAGAAAAATTGCCGTGAGGTTTTCATTTAGTTCGCTTTCAAGTCCGCGACACGGAACAAAGACAGTGACAAAGGGATAGAAAGCCGCATGATCGCGCTGAAGCTCGGCCTTCACATAGCGACGGAAACGAAATCCTCCGCGCAGAGAAGCCAACCCCAGCCAAACGGCAATTGCGGCGAATAAATAAAAGACGAGAAGGGTTGGGCCGGCGCTCACTATTGGTTGGGCGAGGACGGTCGCACTATGGGAGCCGGCGAAGTAATGACGGCTTGTGAGGGAGCAAGCTTCTGGGCAATCGCAATGATCGGCTGCGGATAGATGCCGATAAAGATTATTCCGACCAGCGCGGTCACCAAAGCTGTTTGCAATGCGGGCGACAATGACAATGGCTGTTCGTCGGCGACGCGGTCGCCCAGGTACATCACCTTGATAAAACGAATGTAGTAGTAGAAGGAGATGACGATGTTGATGACTGCCCAACCGGCCAGCCAATAATACCAATTCTTCTGGTCCGTTCTGGCGCGGTCAAACAACCCCCAAAGCAGATACCACTTGCCGATGAATCCGCCGGTAGCTGGTAGCCCGCCGAGCGACAACATGAAGATCGACATCATCGCGGCCATGCCCGGCGCCTTCTGCGCCAGACCTGCCATATCATCGACGTTGTCGCCGATGATCCCGCGCCGCCGGAGGCTGATCACGATGCCGAACGCGCCCATGTTCATCAAGGTGTACACAAGCAAATAAATTATCAGTCCGATATTTCCGTAAGCGTTGTTCGCGATTATTCCAAGCAGCAAATAACCCGCGTTTGATATTGAAGAGTAAGCGAGCAGGCGTTTTGAATTTTCCTGGGTGACTGCGGCCCAGTTACCGACAACAATCGTCAGCGCGGCCACCAAACCCAGCAGCGGCGCCCAATCGATCTGCATCGGCGCCAGCGCGACAAAGAAGATTCGCGCGTACAACGCAAAGCTTGCGGCCTTCGAGCCGGTGGAAAGAAACGCAGTGACGGAAGTCGGCGCGCCTTCATAGGCGTCAGGCGCCCACATGTGGAATGGTACGGCGGCGACTTTGAAAAATAGTCCCGCCGCAAGCGCAACCATGCCTAGCAACAGCAACGGTCGCGCGTCGGGCGGGGCGACGGCGAGATTTTTGCCCATTACGCCGAGGTTTGTAGAGCCGGCGACGCCGTAAAGCAAAGATATTCCGTAGAGAAGGATGCCGGATGAGAATGCGCCCAGCAGAAAATACTTCATGCCCGCTTCATTCGAGCGCTTCTGCCGTTTGGTGAACGCGACCAGGACATAAAACGTAACAGCCATCAGCTCCAGCGCGATGTAAAGCGAGATCAGATCA
>WNGG01008937.1_pt1 | contig 12349 bp, 10 predicted proteins | sample 5400661 | NCBI WGS metagenome assembly WNGG01 (sample SAMN13153372, study PRJNA577476) | soil metagenome | isolation source: 100 cm soil or saprolite under Garry oak tree replicate 1 | place: USA:California | collected 2016-06-15 | reverse complement strand
GTCCAGTCGCGCCCGTTCAAGGGCAGCTCGCGCACGGTTTGGGCTTGGACTTCGCCGCTGAGCGTTGACGAGGTGAGCTGTATGGCCGGGGCCGCTTCGGTTACTTGCACCTTTTGCGTGGTTTCCCCGATTTTCATCGCTATATTGAGCTGTTGCTGAGCGCCAACGGCCAGCTCTACGTTCGACTGGACTGCCGTGCTAAACCCTGGGGCCGTAACGCTGACCTCATAATTGCCCGGCAACAAATTGGGAATCGAGTAAAAGCCTGCAGAGTCGGTCGTGGCCGCTCGGGTCACGCCCGTTGCCGTATTCCTGGCCGACACTTGCGCCTTGGGTACGACCGCGCCGGAAGGATCATTGATTGTGCCGGACAAGGTTGCTCCGGCCACCTGAGCGCGTACCTGACTGGCGAACACAATGGATACTGCCAACGCAAACGAAAGTAGGATCAAAACGCGATGCGTTCCTGGCAAAACACTGCGCATAGATACACCCCTCCGAAGCTCAGATTGTTATGGGCCGATCAGTTGTGAACCGATCACCGCGATCAAACCGTTTTTCAAATCTGATGATGCCGTTGGCCTGTAAGAAAAAGGACACACAATCTCCCTCGAGAAATCCCTACAATTACCGAATTATGCGTGGCGGTTTAGCACTGGCAGCGCGTCGATGTCAAGCCAAAACAGCCTAACGGCGCGAAAAGTGGGCGCAGATGTATGGCTTACAAATTCACAGAAGGTCGCCTCTGCAAACTTGTCAGCGCGACGCAGTCTCCTTCGAAGGCGTCCCACGCCTTGAAGTCGGAGGCGGAGTGACAATACCGGCCAATTTTCGGATCATACCGTCGGACTTGCTCAAAACGTAGAGTTCGCCGTCGCCGCCCAGAGCCATGCGGATGTCCGCGCGCCCGCCGCCGTAGGCAATGCCCTCAGGATCCAATTTGGCCTCAGGATGCGCCGGATCTTGCGAGCGAGTGGTCGCCGCGCCGTTGCCCGGCAGCACATGATCTGCTGGCGGCATTCCTCCCTTGCGCGCGTACGTTTCGGCCACAATGTCATACATGCGGCGCTTGGCAGGTTGGCCCGCGCCTGCCGGACCTTTGTACACAATCTGCAACTCATGAATTTGCGCCTGCTGGTCACGTTTTCCGTGCGCGGCAAGCATCTCCGCGAAGTCGGCATAAAAAATCCTGGCGGTAGTCATGTCGTTGAAAATATATTTTCCGCGAAGCTGCGGCATCAGCTTGCCGCGGTAGACGAAACCGTTGCCAATGCTGTCTCCCTCGCGGTGACTGTAGACGGCGACCGCGTATAGCGGTCCAACGGAATCATTGATCCCGTCCACCTTCAGGAGATCTTTCTCCGGGAAAGGGACTGGCGGATTTATGAGGCTGCCCGTCTTGCCTGCATCATTGACGAAAAATTGTTCGTTCCCCTCACGCTCCGCGTAACCGTAATTGCCGCCTTTGGTGATGATGTCCACCTCTTCCCAATAGTGCACGCCAATGTCATCGGCAATCAGCGTTTTCGACTCCACATCCCATTGCAACCGATGCGGATTGCGCAAACCATAGGCATAGATCTCGCCGCGAGCGCCGGCCACGGACACGAAGGGATTCGGGTCCGAGCCGGCGGATGGAACTCTGTATCGGCCATTCGGGCTGAGCATGTCTTGCGGACGCAAATTGATGTCCGGAGTGATGCGCAGGATCTTGCCCACCAGCGTATCGAGCCGTTGCGGGAGGGTGTGAGATGGCCCCGGCGTTTCCCCGGCTGCGCCGTCGCCAATCGAAATGTAAAGATTGCCATAGTCAGCGTCCCCGGGCCGAGCCGTAGGGTTAAAGACCAAGTCGGCCATGGGGTGATTGCGATCGTAGCCGGTCCGCAAAATTTCGCGCGTCGTTCCCTCAAACGTGGAATTGCGAATATTCGTGTCCGTCCACTCCACGAGTACCGATTCAAGATGGGCGGGCCCCGTAGGCGGATTCACCGCTGGAGTCGTTGAGTATCCCTTGAGATCCAGCGCGGACAGGCGCGCATTTGTTGCGCTGGCGGACCCATCCATGTCCGGTTTTTCCGTGTGCACCGTATAGAACTTGCCGTTTTTCGCGTAGGCGGGATCAAAAGCAAATGAAACAATACCGGCAGTGTTGCCTATGTCCGAGACGAACTTCGGGAAAATCTCCGCGAAATTGAGATAGGGCGTGAACTTCTTCGTGGCTTTATCCAGAATATAGACAGTGGAACTTTGATCGTCCACGAAAAAGCGGGAATTTGCGAGTGGGGCGTTTGCCGGCTCTGAGCGCAGAGAAGTTACGCGGCCCAATTGAGCTTTGTGGTCGATTGTGCCCGGAGTCGCGCCTCCATGCGTCGGACTCGAAAGCGGCAGATTCGCATAATCTTCCAGCAAGACTGCTGTGCCATCTTTGCTGATTTGTGATCGCGAAGGGTACTGCGCGAAGATGACGGCCGCGCTCGTGAATAGGACGGCCAGCAGGGCGAATCCAAAACGAGATCTGGCATGTCGCCGGCTTATCTTTTGCTCCCTTGTCATGGTGGCGGCCCTCCTGTTTCTCATTCTTCTCAGCAGATTGGGACTCAAAGTGCCCCAACTTTAGTATCGTGCAGCCCTACGAGTCAAATGGCCCGACGCTCCTTCGCCCTACGCAACCAAAACTACAGAGAGCTCTCCGGAGGGAGTTGATCTCGTATACAACCTCAGCTTTCCAAATCGCTCCACCTTCGACCAATCCTGAATCGACTCCAGACTCCATACTTGCCGGAGACCAGTGGGCATATACTGGGCGCCCCCCCGGGAGGTTCCCGGCAGACTTCGAGGAGGAGACGCCATGGAACACATCATCGCAAACTTACTTCGGGACTTCGATCAAGGGAAAATGACGCGGCGGCAACTGATTCAGAGCCTCGCGCTCGCGGCGACGGCAGCATCAGCTGCGGCCGCGATTCCGGCAGTAGCCGCGGCCGATAGCCAAGTGCTCAAGGCGACGAATTTTAATCACGTTTCTTACCAGGTCGCCGATTATGCGAAGACGCGCGATTTTTATGCGAGCCTCTTCGGGATGCAGGTTTCCGAAGATAACGGAATGCAGTGCCGGCTGACGTTTGGCAACAACATCCTCATTGCCCGCACTCGGCCTTCCGGCACGCCGCGCGTCGATCACATCGCCTACACCGTCGCCAACTGGGATAGCAACAAAGAACAGGTCGAAGCGGAACTGAAGCGTCGCGGGCTGAAGATCATAAGCGGCGATGTCAAAACGAGTTTCCACGTCGCAGATCCAGATGGATTTGAAGTACAGCTCGGCGGACTGCGGCAGTAAATTCGCTTCGCCGCTCATTCTTACGGGAGAGCTCCAAGTCTACTTGGCTTTGTCCGGGGTCTTGTCGAGTCCCTCTGAGGCGGGCTCGCCATAAAACTCGTTGTATTCCCTTGTCTGCGAGGGCGAGCACTCCTGCTCAAAAAAATCGAACTTGGGTGATTGCAACCTCAACGACAATCGGTCTAGGGCGACCCAAGGTTTTGTGTAGTACTTCGGGTCATCGATGACGATTGTCATTTCCAGATGTTTTGCGTCCACGCGGTGATAACGTTCGATCACATGCAGAGCCTTGCTGTGGGGGCGGCCCGCGTTATCGAGCCAGGTCTTGTCGTTGAATCCGTTCGACTCCGCCTCGAATGTGTAATCGTCGATCCATTTGCCTACCGAGTATCCCCACCACCTTGATTCCGGAAGATCAGGCAAATAACTCCAGCTCGGGTTTTCGGGATTTTTGGGCAGTTCTCGCCCGTCAGTCCAGATCACGCGCCATTTCTTGTTGAATTCGTAAAGGATCACCACGTTATCGGGATTCTGCATGATCCAGCTGGTTCTGAAATTGTGAAGCACGACGCGCGGGAATCCCTGCGGATCACAGCCGGGCATCGGATCATTGGTTTGCACCGGTGGAACTTGTCGGTAACCGAAGGTCGGCTTATCCGCCAGATACGCTTTCTGCCCCTCGGGTGTAAAAGGCGGCTCGTGTCCCGGCTTCCCGTCTGCCGGCAACGCTTTCGCCCCATCGGCCCCAACGTCGTCCCCTAGCGAACGGGCGGGCTCCCAGATACCAGACAAATCGCGGCGTGGAGCGGGGCCGGGCTTTTCATTCGGGACATCTGGGTCATAGACCGCTCCCGGCTCTCGCGCAAACGGTATTACAATGGTTTGTCCATGCGTGAGAGGAGCCAGCATCCATGCCGCAATTAGGACTGCCGTGATCTTGGCAAATGTGGATGGGTCTGAGACCTTGGACATCGCAATATGCCTTTCAATTGGAATCGTAGGTTCTCGCTGGCCGCAACTCGCTTAAACACCATCGAGCTGTGTGATTACACCTGCCGCGGGATTTCCGCCGATTACTATTTGGACTCTTCTTCGGCCTTGGGCGCGTCGGCTTTGGTCCCGTCGGGTTTGTAAATGCCTGCTGAGCGCGTATTCAAAACTTTGCCATTCGCAAAAGCGACGCTTAGAATGCTCCCGCCGGGCCTGCCGTTCCTGAGCGGTTCGAGGCTGACGGTAATTTCGTCCCCAGGTTTAAACGAATCGCTCCTCCATCCGTTTCCGATCATGTTGATCGGAGCTTGCGTTTCCCCAACCCAATGCGCCACTTGGCCGTTATCATCCGTTACGTCGAACCTCAGGAGACAATGCGGATTGGCCCACAACCATTCCACAACTGTCCCTTTCACTGTAACTTTTTTCTCGGTATCAAACACCGCGTTGGCGTGGTGTGCGAATAGAGGAGCCACCGCGATCAGAAGGCCTACAGTTAGAACCGGCACCGGAATACGCCGAATTCGCATTGCGATTGCCTCCCAGCTAAGGCGAGTTCTAGTAGCGAGAGTTTACAGCATAGCCACGGGTGAGTGAAACCAGATTCAGGAGCACCGGAGGCCAACGAGATTCATTGCCCATTCGCTCACGCTTTGACGCGGACCATGTCAACCGAAAGTCGGCTAGGGATCTTACAAGCTTGCTGTGAGCAAAAATAAAGCCCCGGTCCAAGCTGAACGCCAGATGCGCTCCACCGGGCCAGAGTGCTGTACAATGCGCATACTGCGTCTCGCGTGAAAGAGTCCCGTGTCTAGGAGGTCTAGGATGAAAATGCAAGCCGTGGCCTCGTCTGCTGTCTTGGCATTCGCAGCCGCCCTGTCGTTGTCTGCCGGCCCCAAACAAACCATGCTCATGAACCGCCTGGGACCGTCGCAGATGACCCTTTACATTGCCAACGCCGATGGCTCCCGCGAACGTCCTTTGTTTTCCTCCTCCGGGTTCGATTACAACGCTTCGTTTTCGCCGGACGGCAAATGGATCGTGTTTACCTCCGAGCGCAACGGCTACGGCCAAGCCGATCTCTATCGCGTCCGCGTGGATGGCTCGGGACTCGAGCGCCTGACCGATGACCCGGCCCTTGACGATCAGGCGGCATTCTCTCCGGACGGGAATCAGGTGGCCTTCGTCTCAACGCGCGGCCAGCATACTGCGAACGTCTGGATCCTGGATCTCGAGACACGCAAGCTGCACAATTTGACAGGCGGGCCGGCCTTGCAGGCGCGGGCGGGCAAGCTGGACGGCTTCTTCCGGCCCTCTTGGTCGCCCGACGGCCAATGGATCGCGTTCTCGTCGGACCGCAATTTCGATTTCAAGCCGCACGATTTTCCCCAGCCGGGATGGGAACATCCGCAGGAGTTGAGCATCTACGTCATTCATCCCGATGGACAAGGGATGCGCAGATTGACGATGCAGGCGGGTGTTTCCACTGGATCGGCGAAATGGTCGCCCGATAGCAAGCGCGTGGTGTTCTATGAAGTGCCCACCGCACAGACCTTCGCGGCCCGCATTTACGCTCAGGGGATGGTCACCTCTCAGATCGTCTCCGTGGACGTCGACAGTGGCGCCAGGGTAGAGCACACCTCGGGTCCCGGCTTGAAAGTTTCACCGCAGTACTTGAGCATGGATCGGATCGCATATTTGGTCAAAGCCGGGCCGAATGCCGGACTCGCCTTCACTTCGGGCGCCGCGGGCATGAAGGGAATGTTGCGCAATCCGGCGTGGTCGCCGGATGGCACGGGGGTGGTGTATCAGAAGGTGGATTTTACGGCCCGGCCGCAGAATCAGCCGCTCTATAGCTGGGATCCGGATATCGAGGTCCAGTATACGGATGTGTTCCCAAGGTTTTCGCGCGACGGCAAGTTAGCCATCAGCGACATCAAGAATCTGGCCACGACGGCGACAGCATCGATCTCGGTCATGAACGCGGACGGTTCCGGCAAGAAGGTGGTCTTCTCTGACAAATCGGGCGCGGCCTTCGTGCCCACTTGGTCTCCCGACGGGCAGTGGATCGCTTTTGGATTCGGCGGCTTCTTCAACGCGCGGGAGACCGTCCCCGCAAAATTGATGATGGTGCGTTCCGATGGTTCGCAAAAATCCAAGGATCTCACCAAGGGCCTGCCCAATAGCGGATTCCCGACTTGGTCGCCGGATGGAAAGCAGATCATCTATCGTGTTTGGGGAGCCGGCGAGTACGGGCTGCGAGTGTTGAACCTTGACAACGGCTCGATCAGAACGTTGACCACAGAATTGGATAATTTCCCTGCCTATTCGCCCGGCGGAGACCTGATCACCTTCACACGCCGCGACGCGAAGACACTCGACTACGATATCTTCACCATGCGCCCGGACGGCACCGAGATCAAGCAATTGACCACTACGCCCGGGAACGACAGCCACTCTTCCTGGTCCCCCGACGGTCAGTACATTCTCTGGTCCAGCGCGCGCTATGGTTTCAAGGATGAAGCGCCGCTATACGACAATTCCTTCCAGCCCTTTGCGCAGATCTTCATCATGAAGGCGGATGGTTCTGATCAGCATGCGCTCACCTATAGCCGTTGGGAGGATTCCATGCCGGCAATCGTGCCGCCGGCAGCAAAGAAAAATACACTGACACGTGCAGACCGCTTGAACTGAGTGGTCGCTGGAGCGGCCCTGCGCAATAGCTCCACCCGGCAGCCAGCGCATCGCCATTGACACACGGCTGCTATGGGCGTATACCCAAGCAAATCCATCTGGGGGCTTTCGATGGCAGATCACGAGATAATGAACCCCGGTACTTCAGCTCCAATTCTTGTTTCGAGGCGCGACCTCATCAAGGGCGTGATCGCGGCGGGCGCAGTATCTTCCGCGAGCTATCTGTTCCGCGCCTCGACTGTGTGGGCCCAGGCATCCGCTCCTGGCGCGGTGGAACGGTTGGTCACGCTGACGGTCAATGGCCAGCAGCGGCGCGTCGACGTGATGAAGCAAGAGACCCTGCAGACGACCCTGCGTTACAAACTGGGTCTGACCGGCACGAAGCTCGGATGTGATCGCTCCGAATGCGGCGCTTGTACCGTGCTGATCGATGATGTGCCGCACTACTCATGCTCGGTGCTGACGCACACCGTGCGTGGCAAGAATATTGTCACGATTGAAGGGCTAGCCTCCGCGGACGGCAAGCTGCACCCGGTCCAGCAGGGCACCATCGATGAACAAGGGTTCCAGTGCGCGTTTTGCATGTCGGGGTTCGTGATGGCCACGGTCGGCTATCTGAAGACGAATCCGAACCCCACCCGAGCCGAACTAGCGCACGGGATTTCCGGCAACCTGTGCCGCTGTCAGGACTACGACAAGATTCTCAACGCCATGATGCGCGGTGCCGAGAATTTGAGGAGGGCTAACCGTGTCTAATAATGTGCCCGCGACCAAATACAAACTGATCGGCAAGAACTACACTACGCCTGACCTCCTCGCGAAGGTCACGGGTCGGTCGAAGTACGCCGAAGACTATCGCGCCGACGGCATGCTGTTCTGCAAACTGCTGCTCAGCCCGATGCCGCACGCCCGGGTCAGAAGGATTGATGCGCGCGCGGCGCTCGCAATGCCCGGCGTTAAGGCCATCCTGACTGCGGACGAGTTGCCTCCTCCAGCCGACAGCATCAACGATAACGGCACAGTGATCCTGGCAAACAAAAGAGGAGATCGTGGACTCACCATGGAGCCGTTGTTCCATGGGGACCCGATTCTCGCTGTGGCTGCAGTCGATGAGGTCACCGCTGCCGACGCCATCGAAAAAATTCGCCTGGACCTTGAGCCGCTGCCATTCGTGGTGGACCCGCTGGTAAGCCTGCGGCCGGGCGGGCCAAACGCGAGAACGGATGGCAACGTTTGGGTCCGGGGCCCTCAACCACCTCCTACACCGGGCCGCCCGCCCGCTGTGGTCCCCCCCGACGTCGCCGTCCTCAAGTGGACCGAAGCAGATTTCGCGGAGGCGAAAGAGGGTCGCCTGCCCATGGGCAAGGCGACCGATGAATGGATGGTTGGCGATGTCGACGCCGGATTGAAGAACGCGGCGGTCGTTCTCGACGAGACGTTCGTCACTCCGAATTCAAGCCACCAGTGCCTGGAGACTCGCACCGCCATGGCCTACTGGCAAAATGGCAAGGTCTTCGTTCACAGTGGGGCGCAGAGCACTGCCCAAGCGGTCCCAGCGATCGCGCGATGGCTGGGCATCGATCCCGACAATGTGGTTTTCATCAGTGAGTACACCGGCGGCGGATTCGGAAGCAAGATAACGGGCGCCATCTCATTGATTATTCCCGCACTCCTCTCCAAGAAGGCGAATGCGCCTGTGATGATGCGCATCAGCCGCGAGGAAGAGCAGTACATCGGGCGCGGGCGTCCAGGCTTCCACGGCCGTATGAAGGTCGGCTTTGCCAGGGACGGCAGGATCATGGCGCTCGATATGTTCGTGATCTGCGATAACGGTCCCTACGACCAGGTGGGCGATGCCGCTTCGTCGGGCCGCATCGTTTCGCTGCTGTATCAGCCGCTCGCCATGCGCTGGCGCGCGGTCACGGTCCTCACGAATACGCCGCCGCGCAGTGCGCAAAGCTCGCCGGGAGGCATGCAGGGAATCGCGCTGATGGAGCCGCTGCTGGCGAAGGCTGCGCGGAAGCTAGGAATCGATCAAGTCGCCATCCGGCGCGTCAACGCGCCCGAGGGCAAAGCGAAATTCGGACCGCTGATCGCAGGCAAGCAAGCTTACGCCACAAGCGCCTTCCTCAAGGAAGCGCTCGACCGCGGGGCCGAGATGTTCAAGTGGGACGAGAGAAAAACGCTCCCGAAGCGAAGCGGTACGAAGGCGCGCGGCGTTGGGGTATCGAGCAGCTGTTACGTCGGTGGCTCGATCGGGTTCGATGGGCTCTTCGTCATCAAGCCCGACGGCCGGCTCTACATCCAGTCGGGAATCGGTAATCTCGGGACCGAGTCGGTGCACGACGTACACCGCGTGGTTGCGGAGTTGGTCGGCGTGCCCTGGGAAAAGTGTGAGATCACTTGGGGTAACTCGGCAAAGAACCTGCCTTGGGCTTGCCCCTCGGGCGGCAGTCAAACGACTCACGCCATGACGCGCGCCGCGCATGCCGTGGCCATGGACGCGACGAAGAAGCTTCAGCAGATCGCGGCCAAGGATCTCGGCGGCAGGCCCGAAGAATACCTAGTCGCTAACGAGCGCGTCTTCCGCAGGGGCGGCGGTCCCAGCATGACCTTGGCTCAGGCGGCGAAGCGTGCCATCCAGCTCGGCGGCATCTACGACGGCCACGAACTGCCCAAGGACATCAATAAGTTTACGGTGGCGTCAGCCACAGCGCTCGCCGGGCAAGGCTTGCTCGCTGTGGCCAAGGATAATTACCCGCGCGACGGCGTTACCCATTCCTATGTCGCCACGTTTGCGGAGGTCGAAGTCGACCTCGAAACAGGTCAGTATCGCATCGTAGATTTCCTGGCCTACGCGGACGTCGGCACGGTGATCCATCCGAACGCCCTCGGCGGGCAGATCCTCGGGCGCTCGATACTGGGCATCGGCCATGCCATCGGCCAGAAGTGGGTTTATGACCAGCATTACGGTCTGCCGCTGGCTAAGCGGTTCCACCACACCAAGCCGCCGACGATCCTGGATATTCCGCAAAAAATGCGCTGGGCGGCGGTGGGCATTCCGGATCCGGAAACGCCGATTGGTGCCCGCGGCATCGGCGAGCCGCCCGTTGGTGGCGGCTGCGCCGCAATCTTGAACGCCCTGTCAGACGCGCTCGGGGATGAGATCTTCCGGCGGGCACCGGTGACCGCGGACGCGATTCTCGCGGCGCTCGAAGCGGGCCGCCCGATGCAAGAGCCGCTGACAGCGCACATTTGAGTCTGGCCCCCGTAAGCGCGATGCAATAGAGACCAGCGGAGAGAGCGCAGGAGGACGCAAATATGGCCGTGATACACGATGTGATGCCGGCGTTCGAACTTTTTCAACCGGCGACGGTCGACGACACGATGCGGTTGCTCGGCCAGTACCGTGAAGACGCCTGGGTGATGGCGGGTGGTTTGGACACATTCGATTGGCTGAAGGATCGCATCAAGAGGCCGAAAGTCGTGGTCGACTTGAGCCAGGTCAAAGAACTGAGCGGAATCCGCGAGGCGGACGGGGGCCTGGAGATCGGGGCGACGACTACGTTGACGGAGGTAGTGCGACATCCTGTCATCCGGGAAAAATACAGCATCCTGTCAACGGGAGCCGAAGCGGCCGCGTCACCCCAGATTCGCAACCAGGGCACCCTTGGCGGAAACGTATCGCAAGACACGCGCTGCTGGTATTACCGCGCGGGCTGGCCTTGCTATCGTGCGGGGGGGAACACTTGCTTTGCGGATACGCCGACAGCGATCAATCGCGAGCACGCCATTTTGGGGGCGGATCGTTGTGTGGCTGTGAACCCGTCAGATTCGGCGTGAACCCGTCAGATTCGGCGCCCGCGTTGATCGCGCTGGACGCCAAATTTGTAATCCGCACGCCGAAAGGCGAGCGCGTCGTGAATGCGGAGGACTACTTCATTGGCCCGGGCACCGATATCACGCGCATGAACATTTTGCGGCCGGGGGATCTCCTGACGGCCATCCGTCTGCCCGCGGACTGGTCTGGAGCTAAGTTCTATTTTGAAAAAGTGCGCGATCGCAACGTGTGGGATTTCCCGCTGATGAATGTGGCCTCAGCCATGGTGATCACTGACGGCAAGATCGAGCGTATCCGGCTGGCGGTGAACGCCGCGGCGGCCCGGCCGCTGCGCCTCGTCGCCGTGGAAGACGCCGTGCGCGGTAAAGAGCCAAACGCCGCCACCGGCGAAATGGCCGGGCGACTAGCCGTCGAGGGCGCACGGCCCTTGCGGTTCAACGGCTACAAAATTCCGCTGATGCGGAACCTGGTGAAGCGCGCCATCGGCGGCGTGGAGAAGGCAGCATGGGCTTAATCGAGTGGGCTACAAGTCCGTGGGGTAGAGAGGTTCCCATCCACATCGCGTTCGGGCTCTTGTGGGTATCGTTAATTGGCGGTTTGCTGTTTCTGGTTGTGCATGCCCTGTATGTCGGCTACTGGGCGAAATCCGCCCAATCGCATTCGGCCCAGGCTGTAGGCGCTTCCTCCGGGATCGCTGGCATCCCCGAACGCGTCGCGCGGCACTCTTTCGGCGCGCGACTCTTCCATGCGGTGATGGCGCTCGCCATGTTCGCGCTTCTGTTTACTGCTTTCCTCCCCAAGATGGGCGTCAAATTCGCCTGGGTGACCTACCATTGGATCGCCGGGATCGTCCTTACCGTCTCCGTGATTTATCACCTGTTTCATGCCACGTTCTGGCTGGACTTTTGGTCGATCTGGCCTGACCGCGTGGACCTGGAGGATGCTTCCAGAAGATTCCGGCGCGCTTTGGGACAAGCCGCTCCCGCGCCACGCAAGTTCGCCAAATACCCATTGGAAAACAAGCTGTACCACCTGGCCATCCTGTTTGCCGGACTCGCGGTCATCGGGACAGGCATCCTGATGATGAGCCGCGTGCGCACGCCTTTCTTTGCGCGAAATCCCTATCTGTTTGGCTTCAGTGACATGACCTGGGGCTGGATGTATGTCTTGCACGGCCTTGCCGGCATCGCGCTTGTCGCCCTGATCATCGCTCACGTATATTTTGCGCTGAGGCCGGAGAAGCTCTTCATCACCAACTCAATGATCTTCGGTTGGATGAGCCGCGAGAAATACCTGGAACATCACGATCCGCAGCGCTGGCCCTTAGGCGAACGAACGCCCGAGGCGGGAGCGTCGGGAGGATCAAAGTCCAGGGTTCCCGCCTAGAAGATGGGCGAGGACATCAGCGCCCGCTGCGACGCCATCGAAAAATGTTATGAGTTCATGCTGGCCTACGCCGGCCAGGGACTGCTTGGCGACGAAGG
>WNGG01010530.1_pt1 | contig 12351 bp, 11 predicted proteins | sample 5400661 | NCBI WGS metagenome assembly WNGG01 (sample SAMN13153372, study PRJNA577476) | soil metagenome | isolation source: 100 cm soil or saprolite under Garry oak tree replicate 1 | place: USA:California | collected 2016-06-15 | reverse complement strand
GACGCCGATCGATCGCTGACAGCTCCGCCGTCGTCCCTTCTGCGTTCCGTGGACCTGTTGGCGTCGGCGCCGTCGCGTCCTGCGCGGCACGCGGACACGCAGCCGTTCGGCCGCGCCGTCTACGTGCCGGCAGTTCCGGCAGCTAGTCCACATTCCAGGCCCGCGCGCCCATCGAAGCCGAGCCCGAAGCCGACGCCGACCCCGGCCCCTACATCCGGCACCCGCGAGCTGGCCAGCGACACGCCTGCCGCTCCCGTCACGCCGCCCGCCCCGAGCCAACCGACGACGAGCGGCAACGGAAAGGGCAAGGGCCATGACAAGCCCAAGGAAAAAGGCAAGCCGCAACCCGAGCCGCCGCCGCCGGTGCCCGCCACGACGCCGTCGCCGCCCGAAGAGTCCCCGCAGCCCGAGAGCGAGAAAGACCACGGCCACGACAACGGCAAGGGCAACGACAAGGACAAGGACAAAGGGCGCGGAGAGTAGCGGCTGTGCGAGGATACTCTCGTGCCACGCCTCAGCAGACGTCTCGGGCCCGTCGGTGTCGTTCTGACAGCGTGGGACATCTGGCGCCGTCTGCCGCCCAAGCAGCGAAGGCAGATCATGAACGTGGCCCGCAAGCACGGACCGAAGGTCGCCTCACGCGTGCTCAAGGCGAGCGCGCGTGCGCGTTCGCGTCGGTCGAGTAAGCGCTAAGTCGTTCCGAGAGCGGCACGGACGATGCGGTCCTGCTCGCGCAGGTGGGCGGTGGGATACCCCTCGCTCGGGCTCGCCCGCCAGGGTCTGCCTGCGTAGCTGAGCGGGATCCCCGCTTCTTTCGGCGGCGCCTCGAGCCGATGACGAAGGGTGCGCCACGCACCCATGTTCTGCGGCTCCTCTTGTGCCCACACGACTTCGCGCAGGTTCGGGTAGCCGGCGATGAGCCCCGCATAGGCGTCGACCGGGAACGGATAGAGCTGCTCGAGCCTCGCAACCCCAACGTGCGTCGCCTCCGCGCGCGCTTCATGTCCAGCGATGTCGTAGTAGACCTTGCCCGAGCAGAACACGAGGCGCGTCACGTCCTCGTGCTTTGCAGCCGGATCGTCGATCACCTGCTGGAACGAGCCCTCCGCGAGGTCGGCGAGCGTCGAGGAGGCTTGCTTCAGCCGCAGCAGTCCTTTCGGCGTCATCACGATCAGCGGGCGGCCGGCGGCGTCGAGGGCCTGACGGCGCAGCAGATGGAAATGCTGGCCCGATGTCGAGGGATTGGCGACCCTGATGTTTTCCTGTGCGGCGAGCTGGAGGAACCGTTCCAGCCGTGCGCTCGAATGCTCGGGGCCGTTCCCTTCGTAGCCGTGGGGTAGCAGCAGCGTCAACCGAGTCGTCTCGCGCCACTTCGCGAGCCCCGCGACGATGAACTGGTCGATCACAATCTGTGCGCCGTTGACGAAGTCACCGAACTGCGCCTCCCAGAGCACGAGCGCTTCCGGAGCGGCGATCGAATAGCCGTACTCGAAGCCGAGACAGGCGTACTCGGACAGCGGCGAGTTGTAGATCTCGAACGAAGCGGTTGCATCGTCGAGGTTCTGCAGCGGCGTGAACGTCTCGCCGGTCTGGACGTCGTGGAGGACGGCGTGGCGGTGCGAGAACGTGCCGCGCTCGGTGTCCTGACCCGTCAGCCTAATCGGGATTCCCTCGACGAGCAGGGACCCGAAGGCAAGAGCCTCCGCCTGCCCCCAGTCGATGCCGCCTTCCTCGATCGTCTTGAGCCGCCGCTCGAGCTGTCCCATCAGCTTCGGGTGGGGCGTGAAGTGCTCGGGTACGCGCAGCAGCTCTTCGTTCAACTCGCGCAACCGGTCGGCCGCAACAGCCGTGACCACGCCGTCGCCGCTCGAGAACGGGATCTTGCCCTCGAGCGGATGCGGCGCGCCGAACGTCGCCTTCAACGCTTCGTGCGCCTGCTTCAACTCCGAGGTGACGTCCTTGAGCAGCTGGTCGGCCTCCTCCTGCGTCACGACTCCCTCTGCAATGAGCCGCTGCGCGAACTGCTCGCGAACCGTTGAGTGCTCCGCGATCTGCGCGGTCATCAGCGGTTGCGTGTACGCCGCCTCGTCCTGCTCGTTGTGCCCGTGGCGCCGATAGCCCACGAGGTCGACGACGACGTCGCTTTCGAAGCGGCGGCGGAAGGCCAGCGCCAGTCGGATCACGGACATCGCGGCCTCCGCGTCGTCGGCATTGACGTGGATGATCGGAACGTCGAAGCCTTTGGCGAGGTCGCTCGAGTAACGCGTCGAGCGTCCTTCGCTTGGATCGGTCGTGAAGCCGACCTGGTTGTTGGCAATGAGATGGAGCGTCCCCCTCCCTGGCCAGGGAACGACGCGTCTCCGTGGATCAGTACCGCTAGGGCAACGTTGGGGTCGTGCATGCCGTAGCGGGTCGAGCGATCGGTCTGCTCTGCCCGCGCGCGTCCCTCGACTACGGGATCGACCGCTTCGAGATGACTCGGGTTCGCGGCGAGAGTGACTGTGATCTCTCCAGCGGGGGTCGAACGCGTCCCGGAGGCGCCCAGGTGGTACTTCACGTCGCCCGTCCCGCCCTCGTCGGTGGCGACGACTGCCTCGATCGTCCGCTCGCCCTCGAACTCGCGCAAGATCGAGTCGTAGCCGAGCCCTAGCGTGTGCGCGAGAACGTTGAGCCGACCGCGGTGAGCCATCCCGATCACAACCTCGTGTGCGCCGTTCTCTGCGCCGATGTCGATCGCCTCGTCGAGCATCGGCACCATGACGTCGAGGCCCTCGATCGAGAACTGCTTCTGCCCGAGGAACGCCCGGCGCAGATATTGCTCGAACGCCTCCACTCGGGAGAGCCGCACGAGCAGCTCCTTCTTCTCTTCTGCCGAGAACGGCGTGCGGTACTTGCCGGACTCGATCGCCTGCCGCAGCCACACGCGCTTTTCGTGGTCGGCGATGTGCTCGATCTCGTACGCGATCGTTCCCGTGTACGTGGCGCTCAGGCGCGGCAGGGCGTCGGCAAGCGTGTCGCCCGTGACGTACATGCGCAAGACGGCGGCCGGGACGCGCGCTTGGAGCTCCGGGGTCAGCTTCGGGATCAACCGCTCGGGCTCGAGTGCGGGATCTCCGGGCGGCTCCGAGCCGAGCGGATCGAGATGGGCGGCGAGATGTCCGTGCATGCGGTGCGCCTTCACGAGAGCCATCGCAGCGGCGACGGCGCCGAGCAGTTCGTCGGAGACGGGCTTGTCCTGCGCCGGCGCCTGCGCGGGAGCCGGAGTTGAACCCGGAGCGGGAACGGGGTGGCCGTTCCCGGCCGCCTCCAACAGACGGGCGAGACCGGGGTGGGTTGCGACGATGTCGCTGTCGCCGCTCTCGAAGAGTTGGCGCCACTCGGTGGGGACCGCATCGGGGTTCTCGAGGTACTCCTCGAGCAGGTCGCGCGCGAAGCCGGCGTTCAGGCCGTCGACGTCAGTCATTACGTCCTTTGTAGCAACGAGGCGTGCTACCAGAGGGGATGGCTCGTGATCACGGCCACCGCGAGCCCGATCGCGAAGCAGGCAGCTCCGGTCGCGACCGCGTACGTCGCGAGTCGTTCGTTACGGCCGCCGATCCCGGCGGCGATCAGCGAGAGCAGGATCGCGAAGGGAATCATCCGCAGCGGCCGGTAGGCCACCCCGACCAAGCTCAAGAAGATCGCGGCGGCGGCGAGAAAGCCGGCCACCGTCTCGGACGGTCGGCTGCGCCGGTAGGGCGTCGAGCTCACGTGCGCACCGTAGCGCGGCGTGTTCGCGTGTATCCCCGTGAGGGGCGACCGTGCGGGCCGGGCGGGCGCGAGCGGATGCGCGTGGGCCGCCAGGGCGGCGGATCCGCGTCGGTCGAGGCCGCTACGAGCGCAGCGGGCTGCTCGGGTCGCGGCTCGGATTTGATCGCCCAATAGACGACCCAGCAGAGATAGAGGATGGGGATCTTCATGATCACCATCAGCCAGATCAGCTCCCACACTATGGGTCGAGTGTACCCCCGGAATCAGCCTGCAACCGCAGCCTCGAGCTTTCCCTTGACCAGCTCCTTTCCGTGGCTGTCGTACTGCGTCACTTCGAAGGTCGCACGCGCTCGGCTCGGCTGGACGCCGCGGGCAGATGCGATCCGCACGGGTAGCCCCGCGAGCACTTCATAGATCTCGGTGTATGTGCCCTGATCGACACCGACCCACCGCACGCCCGCGGCAGGTTCCACCCACGCATAGGCAAGCGGCCGCCCTTTCGGGTCACGGCAGAGGACGTCGAGGCGTGGGTCGAGCAGCTTCCCGCTGAAGAGGAGTCCGGCCGGGTTGCCACACCAGGGCGGCTTGCGCTCGCCCGCCGCATCTGTGCCGCCGTCGCACCCGTACAGCGTCTTGTGGCCGGAGTCGGCGAACGTCAGGCTTTCGGCGAAGACGGCGATCCGCTCCACGACGACGGCGTCGTTTCTGACCCCCGCCCCTGCCGGCCGGCAGCTCGTGAAGCGGCCACCGAGTGTCGTGCCGTCCAGCACGCGGCCGAGCGCGATCACACTTCCCGGGACGGGCCTGAACTCCTGTGCGGCTTGGCCGTCTAACAATCGCTCGGGCCGATCGCTGCCGCTGTCGCACCCGGCCAGTAGCACGACGACGAGCAGCAACACGGCAAGACTCAGCCGGTCCAGCCCCACCTAGCCACTCCGCCATAACTCGGATCACTGCGATAGGTGCGGTAGAAGATGTTCGTTCCACAAGCTTCGCACTTCGCCTCGACGATCTGATCACCGCCGTAGAGCGAGCGGGTGAAGATCATGCCGATGTGCGTCGAGCTCGCGAACGCGTCCATCACGCCCGCGGTCGCTTTGCCGATCACGTGGTTCGGTGCTCCGACACCGTTCCTGAAGTCTCCGGCGGTGTACGGGCCGTGCACGTTGCGGAGTGCCCGCCAGTAATACCGGCCGTCACGCCAGTCGTCGGTCGACTCGCGCCAGGTCTTGAACGTCAGGCCCGAACAGTCCCCGCCCTCGCCGTGTGCCGATGGATCGCCCGGCGCGTCGTACGGGTACGAGTCGACGTCGTCGTAGTTCCAGCAGCCTCCACCCCACTGGTAGCCCTCGTACCGCGCGGCGTTCGCATAGTCCTGCGCAGCGTCGCGCGTCATCGTGGTCATGAACGTCGGGGCGTCGTAGTTGCAGTTCGACCAGAAACGGTGGTACGCCTGCGCGCCCGTCGCGCCTGCAAGCACGACGCCGATGCCGAAGGCGACGAGAAACGCTTTCATCGGGACACCTCCAAGTCGAAGCGGTCGACGAACAGACCAGCGCGCGTCGACCCGAGGCGGTACAACGATTCGCCTGCCAGCCGGAAACGAGCCAGCGGTGCAGACTCGGCCCACTCCAGCGACTCGACGGCGAAGCTGCTCACGACTCCGGACCGATCCAGGACGAGCGTGACGTACTCACTCTGATCGTCCGTGTACGTCTTCGTGACGACGACGAGGTGATTTCCGTAAGGCTCGGCGAGCTGCACCTCGCCGAGAGGCGTCGCGCTCGTGATGCGCCAGCTGCGCACAACGACATCGCCCGCGAGCTCAGCCAGTCGGAGCTCACCTGTGCCGACGCGCTCGACCACGACCTCGCGACCGCTTGCGAATGGACGACCGATCCGGCCGTGTCCAGCTTGCGCCGGCCGACTGAGGGCGGCGCCGTGCTCGGCGACGGGCAGCCATTGCTCCGAGGGCTGCTGCTGAACCACCGGCCCTGAGGGCCCCGCCGCCAGCTTCGCCCACGTCCGGTCGGAGAGCCGCTGGGCCCACCGCAGCGTTCCGTCACCGCGGAAGCTCCGCAAAACGGGAGCGGGACTGACGCGGTTCGGCGGCTCGAGGACGTCCATCGTCCCTTCGGGCTCGAGAACGAAGTCCGCGAGCCCGCCGCTGACCTCGACCGGCGTCGCCTTCACACCCGAGCGTGACCAACGCTCGACCCTAGTGTTGACCTGATCGAGCACCGCGACCGAGCCGTCGGTAGCGACGTCGAACGAGGAAGGACCGACGAAGCCGAGCTCGCGCGAGCCGACCAGTCCGGCCTGCCCGACCTCGCTCCCCCACGCCGCCGCGACGACCCGCTCGTCAGGCGCGCGGCCGCGACCGAAGACGTGCACGCCGAGTGGCACTTCGGCTGCAGCCCCGAGCGGGACACTGCGGTGGGGCGCGGCCTCGCCGCCCGCCGGGACGGTGATCTCCGCCCCGTTCACGCCGCCCCGGAGAACGGCGTAGTAGGAGAAGCCCGCTCGCGACGACGCGACCTCACGCGGCAGGTCGACGAAGTAGCGGCCGTCGTTCGAGTCTTCGCCGCGTCTCAGCGTCAGCTGTCGGAACGGCCCGCTCTGGCCTGCCCGCACGAAGACCGAACCTGAGCCGTCACAGGGCTCGCCGTCGTCTCTCGGGGCGCAAACGATCGCGTACCGCAGCCTGACCGGTTCGCCCGCCAGCGTGAGCACCGGCGGGATGTGGACGGCATCGATGCCCGGCGCGGCGGGCGTGGGCCCGCTTGCCGCCGAGACCGAGGTCAACGCGATTCCCCCGATGACACCTGCGACGATCCCGGCCGCTCCCCCCGCGAGCGACCGGATGCCTGGTCGGCGCATGGGATTCCTCCTGGTCGGGATCGCTCCGACGGTAATCGGCCAACTCCGACGCGTGGGTAACGTCTTTGAAACAGAAGTGGAAAATCCGGGTTAGACCAGCCGCCGAAAAGGGGAATACGCCGCGAAATGGTCGTGGACGAACGCCTACAAGCCCTGCTGGAGCAAGGAGAGGAGCTCGGTTGCCTCAACCTCTCCGCGATCAGCGAGTTCCTCCAGGAAGCTGATCTCGACGAAGAGCAGACGACCGGCTTCTTCGAGCAGCTCGAGGAAAAGAACATCGCGCTCACCGACGACTGCGCCCGCCCCGATGTCGTCGGGAGCACCTACGTCAACGGTGATCTCGCCGTTGCCACGACCGATGCGTTGCAGCTTTTCCTCAACGAGGCCGGCCGCTACAGGTTGCTGACCGCCTCCGAGGAAGTGGAGCTCGCCAAGCGCATCGAGGACGGCGACAAGGAGGCGAAGGATCTGATGATCAACTCCAACCTCCGCCTCGTCGTCTCGATCGCGAAGAAGTACCAGGGTCACGGCATCTCGCTGCTCGACCTGATCCAGGAAGGGATCATCGGGCTCATCCGCGCCGTCGAGAAGTTCGACTGGCGACGCGGCTACAAGTTCTCGACGTACGCGACCTGGTGGATTCGTCAGGCCGTGCAGCGGGGCGTGGCGAACAAGTCGCGCACGATCCGCATTCCCGTCCACATCGTCGAGCGCGAGCAGAAGATGTCGCGCGCCGAGCGCGCACTGATGACCCAGCTCGAGCGTGACCCCACTGACGAGGAGGTCGCGGAAAAGGCGAAGCTCTCGCTCAAACACGTCAAGGAAGTTCGTGCCGCCGCGCGCGCCGTCACGAGCCTCGACAAGCCGGTCGGCGCCGAGGGCGACGCCAGCTTCGGCGACCTGATCGCCGGCGAGGCGGTCGAGCCGTCCGAGGAAGTCCAAGTGAGCCTCGCCGAGGACGTCGTTCGCAGCGCGGTCGAGACGCTGCCGGAGCGCGAACGCGACGTCGTCAAGCTGCGCTACGGCATGAACGGCGACCCCGATCCGAAGTCACTCGAGGAGATCGGCCGCACGCTCGGCCTGACACGCGAGCGGGTTCGACAGATCGAAGCGCGGGCGCTGCAGAGGTTGGCCGAGCGGCGGGAAGTCGCCGCGCTCGGCGAGCCCGCCGCGTAGAGCGAGAGAGGCTTCGCGGCAGTCCCCCTGCCGGGCCTTGCAAAAGCACGCGCTCTAGATCTAACTGAGTCCGGGATGGACATCGCGCCGCCCCCCACCGGGTCGCGGATCCAAGACCTCGGCGACCGCCTGGTCGTCCGATTTCGGCCAACTCGATCGTGGGGAGTGATCGTCTTCTTCGCCGTCTGGCTGATCGGCTGGACGGTCGCCGGAATCAGCACCTTCGCCACGCTGCTGAACGCCGATTGGAGCGAGCTCCCGTTCCTGCTCGTCTGGCTCTGCTTCTGGGCGTTATTCGAATCGATCGTGACGGTCACCATCGCCTGGCAACTCTTCGGGCGCGAACCGCTCGTGGTGACGGCCGAACAGCTCGAGCTGCGGAAGGAGGTCGGGCGGTTCGCCAGGACGAAGCTGTACGAGGTGGCACTCGTCCACGATTTCAAGGCTGCGCGGGCCCCCAGCGCCGAAGACGAGCAACCGCGCAAAGACTTCAGCCTCGAGTTCACGTACGACGACAAGACGGTCCGCATCGGTGAGGGGATGGGCGAACGGGAAGCCGAGCACATCGCGGCGACCGTGTCGGCTCGGATCCATCCACAACGGACCTGGTGGGGAGAGGAGAGCCCGCCCGAGCCCGACGAGCCTGCACCCGAAGCCACCGCTCCCGCAGCGCCACGACGACGGCGGCGACTCAGCATCTTGGCGCAGACCGTGTTTCCGCTCCTTGTGTTGGCAGCAATCGCAAGCCTGCTGCTGGTGGGCCGTCGAGACTCAGATCAGGGGTCGGCGCCGCAACCGCCTCCGGCTGACGCGTCCACTCGCGGGCCGGTAGGGCCTCAAGACCCGTTCGCCACCAGGCGGGTTCTCGCATCGGCAAAAACGTTCTATGCGCTCACGTCCGCCAAGACCGCGGTCTTGAGCCAGCCGGTCTGTAGGCCGCGCCCGACCTGGTCCGAGTGGACCTGCACCGTCACCGCGCGGACCACGCTGCCGCCTTTCGCTGGGCGCACGCTTCGCTACCGCTGCTCCGCCGTCTCCACGCCCCAGGCCGGCGGAAATTCCGCCAGCGCCGGCGTTCTCTGCCGGCCGGACCCGCCGCCGTCGCTCGGAGGCTGATTAGTGGAGCCAGCCGGGCTCGAACCGGCGACCTCATCCCTGCCAGAGATGCGCTCTCCCAGCTGAGCTATGGCCCCGTAACGTCGCAGTGTAGCGGCGAATTCGAAGTCATTGGCCCAGTTGATCCGCCGAGACTGATTGTTCTTGGCCGGAACAAGTCGGAGCTGAATCGTGCTGAGCCCATCGAGCCTGTGAATGGGAATGAGAAAGCAGCGGCCAAGCTCGTCGCAGTAGGCCGCAACAGCGTCGATCTCGTCACTTGTGTATGAGCGTTTGAGCATCCCATTAGCGGTCCGACGACAGGAATAGCAGCGAATCACCAGCACGTCGCCATTGAGTGCAGCCGTCTTACACTGCACTCGGAGCAGGCGAGCTCCAATGTCCAAGACGAGGTCGTACCGCTCGTCGGCGACCGCTCGAAATACACCGACTCCTAATCGAACTGCCGCCGAAGTGATGGAACTCTCGGCTATCGCACCCTTTTGGTTCGTTGTAAGCACGTTGTCCAACCTAGCAACGACATCGGCTGAGCCGTGTCCTGTTTGGACACCTTGCGGTGAAACACAATCGTCCGCACGCTGGAACGCATGTCGACGCGCACCGCGCTCGTCGCGATTGCACTCCTTCTGCTTGTGATCGCGATCGTCTCGCCCCACGGTTCCTCGTCGAAGGGCCCGTACCACGCCGACCTCGTGCGTTCGCCCGGCGTGTTGAACCCCGACGTCACGCAGGCCAACATCAATGCCACGATCTGCGTGCAGGGGTGGACGAAGACGATCCGCCCGCCGACCTCGTACACGAACGCGCTGAAACGGAAACAGATGCGTGAATACCGCGTCGGCGGCTCGCCCTCCGACTACCAGGAGGACCACCTGATCAGCCTCGAGCTCGGCGGGCATCCGACCGACCCGCGGAACCTCTGGCCCGAGCCTTACCCGCGCGCGTCCGAGGTGGACTCGATCGAGAACGACCTCAATGCGCAGGTCTGCTCGAGCGATCTGTCACTCGAATCGGCTCAGTTGAAGGAGTCCGAGCTCAAGCATCGCGACGGCTAGGCAAAGCCGGGGGACCGTCCTACACTCGATCACCTGAGATCCGTGGCGACGATCGGGCGTTGGAGCACGCGTCACCCGTGGCGCGCGATTGTGGCCTGGCTCGCGTTCGTCGTGATCGCAGTCGCGGCGATGGCCGCAACCGGGACGGAGACGCTCCAGAACGGCGCGGTCGGCGAGTCCGCGCGCGGCTACGAGATGCTGGACGCGAACAACCTCTGGCCGCCCCCGCGCGAGACCGGCTACCTGCACAGCACGACGCTGACGGTCGACGATCCGGCGTTCGGCGCGGCCGTCAGCGACGTCGTAAAACGCCTCGGCTCGCAGGATGTCCAGATCACCACGCCGTTGCAAGACCCGCGGCTCGTCCCGCACGACCGGCACTCGGCGCTCGTCGTCGCGATTCTCACCGGGGCTTATGCGGACCAGGTGCGTAACACGATCCTCGCCGCCGCGCCCGCCCACCCTGACGTGACGATCGAGGAGACCGGCGACATCACCGCCAGCGATGCCCGTGACCGCTCGATCAACGACGACTTGCAGCGCGCGGAGATCCTCTCCGTCCCCGTCACGTTGTTCGTGCTCCTCTTCGCATTCGGCGCAGCGGTCGCTGCCAGCGTTCCGGTGCTGCTCGCACTGACGGCGGTCGCCGCGGCGTTCGGGCTGCTCGGCCCAATCAGCCAGGCGATTCCGATCGACGACAGCGTGCGCACGGTGCTTGTGCTGATCGGGATGGCGGTGGGCGTCGACTACGCGCTCTTCTACGTCATGCGCTCGCGAGAGGAACGACGGCGCGGACGGCCGCCGCATGAGGCGCTCGAGCGGACGATCCGAACCTCCGGCCGCACGGTGATTCTCTCGGGCACGACGGTGATCATCGCGATGGCGGCGATGTTCCTCATCGGGGCGAAGGTGTTCAACAGCCTTGCCGCGGCAACCATCTCCGTGGTTGCGTGCGCCGTCGCCGGATCGGTGACCGTGCTGCCCGGCGTGCTGGAGCTGCTCGGGAATCGCATCGATCGTGGCCGGATTCCGTTCCTGCCTCACCTCCGGACCGACCAGACGCACTCGCGCTTCTGGACAGCCGTGATCGACCGGGTCTTGGAGCGCCCCGTACTCTCGTGCGTGCTCTCGGCGGGCCTGCTGGTAGCGCTCGCGCTGCCTGCGCTTGGGTTGAAGGTCGCGAAACCGGGTGACAACACACTGTCGCCGCAAAGCATTCCCGAGCTTCGCGCGCTCGTGGACATCCGCCGCGAGTTTCCCGGCGGAGCAGAGACGGCCAAGATCGTCGCGACAGTCCCCACAGGGCAGGCGACAGCGCTGCGCACGCAAGGGCGGCGCCTCGAGCAGATCGCCGTCGTGCGCGGCATCGGGCACGCCCCCGTGCTCGCGACCTCGAATGACGATGGCACCGCGGCGGCGCTCTTCCTGCCGCTGACGGGCTCGGGCAACAACAACGCGAGCCGCCGCTCGATCCTGACGCTCCGCAACGACCTGATTCCGCGGACGATCGGCACCATCCCCGGCGCGAGGACCGCGGTGACCGGCGACGTCGCGGAGGACGTCGACTTCACCCGTCAGCTGAAGCACGGCCTCCCCTTCGTCCTCGTGTTCGTGCTCTTACTTGCGTTCGTGCTCCTGCTGGTTGCGTTCCGATCGATCGTCGTGCCGCTGAAGGCGATCGTCCTCAACCTGCTCTCCGTCGGCGCGTCATACGGCGTGCTCGTGCTCGTCTTCCAGCATCACTGGGCCGAGCCGCTGCTCGGGTTCACCTCGAACGGTGCGATCATCTCCTGGCTGCCGCTCTTCCTCTTCGTCGTCCTGTTCGGACTGTCAATGGACTACCACGTCTTCATCCTCAGCCGCGTACGGGAAGGTGTGGACTCCGGCCTGAAGAGCGACGACGCGGTCCGTTACGGGATCACCGCCACAGCGGGCGTCGTCACGAGCGCCGCGCTCGTGATGTTCGCCGTCTTCTCGATTTTCGGGTCGCTCTCCTCGCTCGACGTGAAGCAAGCCGGGGTCGGGCTCGCGGCGGCAGTGCTGATCGACGCGACAATCGTCCGCGCCGTGCTCTTGCCTGCCTCGATGAAGCTCCTCGGCGAATGGAACTGGTATCTCCCGCGCGCCCTGGAGCGGCTACCGCGAGCCGAGATCGAACCTTCGCCGGCCCGCGATCGGGTCTAGATACCGTCCACCGGGCACCACCAAACCATGAGCACCGCTGCGATCGAACGACACACTCTGCGCACTGTCGCCTTTGTGCCTGCTCTGGCACTCGCCGGCTTGACTGCGGTTCTCTTTGCACGCCTCCTGCCTGACATAGCAGGGAAACCGTTCCACGAGGACGAGGCCGTCGCCGGCTTGATCTCCGCGC
>WNGG01017748.1_pt1 | contig 12352 bp, 15 predicted proteins | sample 5400661 | NCBI WGS metagenome assembly WNGG01 (sample SAMN13153372, study PRJNA577476) | soil metagenome | isolation source: 100 cm soil or saprolite under Garry oak tree replicate 1 | place: USA:California | collected 2016-06-15 | reverse complement strand
AGCGCGAATTTCACGCGGTGCTCGCGAGCCACGTCCCCGACGCCCGCGCGCGCGACGGGGACGGACTGGCGCGGGCGCTCCGCGCCTCGGGCGTGGAGAGCGCGGTGGCCGATCACGTGATGCGGCTGCGCGACCGGCTGCGCGCGGCGCGCTACGGGCCGCGCGGGCCGGGCGACGCGGTGGAGCTGGCGGCGGAGCTCGAGCAGGTGCTGCGGGTGCTCGGCGCGGAGCCTGGGGGGACGGGGGGGAGGGGGGGGAGGGGGGGCACGCGGCGCCGCGTGCGGACCGCCGCGCTCGGGCTCGTCGCGCTCGTCATCCTGATGCGGCCGGGCGCGGCACAGGGGCCGAGCGCGGAGGCGCTGTACGAAGCGGGCGCGCTGCGGGCGGCGGCCGATTCGTTCGCGGCGCGCGCCGCGGTGGAGCCGCGCGTGCCCGCGCATTGGTACAACCTTGGCGCTACGCTGTACCGCGCGGGCGCGGACGGCAAGGCGATCGCCGCGTGGACCAGGGCTGCCTGGCTCGCCCCGCGCGATCGCGTGGTGCTGCACGCGCGCGAGCTGCTGCCCGCTCCCGACGCCGCGAGCGACCCGCTGCTCGCCACGGGCATCGCGACGCCGGCGGAATGGGCCCTGGCTGCGGCCCTGCTCTGGGTGGCGCTGTGGGGCGCGGTGATCGCCCGGCGGCGCTCCAACGTCGTGGCCACCCTCGCGGCGCTCGTCCTCGTCACGGGCGGCCTGGAGTGGCGTGAAGCCTCGCGCCGCGCGCGGCCGCTCGCGATCGTCGTCGATCGCGGGACGCCGGTGCGTGTCGCGCCGTACGGCGGCGCGAGCGCCGCGGCCACGGTAGACGCGGGCGCGGCGCTCCTCGTGGAGCGACGCTACGGCCCCTGGCTCGAGGTGCGGCGCGGCGACGGCGTGCACGGCTGGGTGCTCACCTCCGAAGTGGCGCGCCTGTGACGGGCCGGATCGCCGTCCTCTCGCCCCAGGTTGCCGATCAGATTGCTGCGGGCGAGGTCGTCGAGCGTCCGGCGTCGGTCGTGAAGGAGCTGGTCGAGAACGCGCTCGACGCCGGGGCCCGGGCCATCCGCGTGGAGATCGAGGACGGCGGGAAGAGCCTGATCCGCGTGAGCGACGACGGCGAGGGGATGAGCCGCGCGGACGCCGAGCTCGCCCTGTCGCGCCACGCGACCAGCAAGATCCGCGACGTTACCGACCTGATCGGCGTGGGGACGTTCGGATTCCGCGGCGAGGCGCTGCCCGCGATCGCGTCGGTATCGCGCTTCGAGCTCGACACGTCGCCCGACGACACGAGCGGCACGCGCATCCGCGCCGTCGGCGGCAAGCGAGAGCCGCCGGAGGACGCCGTGCGGCAGCGGGGGACGACGGTCACCGTGCGGGCGCTGTTTTTCAATACGCCGGCGCGCCGCAAGTTCCTCCGCGCCCAGGCGACCGAGACGCGCGCCGTCGTCGAGGCGCTCACCGTGCTCGCGCTCACGCGACCGGACGTGGCGTTCACCCTCACGAGCGACGACCGCGTGCTCAGCGACGTCCGCCCGGCGGCCCGGCCGATCGACCGCATGCACGCGCTGTGGGGCGGCGGGCTCGCCGATACGCTGCTGCCCGTCGCGCACCGGGAGGGGCCGGGCCCGCCCAGGCGAAGCCCGCGGGGCGGAAGGGCTACGTGTTCGTGCGGGGCCGGCCGATCCGCGACCCGTTCATCCTGCGCGCCGCCGAGGCGGGGTATCGGTCCACCATCGCGCCCGGCGACCGGCCGTCGCTGATTCTCTTCCTCGATCTCCCCGGCGATGCCGTAGACGTGAACGTCCACCCCGCGAAGCTCGAGGTACGGTTCCGGGACAAGTTCTTCGTCGAAAAAGTCGTGGAGGAGGCGGTGCGGCGGGCGTTGGGGCCGCTCGCCGCTGCCGCCCCGCTCGGTGCCGGGGGTGAGGCGCCAAGTGTCGGGGGTGCATGGACGGGCATCGCGGGCGCTCTGCCCGCGGCGACGCCGCAGGAGCTCTTTCCGACGGAAGGGGAGGGCGTGACACCCGATACCCGACTCCCGACCCCTCTGCTCCAGGTCTTCGACAGCTACATCCTGTTCCAGACCGACTCCGGCGTCGCCATCGTGGATCAGCACTCGGCGCACGAGCGCGTGCTGTACGAGGGCGTGATGCGCCAGCTGTCGGGCGACGGCGCGCCCGCTCAACGGCTCCTGCTGCCCCTCACCCTCGAGTTCGCGGCGCCGGAGCTCGAGGCGATCGAGGCGCACCGCGAGCTGCTGCGACGCGTGGGCTATGAAGTCGAGCCGTTCTCCGGCCGTACCGTCGTGGTGCACACCGCGCCGAACCCGCACCCGCGGTTCGACGCGGCGCGCTGCCTCCAGGAGCTGGTGGCGGACCTGGCCGGAGACCGGTTCGGGGGTCTGGCGAACCGGCTGGAGCGCTTCGCGGCGACGTTCGCGTGCCGCGCCGCCATCAAGGCGGGCCAACATCTCGAGCCCGAGGAGCTCCGCGAGCTCGTCGTGCGGCTCCTGACCGCCACGCTTCCCGCCCACGACGTGCACGGGCGGCCGACCATTGTGCAACTACCGAAGGGCGAGTTGGAACGACGGTTCGGAAGAGCCTGAAGTCCCGCCCTTTGGTCCCGGTGCTCCTCGGCCCCACCGCCAGCGGCAAGACCGCCGTGGCGGGGGCGTGGGCCGAGCTCGAGCCGGTCACGATCATCTCCGCCGACGCGCGCCAGGTGTACCGGCGACTCGACATCGGGACCGCCAAGCCGGACCAGGCCGTGCGCGGCCGCGTGCCGCACGTCGGACTGGACCTGATCGAGCCCGGTGAGCGCTACAGCGCCGGCCGGTTCGCGCGCGACGCGGCGACGTGGCTCCCCGGCATCCTTGCCGCCGGCCGGCAGCCGGTGATCGTGGGTGGAACCGGGTTCTACGTCCGGGCGTTGGCCGAGGGCCTGTTCCGCGAGCCGCCCCTCGACGCCGAACGGCGCGAGCGGCTGCGAGCGTGGGCCGCGCGCCTGCCCGCCGCCCGCCTGGCGCACTGGGCGGCGCGGCTCGACCGGCGGTTCGGCGGCGGCGGACGGCAGCGCGCCGCGCGCGCGCTCGAGGTCGCGCTGCTCACCGGGCGCCCCCTCGGGTGGTGGCAGGAGCACGCGCGCGAGACCGGGCTGATGCGGGCGTGGTACATTCATCTCACACTGCCGCGGGACGTGCTCCATCGCCGCATCGCCGAGCGCGTGGACCGGATGCTCGCCGCGGGATTGATCGACGAGGTGCGAGGCGTGCTGGCGGGCGGCGCGGCGCCCCAGGCGCCCGGGCTCGACGGGGTCGGGTACCGCGAGGTCGTGGCGCTGCTCGACGGGCGCCTGGCCGCGAGCGCGCTGCGGGACGCGATCGTCGTCGCCACGCGCCGCTACGCGAAGCGCCAGGAGACGTGGTTTCGGAATCAACTGCGTCATCCGTCATCCGTTGTCCGTCGTCCGGACGATGTGTGGGCCCTGGACGCGACGGACGACCCGCCCGTCCTGGCGCGGAAGATCCAAGAGCGCTGGGTACGCGTGCGGGCGGACGACTGATAACGGACGACGGATAACGGACGACGGACGGCGCCATGCGCATCGGGATCACCTGCTATCCCACCTACGGCGGCTCTGGTGCCGTCGCGACCGAGCTGGGGCTCGAGCTCGCGCGGCGGGGTCACGAGATCCACATCATCTCTTACGCGAGCCCGTTCCGGCTGCGGGGCGGGTTCGCCGAGCGGGTCACGTTCCACGAAGTGGTGCCCGCGGATTATCCGTTGTTCGAGCACTCGCCGTACGCCTTGGCCCTCGCGGTGAAGCAGCACGAGGTGGCGCTGCGCGAAGGGCTCGAGCTGATGCACGCGCACTACGCGATCCCGCACGCCGCGACGGCATGGCTCGCGAAGCAGATGCTCAAGGTGCAGCGCGATCTGAAGGTCGTCACCACGCTGCACGGCACCGATATCACGCTCGTCGGGCAGGACCCGTCCTACTTCACCATCACCAAGTTCTCCATCGAGCAGTCGGACGCGGTGACCGCCGTGTCGGAGTACCTGAAGGACGAGACCTATCGCGCCTTCGGCTGCGTCGGCTGCGACGTGCAGGTGATCCCGAACTTCATCTCCCCGACGGAGTTCTTCCCGGCCACCGACGGCAGCTGCCGCCGGGCGCTGGCGCCGGCCGATCACAAGATCCTCATCCACGTGTCGAACTTCCGCCCCGTGAAGCGCCTGGTGGACGTGGTGCGCATCTTCGCCGGCGTGCGGCGCGCGCTCCCGGCGACGCTCGTGCTCGCGGGCGACGGGCCGGACCGTGATCTCGCAGAACAGGAAGTGGATCACCTCGGGCTGCGCGCCGACGTGCGCTTCCCGGGCAAGGTGGACCGCGTGGCGGATCTGCTGCGGGGCAGCGACCTGTTCCTGCTGCCCTCGCAGACGGAGTCGTTCGGGCTGTCCGCGCTCGAGGCGATGGGTTGCGGCGTGCCGGTGCTCGCAACCCGCGTGGGCGGGATCCCGGAGGTGGTGGTGGACGGAGAAACGGGATACCTGGCCTCGGTCGGTGCGGTGGAGGAGCTGGCCGAGCGCGCGGTCACGGTGCTCCGCGACACCGCCCTCCACGCGCGCCTGGGGGCGGGCGCGGCGGCGCGCGCGCGCGAGTTCTCGGCCGAGCGCATCGTACCGCGCTACGAAGCGCTGTACCAGGACGTGCTGCGTGCGTGACGTGCTGCGACTCGTCCGCGCCCACAACCTGGTCATCGCCGCGGCGGGCGTGCTCGCCGGGGGCTGGATCGCTCTCGGCGCGGTCGCCATCCCCAAAGTGCTCGCCTTCGCGACGCTCGCGGCGGTGGGCTGCGGCGCTGCGGGGAACGCGCTCAACGACATCTGGGACGCCTCCGCCGACCGCCTGAACCGGGCCGCGGTGGCGCGGCCGCTCGCGGCGCGCCGCATGCCCCGGGGGACCGCGGACCTGTGCGTCGTGGTGGGCACTCTCGGCGGGGTCGCGGCGGCGGCGCTGGTGAGCGGCACGGCGGTGCTCGTCGCCCTCGGCGCGCTCGCCGTCCTCATCGTCTACTCGCCCGTACTGAAGCGCCGCGGCCTCCCGGGGAATGTGGCCGTGGCACTCGTCGCGGGACTGCCGCTCATGTACGGTGCGATCGCCGTCGGCCGCGCGCCGGCCGGACTCGTACCATGGACGCTGGCGGCGTGGCTCCACCTGGTGCGCGAGATCGTGAAGGATGTGGACGACGAGCCCGGTGACCGCGCGCTGGCGCGGCGCACGTTGCCGATCGTGCTGGGACCGAGGCGCGCGAGCCTCGTCGCGGCCGCGCTCGCGGTGGGCTTCGTGCCGCTCTCGCTGGTGCTGCCGGCGCGGGCGCATTACGGGGTCGCCTACTTCCTCATCGCCGCCTTCGCCCAGCTCGCGGTGCTCCTCGTCGCGAGCCGCCTGCTGGTGGGGCGGACGGAACGCAACACCCTTCTCCTGAAAGGAGCGATGCTCGTGGGCATCGTGGCGCTCGTGGCGGGGCAGATCGCATGACCTTGTGGCAGGCGGTCATCCTCGGGCTGGTGCAGGGGCTTACGGAGTTTCTGCCGGTGTCGTCATCTGGGCATCTCGTGGTGGTGGAGGCGCTCACGGGTGTGAAGACGCCGGGCGTGTTCGTCGAGGTCGCGCTGCACGTGGCCACGCTGGGCTCGGTCCTGGTCCTGTACGGGCGGCGACTGTGGGATGTGCTGGTGGACCTGGCGCGCGGCCGGCTGGAGGGTCGGCGCTACGCTGGCCTCCTCGTCCTGGGCACCATCCCGGCGGGCGTGATCGGGCTCGCGTTCCACCGCACGGTGGAAGCGCGCTTCCATTCGGTCGCGTTCGTGGGCGCCGCGTTCATCGTGACGGGATGCGTTCTCTGGTCCACGCGCCGGCTGGCGGGCACCCGCCACGAGCCCACCGCGGCTGGCGCGCTGGGCGTCGGCGTCGCGCAGGCGATCGCGATCCTTCCCGGGATCTCGCGCTCCGGCTCGACGGTCAGCGCCGCCCTCTGGGCCGGGCTCGCGCCCGCCGACGCGGCGGAGTTCAGCTTCCTCCTGGCGATCCCCGTGATCGCCGGGGCTGCGCTGCTCGAGGGTCGGCACATGCCAGTCGACGTTGCCGCCGTGGGGAGCGTGCCGCTCGGCGTGAGCTTCGCGGTGGCGTTCGCGAGCGGCATCTGGTCCATCCGACTCCTCGTGGCCGTGCTGCGGCGCGGCCGCTTCTACGCCTTCGCCCCGTACTGCTGGGCCGTCGGCGTCCTCACGCTGACCGCCGCGCTGTGGCGCGCCTAGCCCTCGACGGCGTGCCCGTAGGTGAGCTGGCCCGCCGCTGGGGCGTGCCGCGCTGCGAGGTGTTCGCGCGGCTGGGCTCTACGCTTGACACGATTCACGACCTCGCGGCCCAGGGCGCCCCCGCCGGCACAACGGTGATCGCCGAGGAGCAGACGGCCGGGCGCGGGCGCGACGGGCGTACCTGGCACTCGCCCGCGGGAGGCGTGTGGCTCGGGCTGCTGTTGCGGCCGGCGCGGACCGAGCTCGCGGCCGTCCCCATCCGCGCCGGGCTCGCGCTCGCCGAAGCCGTGGACGGACTGCTCGGCCGGCCCGAAACGCGCCTCAAGTGGCCGAACGACGTGCTGCTGAGCGATCGCAAGCTCGCAGGGATCCTGTGCGAGGGACGTTGGAAGGGGGACGCGCTCCAGTGGCTCGCCCTGGGCGTGGGGGTGAACGTGTGCAACGCCCCCCCCTCCTCCCCCCCAATGCCCGCCGACGTCCTGGGGCGTGCCGTGGCGCTCCAGGAATGGCTCCCCGCGGTGCGGCGCATCGACGTGCTTGATCGCCTGGTCCCTGCACTCGCTCGGACGGCGTCCGGCGGGGGGGGCGGGGGCGGCGCCGCGCTCTCAGCCGTCGAATGCGCCGCGTTCGCGGCGCGCGATTGGCTGCGCGGCCGCCGGCTCCGCTCGCCAGCGGCGGGTCGTGCCGCGGGCTTGAGCGCGGATGGCGCGCTACTCGTCGATTCGGGGGCGGGGGTGGTCGCCGTGCGGGAGGGGCACGTCGAGCTGGCGTGAGACGGTCGGCGGTAGAAGACGGTAGAAGACGGTAGAGGGCGGTAGAGGAGAAGGCTTCAGCGCCCTCTGTCGCCCAGGGACCTATACAGTCGCCAGCTTAGAAACCCAGCTCGCTTTCGCAGATCGTCTAACGAGTCCCAGTCGGAGCTCGACAGCATCTCGAGCTCTCGTGCGACGCGAAACGCGTACCCGAGCTCCGCCAGCGAGCCGATGGTGATGTCGAGAAAGCGACGATACTCTCGCGCGCCGTGTTTGGCTGATCCCTCGACGATGTTCACGGCAGCCGAGAACGCAGCTCGTCGCGCCTGAGACGTCAGGCCGTAGAGTTCTTCTCTCGGGAACGACTTCGTTGCTCGATAGGTCTCGAGCACGAGCTTATGACACTCCTGCCATGCTCTGAGTTGCTCATAGGGTGCCATGCGGACCAACCTAACGCTGGCATCGCGGGCTGTCGGACCGTATCGTTGCCGGCGGTGACAAAAAGAGGCGGCGAGAGTGATCCTCTCGCCCTCCTCTACCATCCTCTACCGCCCTCTACCGTCTTCTCCCGCCCTAAAAGTCGCGTAACTTTGCGCCATGCTCCTCGCGATCAACATCAACAACACCGAGACCAAGGTCGGGCTGTTCCGCGGCGACAGCCTGGAATCCCACTGGCGTCTCACGACCACGCCGCAGCGGACGCCCGACGAATGGGCGGCGACCCTCACCGCCTATCTGGCGCAGGCGGGCCGCTCGACGCAGGAGGTCCGGGCGGCGGTTGTCGCTTCCGTGGTGCCCCCCGTGACTCAGGGGTTGTGCGAGGCGGTTGAGCGGGCCACTACGGTACGCCCCGTCGTTGTGGACGGCCGCTCGCCGCTGCCGATCAAGCTTGACGTCGAAGAGCCCCTCCAAGTCGGCGCGGACCGGATCCTCAACACGCTCGCCGCCGCAGAGCTTTTCCACCGCGATACGATCGTCGTGGATTTCGGTACCGCGACCACATTCGACTGCATCACCGGCGACGGCCGGTTCCTGGGAGGCGTCATCATGCCCGGGATCCGGACCGCCTCTGACGCGCTGATCCGGGGCACGGCCAAGCTCCCTGCCACGGAGCTCACGCCCCCGGCGCACGTGGTCGGGCGGCGCACCGACGAGGCGATCCGCGCGGGCGTGCTGCTCGGCACGGCGGACGCGGTGGACGGGATGGTGCGCCGCATCAAGGCCGAGTGGCCGAACGGGAAGACGCCCCAGGTGATCGCCACGGGCGGCCTGGCGAGTCTGGTCGTTCCGCTCGCACGCGAGATCGAGTCGGTGCATCCCGACCTCACCCTCACCGGGCTCCGGATCGCCGCCACGGCACTCGGGCTGAAGTGGTGACGGACGCCCCCTCCGCCCCTTCCCGCTCCCGTGCGCTCAACGTTTGGCGCCGCTGGGGCTACCGCCTGCTGCCGGGCGAGCTGTTCTCCTACGTCCTCCACCTCCGCCCGGCGGAATGGCCGATCATGGCAGGGCACACGGCGCTGGGTTACCTCCTGGCGGTCGGCTTCAGGGGAGCGGGGAGCGGGGAGCGGCTGCTCCCGGCGCTGGGCGCTCTGGCGATCTGGGTGATCTGCTTGAACGGTGGGACGCTCGCGATCAATTCGGTGTTCGACAAGGACGAGGGGGACATTGGCTACCTGATCGCGCCGCCGCGCCTGCCGCGCCACCTGCTCGCCTTCAGCCTCGCGCTGCTCGCGGGAGGCCAGGTGCTCGCGTTCGCGCTGCCACCGGCGCCGGCCGCTCGACGCCGGGCACGCGCTGATCCTGCTCGGGTTCTGCCCGCTGTTCGCGGGGCTCTATCCGCTCACTCAGCTGTATCAATTCGAGGAGGACCGCCGCCGCGGCGACCGCACCCTGGCCCTGAGGCTCGGAATGCGCGCGAGCCTCGGACTGGCAATCGGCTGCACGTTGCTCGCATTCGCGTTGTTCGGCTGGGCGGCGACGCTGCTGCGCGTGCGGCCCTGGGTCCTGGTCGTGCCGCTCGCCGCGTGGCTCGCCGTCCTGGTGCCGTGGTACCGACGCCGCGACTCGCTTGCGGGGGCCGCGCACCAGCGCGGGATGTATCGGGCGCTGACGGCTTGGGCAGTGACCGATGTCGCGGTCCTGCTGCTGTTTGCCCGCTGAGACCGCGGGCTTAGATTTCGCCGAGTCATTCCCTCACCCGTGGAGTTCAGACAGATGGTGGCCACCGCAGCGCCCGCTCGATCGGACCGTTCGGACTTTCGCACCGTCACGGTCGGCGGCGCCAAGATCGGCGCCCTCACGGCGGTCGCGGTGGTGCTGTTCCTCGCCGCGTCCCGGCTCGCGCCCGACGCGGGGGCCCTGCGCAGCGGCCTCGAGGCGCTCATCGTGCTCGCTGCCGGCGTGGCGGTGAGCTTCCTTCCGGCGCGGTGGTCCGCGGCCCGCTCGGTCGAGGGGATCGCGGGTGCCGCGGCGATCGGCCTCGTGGGCACCGTCGTGTTCATGGCCATCGACATCGTCGTGTTCCGGCCCCTCAAGGCGTACCCCTGGACCTGGGACGCGATCGGCGGCGGCAGCACGTGGTGGTATCTGCCCGTGTGGTGGATGCTCGGGACCTTCCTCGCCTGGATGGGCGGTATCATCACGGCGCGGCAGGCGGCGCGCGGCGAGGCGGCCCGCGCGCGGCGTGCGGCACCGGTGGTCGTGGCCACTCTGGTCGTCGTGACGCTGGCCCGGCTCGCGGGGCTGAGCGTCGCCCTCCCGGTCGCGACGGGCGCCGCCTTCACCGGCATCCTGGCGCTGCTCGCCGTCGTCGCGCTCGCCCGGAAGGGCTAGCGGAAGGGGCGGCGGTGCCGCGCTGGCTCGCACATCTGCTCGTCGTCCTGGGATGGCTTCTCACGCCGGTCCTGGCATGGGGTGCATCGTACGCCGGCCTGTGGCTGGCGGCGCCCCTCGCAATGCGGTTCTCGCGTCCTCTCACGATGCTCGCGGTCGCCGCGCTCGGCGCCGCGCTCTTCGGGTTCAGCGCCCTCGCCGTGTGGGTCCGCTTCATGCGCCGGGTGCCTCATCTCTTGTCCCATCACATGGCGCCGCGCCCCTCCGAGGAGCAGCGGGCGATTGCGGCGGCCGACTGACGGCTGGCGGCTCGCGCCGTTGCTGCTCCTTCCCGCGACGCTGGGCGCTCAGGGAGGGGGAGGGGGAGGGGGCCGCGGCATGGAGCTCCATGTCGGCCGCTGGTACAACGGCAATCGCGCCGACGTCTACGAATTCCGCACCAGTTCGCATCTCGGCGCAGCGTTCACGCAAGGGTTCGGGGCGACCGTGCTGGTGCACGATTCCCTGGGGCGGCGGCGCGCCTTCTACGGCCTGGGCTACGAGCTGCAGGCGTGGCGCGGCCGCGCGACCTTCGGTCCCTACGCGCTCGCGGGCCTCGCGCTCGGCCTCTCGACCGACACCTCGACCCAGGAGCTCGCGCTGCACTGGAGCCTCGGCGGAGGGCTCGAGTGGCGGCCGATCTCCTGGTTCGCGGTCGGCACCGAGGCCCGCTACCGGCTGGAAGACCGCGGGCTGCACGGATTGTGGCGGCCCCGAAGCGATGCGCGGCGCGGCGTGAGCGCGACGCTCGGGATCTCGATCGTGCTGAGGGGAGAGGGAGGGAGGGGGAGGGAGAGGGGGACGGGCGGCGAGTATGGAGCCTCCACCGCGCTCCCGCCTGCCGAGCCACCGGCCGTACTTGGCGGCAACGCCGGTGACGTCGTGGAGACCGCGGTCGAGTCCCTCGGCACACCGTACATCTGGGGCGGCACCGCGGACAACGGGTTCGACTGCTCGGGGCTGATCCAGTACGCCTACGCGCGACACGGCATCCGGCTGCCGCGCATGAGCCGCGACCAGGCACGCTCAGGGGCGGAGGTGACGCCCGTGGTCGATGCGCTGCGGCCCGGGGACATCCTGCTGTTCTCGGCCCAGCCCGGCAGCGGCGTGACACACGTCGGCATGTACGTCGGCGCGCTCAAGTTCATTCACAGCTCGAGCCGCGGCGTGACGCTCTCTCTGCTCGATCCCGCCGACCCGGAGGGTTCGTACTGGCTGGACCGCTGGGTGGGGGCGCGGCGGATCATTCCATGAGACGTTGCCGGGTAGGTCGTCGCCGGATACGGCGTGGCCAGATACTACGGTGCCGTGTTGCCGGTTGGCTTTGCGCCCTTGCCTTTGGATGCGCCACCCCCGCGCGCTACGAGGCCCCCACCTCCCTCCGCAGCTACGCGATCCTCGTCCCGAGCCAGGACTCGCTGGGCCGCGAGATCACCCAGGCGTTGCGGCGTCGCGGGTTCACGGTGCGGGACCGCGTGAAGGGCGGCAGCCGTCCCACGGCCTATCTGCTCACCTTCACGTTCCAGGAGACCGACCCACCCGCGCTCACCTGGCTGCACGTGCGACTCGCCGACACCAGGACCGGGGCGATCGTCGCGGCCGTGTCCGCCCCGCTCGATTCCCTGGGGGCGACCCCCGCGGCTCGCGCCCGGGCGATCGTCGATTCCCTCGCCGCCGAGCCCGCGCTGCGGGGTCCCCTGCCGCCCTCTTGACAGCGCCCCCGAGCCCGGAGAGATTCCTCTGCGGCCGAATTAGCACTCACCGTATGAGAGTGCTAATCAAGTTGATCCTCAAGCACTTAGCACTAGTCACCGAGGTGGAGGCACGGTCCCATGGCAACCGCAACAGCGTCCAAGACGAAGCTGAAGTTGTTTCCAGGAGGAGACGGAGACGATGAAGGGCGGGCTGTACATCCCGGATACGGCGAAGGAGAAGCCGATCCAGGGTGAGGTCATCGCCGTCGGTCCCGGCCGGCGCGAGAAGGGTGAACTGGTCCCGATGGAGCTGAGAGTCGGCGACCGCGTGGTCTACGGGAAATACAGCGGCTCCCAGGTGGAGCTCGAGGGTGAGGAACTCATCCTCATCAAGGAATCCGACGTCATTGCCAAGCTCGGCTGACGCATAGGGAGGACAAGGACATGCCTGCGAAGCAACTGGAGTTCAACGTTGAGGCCCGCGCCCGGCTCAAGCGGGGCGTGGACCAGCTGGCCGAAGCGGTGAAGGTCACCCTCGGCCCCAAGGGTCGGAACGTCGTCATCGACAAGAAGTTCGGCAATCCGACGGTCACGAAGGACGGCGTCACGGTCGCGAAGGAAATCGAGCTCGAGGATCCGATCGAGAACATGGGCGCCCAGATGGTGAAGGAAGTGGCGACCAAGACGTCGGA
>WNGG01007188.1_pt1 | contig 12354 bp, 9 predicted proteins | sample 5400661 | NCBI WGS metagenome assembly WNGG01 (sample SAMN13153372, study PRJNA577476) | soil metagenome | isolation source: 100 cm soil or saprolite under Garry oak tree replicate 1 | place: USA:California | collected 2016-06-15 | reverse complement strand
CAATATGTGGACGCTTTCCTGGGACACGACAACCCTACTCCATGCACCGGCACACCTATGGCAAGGGCAATTACTCTATCCCAATCCACTCACCCTCACCTATTCTGAGAATCTGCTGGGCGAGGCCATTTTCTACGCGCCCTTGTTCCTCATCACCCACAATCCCGTGCTGGCTTATAATGTGACGTTCTACCTGACCTTTCTCCTCTGCGGTGTAAATATGTATATCGTCGCTCGCTACTACACAGGCAAACCACTGGCAGCATTCATAGCGGCATTGATCTACGCTTTCGCACCCTACCGTCTGAGTCAGATTGACCATATCCACGTCCTGGCAGGAGAATGGATACCCCTGGCATTTTTGTGTCTCGACCTCTCACTTCAGCACAATCGCTGGCGACACTGGAGCCTGTTCGCGCTGTTCTATCTCTTACAACTGTTGAGCAGCATCTATTATGGCATCTTTCTCACTTACGCGTTGCTCGCCTATGTGCTTATTCGCTACCTGAGACCACTCCTGAGGCAGTTGCGTCAGAGACAATACGGCAGGGTGACCGCGGTAGTAAAACCTCTAGTTGTCTTTGCTGTGATGCTCGCCATTCTTGGAGCGCTGATGGCTCCATATCTCTCATCGCTGCATAATGGATTGGGACGTTCGATTGATCAGGTGTGGCGCTATTCGGCTTTTGTGCGCGATTTTGGATTTGCCCCACCTTTTAACTGGCTCTATGGTATCAATTCTTACAATGGTGTGATCCTGGCATTTGACAGCGAACACTACCTCTTCCTGGGCCTGGCAACAATTGCGCTCACGATTCTGGGTATTGTACTGGCGTTTCGGCGACAGAATTCGATCATGCGGGCCTATACCTGGGCGGGATTGATTGTGTTACTCTTCGCCTTTGGCCCCTTCCTACAATTCTCTACTTCAAGTGGTGCCCCCTATTTCGCGGCCCAACCATATCCCGGTCCATTCCCACCTGGTTGGCCGATGCCCTGGCTCCTTGCTTACTATGTGCTACCGGGGTTCACTGGCCTGCGCGTTCCAGCACGCCTGATCGGTATCCTGCTGCTGATGCTGGCGGTGTTGGCGGCTTACGGGATAGCATGGCTACAAGAAATTTATTGGGGAAGCAGAAATGGACAACCGAGAGAACTTGCGGTCGCGCGGGTAAACGTATCGTGGCGACGCATTGCCATCAGCTCTTTGCTTATCTTGATTCCATTCGCTATTCTGCTAGAGGCAATGCCAGCTTCTCTACCAGTCACACAGGTTCCAACGGGCAATCAGATACCTGCTGTCTATCAATGGTTGGCAACTCATGGGAATGAAGCGCCTATTGTTGAGCTTCCGATTGCTTCCGGGGACAGGAATTTTATCGTCAAGTATGAGGCATGGTACGACTACTATGCTATCTATCATCCGCATCCGATCATGAATGGCTGGAGTGGCTTACGACCAACCTTGACTGCTGAAATTGCGGCTGAGCTATCCGACTTTCCAGCACCGGATAGTTTGAGTATATTACGACAGTATCATGTTCAATATGTCGTGCTCCATCTCCAATTCTACAGATCTGATAGCGCTGCTGACCTCCTTACCAAAGTGGAGGCAAGTCCAGGTCTACAGCGCGTTGCTGACTTCGGTAGCGACTCAGTCTGGCAGGTAACGAACATATGAAACGTGCTCCCACTCGTGACATCATCTTGCTGTTTGTGACGACACGCCTGGGACTGATGGTTGTCACGTATTTTGGATACATCTTGCTCACTGCACCTAAATATTCAAGTACGGGAGTGGATACTGCCGCGCTGTTCACTTCCTGGAATCACTGGGATGCCGCAAACTATGTGAGAATTGCACAATTTGGCTATGGAAGTCGCTATGATAGTGCCTTCTTTCCCCTGTTTCCCTTGCTTATCTCGATCATAGCGCACCCATTGGGAGATTGGAGCTATTTGCTCGTCGGTACACTGCTGAGTAACGCTGCATTCTTAGGAGCGCTGTTTGTAATCTATCAGCTTGCTACTGATATTCTGGGAGAGCGGGTTGGACGACGTACTCTTCTCTATCTCTGCATCTTCCCAACCGCTCTTTATTTCTTTGCTGCTTACAACGAATCCTTGTTTCTGCTGCTTACATCCGGTACATTTCTTGCCATGCGTCGCCAGAAATGGTGGATTGCAGGTATCTTAGGGTTGTTCGCTGCATTAACCCGGACAGCTGGCTTCTTGCTCATCATTCCATATCTCTACGAACTATGGATTTTACGGGGAATGAGAGGGCACCGCGGCCCGCGGGATGGGCAGAGTACGGCTCAACAACGGGATGCCCAAATAGACCAGGCCGAGAGGGAGGCTCATCCCCGCCTTGCATCTATCACCCCTGCAGTACTGCCGCTCTTCCTGATACCCCTGGGTACCGCACTTTATTGTATCTACTGTTGGAAAACGTTCAGTGACCCATTCGCCTTTGCAAACGTCCAAAACCATTGGGACAGACATCTCACCTGGCCAGGGCAAGGAATATTGCAGTCACTCTTCGAGCTCTTATTTCAGCCATTTGGCTCGTTCTATGAGGCGCACATTCTACTTGATCTAAGTGCCACACTTGGCTTTATCGTCCTGGCAGTCCTGGGATGGCGTACGCTGCGTATGAGTTACAACATCTGGTTGGGAGCGTTACTCTTGTATATGCTGCTCAGTCCATCTACTCAACCAGATGCCCTGGTATCCAGCCAACGCTTTGTCCTGGAGATGTTCCCGGCTTTTATTACGCTTGCACTGCTTGGGAGCAAACACCAGCGACTGCACCAGGCACTCTGGCTGGCATTTCCGCTATTGCAAGCAACTTTGAGTATTATCTTTATCATGAATAAATGGTTGGTTTAGAGGAGAGAACGGCTTACTTATGCTCAAAAAAGATGTAGCAGAACCTCAGTTACCTGCCGAGCAAATAGCAAGATCAGAGCAAACATCGACGAAACCACATATATCAGCAACACGAATGATGTTACTCGGTACCCTTGCCTTTATCTTATGTGTTTTAATCACCGTTGCCCCACTTCATCGCCTGGCTGGGACAACCCTATTATTGCAGTTGCAAATAGGCATGCTACTTGCGCAGGTAGGAACATGGCTCCCATCCAGTTTGGCTCTGGCAACCAGGCCACGAGCTGCATTTATCTCTACCAACAGTGTCGAATTCCTGTTGCTCATGGCCCTGGCATTTGGAATTTATGGATTTTGCGCATGGTTTCTTCAGCGACATGCATCTCAAAACGAAAACCATCCTATTTTACGCCTGATCTGGTTAGGTGCAATAGCAGCAGGACTTATCTTCGTCGTCACGCCGACTATGCTTTCGCACGACATCTTTGTCTATGCCGGCTATGGACGTTTGATGGCTGCTCACCAGGCAAATCCCTACTTTGTGACGCTCACACACTTTCCACAGGACCCCTTTAATGCTAGTGATGACTGGAAAGCCTCTACTTCAGCTTATGGGCCTATCTGGTTAGTCGTCTGTTCCCTGGTAGGATTCGTCTTAGGCACCCAGACATTGTGGTATATTATTGTCTTCCGCTTATTTGCCCTTGCTGCCCATCTCGTCAATACCTTCCTGGTAACATCCACTCTACGAACAATGGGCAAGCCATCACGCACAGTACTCGCAGGAACATTGCTCTATGCCTGGAATCCGCTTGCTCTCCTGGAAAGTGGCATGGGTGGGCATAACGACACGTTCATGGTCACTTTTGTACTGCTGGGTATACTCCTGGCAGCTCGTGCAGAGCGAAGGGATAGACTCACCTCTCCGCGAGGCTACCTGCCAGCAATCATCGCCTTCACGCTGGCAACATTAGTCAAGTTCACTGCCGCACCTCTAATCGTCCTTTTCCTCCTCATGCTAGCCTATAGAGCGTTGCGTCCAAAGTTCTCGGTTAACACAACGGGTACAATTGGTACAACTGGTACAACTGACACAATCGACACAATTGACACAACCCAACCACGAAGAACATTGCTTCACCGGGTCCAGGCACTCAAAGTGACGCTCATAGCTACTGGCGTTAGCACCGTTGTAGGTCTCATCTGGTATGGACCGTTCTGGATCGGCCATAGTATTTCCGAGATTGTTGGCAGCTTCTCCTCGCCACCATCCTCCCGCTTCTCTCAAAACTCTATCATGCGGGCAATGGTCAACTGGAACAGTGCACATACTCTCCCCGTCCATACATGGATGCATGCACTCGTTTACCTGCTCAGCCTCCACCAGCTGTGGAGCGTTGTCAACTTTGTTACCCTCGCCATTACCCTGGCTATAGGAGCATTCTGGCTATGGCGTAGTCCGACAACCACTACTCTCATATGCTCGATCCTACTCATCCTTGGAGCTTTGCTCATCGTCACTCCCTGGTTCTTTTCCTGGTATGTCGTCTGGTTGGTCGGCCTTGCCGCCGTTTGCTTCTCTTCTGAGAATAACCGCATAGAGCGAGCATTGATAGTATCGGCGCTGACCTTTTCCGCCTCGGCCTTCCTGACCTATCTCTTCAGGGGCTATCCCCCCTTCGGTAGCTGGGTGGGCTTTACGGTCCTTGCAACAATTGGACCGCCACTTCTTGTCTTGCTCATTTTTATGCTGAAAAGGTCATACAAACATGAACTCGCTACTGGACTTGCCCAATAGGTATTTTCCACATTGTGTATGCTAGACAACAGTCCTATAATTGGTAAGGCATACTATAACCAAAGGGAGGCTTCAATGCCCTGGTACCGACTATTCATCTCGCGGGTCCAGATACTTACACTTATGCTCTGGCAGAGTGGGCTGCTGGCCGCACTGATCTCACTGCAAACACTGCAGGATGCACTGCATACATTCGGATATCCTGCTGTGACGCTGTTCATTATGATTGAAAGCATGGGTATCCCTTTTCCGGGCGAAACAATGCTGCTCCTGGCGTCGTTTTACGCGGCTATCGATCACCAGTTGCAGATACCGATCATCATTGCCTGTGCAGCTGCAGGAGCGATTATTGGAGACAACCTTGGCTTCTACGTTGGACGTACTGGCGGCCGAGCATTTATAGAGCGCTTCGGACGTTTTTTCTTCCTGAAACCACGGCATCTTGAGCGGGCTGAACGCTTCTTTGCCAAACACGGAAATAAAACCGTCTTTCTCGGTCGCTTCATCGCCATCTTGCGAACCTGGGCCGCATTTCTGGCCGGGGTTAACCGCATGCGCTGGCGCACCTTCTTGATCTACAATGCAGCAGGTGGCATTGCCTGGGCAACCATCTTCGGAACCATTGGCTATCTTGCCGGTCGTCTCTTGCATGATAACTTCGACCAGGTAGAGCGCTTAGCCAGAACAGCAGGCTGGATTGGAGCAGCCGTCATCATCATATGTGTTCTGCTACTCTTCATCTTTTATCGCAGGCGTCGTCTGTTCCGTTTTCTTACGAAGAAGCAAACAAATGCTGAGAAGCCAGAAGAGGCTTCCGAGAGTACTGAATTGACTCCGACAAACGCAGGAGAGGTTTCCGAAAGCACTGAAGCAACTCCGGTAGAGACATCCGTTAAAAATGAAGCGACAGCAGACCGGACGGAGTGAGAAGCATTGGCTATCGCGAGAGGAGTTATCACCTCTTCAACACGCGATATGCTACAATAGCCTTCATCAATATGCTCTAATTTCAGTACCCTTCAGCGGGTCGCAAAAGAAAGCAGTTCCAAGCCCCCTGCTGCCGCTGTGTGCCAGGAAGAGAATACTTAAAGAAACCAAAAAAGTCAATTGATATCAAAACCGCCAGAAGAGTGATCATAGGAGCGGGAGTGCAGAGGGCGGCCAGCCCTCTGCCGGGGTTTGGGGGATCCCCAAAGAATCCCTCTTGAAACGGATTTGATATGATTATGCACTAAGGAAAAAGTGAGGTAGTAGTAAAAGTATGCCAGTACTGGAAGAAGGTCAGAATTTCGAGCGCTATCGCATTGTGCGCTACTTAGGGAGCGGTGTTTCAGGGGAGAGCTACGAGGCAGAAGATACGGTGCTCCTGCGAAAAGTCACTCTCAAGCTCATTCATCCCTGGGGAACATTACCAGATTCAGCTCGTCGGCAGTTCTTTCGTGAGATGCAGGGCATTAGCATACTCACTCACCCCTATCTTGCCTCAGTGCTCGATTATGGAGAACTCGATAGTCAACTCTATGTTGCCCGCCGTTATCTCACGATTGGCTCACTTCTGGGCAGCGAAGGCAGATTGTGGTTTAAGCCACCCTTCAATATACCCAATGCCATCCAGTATACCCATCAACTGGCTCAGGCACTGGACTATATCCACAGTCATGGATGTCTACATGGTGCGCTTACCCTTTCCAATATCCTGGTGCTTCGCGGACCTAATGTCGAGAACGAACCCGGCTATGCCCCCTTCCTCCTTGCCGATGTTGGCCTGGCAAACTTTGTCCGTCGCTTTGGGCACCCCAAAATTACGCTTCTCCCGATCACCGCCGCTCCAGAACAGCTGGGCAAGCGCGTAACCACCTCAAGTGATCAATTCGCACTGGCTGTAATCCTCTACCTCTGGCTCACAGGCCGCCCTCCCTACCTTGGCTCACCAGAAGAAGTTGACCACTTGAAGCTGACAGAGACGATCACTTCTCCCAGTGCACTCAATCCCAGGATCACCGGCGAGCAAGAAGTGATCCTCCGCCGGGCGCTCTCCGTCTATCCAGAGGAGCGCTTTCCTTCTGTGCTGGCATTTGCGAATGCATTGCTAGCAACTCTCACACCGCCATCTGCGCCAGTTCCACCACCCGAACTCACTACTCAACCCGAAGTTGAGCCGACTCCTCAGACACCTTCTGTTCCCGAACCAGAAGCGGAGCCTGCAGCCTCACTTAAAGCCGAGGTGGAACCTGTATCCACGACTGAGGGCATGTCCCATCCTGTTCATTTAGATGAGCCTGCTTCTGAGCCAGAGTCGGAGCCATCGCCCTCAACTGAATTTGTCCCACTCCTCCTGGATGAGCCAACTCCCGAACCGGAGTCATGGCCTATCCTCCCGATTAAACCTTCTCCTGAAGTGGAACCAGTTGCGGAAGAGAGCTTCACTCTTCAACTCGAAGTTGAGGCTACTGCACAGCCTGAGCCTGCACAGACACCTGAACCTGAACCCACCCCTGAGCCTGCACCGGATGTTCCACAGCCTCTTCCTGTTCCTGAGCCACAGCCCGCACCTGAACCACCGATTCCTCAGCCCAGGCCGGATATTCCTCAGCCTCTTCCTGAGCCTACCTCATCCGCACAGCCTGGGGTACCTGTTGAAGAAGAGCAAGCTATCAATTCAGAACCGCTACAGATGGAGAACCTGCAGCTTGCGCTCTCCGCACGCCTTATCATCACCTCTCCATACGCAGAGGAGCCTGATAATTTCCTCATAGACCGCGATGAGATTACCATTGGTCGGGCGGGAGACAGCCATATTCTGCTCCCCAACCAGGATACATTGGCTTCACGGCACCATGCCCTGCTGAGACATGAAGGAGATCGCTACATCATCTACGATCAACGCAGCGCCAACGGAGTCTTTGTGAATGGTCAGAAGCTTGTTGGGGATACAGGGTATGAACTGGTGGATGGCGACCATATCAGTATCGGGAACCACGAACTGATCTTCCGTTGCAGTGCACAGTCCTCTCCTGTAGAAACGGCTGGTATCAGTTGAGGGGTAAAGGAGTTACTCAAACCGCCAATCGGTACGTGTGCTGATGGTACCATATTCCCAGGTCATGACATGCTTGATATCCACCCGGTAGAGATCACAGTCCTCATGGAAGATAGTGTCCCTGGCTCCACTATGCGGGTCCACGTACTTGTCCTCATAGGCGGCATTGACGCGGTTCTGTTCTTCCTGGTCTGTTACGATCTCCACGTGCCCTTCCAGAATAATCACATCATCCCCATCTCCCGCGTGGACGACAATCCAGGGCTGCCGGGCGAGGTTTTTGGCTTTTTGCATATCACGACGGGTGATAAAGTAGATGCTGGTGCCATCCCAGGTAAACCAGACGGGAACGGCATGCGGACGTCCATCCGGTCGCGTGGTACTGACCCAGATGGAGCGTTGTGCCCTGAGCGGTAAATCTACTTTCCTCCATGGAATAAAGCCCGACATGTTCATCCTCCTTCTGCTTGCAAGTGATACATCTTTACAATATAACAGTGATGCAAACTTTGAAGGTTTCCCTTGACTTTCCCCGTTTATCTTTACTATACTATATCTCAGCACTGTATAGTATAGTTGCTTATTTTGTAGGGTACAAAAAGAAGGCAGGAGCAATCAAAATGGCTGATGCCCTTTGTGACAAAGGAAAAAGCCGTGGGCGAGAACGCCTGATCCAGGCAGCTCAGGCACTTGCTGAAAAGCGCCCATTCGATGAGATCACCATCGACGAGATCATCAAAACGGCTGAACTCTCGCGACCCGCCTTCTATTATCACTTTGCGGGAGGGAAAGAAGAACTCCGTGCTGAGCTGGTGCAGAGAGGGTTTCTTCGCGATACACCAGCTCAGAATACAGAGCAGGCAATTCTAGAAGCAGCTCTACGCATCTTTGCACGCTCTGGCCTATCAGCCGCAACATTAGAAGACATTGCAACTGAAGCTGGTGTCACACGAGGGACGCTCTGCTGGCATTTCCATAGCAAGGATGACTTACTCGCGGCTATCGTAAAACACTACAGCCCTCATTCCGTGATGTGTACAGTCGTTGACCAGCTTGAGCAAGATTTGCAAAACGGCGTCCCGCTTGATGATGAAACAACTTTGCATCGTCTTGCCGGTGCTTTCTACGATGCCTTTACAGCACAAGGGGACTACACACGCCTGGCGATTTTATTGGTCCACACCCATCCAGAAGCGGCTCATATGATTGCTGAGCGAATTAACAGGGGACGCAAGAGCGTCATAGAGTACATACGGAGGCGTCAAGAGGAAAGGCGTTTCTGCAAGAACATTGACCCAGGACTGTTTATGCAGGTCATGGCAACAACTTTCGCTATGCCTGCTATTGGGCGAGGTCTCAACGATTTCTCACCTTTCATCTATCTTTCACGTGAAGAACTCATCAACCAATTAGTCTCTTTGCTTTTATATGGGATCGTGAAACGCGATCCAATGCAAAAGGCTCTCGATCCTTCTGAGTGAAACTGGGGGAAAAAGGGAATGTGGGGAGACTCCACTCCCCGCTTAGGGGCAGCAGCCCTAAGAACCTGGCTCTACCCTCTCTCGAACGGATACAGGCCCTTGCAATTTGCGATTTCGGTTTTTCAGAATTGGGAAGGAGTCTTACCGCATGCAAGTCAATGCACAGGCGACGGGGCGGCGCGGAGGACTGGAGTATAAGTGGATTGTGGCAATGGTGGTGATCATCGGTGTTTTTATGAGCATCCTTGATCAAACGATTGTCAACATTGCTATTCCACGCCTGCAAACTGCCTTTGGCGCCGATATCCACAGTGTTCAGTGGGTACTGACTGCCTATATCCTGACCCAGGGCGTTGTGACACCAACGGCTGCCTATTTCTCAGATAAGCTTGGTATCAAACGCTTCTACATCATCTCACTTATTGCCTTTACTGTTGGCTCAGCGTTGTGTGGCCTGGCGTGGAGCCTGCCTGTACTGATCCTCTTCCGCGTCCTGCAAGGTATTGGAGGAGCCGCACTGTTCCCCCTCTCCATCACGCTGATCTTTCAGGAGTTCCCACCGCAGGAACGTGGCGCGGCAATGGGTTTCTTCGGCATTCCTGCCCTCCTCGCACCCGCTCTCGGCCCAACGCTCGGTGGATACCTGGTCACATTTGCTGACTGGCAGTTGATATTTTACATCAACGTTCCGGTGGGTATTGTCGGAGTCATCCTCGCCACCCTGTTCTTGCGTGATGCACGTCCCAATCTCGGCATCCGCTTCGACTTTCTCGGTTTCTTCCTTGCCGCCATCGGCCTCGCCACAGTGCTCTATGCACTTGCTGAAGCGAGTACAGACGGGTGGGGCTCGACCACAGTACTGGGCTTCCTCACGATCGGGCTGCTTTCGCTCGCTTTGTTTGTTGTAGTCGAACTGCTCATTGCCAACCGCGGTGGACAGCCCTTGCTTGACTTGCGACTCTTCGGCAATGGGCCGTTCCGGGCAGGACTTATCGCCAGTGTCTTCGTCATCTTTAGCCTGTTCGGTGGACTGTTCCTCTTCCCTATCTACTTGCAATCCTTCAGGGGTCAGAGCGCTTTCCAGGCTGGCCTGATCCTGCTTCCACAGGCTCTGGCCTCCATGGTAAGCGTGATTGTCGGTGGACGCCTGGTAGACCGCATTGGCGTGCGGGCAGTAATGATTCCAGGCTTGCTCATTCTGGCGCTTGCCACCTGGCAACTCTCGTTCATCACGCTCTATTCACCGTTCTGGTGGCTTCAGTCGATGCTCATCTTGCGTGGCCTGGCGCTTGGCCTCACCATCCAACCTTTGACTGTTGCCAGTCTCTCAGAGATACGTCCCCGACAACTCGCACAGGCATCGGCCCTCAACACGGTCAATCGCGCTATAGCAAGCTCACTGGGAATTGCTGTTCTGGCGACACTCGTGCAGACACAGAGCAAAGTTCATTACGTCCATCTTGCCGAGCAGGTAACCGCAAGCTCACCTCTTGGACAGCTCGTACCGCGCTTGCAGGCACTCTTTGTAGCCCAGGGAGCAGATGCACAATCAGCTAGAATCGCTGCCTTACAGTTGATTGCTCGCTTTGTACAGAGGCAAGCGTTCATCCTGTCTATCCAGGATGCATTCAGCCTGACCCTCGTGGTCATTGTGCTGGCAATTATCGCTGTCCTGTTTGTACGTGGAACTCGCCGACCAGCTCGTATTCCTGAGCCAGTATCAGATGCTGCTGCACCTGCTGGTCCTGTAGAGGCAGAGCCTGTGCAAATGGCCCTGGCAGAATAGCTTTAATCAGGAGGACATGCATACACGTACCTCTACAACTTTCGTTGCTGTATTATACCTGTTCAGAGAAATCAAAGGAGAGTAACTCTATGCGCCGGATGATTCTCATCCCCCTACTGACCATCCTCGCTGTCCTTGCTCTTGCAGGCGGTGTTGGATACTGGATCTATGACAGCTACAACTACTACCGCACTGATGATGCACTGGTGGCTGGAAAGATTGTGAATATCTCTGCCCCCACAACGGGAACCCTCACGACTCTTTCTGTTAAACAGGGTGATAACGTCACTGCTGGTCAGACAATCGCAACTGTTACCCCGCCACCGAGTGCGACTACAAGCGGTACAGCGACCAGTCCATCACCAATCGACCTCACCAGCCCGATTAACGGCACGATCGTACAAATTCCCGCGGTACAAGGTCAGGGTGTTGCTCCCGGGCTGGCAATTGCTCAGGTGACGGACCTCAACACATTGACAGTGACTGCCTACGTAGACGAGAATGCTATCAACAATGTGAAGGTAGGCCAGGATGTAGATATCCACATCGATGCCTACAGCGATACCAGCTTCACCGGCCATGTGCAACAAATTGTGCAAGCAGCGGCAGGTCAGTTCTCACTACTACCGACGACGGATAACGCAAGTGGAAACTTTACCAAGGTTTCGCAGCGTGTTCCTGTAGTAATTACACTCGACGGCAATGGTGGCAAGGACCTGGTTCCCGGCCTGAGTGCGGAAGTGACTATTCATATACACTAGCCATGGCGGGAGGGGAGCCATATTCCTCTCCGCCTCAATGTAGAAGGAGTATATTGTGAACTTATTAATTATTGGAGGGTTACTGGGAGTTACCCTGCTGGCTATTATCGGCATTGTGGTCCTGGTTATGGGGGAGTCACGCGCTCAGAACTCAAACACGCCATCCCCTGCTTCTGCAAGGACCACACGCAGACTTGAGCCTGAGCCTGCCATAACAAGAGAGGTGTCAGAGATACCGGCTCCTACTCAACAACGATCCCTCGCTCCAAGAGAGACTACCACCGGCCTCCCCTCGATGAGTGGAGCACACTCAGTTGCCAGGCTCAACGGGCAGATTCACGAATTGGTGAATGAACTTCGAACGCTGCATCAGCAGGCTGGAGAACTCGAGCAACGACTCCAGGTACTGACTGAAGTTGTAGAGCGCATCGAGCAGGCACAGAGCAGACAGGTCAGCGTCGAGGAGGAGGAGACACTGCGCATCTCTCCACCAGATGATAGGCTGACGTAGTTGCACACTTCGTTCTTCATGAGAGCAGCAAGGGGAAGCTTCAAGAGGCAGCAACTGGCTTCTTAAGCAAACAAACACCTCTGCT
>WNGG01007943.1_pt1 | contig 12356 bp, 14 predicted proteins | sample 5400661 | NCBI WGS metagenome assembly WNGG01 (sample SAMN13153372, study PRJNA577476) | soil metagenome | isolation source: 100 cm soil or saprolite under Garry oak tree replicate 1 | place: USA:California | collected 2016-06-15 | reverse complement strand
CATCGAGATCATGACGCTCGGCGGCCAGTTCGTCCAGTACACGCAGATCTCCGAGATGATCCGCGAGCAGTGGAAGAAGATCGGCATCGACCTCACCGTGCAGGAGGTCGAGCGGAGCCTCGCGCTCAAGCGCACCGCCGCCAACGAGCAGCAGCTCGGCGCCTGGAACAACGACGGCAGCGAGCACCTCTTCACGTTCCCGCTCCACGTGTTCCCCTTCGAGCTCGCCGCGGTCGCCTCGTCGGGGCCGCTGTACGTCAAGTGGTTCCACTCCGCCGGCGCGCAGGGCAAGGAGCCCGAGCCGAAGATGCGCGAGCTGATGGACAAGTGGAAGAAGGCCTTCGGCGTGCCCGAGAAGCAGCGGATCCAGCTCGGCAAGGACATCTGGAAGATCGCCGCCGAGGAGGTCTACATCATCGGCGTGATCGGCATGGGCCCGGCGTCCATGGGTGTGCGCGTGGTGAAGACGAACATGGGCAACATCCCCTCGCGCCAGTACAACAGTCCAGACGGCAAGACCCCGGGGATTTCTCGGCCGGTGACGTTCTACTGGAAGTAGGCCGGAGGAGGGCGCGGCGTTGCTGGCGTACATCGGACGTCGCGCCCTCCTCGCGGTGTTCACGGTCTGGGCGATGTCGCGCCCTCCTCGCGGTGTTCACGGTCTGGGCGATCTCCGCCCTGGCGTTCGCGATCATCCAGCTGCCGCCGGGGGACTACGTCACCTCCTACATCGCCCAGATGGCGTCCATGGGCAGCGTGGTCAGCGACGAGGAAGCCCAGAACCTGAGAATTCAATACGGCCTCGGCCAGCCAATCTACGTCCAGTACCTCAAGTGGATGAAGCTGGTCGTCCAGGGCGATTTCGGCTTCTCCATGGAGTGGCGCCGGCCCGTCACCGAGGTGATCGGCGATCGGCTGTGGCTGACGGTCGTGGTCTCGGTGGCGGCGCTGCTCCTGACCTGGGTACTGGCGCTGCCCATCGGCATCTACTCCGCGGTCCGTCAGTACTCCCCCGGTGACTACGTCGCGACCTTCATCGGCTTCATCGGCCTCGCCGTTCCCAACTTCCTGCTCGCCCTCGTCATCCTCTACCTGGGGTTCACGCTGTTCAACGCCCACATCGGCGGACTGTTCATCCCGGAGCTGCAGGACGCGCCCTGGAGCCGGGCGAAGGTGTGGGATCTGCTCAAGCACTTGCCGATCCCCGCGCTCATCCTGGGATTGGCGGGCACCGCGCAGCAGATCCGGATCATGCGCGCGAATCTCCTCGACGAGCTGCGCAAGCCCTACGTGGTGACGGCGCGCTCCAAGGGCCTCTCCGAGATGCGCGTGATCTTGAAGTATCCGGTGCGCGTGGCCCTCAACCCGTTCGCGAGCACGATCGGCTACACGCTGCCGTACATCGTGTCGGGCAGCATCATCGTGTCGCTGGTCCTGGGACTGCCGACCGTGGGACCGCTGCTCTTGAGGGCCCTCATCGCCCAGGACATGTTCCTGGCGGGCACGATCGTCCTCATGCTCGGCTTGATGACGGTGATCGGCACGCTGATCTCGGACATCCTGCTCGTGTGGATCGACCCGCGCATCCGGCTCGAGGACACCTGATGGCGCTGATCGCCGAGCCGAGGACCGTCGCCGCGGAGGAGCAGCGCGTCTTCGTCGCCTCGCAGTGGCAGCTGATGTGGTGGCGGTTCAAGAAGCACCGCCTCGCTGTCATCAGCGGCGGCGTCGTCGTCAGCTTCTATCTGGTCGTCGTGGGCGCGGATTTCCTCGCGTACTCCGATCCCGATGCCTCCGAGGCGCAGCGCTCGCTCATGCCCCCGCAGGCGATCCACTGGTTCGACGGGTGGCGGTTCAGCCCGCACGTGTACGGCCTGAAAGGCGCCCGTGACCCGCAGACCTTCAAGCGCGTGTATCGAGCCGATCCGAGCAAGAAGATCCCGATTCGATTCTTCGCCGAGGGGTTCGAGTATCGCTTCCTCGGCGTGATCCCGACGACGCGTCATCTGATCGGCGTGGACGGCGGGCTCGACGCGACGAAGACCATCTTTCTCCTCGGCACGGACGTGCAGGGCCGGGATCTCTGGTCGCGTCTGGTGTACGGCACGCGCGTCTCGCTCACGATCGGGCTGTTCGGGGTGACGGTGAGCCTGGTCCTGGGCGTGGTCCTCGGCGGGCTCTCGGGATTCTACGGCGTGGTCACCGACACGCTGATCCAGCGGGTCATCGAGATTCTGCGCTCGATCCCGACGATTCCGTTGTGGATGGGGCTGGCCGCGGCCCTCCCCCGGGAATGGACGGTGCTGCAAGTCTATTTCGCCATCACCATCATCATCTCGCTCCTCGGATGGACGGAGCTGGCGCGCGTCGTGCGGGGGAGATTCCTCGCGCTTCGCGAGGAGGATTTCGTCGTCTCCGCCCGGCTGGTGGGCTGCAGCCAGATGCGGACCATCTTCGTGCACATGGTGCCGTCGTTCATGAGCCACATCATCGCGGCCACGACGCTCGCCTGCCCGCGATGATCATCAGCGAGACGGCGCTGAGCTTCCTGGGCCTGGGGTTACGTCCGCCCGCGATCAGCTGGGGCGTCCTGCTGCAGCACGCCCAGAACGTCCAGACGGTGGCGATCTCTCCGTGGCTGATGCTCCCCGCCGTGCCCGTGACCATCGTCGTCATCGCCTTCAACTTCCTGGGCGACGGACTGCGCGACGCCGCGGATCCCTATGGCAGGTAGCCAGGCCGACGGGGCGCTGCTGTCCGTGCGCGATCTGAAGACCTACTTCGCCCAGGATGAGGGCACGGTGAAGGCGGTGGACGGCGTCAGCTTCGATCTCTACCCGGGCCGGACGCTCGGCATCGTCGGGGAGAGCGGCTGCGGCAAGAGCGTCACCGCCCGATCCATCCTGAGAATCGTCGACCGGCCGGGCCGGATCGTAGAGGGCGAAATCCAGTTTCGTCGGCCGGCCCCCGACGGCTTCGCTGACGGCCAGGTGGTCGATGTGACGAAGCTCGAGCCGAACGGCCCGGAGATGCGGGCGATCCGCGGGGCCGAGATCGCGCTCATCTTCCAGGAGCCGATGTCCTCGTTCAGTCCCGTCCACAGCGTCGGCAATCAGATCATCGAGGCGATCCTGCTCCACCAGCCGGTCGGTCGGCGGGAAGCGCGCGACAAGACCATCGAAATTCTCAAGCGGGTCGGTGTGTCATCTCCGGAGGAGCGGGTGGACCAGCTCGCCAATCAGCTGAGCGGGGGCCTGCGTCAGCGGGCCATGATCGCGATGGCGCTCTCCTGCAATCCGACCCTCTTGATCGCCGACGAGCCCACGACGGCGCTCGACGTGACCACCCAGACGCAGATTCTCGAGCTGATGCGAAAGCTCCAGCAGGAAGACGGGATGGCGATCATGCTCATCACGCACGACCTGGGCGTGGTCGCCGAGATGGCCACCGACGTGGCGGTGATGTACCTCGGCCGCGTGGTCGAGCAGGCTCCCGTCGACGCGATCTTTCACGACCCGCGGCACCCGTATACCCGGGCGCTCCTGCGCTCCATCCCCCGTATGCGAGCGCGCTCGCGAGAGCGACTGAATCCGATCGAGGGCGCGGTACCGCACCCTTACGACCGGCCGTCCGGGTGCCCGTTTCACCCCCGTTGTCCGGACTTCATGGCAGGACGGTGCGATCAACAGGCGCCGAGCCTCCGGCCGGTCGGCAACCGGCATGCCGTGAGCTGCTTTCTGTACGAGTGATGCCCCGGCCGCCCCTGCTCCGGGTCTCGGGGTTGCGGAAGCTCTTTCCGATCCGGAAGGGCTTCTTGAAGCGGACGGTGGGCTACGTCCGAGCGGTGGACGGCGTCGACTTTCACATCGACGAAGGCGAAACGCTGGGTCTGGTCGGGGAGAGCGGCTGCGGAAAGACCACCACCGCGCGCTGTATCCTGAGAGCCATCGAGCCGACTGGGGGCGAGATCTTCATCCGGACCGCCGACGGCTCGGAGATCGAGCTGGGCCGGTTACGCGCCTCCGAGCTGCGGGCGCTGCGTCGAGAGATGCAGATGATCTTCCAGGATCCGTTCACCTCGCTCAATCCCCGCATGACGCTGCTCGACCTGGTCGGCGAGCCGTTGCTGGTCCACGGCATGAGGAGCCGTCGAGAGCGCGAGGAGCGCGTGGCGGACCTCCTGCGCCGCGTCGGGCTGCGCCCCGAGTACATGCGGCGCTTCCCCCACGCCTTCAGCGGGGGCGAGCGCCAGCGCATCGGCATCGCCCGCGCGCTGGCCCTGCAGCCCCGCCTGGTGGTCGCCGACGAGCCGGTCTCGGCGCTGGACGTCTCCGTGCAGGCCCAGATCCTGAATCTGCTGACCGATCTGCAGGCCGAGTTTCAGCTGACCTATCTCTTCGTGGCGCACGACCTGAGCGTCGTGCGACACATCAGCGATCGCGTGGCCGTGATGTACGTCGGGCGCATGGTGGAGCTGGCGGAGACCGACGAGCTCTTCAGGGCCCCCAAGCACCCCTACACGGCGGCGCTCCTGTCCGCCGTCCCCGAGCCGGATCCGCGCACGCGCACGCGGCGCATCGTCTTGCAAGGCGAGGTGGCGAATCCCGCCGCGCCCCCCAGCGGCTGCTACTTCCACCCGCGCTGCCCGCACGCGATCGAGGTGTGCCGGAGAGAGACGCCGGCCTGGCAGGAAACCTCGCGCGGCCATTTCGTCAGCTGTCACCGCGCCCGCGAGCTGCAGCTCGTCGGAGTGGACTGACCCAGGGCTCTCACAGGATCGTGACCGGGAGGGCCGAGACATGCCGCATCCGCTGGTGACGCAGCTCCGGTTCACGCGCAGCGAATGGATCCGCGGGCTCGAGGACGTGACCGCCGAGGAGGCGGCGCGGCGTTGCGGCCCGATCAATCCGATCGCCTGGATGATCGGCCACCTCGCGTGGCAGGAGCAGCTCTACTGGCTCGAGCGGGCGCAGGGTCTCACGCGGGTCCCCGAGGTGAAGGCGTTCGGCTACGGCAAGCCGCTCACCGTGCCGCCGCTCGACCAAGCGTGGGCGTGGTGGCGCGACGTCACCACCGCCGCCGATCCGTACCTCGACAGCCTCAGGGGTACCAAGCTCACGCGACGCTGGAAGCGCGAGTCCTCGAAGGAGACGCCGGGCACGAAGCTCCACCGGACCACCTATCACTACTGGTTCCACCTTGGCGAGTCCCAGGCCGTACGACAGATGCTCGGGCACGCAAAGCTACCGGATTTCGTGGGCGGTTTCGGCAAGTCGCAGTATCGGCCGGAGCGCTGATCGGCTACGATCCATCCCCGAGGAGTGAGCCATGATTCTCGAGCGCTTCAAGGTGCCGGCGAAGGACCAGGTTCGTGTCTCGGAAGCGGCGCTGCGGCGGACGGTGACGCAGATCTTCGAGAAGCTCGGTGTCAGCCCCGAGGACGCCGCCGAAGCCGCGGACGTGCTGACGATGACCGACCTGCGCGGCGTCGAGACGCACGGCGTGTCGAACATGCTGCGCGCCTACGTCCGTGACTACAAGGCGGGCAAGCTGGATCCCCGGCCGGGCTGGCGGGTCGTGCGTGAGTCGCCCGGCACCGCGGTGATCGACGCCGAGCGTCGTCTCGGCGTCATCGTCGGGCCGAAGGCGATGCGGCTGGCCGTCGAGAAGGCCCGGAAGGTCGGCGTCGGCGTCGTAACCGTGTACAACAGCGGGCACTTCGGCGCGATCGGCCACTACGCCATGCAGGCCGCGCGGGAGAACATGGTGGGCGTCTGCTTCACCGGCGCCGGGCTCAGCGTGGTGCCCACGTTCGCGTCGAAGCCGATGCTCGGCACGAACCCGATCGCGGTCGCGGCGCCCGCGCGCCACGAGGCGCCGATGCTCTTCGACGCCGCGACCTCCGCGATCGCGGGCAACAAGATCCGCCTGGCGATCCGGCTCGGCTCGCCGCTTCTGCCGAGCTGGGTCACGGACAAGGACGGCATTCCGATCATGGAGGAGAAGCCCGTCTTCGACCGTGACGAGTACTACCAGGCGCCGCTCGGGGGGACCCGAGAGCAGGGCTCCCACAAGGGCTACGGCTTCGCCCTCATGGCCGAGGTTTTGTCCACCGTGCTGGCCGGCGCGCTGCCCACGATGCTCCTGCCCGGGAGCGGATCCAAGAATCACTTCGCCGCGTACAACATCGAGGCCTTTACCGACGTCGAGCAATTCAAGGACACCATGGACTCGATGCTCAAGACTCTGAGAACGGCGACGCCGGCGCCGGGACAGGATCGCGTCCTCTATCCCGGGCTGTCGGAGTCCGAGGAGACGGAAGTGCGCCGGGCCAACGGGATCCCGCTGCACAAGGAAGTGCTCCAGTGGTTCGCCCAGTGCACGAGCGAGCTGGGTATCGCGCCGCTGGCCACCATGAGCTAGGGCTTGAACACCGCGAAGCATTTGTTGGAGTTGAAGATCCAGGACTCGATGAACTCGCACTCGTCGGGCTTGCGGCCCAGTTCCTCCATCGCGCCGGCGAGCATGTACCAGTTGAGCATCTCCTGCTGGCCGGAGGCCTCGATGGCGTCCAGCGACGTGCCCCGCCACGTCTCGTAGTCGCCGCGACGCAGCGCCTCGTACAGGCGGCGGTCCGCCTCGATATCGGGATAGAGCTGATGATTCTTGTCGGTGAGGAACGCGTGCGACCAGCTGGACGAGGCGATCAGAGCCGTGCGCCACGGGCTCTCGCGCATCGCGCGCGCCGCCGCGGCGCCGACTTCCATGCAGCGCTTCGGCGACGGCGACGGCGGATCGAGGTCGGCGTCGGCCAGCGGCCGTTCGAGGCTCCCCCGGAAGCCGCGCTGCGCGATCACGCGCCGGCCGTAGCAGTTCACCTGGAACGCGACGACCGGATACGGAAAGCCGGCGCGATCGTAGTCGAGGTACATGACCGTGTTGAGGAAGGCGTGGGCGAGACCCTGGTGATGGAGCGGCTTGTACGCGTAGGCCACGTCGATGTCCTGCTCCAGCAGCCGCCGCGCCAGGAACTTGCCGGCCTCGCGGTGGCCCGGAATCCGAAACACCGTGTCCGCGCTTTCGCCCCAGACGTTGTGTCCGGCGTCACGCGACCGGTGCTTCGCCTCGATGCCGTCGTACGCGAGGACGCAGAACGGCGGGATGACGTCCTCGGTGAAGTTCTCGTGCTGGTCGTCACCCCAGATGACGACGACGTCCGGCCGGAAGTCGTCGAGCAGCCTGCGCGCGTGGCGGAAGTGACGGAGCAGCTTCTCGCGATGCGCGGCCGCGGAGGCGGCGCCGCCGTCGTCGGCGTACTCCCGCCGCATCGCCTCGGGCCAGTTCGCCGGATCGCGGTAGCGCTCGGGCAGGCCGGGGTCGCGCAAGACGGCGCGCAGGATGTGGGCCATGTCCCGGTCGTGACCGGTCAGCGGCGGGTAGTGGGTCATGCCCAGGCCGAGGATGGCGCCCATATCGTTCCTCCGAGGGGACGATAGGCGCGGGCTTCAGCCCTGTCAACGGTCGCCATACGGCAGTAGTATCTTGGGACCGCCATGAGACGCTTCGGCTGGTTCGTCCTTTGCGCGGGCCTGATCTGGACGCTGGTGGGCGCCGACAACATCCTCAACGACACGATCGCTGGCTGGCGGTTCCATCAGTGGGAGATGGCCTCGCGGTCCGTCCGAGAGAACGGTTTCTTCTATTGGCTCCCGGGCCTGACGGTCGTCGCCATCGGCACGTTCATCCTGCTGCGGGAGTGGTGGAAGGAGCTCTGACCCGGTACGCTCAGCACGCGAAGAACTCCAGCAGCAGGCGATTGACTTCGGGAGCGTTCTCGTACGCGGACCAGTGGCCCGCCCGGGCCACCCGGTGCAGGTCGAGGGTGCGGACGGCGGCGCGGATCTCGCCGATCAATAGATTCGCGGGCCGGAACGGGGAATCGTCGCGCTCGCCCCAGAGCAGCCGAATCTTGCAGGTGAGCGCGGCGAGGTCGCCCAGGAGAGTCCCGCCGCCGCTCACCTTGCGGCTGTTGAAGCGGGCGCGGCGGACACACGCGACCTGGATGTCGAGCGTGTCCTCGGTGACGCTCGCCGGCTCGCTCAGCATGTTGACGAGCAGGTTGTGGCGGCAGATCTCGCGAAACAGTCGCTCGTCGTCGCCGGCTTCCTTGTAGCTCCGGGTCGGCCGGTCGCCGAAGCGACGCGCCGGGAAGCCGCCGGGGGAGACGAGGCACAGGTGCGTCACCCGCGGGGCGAGTCGCCGGGCAAGGTTCGCGGCGATGGCCCCGCCGAACGAGAAGCCGGCGAACCGCAGCGGCGCGTCGCCCGGGAACATCTCGAGGAACAGGCCGTGCACGAGGTCGAGGTACGCGGGGCCCGTCGTCTCGCGCGGGACGGGCGCCGAGGCGCCGTACGACGGGTGATCGAGCGCGTGGACGGTGAAGCGCGTCGCCAGCGGCTCGACGTTGCGGATCCAGTGCTGCCACGACCCCATGCCCCCGTGGAAGAGGACGACGTCCGGTCCGCTTCCGCTGCGATGCACCGCCATCCGGGGGCCCATGGTCAGAACGCCTCGATTGTACCGTCAACCTCGTGGACGGCGGGGGCGCGCGAGCCAGAAGCACGCCGAGCCGAGGCCGCAGAAGCCGACGGCGATGAGGAAGGCGATGCGATAGCTCCCGGTCAGGTCGTACACGAACCCGCCGAACCACGGCGCGACGCCACCGCCGATACCGTTGCCGACGCTCAGGATCCCGTAGATGACGCCGAAGCGGCGCCCCGGGAAGAGCTGGGACGCGATCGCGGTGATGATCGGGCCGCGGGCGCCAAAGCCGAGACCGAAGAAGAGCGCGTAGCCGTAGAGGGCCGCCGCGTGCGGCCACATCTCGAGGCCGAGCAGGCAGAGCGTTCCCACCGCCGTGCAGCCGTACGAGATCGTGGCCGAGGTCGTGCGCCCGATGCGGTCCGCCGCGATGCCGAACGCGATCCGCCCGACGACCGAGAGGAGGCCGGTGAGGCCGAAGATGCCCGCGACGAACAGGCGCGCGAAGCCGTGGTCCACAGCGAACGCCACCGAATGGGTGACGACCGAGAACACGGCCAGCGGCGTGCAGAGGTAGGCGAAGAAGAGCGCCCAGAACGCCCGCGTCCGCAGGGCGTCGCCGACCTCCGCGCCGGCGCGTCCCGGAGCCGAGACGTCGCCTCGAGCCGGCGCCACCACGGGCGCCTCCCGCACGCCCAGCAAGACGAGGGGAACGAGCACGACGAGGGTGCCCAGGCCGAGGACGAGGTAGGCGGCGCGCCAGCCATGCCCGGCGATCAGCCATTGTGCGAGCGGTCCGATCACCAGCACGCCCGCCCCCATGCCCGAGAAGGCCAGGCCCATCATGCTGCCCCGCCGCTCGGCGAACCAGCGCGCGATCAGCACGCCGCTCGGGATCCAGCTCACCGCGCACACCCCGACCGCGGCCAGCACGCCCGATACTAAGTAAAGCGACGTGAGCGAATCGATCCGGCTCGCCAGCATGCACGCGCCGCCGAGCAGGCACGCGCCGCCGAGCATGACGCGCCGTGGCCCCACGCGGTCCACCAGGGTTCCCACGACCGGTGAGAGCATTCCCTGGACGATCGACGAGATCGAGAACGCCACCGCGGTGGCCCCGCGAGACCAGCCGAACTCCTCGAGCAGCGCCACGAAGAAGATCGGAAACGAGAAGTAGAGACCGGACGCGATCGCGAGCGTGACCCACACAGCGCCGACGACCGTCCACGGCAGAAGCGTGTCGCGACGCAGCGCTACAGCACCGAGCGTACGAGACCACCGTCCACGAGGATCGTGGTCCCGGTGATGTAGCTGGACTTGCCCGAGGCGAGGAAAGCCACCAGGTAGGCCAGCTCCTTCGGCTCGCCGACGCGTCCCACCGCCGTCTCGGCCGCGCGCTGGGCCAGCGCCTCCTCGACGGAGATACCGAGCTCCTTGGCGCGGGACGTGACGTTGGAGAGCATGCGCTCGCTCAGGATGGAGCCCGGACACACGTTGTTGACGAGGACGCCGTCGCGCCCGACCTCATCGGCCAGGCTCTTGGCGAACGCCACCACGCCCATCCGCGTCGCGCCGGAGAGCGCGAGATTGGGAATCGGCTGGTACACGGTGCTGGCCAGGATGTTGATGATGCGGCCGGCGCCCTGCCGCTTCAGATGCGGCAGCGCCTCGCGGGACATCCGCGCGAAGAAGAGCAGGGACCGCTGCACGGCGGTCGCCCACTGCTCTTCGGTGGCGGTCTGCGCCCGGGCCAGGGGCGGACCACCGGAGTTGTTGACGAGAATGTCGAGGCGCCCGAACCGGTCGTGGGTGGCGGCGACGAGGCCCTGGATGGTCTCGTGCCGATCCAGGTCACCGGCGAAGACCAGGACGTCGCGGCCGGTTGCGCCGCGGATCTCCTTCGCCGTCGCCTCCAGATCCGCCCGCGACCGGCTGCACAGGGCCAGCCTGACGCCTTCCTGCGCCAGGACCTCCGCGCACGCCCGTCCCAGCCCCTTGGAGGCGCCGCCGACGATCGCCACCTTGTCCGCGAGCTCGAGGTCCATGGATCGTGTTTATCCGGGCAAACGACGCTCTTGTCAACGCGGGGCTGTGTTACCCTTCGCGCGTGCGACCGAACAAGATCAAGCAGATGTGGCGCGACGGCCGGTGTGTCACGATGGGCTGGCTCTCGATTTCCAACGGCTTCACCGCCGAGGTGATGGCGCGCCAGGGCTTCGACGCGCTCAACGTCGACATGCAGCACGGCCTGACCGACATGAGCAATCTCTGGCCGATGCTGCAGGCGATCTCGCAAACCGACACGGTCCCCGTCGTGCGCGTGCCGTGGAACGACCCGGCGACGATCATGAAGGCGCTGGACCTGGGTGCGTACGGCATCATCGTGCCGTTGATCAACACCGCGGCCGACGCCGCGACGGCGGTGGCCGCGTGCCGCTATCCGCCGGTGGGCATGCGCTCGTCCGGGCCGGTGCGCGCCGTGCACTACGGCGGCGCCGACTACCTCGCCCAGGCGAACGGCGAGATCGTCGTGATGGCGATGATCGAGACGAAGGAAGGCCTCGCCAACCTGGACGCGATCTGCGCGACGCCGGGGCTCGACGCCGTGTACATCGGGCCCGCCGACCTGTCGTTCGCGCTGGGACTGCCGCCCGGTCCCGACAAGACCGACGCGCTGCATCTGGCCACGTGCGACAAGATCCGCGACACGGCGCACAAGCACGGCATCAAGGCGTGCATGCACTGCGCGAGCGCGGCCTTCGCGGCCGGAGCGGTCAAGCGCGGCTTCGACCTGATCATGCTCACCTCCGACCTGGCCTCGATGGTCGCGGGCGTCCGTCGCCAGCTCGACGATCTGAAGACGGCCACCGCCTGAGGGGTCGCCCGATTCGCACGCGGTAAATCGTACCGGCCTTTTTGGGTCGAGCGGGACGCGCACCGCGAGCTCGGGCTCCGGGCTCCGCAGGCAAACAGGCGCGAGACCGGCTGATTCCCGGCTCGCGACCGCGCAGAGCCGTTTGGCACAGACGATGCCTTCGTCTCCTGTAGGCACGGTAGCCTGCCTGGCCGTGCCGGGAGGAGACACATATGTACCGACATCTGCTGGCGGTCGCCGCCCTCGTCGCCTCACCACTCTGGCTCGTCGCGTGCGGAACCGGCCCGTTGTCCTTCCACAAGCCCGGCGTCACGGTTGCGGAGCGCCAGCTCGACGAGAAGGAGTGCGGCCTGGCCTCGGCTGACGATCCGGACCGTGGCCCCCTCCTGGTCTACCGCGTCGACCGCGACGCGGTCGCCGACTGCATGGCCACGCGCGGCTACACGGTCGTGCGCGGCTCCAGGGTGGCGTCGCGCTGACGCGGGGCTTGCCCCGGACGCGGCACTTGCCGATATCCGTCATCCCCGCTACTCTCGGGGCTCGGAGGACACGCCCCGATGAAGATCGAGAAGATCGAATCGCTGCACTGTGATGCCGGCACGCGCAACTTCGACTTTCTCAAGCTCACGACCGACACGGGCCTCGTGGGCTGGAGCGAGTACAACGAGACCTTCGGCGGGCCCGGCCTGTCGGCGGTGATCGACCGGCTGGCGCCCGCCGTCATCGGCAAGGACCCGCGCGCCTGGGAGGCGCACGTCGCGCACATGTACGCCGTCAGGCGCCAGTCGTCCGGGGGCGTGATCCAGCAGGCCATCGCCGCCATCGAGAACGCCTTGCTCGACGTCAAGGCGCGCGCTCTCGGCATCCCCGTGTACGAGATGCTGGGCGGCCCCGTGCGCGAGCGCATCCGCCTGTACTGGTCCCACTGCGGCACGTATCG
>WNGG01007187.1_pt1 | contig 12357 bp, 9 predicted proteins | sample 5400661 | NCBI WGS metagenome assembly WNGG01 (sample SAMN13153372, study PRJNA577476) | soil metagenome | isolation source: 100 cm soil or saprolite under Garry oak tree replicate 1 | place: USA:California | collected 2016-06-15 | reverse complement strand
CGCTCCTCGGGCCAGTCCAGACAGCGCAACACGCCTGGGGTCACCTCCTGATAGCGCCAGTCACTTTCTGGGCATACCAGCATCCCCCGCATATCTGGGGCCGGCAGGCGGTGCCCATGGCGGCTCATCCAGCCTTTCTGGACGGCTGGCACGCCCAGCATGAGGGCGTAGTCGGGCACGTCGTGACGCACCACGGCTCCTGCGCCGATGAATGCATACCGCCCGATGGTCACCCCACACACAATGGTGGCATTGGCGCCAATGGTGGCCCCCCGTCGCACCAGCGTCCGGGTATAGAGATGGTGGCGCACGATCTGCGACCGCGGATTGATGACATTCGTGAACACACACGAGGGACCACAGAAGACGTCATCTTCCAATTCCACGCCAGTGTAGACTGAGACGTTGTTCTGGATCTTGACGTTGTTCCCGATCACCACATCGTTGGCAATATGCACGTTCTGCCCCAGGATACAGCGCTCCCCGAGGCGTGCCCCTGGCATGACATGACAAAAATGCCAGATCTTGGTACCGGCACCAATAGTGCACGGCTCATCGACGTAGGCGCTGGGATGAACGTAATACGCCAGGCTCATACCCACTCCGCTAGAGGACCAGCACCTGGCCTTCAACGGCACCAAGACACTCGATAGTGAGACCCCGCTGCGCTATCTCAGCGCGACACTGCGCCACAATGCGGTCTACCTCGGCGTCCGTATGGCTCGGATCGTGGTGGAACAGCACCAGACGCTTGGCGTTGGCCTGCTGTGCGACATGCAGGGCATCGAGATAGGTAGAATGTCCCCATCCAACGCGGTGCGGGTCGTATTCTTCTGGCGTGTACTGGGCATCCTGGATGAGGAGATCAGCATCACGTGCCAGGGACAGGTGACGGGAAGGTTGCGCGAGGTGCCGAGACGCCGCAGCTTTCCCAAAGGGTTCGTTGTCAGTGGTATAGGTGAGAATTTTTTCGTTGGCGGTGAGGCGATAACCCAGGGTACACCCGGGATGATTGACCACCCCGGAGGCGACGGTGACACCATTGGGGAGTTCCACCATCCTCCCTTCCCCAAGCTTGACAAACTTGATCTTGGCAGCCATGGCATGCATAGGAATAGGAAAGTACGGACTCCGCATCTGGCCCGTGACGATCTTTTCGAGCGTCAGCTGTCCATGCTCGGGGCCCAAGATCGTCAGTTCCGTGCCAGCGATATAGGCTGGGGAAAAAAAGGGCAGGCCTTGAATGTGATCCCAGTGGGCGTGGCTCAAGAACAGGTGCGCGCGCACCGGGCCCGGGTGTGCCAGCAACGCCTGACCTAAGGCCCGGATACCCGTACCAGCATCGAAGATGATGAGCGCACCATCATCGAGGCGTACCTCGACACAGGAGGTATTGCCACCGTAACGCATTGTGGTGGGTCCTGGTGTGGCTATGGACCCACGTGTCCCCCAGAACCTGACCTGCATGCTGTCTCTCCGAACACGCTCACCGCCTGGGCTGGCCCCAGTAAGTGTCGACCCACCCCGCCAAACTGGCGGGGCAACTGCGGGGCGCAGCCCTAGCCGCTGGTTGCGAGTCCGCAACTCGTAGCACTCTGCTGGCGTATAAGGCGATGATAGAGTTGCCTATTGCGCTCGACCACGCGTGGCCAGGCGTAGGTCTGGGCGCGTTGGACGCCAGCGTGGCCAAACGTGTCACGTAACGTCGCTACAGCCAACACACGTACGATCGCCTGGGCAAAGGCGTACCAGTCGCCCACGGGCACCAGCAAACCTGTACGCTCGTGCACAACAGTCGACGCCAGCCCACCCACCCTTGAAGCCACTACGGGCAGGCCACAGGCCATGGCCTCTAAGACGACCATGCCAAACGATTCGTAGTGTGAGGGCATCACCAACACATCTGCTGCCGCATAGTATTGCGCCAGCGTCTCCTGAGGCTGGGCCTTGGTAAAGGCGACATGCGGCGTCAAGTCGAGATGTTCTGCCAGGGCCCGCAAACGGCCCAGCTCTTCTGCTTCATGGGGGTCACCCTCATCGACTCCCCCACCCACAATACGCACATGCAGCCTTGGATAGTGCTGGCGCACGAGGTGCACGGCCCGTAAGAGCGTATCCAGTCCTTTCAAAGGCTGCAAGCGCCCGATAAAGAGCACGATGGGTGCCGCCTCTGGCAGGGCCAGGGCACGCCGTGCCTGGTGCCGATCCTGGGGACGAAACAGCGTCGTATCCACGCCGCAGGGAATAACCTGGACCCGGGCGGGATCGACACCATACTCCTGCACCATATGCTGCTTGCTCGCCGGGCTTTCCGCCACCAGCGCGTCACTGCATCGCAGCACCTCGTATTCCACCTGCAAACGCCGTGGCGGTTCCTGCTCCCAGATTTGCTGCGCCGCGGCATTCTTGGGATATCCGAGGGTATGGGACATATGCACCGTCGGCACAGACCATACCTGACGCAGTTGCAGGGCCACCCAGCCCGAGAGCCAGTAGTGGCTGTGCAGCAGATCATAGTGCACGTCCTGGCTGGTCGCAAACGCCAGCACACCGTCAACAAACTCCGGCAAGTGGTCCCAGACACGGTGTTTGGCATAGGGCGCCGCCGGGCCGGCGTGCAGATGAATCACCCGCGCCTGGGGCCCAAAGGTGACCACCGTGGGCTCCCAGGGGTCCTGGCGCCGGGTATAGACATCGACCGCGATCCCTTGCTGACCGAGGAGACGACTCAGTTCCCTGACATAGACGTTCATACCGCCCGTTTCACGGCCTCCCAGGGGGGCCAACGGGCAGCTATGCACGCTGAACATCGCGATCCGGCGCAGCGGTAGGCTGGTGTGCGAGGCGCAGCTCATAGACGCGACCCCTGCACCGGGCAGGCCGTACGGGCAAGCAGTTGGTAGAGTGGCTGATCGGTGGCACCAAAACGATATTTGTAGGACTCATTGCCGCGCATGAAGTCAAAGGCGGTAAAACCCCGCGTGATGGCCTGACGGATACGTTCTGCAAACAGGACAATACCACCGCTGAGTTCCGCGTAGGCGGGATGATAGCCGGAATTGTAGGCCGCGTACGTCGTCCCATACGCGAAACAACACAGGGCGGCAATAGGTTCACCATCGGCGTAGAGGAACGCCAGCTCGAGCCAGCCGTGCGGCCATAACTGGTGTGCCATATCGCGCAAGAAGGCCTCTTTCTCAGGGGTCATGAAGCCCTGCTTGGCATCCTGCTGACTGAGGCGGTGCAGCGTCACGAAGGTGTCGACATCCTCGTCGAGCTGGGCGGCAACGCTCGTCGCCCGATACTCCAGGCGGACCATTGCCTCAGCCCGACGCAGCTTGCGACGCAGCTCATGACGGTCCTTGCTGCGCAGGGTCGCCAGATACGCTTCCCAGTCTGCCGGCAACACCGCGGTTGGGCACGTCTCGATCTGCTCGACCTCCACCGTCAAACCGTTATGCACCAGGCGGTCGTGGAATACCGCCGGGGTTGGCGAGTGCTGGGACAGGTTCTGCAAGCAGAGTTCCAGCTCTTCACCGCCGTGTGCCACCAGGTACTCCACCACCGCCCGCCCAACCTCCTGCTGCTGCGCTGGCACCATCAACACGTCGAGATAGTCGCACAGCTCGAGGTCCCCGATCAGCTCGAGGCGTGGCGGTATCTCCGCACCGTTGCTGCTCATCAACGGGACGAGCCCTTGCAACGTCCCATCGCTGGAGCGCACCGTCAACAGGTGCAATTGGCGCGTCGCGCCAAAATGACGCCACCAGGTTTCCTGCCACTGCGGGGTAAAAAAGACACTCTGAAACGGCAACTGCGACAACACCTGGCGCCACTCGGCACGTAAGTCATGGAATGCCGAGGCAGCCGTGAAGACCTCAACACGCATGGTGAGCCCTCGTCCACGGAAGCCAAGCACACCTACAGGAGGTCACGTCTGCCAGTATGCTGCCAGCACATCTCTCAGGCACGGAGCAGATCAACCCCTGCAGAGGCATTGAGGAGCGGCCGGTATGCATACCGGGCGAACCCAAGAATATTCTGATAGGTCACACGCTGAAATTCTTTGAAACCAGCCTTCTGCACCCCACGGATGGAGGCCGTATTATCACTGAGCACAAAAATCAGCGCCCGCCGCACACCGTGCTGACGATTATAGTCCAGCACACACTGCAGCAGCGCCGGATAGAGATTCTGTCCACGATACTCCGCAAAGGTGAAGGCGTCGTACAGATACACCTCATCGCTACGCGGGGCCATGATGCACCGAATCTCCCCGATCTCGACTGGCTCATGGGTCGCCCAGCAATAGGAAAGAATTTTGCCCTCGTGTTGGGCCGTCCAAAACTGTTCGCCACGGGCAAATCGGGCCGGGAATAAGTGCCGGTCTGGGAAGTGACTGGTGTAGCGCTGGGCCGCCCACGCTGCGGCATCGAGTCTGGGATACACCACTGCCGCTACCCGCGCCATACAGGCTGGCGCTATCGGTCCCTTGAGATCGACTTCAAACAAGCACAAGGTCTTTTGGGTGCCCAACCACCCCATCCTCGCTCTTCTCCGCTAGTACTGCGTACCGCAATTGCCTCGCCAGTTTGGCGAGGGGGAAAGCATCGCTTTTACATGTGATACCGGTTCGACAAGGGTACCAGCCGACGTATCTGTCAGGGGGTCAGCTCGTCCCTGGCATCCGTCAGGGCGTGACGCAGCTGCTTCTCTGCCCTGGTCAGGAGCGCTTCAATGTGCTCGAGTTTCGCACTGCACAGCACAATCTGGCGCACGAGACGTTCCTCGATGTCGGTCTCTGGCTGGAGACGCGCCAGGAGATCCTCCTGCTGTGTGTCGGTCTCAGGCACATGGGGCTCTGGTTCTGCATCCATAGTTCAACGACCATCCTGATCCATAACAACCCCTTACCGCTTCCCTTTGGCCCACCTTATACACGCCGAGCCCGTATAGAACACACCAACCGCCGCCACACTCCAGTACAGCAACAGTTCCATGCCGGCCGTGCCCGTGAAGAGCAGCAGCACCTCCACGATCAACGCCAACCCTAGCACTTGCAGGGTACGACCACACCAGTATGCGACCCAACGCACACCAACCGGGCGCTGCGCTACAGGGAGAGTGCCCCTTCGCAAGCGTTCTTCACTCATCGTCTACAGCTCATTGGGGAACAGACTTCCATCTTATGCGGCTACGCCAGCAAAAGCAAGCGCAAAGATACACCCACTCGCCAGACACACGGGACGGGGACGCGGCGACACGGGGACACGGCGACGGGAACAGACTAGTCCTTCCCCGCGTCGCCGCGTCGGTTTTCGTCGCCGTGTCTCCTCTCTTCAACCGCGTTGCCCCGTCATCTCCTCTAGGCCACGCGCACATTCTCAGCCCCCAGCAGCCCCTCCAAGCCTGCCAGCAGCGCCACGGATGGCGCCACGTTGAGGCGCTCGGCAGTCCGCAGCAAGACGCGTTCGCCATCGGGAAACTGCAACGTTAGCACCACCTGGCAAGTACCTGGCGTCTGGGCTAACAGGTCATGGACGTGCAGTAGGGTGGTGCGGTCATGCTGGGGTGCGACAACCAACATGAGGCGGCGGAACTCCCCAAGGGCCAGGGCGTCCTTGAGGAGCAGGATGCGCTGCGCCAGGATGCGGGTCTCCCCGCCCTCACCTTCGACTTTGGCTTTCCCCCAGACGACCACCGGCTCCTCGCTCTCGCAGGCGGTCACGCTCTGGCGGTAGGTGTCGGGAAAAACGATGACTTCAAGGCTACCATAGAGATCTTCAAGAGTTAAAAAGGCCATCCGGTCACCGTTTTTGGTGAGCTGCGCCCGGTGCTGGGTGATGAGCCCGCCAAGCGTCACGGTCGGCTCCCCCTGGCACTCGGCCAGACTCTGGCTCGTGGCTGTCACGAGGCGCCGCATCTGTTGCTGCACGGCCATGAGCGGATGACTGCTGATATAAAATCCCAGGGCCTCTTTCTCATACGCCAATTGCTCGCTGTCGCTCCACGCCGCCACCGGTTCGAGGCTCGGCGTATCGACGCTGGCCCCCGCCGGGGTATTCCCGAAGAGGCTGAACTGGCCTTGCTGCCGGTCCTCGTGCTGGCGCTGCGCCCACTCCAGCACCCGCGCCATATTTCCCAGCATCTGGGCGCGCGTCAGCCGCAGTGCGTCGAGGGCACCGCCTTTGATGAGGCTCTCCAGGACTTTTTTGTTGACCTGGCGGGTATCCAGGCGTTCACACAGGTCGAAGAACGACTGAAATGGTCCGTGCTCCTGGCGCTCTTGCATGAGTGCGGTAATGGCTTGCTCCCCGACGCCCTTGATGGCGCCCAGCCCGAAGCGAATGCTGTCGCCGGCCACCGTAAAACCATAGGAGCCCGCGTTAATGTCAGGGGGCAACACGGCAATGCCCATGTCGCGGCAGTCACCAATGTAGCGCATGACTTTGTCCGTGTTGTCCATGTCGCTGGTGATCAGCGCGGCCATGAACTCGCGTGGAAAGTGGGCCTTCAGATAGGCCGTGCGGTAAGCGATGAGCGCATAGGCCACACTGTGACTGCGGTTAAAGCCATACCCGGCAAAGTAAGCGATTAAATCAAACATCTTCGCCGCTGGCTCTTCCGGAAAGCCGTTGCGCACCGCACCGCGCACAAAGTGCTCGCGCTGCGCGGCCATCTCCTCGGGCTTCTTCTTGCCCATGGCCCGGCGTAGCAGGTCAGCGCCGCCCATGGTGAAGCCGGCCAGCGTGGTGGCAATCTGCATGACCTGCTCCTGGAACACGATCACCCCATACGTCGAGCGTAAAATGGGTTCGAGCTGCGGTAACTCGTAGGTGATGGCCCGACGTCCATGGCGGCGCTCGATAAAATCATCGACCATGCCGCTGCCCAATGGACCCGGACGGTACAGGGCCACGAGGGCGACCAGATCCTCAAAGACGTGCGGCTGCAGCTTGCGTAACAGGTCCCGCAGACCCCGACCTTCGAGTTGAAACACGCCTTGCGTGCGTGCCTCAGACAACAGGCGGTAGGTCTCGGGGTCGTCCAGAGGCATGGTGTCCATATCCACCTCCAGACCCTGGGTGTCTTGGATGAGCTGCAGGGCGTTGTGAATGACCGTCAGGGTGCGCAGCCCCAGAAAGTCCATCTTCAGGAGCCCCATGGCTTCGATGTCGTCCATGGCGTACTGTGTCACCACTTCGCCTTTGGCCCCTTTGGACAGCGGTACGATGTGGTGCAGCGGCTCAGGCGAGATCACCACGCCAGCGGCGTGCACTGAGGCGTGGCGCGACAGTCCCTCGAGGCGGCGCGCCGTGTCAATGAGACGCTCGACGCGGGGGTCCTGCGTTTGCAGCTCGCGCAGACGCGGCTCTTCGGCGATGGCTTCGTCGAGGGAAATATTGAGGCGGTTGGGCACCAGCTTGGCGATGCGGTCGACATCACTGTATGGCATATCCAGGGCACGGCCGACGTCACGCAGGACACCCTTCGCCAGCATCGAGCCAAAGGTAATGATCTGCGCCACGTTCTCGGCGCCGTATTTCTCCGTCACGTAGCGAATGACCTCGTCGCGCCGCTCCATGCAGAAGTCAATATCGATGTCAGGCATGGTGACGCGTTCGGGATTGAGAAAGCGTTCGAACAGCAGGTTGTACTCGAGCGGATCGACGTCGGTAATACGCAGCGCATAGGCCACCAGACTCCCGGCGACTGAGCCACGGCCCGGCCCCACCGGAATGTCCTGCTCGCGGGCATAGCGGATAAAGTCCCAGACGATCAGGAAGTAGCCGGAATAGCCGGTGGTACGGATGATGCCCAGTTCCTGCTCCAGACGTTGCCAGTAGCGCTCCTCCTGGGCTACTGGACGGCGCTGTAGGCGCTCCTGCAAGCCATGGCGTGCCACCTGCTCCAGATAGGTGTCCAGCGACAGGCCGTCTGGGGGCTGATAGCGCGGCAGCAGCATGGTGTCAAAGGGCAGCTGGATGTTGCAGCGCTCGGCAATGCGCAACGTGTTGGCACAGGCTTCTGGCACCTCGGCAAAGCGCTCGTACATCTCTTCGGCCGTCTTGAAGTAAAACTCATGCGGGCCATAGCGCATGCGCTGTGGGTCGTTGAGGGTTTTACCGGTGCCGATACACAGTAACACATCGTGTGGGGCCGCATCCTCACGGCGCAGATAGTGACAGTCGTTAGTCGCCACCACTGGCAGCCCGAAGTCGCGGCTGAACGCCAGGAGCTGGCGGTTCACCTGCAGCTGCCCGTCGACGCCGTGCGACATTAGCTCCACGTAAAAATTATCCGGGCCAAAGATCTGCCGGTAGCTGTCGAGGGCATCGGCGGCTTTGCGCAAGTCCTCACTGAGGATATGCCCGTTGACCTCACCCTTGAGACACCCCGTAAGGCCAATCAGGCCTGCTGCGTGCTGGGCCAGGATCTCCTTATCGATGCGCGGCCGGTAATAAAACCCTTCGAGGTGGGCTTTACTCACCAGGCGCGCCAGGTTCTGGTAGCCTTCGTAGTTCGTGGCCAGGAGCGTCAGGTGGTGCGCCGCGCTGCTAATGCCCAGTTTGGAGCGGTCGAAGCGCGTCGTCGGCGAGATGTAGGCTTCACACCCCAGAATGGGATTTATGCCACGCTCCCTGGCCGCTTTGTAGAACTTCATGGCGCCGAACATGTTGCCGTGATCGGTCATGGCCACGGCCGGCATGTGCAGTTCTTGAGCGCGATCGAGCAATTCGTCAATCCGGTTAGCCCCATCCAGCAGGCTGAATTCGGTATGCAGGTGAAGATGCACGAAACTCTGCTGCGCCATAGATACGCGGTCTCCGTCTGTGGTGTGGCAGTGGCGGACTCACGCTGCTCAGTCGACCTGATAATTGGGTGATTCCTGGGTAACGATGACATCGTGGACGTGGCTTTCGCGCAGTCCAGCACTGGTGATGCGGATGAAACGGGCGCGCTGGCGCAGATCCTCGATGGTGCGGCAGCCACAGTAGCCCATGCCCGAGCGCAGCCCGCCGACCAGTTGATACACCACATCGGCGAGGGCGCCTTTGTAGGGGATACGCCCCTCGACGCCCTCCGGCACTAGCTTGCTGGTTTGCGTCTCGTCGCCCTGGAAATAGCGGTCGCCTTTGCCACCCATCATGGCGCCGAGCGACCCCAGACCGCGGTAGACTTTGTAACTCCGGCCCTGGTACAGGACACGCTCGCCTGGGCTCTCCTCGGTGCCGGCGAAAATGCTGCCGATCATCACGGAGTGGGCGCCAGCCGCCAGGGCCTTGACGATGTCCCCAGAGTACTTGATGCCCCCGTCGGCGATGATGGGGATACCGTACTGCTGTGCCACCCGCGCACATTCAGCGATGGCCGTCAGTTGCGGTACGCCGGTACCAGCGACGACACGGGTCGTACAGATCGAGGCCGGCCCCATGCCCACTTTGATTGCATCGGCCCCGGCATTGATCAGGTCGCGCGTCGCTTCCGCGGTCGCCACATTGCCGCCGATGACCTGCAGAGCCCCATAGGACTTTCTGATCTCTTCAACCGCGGCGAGCACGTAGGAAGAATGGCCGTGCGCGGTGTCCACCACCACCACATCGACGCCACACCGCACCAGCTCGGCAGCGCGTTCATGCCGATCAGGGGTAATGCCGACCGCCGCCCCGACCCGCAGCCGGCCGAGTGCATCTTTGCACGCTTGCGGGTATTTTTTGCGTTTTTCAATGTCCTTGATGGTAATGAGACCCTTGAGATGAAACGCCTCGTCCACCACCAGGAGCTTTTCAATACGATGCTGGTGCAAGAGTTTTTGGGCTTCGTCCAGGCTCGTGCCTTGCGGCACGGTGATGAGATTGTCCTTGGTCATCAGGGCCGAGATGGGTTGCTGCGTGTCGGTGACAAAGCGCAGGTCACGATTGGTTAGAATGCCCACCAGTTTGGGGCCTTCGGTGATGGGGATGCCGGAAATGCGATAGCGCGCCATGACGTCGATGGCTTCATAGACCTGCTGGTGCGGTGCCATGGTGATCGGATCGACGATCATGCCACTTTCCGAGCGTTTGACTTTATCGACTTCGGCGGCCTGCTCCTCGATGCTGAGGTTTTTGTGAATGATGCCAATCCCCCCTTCTTGGGCCAGGGCGATAGCCAGGGCGGCTTCTGTGACCGTATCCATGGCCGAGCTGACCAGCGGAATGTTGAGGGGGAGGTGAGGTGTCAGGCATGTCGACACGTCCGCGTCGCGCGGCAACACCTCGGAGCGTGCCGGCAGGAGCAAGACATCGTCGAACGTTAAACCCTCAGGCAGTGGTCCTTCAAGCATATGGATCCCCTTATGGGTGGCAGGAGAAGGATGCAGCAGGCGTGCCAGCCTCTTTACTTTAACAGCGCAGAAACTTCTTTTCAATCTCAGCCAGAGCGATGTGTAAGAGCACTGGCCGGCCATGGGGGCAGGTAAACGGCATGGTGGCGCCTGCCAGGTCGTGCATTAACGCCCGGATCTCGTCGTCATGCAAGCGCTGATGCGCGCGGATAGCCCCGTGGCAGGCCATCACAGTGAGCAGATGGTGAAATACCCGCGGCAGGCCCTCGTCCAGGCTCTCGTCCGGAGTTGGCGAGCGCAGCACCTCGAGGACGTCCAGCAAGGCGGCGGCATAGTCGCGTTCTGCCAGCAGGGCGGGCACGCTCGGGAGGCGATAGGTCGTGCCGCCAAAATGCTCCAGGCTAAAGCCCAGGGCGGCCAGGCGTGGCAGACACGACGCCACCCACTCTGGGTCAGTCGCCCCCAGCTCCAGCGTGGCAGGAAACAACACCTGTTGCGCTTCCAGTGCGCCGTCATGCAGACGGGCCCGCAAGCGCTCATAGAGCACCCGCTCATGGGCGGCGTGTTGGTCGACCAGAAAGACACCGCTCGAGTATTGCAAGACGATATAGGTGTTGTGGAGCTGTCCGAGTGGGATCCCTTCCAGAATCGCCCGACCGGCTTCTGGATAACCGGCATACAAGTGCAACTCTGCGGCGAGCCCTGCGGGAGGCTTCCCGAGACACGACTCCTCCGGGGGCCCTGACACCGTGGCTGGCGCCGGCCACATCATCGGCACCGCCCGCCCCGGCGGTGCTGGTACGGCTGGCTCGGCCGCCTGGGGCACCGGCGGCAGTCCCACGCTTGGCCCTGCCACACTGTCGCGCAAGCGCTGCTGGAACAGCCGCCGTAAGCGATCATAGAGGCGCGCTTCCTGGCGGAAACGGACTTCGAGCTTGGCCGGGTGCACATTGACGTCGACCTCGCTCGCCGGCAGCGTCAGAAACACGCACGCCACGGGGTGCCGATCACGCGGCAGCAAAGTACGGTACGCTTCGTACAGAGCGTGACTCAGCATACGATTTTGTACCGCTCGGCCATTGACAAAGAAAAACTGCTGGCGCCGGGTAGCGCGATGCACGGTGGCTTTGGCAATATAGCCATATACCTGCACATCGGCGCTGTGGTCCGCCACCTGCAGCACCTGCTCCTGAAAACCTGCCCCGAACAGCATCTCCAGACGCTCCCCGAGCCCTGCGGCGGGAGCCCCTTGCAGGTGCAGGCGGCCGTTCAGATGCAGGGTCATATGCACCGCTGGCGCCGCCAGGGCGAGCGTGGTGCACCAGTGGGCGATATGGCTGGCCTCGGTGGCCGGATGTTTGAGGAATTTGCGGCGCGCCGGCGTGTTGTAAAACAGCTCGCTGACGCGTATCGACGTCCCAGGCGGGGCCCCACAGGCTTCCACCTGCAGGCACGTGCCACCGGCAAAAACAACACGTGTCCCGAGCGGCTCGGGCTGACAGCGGGAGACCAACTGCAGGCGTGACACGGCGGCAATGCTGGGTAAGGCTTCACCCCGAAAGCCCAGGGTGGTAATCTGCTCGAGGTCTTCCAGAGCGTTGATTTTACTCGTCGCATGCCGTGTGAAGCAGTGCACGGCATCTGCAGTGTCCATGCCGAGGCCGTCGTCGTCCACCTGGATCAGCTCGGTGCCGCCGCCCTGCACCAGCACCTTGATGCTGCGCGCCTGCGCGTCCAGGGCATTTTCCAGGAGCTCCTTGACCACTGACGCCGGGCGTTCGATCACTTCACCAGCCGCGATATGGTTGATCACTGCCTCAGGAAGTGTCCGTACCCGACCCATGGGCTGGCTCTCCTAATGGTTCGTCAAGCTTATTCTGGGTATCGACCCACCCCGCCACACTGGCAGGGGTACTGCGTACCGCAATTGGCCCCGCCAAACTGGCGGGGCAACTAGTACTACAACGAGGGTTCACTCCCGCTGGGTAGCCAGTGCGATGCGGCGCTTGCGATGTGAGAGATACGCCGCA
>WNGG01007186.1_pt1 | contig 12357 bp, 16 predicted proteins | sample 5400661 | NCBI WGS metagenome assembly WNGG01 (sample SAMN13153372, study PRJNA577476) | soil metagenome | isolation source: 100 cm soil or saprolite under Garry oak tree replicate 1 | place: USA:California | collected 2016-06-15 | reverse complement strand
CGGCCGCGTCGATTTCGCCCATCTCGGATTGGGTCGGCCGGAGCCGGCGGCGGAATCGGATGCCTCCCGGTTCCTCGACGAGGACCGATTCGCATTCGCAGAACAACTTCCACGTCGCGAGTTGCTGGTGGAGCTCGAGTCCGACCTTCAGGCCCAGCGTTCGGTAGTCCATCGGCTCAGGAAGTCCTGGCGCCGGGATTAAGGCTTCCCCGTGGACGGTACGGGAACGCCTGCCTTCTGGAGCGTCTCCTCGAGCTCCGCGTTCCGAGCCGCCGACCGCTCGACTTCTTGCTCGAGCTCAGCGATTCTCGCAGCTGCTTCTTTCAGCTCGGACCACAAGATGTGATAACGCCTGCTCGCTCGGTACTCGCGAAGGGGCTCGGGGTCCGAAGGCTCCGGCTCGCCATCCGTCGACAGGAGGTTTTTCACATAGAAATCGCGGTCGAGCTCTGGCATCGCGGCCATCCGGAGCAGGAGCCGCTCCGGGTAATCCGGCTTCAGGGCCGATGCCGCGCGGAGCGCCATGAGGACAGCGTACTCGCCGCAGCAATTGAAGTCTCGAGTCGGCACGTGGTTCTCCCCGTGCGTCTGACGATGCGTCTCCAGGAACATGTCCCAGACGCGTTCGTACTCGTCGAGGGCGGACATGAGGATCGCTCATGCCTACACGACGGCGGGCGATGTACTTTTGGAATGGTCGCAAGGTCGCGACTGAGACCGATGGCTTCTTGGCCCCGGGGTGCAACGGGCACTGTCGATGGGTCGATTTTTCGACTTCGCGAAGAGGCGGATCGCCGGGTACATCGTGTTCTGGATCCTGGCCCTCCTATTCCTCGGAATCTTCTACCAGGGGAACCCGCCGGCCCAGGTGGGTGGTCTGTTCATCCTGGGGTTGGCCTTCATCGGCTCCCTCCTCTACACGCGGCGGATGAAGCGACGGCAGCGGGCACGGCGGGACGCGGAGCAACACGCGAAACAAATGCAACAGGCATACCAGATGCAACAAATCGCCCGGATGCAGGCCCCGCCGATGGGACAGGCGCAGCAAGCCCAGCGGTTGCAACCGCCCCCGCGGACGGGCGGCCTTTAGCGACCCGATTCCCGATCCTCTTCGCGGTACGGGGACCGAAGCGTCCCTTCCTCCCGCTTCCGGCGGTGCTCTTTCTCCTTCTTGAGCCACGCGAGCAATCGGGACGCCGCACCGAACGGCCGGAATTCGAAGACGACCTTGCCGTGTTCCTTGTCCTCCGTGACGAGGAGCACCCGCCTCCGCTTCGGAACCACGTCGATCGTCTCCTCGAGCGGAATCTCGTGGTAGCGTTTCCCTTTCTTGCCGCCGGGGAGATCGAGCCATTCCATATCGAGGAGGAGGACTCGTCGCCGGGTCTGCCACACCCATCCTTCTCGTTGCTCGACGAGCGTCTTCTTCGCGAGGGCCACGGGCTTGAAAATGACGTACTTGAGGGAGCGGTAGCCGATGATTTGGTCGCCGCCATGGAGGACGGGCTCGTTCGCTTCGGTCAGGACGACGCCGACCTCCCCGACCTGATCGATCTTCATCCGAGTCGCCCAACCTCACGGGCAGGATAAGCTTAACGAGCCCGGTCCGGCCGCACTCACTCCGCGAACTCGTCGAGGCCAATCCTCGGATTGATTTCCCCCGCGACATTCGTCGCCATCGCGCGAGCGACCTCAGGCGGTTCGCGGGTGTGACCGAGGACCCACATGAGTTTCACGTACGCCGTCTCCGGCGTCATGTCCTCCGCACCGATCACCCCGGCCTTCATCAAATCGCGGCCCGTGTCATACACTCGCATGTTCACGCGGCCTTGGAGCGTCTGGGTCGCCATGACGACCGCCACCCCGTCCCGGACCGCCCGGTGCAGGATCGGAATCAAATCGTGCGAGACGTGGCCCAGCCCGGTCCCCGCGATTACGGCACCGTGGATGCCCGCGAGCGTCGCCTCGAGCTCAGACGCTCGCTGGCCCGGGTAGAAGTAGATGAGCGCGACCTTCGAGTCGATCGCGTCGTCCACTTTCGTCGGCCCCTTGCTCCGCGGAAGGACGCGCTCCGCCAGCTCGACACGGCCGTCCGGATGGACACGGCCGAGGGGTGTCGCGTTCAAGGAGCGGAATGCGTCGCGACGCGATGAGTGCATCTTGCGTACCTTCGTGCCTCGGTGGATTATGCCGAACGAGTCGCTCGTGTCCCCGTGCATGACTGCGACCACTTCGCCTAGGTCTGCGGTCGCGACGCGGGCTGCGCTGAGAAGGTTCATCGCGGCGTCGGAGGAGGGCCGGTCGCTCGACCGTTGCGCACCCACGACGACGACGGGGGCCGTGAGGTCGCGCAGCATGAAGGAAAGGGCCGCGGTCGTGAAGTGCAGCGTGTCCGTGCCATGCGGGATCACCACGCCGGCGGCCCCCGATTCGATCTCCTTCGCCGCCTCCCGCGCGAGACGCTGCCAGTTCTCCGGCTTCAAGTTCTCGCTGTAGATGCTGTAAATCACCCGGGCCTGGACGTTGCAGAGCTCGAGGAGTTCCGGCACGCTGAACACGAGTTCTTCCGCGGTGACGGCGGGATGGACGGCGCCGGTGCGATAGTCGACATATGACGCAATCGTCCCGCCAGTGCCGAGCACCGCAACCGTGGGCTTCTCTTTGGTCGGCGGAGGGAGATGCCGTTCGGCTCCGACGCCCGCCTGTTTCGCCGTCACTTCGACGGACTCGATATCCCCGACGGCGATTCCGATATTGTACCCGTTTGGGAGCTTCAACGTGAGGATGTCCTCGCCGCTGAACCCGTGGTGCGGCATGACGGTGCCCTCGTAGCGTTCGCCTTTCGCATGAACGACGACCGTGTCGCCATGGGTGGCGCTCGCGCGGTCCAGGACGGCCCGTACGCGGGGCGGGTAGTCCATCGTCCTCGCAACCAGTCGGCCCGATATGGTCTTTGTGCCGCGAAAGCGAAGACCTCGGCGCGCGATGGCGGACCGTGAGCCGCACCGCCCGCGAGATTCTGAACGAACTGCGATGGCGCCAGCCGAGCCGCCTCGCGGACGCGAACGTGTTCTATCGGGATCGGACACGCCCCGAGGGGTATCGGCTGATCCGCGGATCGCAAATCGTGGAGCTCGAGCGTCGCTATTTCACCACCCCGACACCCGTCTCCCGTACTACAAAATCGAGAAGATTGAGTTCGCGGGTGAGACCCTGTTCGAGCAGTGAGGCCAGTTAGGCTCTCGCCTCTCGGACGCCAACGAGCACTCCTTGCTGCTGGAAACACGAAGCGAGGGTGCCGGTCAGCAGCTTCCACTGGTTCTTTACCTTCATTCGTCCCCACATCCCTCCCCACCAGCCGCTCACGGACTGATAGAGACGAAGGACGGAACCGTCCGGAGCCGGAAAGATTTCGAACTCGACTGCGTAATACTGAGCGAGCGCGCCGAACGCGATGTTCATGCCCGTGCTGCCCTTCTCCGCTTTGCCTTTCGTCGCCGATGCCCACGTCACCTGGAAGCCGTTCGCAGCGAATGCTTGCGTCACGAGATTCCGGACGTTCTCCACGGATCCCCGGACAGCGATGTCGGCATAGTCGGCCATGATTCCCTCCGCGGAAACAAACGGAGTTAGGACAGGATGAAGCTTGCGGCTCCGACGAAATGTTGGGCACCGCAATCCACTCTAGGCATGCCGTCTCCTGATTGCATTTAGACGAAGGAGAATGCGCCGCGCGTCTGCGCGGCGTGAACGGGAGGTTTCCGGTGGCCTACTCGCGTCGGGACCAGGGGAGGTACGGCTTCGCTGCGGCGAGAATTGCTCCAAGAATCCCGACGACACCGCCAATCGTGCCGGGCTGGCCTCCGAAGTAGATCAGGATGATGCTGATCACGCCCGCCACGATGGCTCCGTTCATCAGGTTCTTCCGCGTAATCGCCGCGGACGCCCACAGAGCTCCACCGAGGACGACGTTGATTACAATCGTCGTCGTGACGGTGCCATACTGGCTCTGCGGAATTCCTTGGTTTGCCGCCTGGATCCCATAGATTGCCACCGACAGGAGGATCGCCAGGACGCCGCCCAGCATCAGAAGTAGCTCGTGAGGCTGCTTCGCGCCGAGTTCGACCATCGCTTGCTTTCCCGTGTCGTAGCTCTGGGTCATGGTTTCGGCGGCCCACGCGCCATCCGGAGCATATGGGTTCCGGCCCGGTTGACAGGTAGTGAGAATCAGCCACCAGAATAGGCCGGGCACCCCTGAACTTGGCACAGTTCCATACATTCCTCAGGGCTGGTCACGACCAATTGGGAGCATCTGGCCGGAGGATCTCAAGGCGGGAGGTCTGAAGAAGAATAGAGAGCCAAAAAAGGGGAAAGGCTCCGCTGGTGGAGCTTCGGAGGGCTAGGCAGAGAATGCGGGCCTAGTCGCGTCGGGACCAGGGGAGGTAGGGCTTCGCCGCCGCGAGGATTGCGCCGAGGATCCCGACGATGCCGCCGATCTGGCCAGGCCGACCGCCGAAGTAGATCAGGATGATGCTGATCACGCCCGCCACGATGGCTCCGTTCATCAGGTTCTTCCGCGTAATCGCCGAGGAGGCCCACAAGGCCGCACCGAGGACGACGTTAATGATGACGGCCGTCGTCACGGTGGCATACTGGCTCTGTGGGATGCCCGTCGTCAGCCACTGGATCCCATAGGTCGCGAGGGTCAGGAGAAGGGCCAAGAGGCCACCCAGCATCAACAGCAGCTCGTGAGGCTGCTTCGCGCCGAGCTCGGCCATGGCTCCCCTTCCCGTCTCGTAGCTCTGGGACATGGTTTCGGCCCGGAGGGGAGGCCTGGTTCGATAAGAGTTCCCACACGACCTTCAGCCGGTGAGAATCACTTAGCCGCGGGTCGGCTGAAAATCATTCCGCGAAACAACAGTCCATCGGGCGTGGGAGCCCGTCGCTAGGTTCTTTGGACCTTTCCCCATTGCCCCCGCGAAGACCATGGCGACCTTCCCCGAAGAGGTCCTTACACGCACGAAGAATGGCGAGATCGAGGTCCGATCCCTCATCGACCGAGGCCGTTATGTTCGATACAACTACCTACATCCCGAGACGGGCCAACCCATGGAGGGGGGCAAGGTGAAGCTCGTCCTCTTTTCCGAGTCCGGGAAAACGGAGGAGTACTTTATCATCCCCACGAAGTCGAAGCGTGCCCTCCTCATCCCCGCCGCGGAGAAAGGGATGCGGAAGATCTGGGACGGGACGAAGGCCGTCGACATATGACGGCCGCCCGTGACCCGCTCTCAAGGGGATTGTCGCGGGTTGACCTTCAGGAGGACCGAGGCGTCGTCTGCGAAGGCCTTCAGATCGCGTGCCGCTTCTTCGAACGTCGCTTGCTCGTCGTCGGCCAGGGGCCATTCTTCCAAGGCGAGGACGCGCCCCGTGCCCAGGACCGCAGGGACGCCGATCGCGACCCCGTGGACCCCGTATTCTCCCTCGAGAACCACGGAGCAAGGCACGACCCGAGGCCGTGAGCCGATCAACGCATGGACGAGTTCCAACGTCGCGCCGGCAGGGCCGAACGCCGTGCCGCCCTTCGCCGCGATGATGTGCGTGCTCACGTCACGGAGCTGTCGAGTAATTTCCTCCTTGTCCTTCGCCGAGAGCGTCGGGCGTCGCCCGCTTACCTTCGCGCGGCTGAACACGGGCACGACTCGCTCGCCGTGCTCGCCCAGGACGGTTGCGGAGATCTTGACAGAAGGGACGTTCAGTCGGTCCGCGAGGATCATCCGGAACCTCTGCGAATCCAGTAGTGTGCCGGAACCCAGCACGCGGGTCCGCGGCCATCCGGTCGACTGCCACGCGACCGTCGTCATGACGTCCATCGGGTTCGTCAACACGACGAGGCTCGCCCGCCGCGCCGCGCGGGCGATGTCTTCGCTCAGTTTCGCCACGAGTCCGGCGTTCGCATGCAGGAGATCGAGCCGCGTCATCTCAGGCTTTCGCCCCTGGCCGGCCGACAAGACGACGACATCGCAATCCGCGAGATCCTCGATCTTGCCCACGCGGATGGTGGGCTGGGTGGACACGCGCAAGCCGTGGCGGATGTCCTCGGCCTGAGCCCAAGCGAGGTCCGGCACCGCATCGACGAGGATCAGTTCGTCCCACGGGCCTTCTCGCGCGAGGGCGAACGCGACCGCGCCGCCGACCTTTCCGACCCCGACGATCCCGGCCTTCATGGCCCTGCAATCAAGGGGCTAAGAGTCCATAAGCACTCGCTCCCGGTTCCAAGGCGCCGGGACCGCTTACCCGGCGAGGAGCTCGTACACGATGCGGTCCGTCTCCTTCCCTTTCGACCGCTTCTCCAGGATGTGGACCGTTCCGATCTCGGAGACGTTCTTCAGATGCGTGCCGCCGCAGGGGCAGTAGTCCGCACTCCCGATTTCGATCACCCGAAGGCGCCGCACGGATTGTGGGATGAGATCCAAGAGGGCTCGATCTTCGATTTTGTTTTGCACAACGGCGCGGTCCTCCTCGAAGATTCGGACGTCCTGCGACGAGGCGATGACCCGGTTGCAATCGTCCTCGATTCGCTTCAGATCCTCCGGCGTGAAGTTCGCGGGTTGGAAGTCCACGCGGCTGTAGTCCATGTGGATCTGGTTGCCGACGGTCCTCGCTCCGTAGGTTCGGAACACGAGCCCGGACATGAGGTGTTGGGAGGTGTGCATCCGCATGTGCTTGTAGCGTCGGTCCCAGTCGACGACGCCATGGACCTCCTCCGGGGCCGGCATTCGGTCGACGTGATGCTTGACGACGCCCTTCTCTTTCGTGACCCGAAGGACGCGGGCCTCCCCACCCTCCCATCGGAGAGTCCCGGTGTCATCCGGCTGCCCGCCTCCTTCCGCATAGAACAGGGTCTGGTCGAAGACGACGAAATCAGGACCGCGCTCCAGAATCCGGGCGTCGAACTCCCGCGCGTAGCAAGGGTCCGGGTCCTGTCCGCGCCGCTCCTCCATGTAGAGAACGCGCGTGGCCACAAGCGCGGCGAAAGGACGAGGCGCCATAAAGCGTTCTCCCTGCCGTAACTAGACGGGGCTCGCAGACGCATTGCAGCATTGGATGCTAGCGAGAGATGGAAACGGACACGATCCGCGGGCTTTGGGACCGTTCATACTTCGCCCCAAGCCGAAGGTCGCCCCACCACTCGAGCGGTCGGAGCCCCGCCGCGCGGAGTGCCCGAGCGAGCTCCTCCTTCTTCCAAATGCGCAGAGGGGCTTCGTCGAAGCCGATGTCAGCTCGGTGTTGCCTTTGGACGACGGTCAAGAATCGCGCGTGGTGGATTCCTTTTCTGACGTCCTGCTCGTTGAACGCAAAGATCGCGATCTTCGTCCCGTCGACGGATCGATAGTCCACTTCTGCTCGGACGTTGTTGGGATGTTGAATCCATGCGTCGAAGTTCGTCAGGTCAAGCACGAGCAATCCTCCCGGTCGAATGTGGTCGCGGAAGGTCCGGAGGGCTTTCTGCGCATCCGCGGAAGATGCAAGGTAGTTGAACGCCGTCCCGAGGCACAGAAGCGCGTCAAACCGGCGACCCAGGCGAAGCGATCGCATGTCCGCCCGGTCCACGTCGGCGGTGACACCCGCTGTCCGAAGGTTTCTCCGGGCGACGCGGAGCATCTCCTCCGATCGGTCCCGGCCTACGACCTGGTAACCCCTCTTTACCAGGGGGAGGTCGATGGCGAAAGTCCCGCAGGCGACGTCAAGGACTTCTCGACCGATCGGATGGCGGTGGAACAGCTGTCGCAGAAAGGCATGTGCCCGAGTGACGCGCCGCGGGTCAGACAATCGGTCGTAGTGTTCTGCAATGATCCGATACCAACGGGCGTGGGCCCTTCCGCGCTCACTTCCCGAGAACCGCACGCGCAATGACGAGTCGCTGGATCTCCGACGTCCCTTCATAGATCTCCGTGACGCGCTGGTCTCGATACAGCTTCTCCACGACGTAGTCCTTGACGAATCCGTACCCACCGTGGATTTGAACGGCGGCGTCGACGGCTCGGTGGGCCGCCTCCGACGCGAAGAGTTTCGCGACGCTGGATTCGTAGGTGTGCCGCTGCCCGAGATCCTCCAAGTGCGCCGCGCGATAGGTTAGCAGGCGGGCTGCGTCAATCTCCGTCGCCATGTCCGCGAGCTTCCATTGAATCGCTTGAAAGTCCGCGATCTTCTGGCCAAACGCCTGTCGTTCCTTCGCGTATTTCGTCGATTCCTCGAGGGCCCGTTGGGCAATTCCGAGGGCCTGCGCCGCGATGCCGATCCGGCCACCGTCCAGGGTGGCCATCGCGATCGTGAAGCCTTTGTGCAGCTCCCCAAGGAGGTTGTCTTTCTGGATCCGACAGCCATCAAAGCCGAGCGTGACCGTGTCGCTTGCGCGGATCCCCATCTTGTCCTCCTTCTTCAGGACTGAGAAGCCTTTCGCGTCGGTCGGGACGACAAACGCGGAAATCTCGTGTTTCTTCGCGCCGGTCCGGGCGTACACGACGACGATCTTGGCGACGGACGCGTTCGTCGCGAACGTCTTCGTGCCTCGCAAGACCCACTCGTTCCGCTCGAGGGTCGCGGTGGTCCGCATCGCGGCCGCGTCCGAGCCGCTCCCGGGCTCCGTGAGGGCGTATGCGCCGAGCCATTCGCCCCGAGCCACGGGCTCGAGAAACTTTCGCTTTTGTTCCTCCGTTCCATAGTGAAGGAGGGGTTCACAGACGAGGCCGTTGCATACCGCCGCGATCACACCGGCGCTCGCATCGCCGCGAGAGAGTTCCTCGATCGTAATCGCATAGCATATGGTGTCGAGTCCCGCGCCGCCGTACTTCTCCGGGACGAAGACGCCGAGGAGCCCGAGCTCACCCATCTTCTTGGCCCATGCGTGCGGGAATTCCTGGCTCTCGTCGAACGTGTGCGATTGCGGGATGATCTCTTGCTCCGCGAAATCGCGGACCGTCTTGCGGGTGATCTCTTGGGTCTCCGTGACCGCGAAATCCATGCATCGCATCGAAGGGCCTCCTCCCGGATAAAATCTCCGCGGCGCGAACCTTGATGTCTCGCGAACCCCTCGCGGACGGTGTGCCCGTGAGCTTGGAGCCCTTGCAGACGACGGACGCCCATGCATACTGGCGGACTTTTGTCTCCGGCCGCACGGATCTTCCGACGGGTGATCTCCAGATCCACCTCGATCGGTACCTTGCGCTTCCTCCGGAGGAACAGCGGTCGCATTTCTCGGTCAAGAAGGACGGCCGGATCATCGGCACCGTCCGGTTAGGTCCCGCCGAAATCTCGGGGTTCTCGATGGACCCAACATCTCGCGAGGAGGCTGCGGCGGCGCTTCTGAAGTCGATGGACCTGCTCCGGGCCGGTGGAGCGACCTCGATTACCGCTCACTTCGAGGACATCTATGAATCCGCGTTCGCCTCGCTCGGCTTTCGGCGTATGTTTGCCCGGATGCGGATGGAAGCACCGACGAGGCGAAGCGCCGCCCCGATCAGCGTGAAGTTGCAACCCCCGGAAGAAGACGAAGTCCTCGGCCTGACGAAGTTCCTCATGGACGTGTACGAAGGACACATGGAACAGCAATACGGCATCCACACGGGGCCCGAAGAAGAGTGGCGCGGCTATGTGGCCGGGCTCTTCAAAGGGGATTCCGGTCAGTTCATGCCGGATGCGTCCCAAGTCGCCCTGGAGGGCGACCGGATTGTGGGCGCGATTCTGATCACGCATTGGATGGGCATGCCGCTCGTCGCCGAGCTGGGCGTGGCGAAGGACCGCCGCGGGCGCGGGCTCGGGCGAGCGTTGCTCGAAACCGCGATGGGGCGGCTCGCGGGTCGCGATGAGCCGCGACTCGCACTCTACGTCACTGTGGGCAACGACCCGGCCCTCGGTCTCTACCGGTCGATGGATTTCGTCCAAGTCGGGGGTCAGTCCGTCACCGCGCGCCTCGAGGGCTGAATTATTCTCACCCATGAATCTAGAGGGCGTAGACTTAAGGCGCATCGGCCCGGCATGAATGGACGGTCGGTTCGATGGCGGTCTCGGCGGAGCAATTCATCGTACTCGTCCTGAGTATCTCATGCGGCGTCCTCGGCGGGTTCCTCGTCGCACACCGGGGCGTCCGGATGATGCGCGGTGGCCTCTTGTATCGTCTGAGCATCGGCCTTGCCGCCGTCGGGATTGCCCTGAGCCTGAGCGCGGGGTTCCGCATCCTCCTCGCCGACACGATCCTGCCCGACGCCTTCCTCGTCCTCGCGCTCGTCGTCTTGTTCTACATTGGATACAGTGCGTGGCTCAGCGCCCATCAGATGCCGGCCGAAGCGTGAGACCGTGGGTGTGAAGGCGGCATACGAGCTCATCGAGGCCGACATGCGGGCCATCTGGGGAGACATGGCGCTCGCCATGCTGCGCAAGCGGGTTCGGGACGTGCGGGCGGATTTGACGAGTCTGACGGAGGCCGATCTCGAGAAGATCGTCGATCTCTTGCGAGAGCGTACTCTTCCTTCGATCATGGGGAAGGAAGGCGCCGAGGCGAAGGCGAAGCAATACCGGGCGTGGGTCGCGAACGGAAGTTGAATTCGGAATCTGGCTTCACGCCGCCGGGAAGCTGAGCGTGTGGCCCTCCGCCTGGCGGCGGGTCTTTGCCGGCGCTCGGATTCGGAAGCCCATTCGCCTCGCATAGCGGTGCATGATTCCGAGGATGTATCGGCCGCCGATTCGTCCCGTGGCGACCACGAGGGCTCTCGTTGGAGCCGGGAGGCGAGTTAGCTGCCAAAGGTCCTGGTCGATCTCCAGGAGGACGTGGCGCCACGCGCGGTATGCCACGTTGAAGCGCGACTCGTCGATCATTTCGTCGATGTTGTAGAACTCCTCGCCCCGCAACACGCCGATCGGCACGAACGTGAGCGGCGCCGTGATGAAGTGGCTGTTCGGAATCTGCTCCATCCGGTCGAGGAGGTCCACGGTCATCCACGCATCCTCCGGAGTCTCGCCCGGCAGACCGAGGATGATCGTGAACGCGGGATACCAGTAGTTGCGGTTCAGGATCTGGGTGCCTTCCACGACGAGGTCGGGCCACTCTTCGGCCGTGAAGGGAGCGGCCTTCCGGTGCAGCACCGCCCGGGAGAGCGCCGGGCTCCCGGTCTCGATCCCGCTCTGGATGCCAACCCACTTGTCCGGACCCGCGTGCACGATTTCCGAAATGTCCCGGATGAGCCCGGGGTTCGTGACCGCCGCGCTGACCGTCCCGTGCGTCGGGTAACAGTGGGAGACGCCGGGCTGAGCCATGACGAACCGGAAGAGGTCCTTCACCGCATCCTCGTTCGGCTCCATCGTCTTCCAGTTCTCGAGGTTGTACAGGAAGATATCGTCCGAGTGCAGCTGGATCGACGATTGCCCGACCTTCGTGTTCACCGCGATCTCGTCACCAATGTAATCGAACGGGAAGTACCGGGGCCGGCGCAAGGTGACTTCGCAGAACTCGCAGCCGCGGCCGCATCCTCGCATGACCTCGTTCATCGCGTGCATCGTCGGGCCCAGGATTTTCGGGATCTGGTCGACCGTCGGAGCCGTCGCGTTCGTGAAGCGCATGACCGGGGGAGCCGAGTCGTTCACGATCCGATCAAAAATCTCCGGGACCAGATGGTCGACCTCGCCGTGGACGATGTGGTCGATCCCGAGTGATTCTTGCATCTCCTGTCGGTAGTCGAAATGCCAGGCGCCCGGCCCTCCGAGGACGACCTTGTACTTCCGGTTCGGCCGCTGCACGCGCTTGACGAGCTCGAGGAACATCGCCTTCGTGTACGGCGTGAGGACCCCGCCCATCGTGAAGGACATGCTCACCGGACCGAGGCCGAGAGGATCCATCGAGTGCAGTCCGACGACCTCCGTCTCGTCGTCGATGTATCGGTCGACGTCCCGAGGGTCGGCGATGACGACATCCTCGCGCCCGAACGCTCGGACGAGGGAGGCCTCCACCTTCCGGAGGCCGTACGGCACTCGGATGGGTCGGCCTTGCGCGTCGAGCTTCGGCTGGTCCGCCAGGATCCGAAACACGAGGCGGGACTGCCAGTAGTCCGTCGGAATGCAGCTGAAGAACGTGGCCAGAGGGACGTTGCGGTAGTCCGTCATCAGTGTGTAGTCCGCGGCGAGCACGTACTTCGCCATTCCTTCCCCCTACCCTCGATCCCCGGATTGATGCGTCTGGTCTGGTTCAGCAATTCCTCTGGACAGGCGAGGCCCTGAATTGGTTCCATCCGTTAGATATACATTCCGTTCCGCCGCCGCGGCGGCTTCGCGGCGTGTCGAAGCGAAAGGGTTATCCCCCGCGGGTCT
>WNGG01046584.1_pt1 | contig 12358 bp, 12 predicted proteins | sample 5400661 | NCBI WGS metagenome assembly WNGG01 (sample SAMN13153372, study PRJNA577476) | soil metagenome | isolation source: 100 cm soil or saprolite under Garry oak tree replicate 1 | place: USA:California | collected 2016-06-15 | reverse complement strand
AAAGACTCCCCTCCGGAGCTTGAGGTTGTCATAGATCCCCCGCTGGATCGTGTCTCGCACCTCGTCGGCCAGGCTCATGACGATGTGCTGTTCCTCGGCGGCGCTTGGCGGTAGGTCTGAGACGTCGACCGGCGCATGGAACTGGATCCGCCACTTGCTCGGCAGCGGGATCATGCCCAGCGGCCCGAGCCAGGGCCAGAACGGCGTCACGGGGAAGTACGGCAGGCCGAAGAACCGCGCCACGGGGCCGAAGTCGCCGATCATCGGATAGATCTCCTCGGAGCCGACCACCGAGATGGGGATGATCGGCGCCTGCGCCCGGATCGCGGTGGCGACGAAGCCGCCGCGGCCGAAACGGCGCAGCCGGTAGCGGTCCTTGAAGCTCTTGCCTGTGCCGCGCGTGCCTTCCGGGAAAACGAGCACGAGCTCGTCGCGCTCGAGCAGCCGCCGCGTGTCGTCGGGATGGCCGACCGCCTGGCCGGTGCGGCGCAAGAACCAGCTCATCACCGGCATACCCATGAACTGGCTGGCGACGAGAGCGCGTACGTGGCGCGGATGGGAATGCTCGCTGAAGACCGCGGTCTTGATCATCGTCCCGTCCCACGGCAATACGCCGGCGTGGTTGGCCACGAGCAGCGCGCGGCCGGCGGCTGGAACGTTCTCGACTCCCGTGCTCTCGACGCGCCAGTAGTCGCGATAGAGCGCCTTGAAGATGGTCAGAAACGATTCGGTCCACTGCGGGTCGAAGCCGAACTCGTCCACCGCGTAGTTGGGCCCGCGGCGCGCGAGCTCGCGCTGCTGGTAGATGAACTGGACGACCTCCATGATCCGGCCCATGTCGATGACGTCGCGGCCGGTCAGGTCGCGAAGGCGGGTCGACAGCGAGCTCAGCCCCTGGATCGCGTACATGGGCGCCTGGCGCTGCAGCCTGCGCACCGGTTTGGGAAGGCGGAAGCCCTGGGGCGGCGCGACGATCTCCGCCTTCTGGCTGTTGCGCCGGCGCTCTCGCGGCGTGGTCTCGATCAATTGCTGAGCCTCAGCGCGCGGCGCCGGCGAGCCTGCAGGTATTTCTGCAGCTCGTACTCCTGCGGCGGCGACGGCGGCTCGATCACCTCGACCGTCTTGCCCAGCGCGAGAGCGTCCATTGTCTGCCGCGAGCTGTGGGCAGGCTTCCATCCGAACGCAGCCTCCAGGCGCGAGCAGTCCATCACCGACCCATTCGCAAGGAAGTCGGCGAGGTGCCGCGGGAGGTCGACGCGCGCGAGCGTCTTCAGTCCGAGCCGAGAGAACCACCGCCAGTACGGCGGCAGCACCGGCGCCGGGCGGCCGCCCATGATGTCGATCGCCTGGCTCAGCAGGACCACGCCGTCGCCGGCGACGTTGAACGCGCCGGGGGGTTGCCGGCCCACCGTCGCGCGGACGATCACCTCGGCGGCGTCGTCCTCGTGCAGGAACTGCAGGCGCGGGTCGAACCCCGCGAACACGGGGACGATGGGCAGCGAAAGGTACCGCGCGAGGCTGGTGTCTTCGCTGACGCGGTAGCCCAGCCGCAGGACGGTGACGTCGCACCCGTCTGTGCGCAGCGCGAACTCGCTGACGAGCTGCTCCATCTCCAGGAGGTCGCGTGTGATGCCCGACGCGAGCCTGTCCCAGTTGATCATCTCCTCGGAGAAGAAGGACGGATCGCCGCCGGCGGCGCCGTAGATCGCCTGGCTCGACTTGACCACGAGCTTGCGCACCGGGCTCGACGGGCCCGAGCACCCGACCAGCATGTTCATCGTCCCGATCACGTCCGTCTCGTGGATGGGCCGTTCGTCGTGCGGCGAGTCCACGAGCACCGCGAGGTGCACGACCGTGTCGATGCGCAGCTGGCGCACGAGCTTGCCGATAACTGAGAGACGTGTGTCGGCGTGGACGAAGTCCATCTCCTCGAGCGCGCTGACGGGATCGGCGACATCGCAGCCGAACAGGTAAGGAACCTGTGGCGCGAGCCGGCGCGCAACCTCCGCGCCAAGTGGGTTGGACACGCCCGTGATCAGTACGCGGCGGGGAATGTGGGGAGGCATCAGCCTCTCAATCTAAATGAGTGGAGCTGCAGCCCGGATCATTCCGCGGGGGGATCCTGATCCTCCCGCGCCTTTATACCGAGGTGTGCAGGATCTCGTAGAACGCGCGCGTGATCACGTGGTGCAGCTTGGTGTTGATCTCCTCTTCCTCCCAGAAGAAGGCCTGCAGGTCCTGCACCCATTCGAAGTAGGAGACGATCACGCCGCCCGCGTTCGCGATGATGTCGGGGACGAGAAAGACCCCGCGCTCATGCAGGATCGGGTCAGCCTCGGGCGAGACGGCCGCGTTGGCGCCCTCCGTGATGAGCCGCGCGCGGATGCGTCCCGCGTTGTCCTCGGTGATCACGTCCTGAACCGCGGCTGGCACGAGCACCGTGACAGGCAGCTCGAGCAGCTCGGCGTTCGTGACGGTGTCCGCCTTCTTGAAACCACCTACCCCGCCGCGCACCTGGCGGTGCTCGTCCAGCGCCGCGAGGTCGAGACCGTTCGGGTTGTAGACGCCGCCCTTCGAGTCGCTGACGGCGACGATCCTCAGGCCGGCCTCTGAGAGCAGCCGCGTCGCCGAGCGACCAACCTGGCCGTAGCCCTGGATCGCGACGGTCGGCGTCTCCTCGTCGATGTGGAGGTACTTCAAGGCCTCGAGCGTCAGGTAGGTGGCGCCCCGGCCTGGCGCCTCCACGCGCCCCTCCGAGCCGCCGACGTCGACGGGCTTGCCGGTGACGGACGCGGTCACCGAGTGGCCCTGGTGCATGGAAACGGTGTCCATGATCCAGGCCATGATCTGCGGGCTGGTGCCCATGTCCGGCGCCGGGATGTCCCTCTCGGGCCCGATGAGCAGAGAGATCTCTGTCGCGTAACGGCGCGTCAGATGCTCGAGCTCGTTCTGCGAGAGCTTGCGTGGGTCGACCGCGACCGCCCCCTTCGAGCCGCCGTACGGGATGCCCACGGCGGCGCACTTCCAGGTCATCAGCATCGCCAGCGCCTTCACCAGGTCGAGGTCGATGGCGGGGTGGTAGCGGATGCCGCCCTTCGCCGGCCCGCGGCTGATGTTGTGCTGCACGCGCCAGCCCGTGAACACGTGCACGGTGCCGTCGTCCATGTGGACCGGGAAGTGGACGGTGAGCTCTCGCTTCACCTCGCGCAGCCCGGCGCGAGCGTCGTCGGACAGGCCTATGACGTCGGCAGCGACGTCGAAACGGCGTTGAGCGGTCTCGAAAGCGGAGGTGCGGGTTTCGACCGCCATGTGGCGACTCCCGATAGTAGCGCCCGAGTAGACCAGAATTTGCGCTCATGTCGAGGCTTGCCGGCGTCGCGGTCGTCGCGCTGGTCGCCCTGGCCGTCGGGTTTGTCCTCGCGGGCCAGGTCCGGGCGCAGCTGCTGACGCCGTCCAACCAGGTGGCGCGCTACCAGGCCCTCGTCAGGAGCGTGCAGGAGCTCGAGGCGGCGAACGCCGACGACCGGCGCCAGATCGCCGACCTGCGCGCCCAGATCGACGCCCTCGAGTCGGACGCCGCGGCGCGCTCGGCGACGACGCAGGCGCTGAAGAACCAGGTCTCTGACCTGCGCGCGCACGCCGGCCTGGTGGCGTTGCACGGACCGGGCGTCGAGGTGGTTCTCCGCGACGGCGTTCCCGGGCCCGATTCCGGGTCCCGGCCCGGCTACCTGGTCAACTTCCAGGACGTCCAGGACGTCGTCAACCTCCTGTTCGCCCAGGGCGCCGAGGCCGTGGCCGTGAGCGGGCGGCGCATCACGCCGCTGAGCGCCTTCTCCGGCTCGGAGGGCCAGATCGTCATCGACCAGGGGCCACCCCTGGCCTCGCCGGTCAAGGTCGACGCGATCGGCGACCGCAACCGTATGGTCGCCGCGCTCGACGACCCCTCATCGCTCCCGGGCGTCCGCGCTCGCCAGGTCCAGTTCTCGCTCCATCTCACCGTCGCAGGGCTTCCGGACATCTCCGTGCCCGCGTCCGACTCCAGCCTTCAGGTTCCCCATGTCACGTCGTCCTAGGGCGCGCCGGCCGGTACGAGGCTTGAGCGTCTGGTTGATCGCGCTGCTGGTCGCGCTCGTCGCCACCATCCAGATCCGCAGCCAGGCCGAGGTCGAACGCAGCCTCGTCGGCGTCGACACGACATCGCTCGCGTTCCTGATCGACGACCTGCACAGCGCCAACGAGGCGCTCGCGTCGCAGAAGGCAGACCTGACCAGCCTCCGCGCGACGCTGCAGTCGGGGCAGGCGGGCGCGGCCGACCAGGTCCTGACTGACGAGGCGCAACGCCTGCGCGCGATCGACGGCCTGATTCCCGTGCAGGGCGCCGGTGTCGTGATGGAGGTCGATGCTCGTGGCTTGACCGCGCTCGACCTCGAGGACGCGCTGAACAACTTCATGGCCGCGCGAGCGGAGGCGATCGACGTCAACGATCACCGAGTGGTGATTGGCGTCGCGGTGGAGCAGAACGGCCCCAACGTGACGGTCGGCGGCGCGGTGGTGTCGCCGCCATGGACCATCTCGGTGATCGGCGACCCGGTAAAGCTCGCCGAGGTCGCGGACCTGATGACGCAGCAACTTCTCGCCGACCGGCGAGTGCGCGCTGCCGCCTACCGTAGCGTGAACGACATCGTCATCTCGTCGGTGGTCAGCGAGAAGCCTTTCGTCTACGCGATCCCGTCGTAGACCGCCCGTTCGCCATCCCGGCCTTCTTCAGTTGCGCCGAGATGCGGTCGAGACGCTCGTTGATGCGGTCGATGTCGCGCCGCGTCGGGATGCGGAGGCGGCGCAGCGCCTCTTCGATAGCGTCGTCGGCCATCGTCTCCACAGCCTCGCGCCGGCGCTCGACCTGGTTGCGCAGGTCGGACGGGACGTTGAGCGCGCTGCGCACGTAGTCGAGCAGGGCCTGGCCGCGATCGTGCAGCATCTCGCTGCCCGCGTCGACGATGCGCGCGGGCCCGCGCTTCTCCTCGGACAGCACGATCTGCGACAGCGTGACCTTGGTCAGATCGCTGCCGTTGTCGCGGTCGACGACCTTGATCTCGTGGCCGTCGCGCACAAGCTGCGCGATCTCATCGAGCGTTATGTAGCGGCTGGAGCGGGTGTCGTACAGCTTGCGGTTTGCGTACTTCTTGATAAGGTGTTTTTCAGGGGCTGCGCCGTCAGCGCCGGCCGGCGGGCGCTGCGCGAGGCGGAGAAGAGAGTCCCGCCCGACGTCCGCCGCCAGGTCGAGCGACGGCTGAAGGACGCCGACAAGACCGTCCGCGCCGCGATCAAGCAGCTCCAGACGCAGGCCAAGAAGGCGAGCACGCGAGCGGATGTCAACAGCGTCCTCAAGCGCATCGACGGGCTGACCAAGCAGGCGCGTCAGGTCGCGCGAGGCACCGGCGCGCGAGCCGCGACGACGCGCCGCCGCGCCGCGAGCACGACCAAGCGCGCGGCCACCAGAACGAGCAAGGCCGCGAGCACCGCCCGGCGCAAGGTCGCCTCGCCACGAAAGGCGGCGGCTTCGCGGTCCACGACCCGATCGACCACCCGTCGCGCGCCCGCGCCAAGGCGACGCACGGCGCCGCGGAAAGAGCCCGTCATGGTGACGCCGGTCACACCAATGGGAGAGATCGAGGTCATCGAGATCATCGAGCCCTAGAGAGAGCCGAAGACCTTCACTCCGCCCAGGAGCACAGCTCTTGGACGGAGTGAGTCCCAATCGACTTCCGCCTTGTCGGCCAGGGGATCGTCTCTGTAGACCTGCAGGTCGGCAAGCATCCCCGGTTCCAGCGTCCCTTTGACCCCCTCCTCGAAGCTCGTGTACGCGCCCGCCGAGGTGTAGGCGCGCAGGGCGGACAGGAGGCTGATGCCGTTGACCTGGTCCTCGACCGCGACACGAATCCCCGGCCAAGGGTTCGGGTCGATGGCGACTGGAAGGTCGGAGCTGAACGCGACCGGCACCCTGGCGCGCATCAGGCCGCGGTGCGGCGCCAGGTGCGTGCGGTCGCGCACCGGAAAGAAGATGGTCGAGGCGACACGGCCGAAGCGTGCGGCCATCGGCTGCATCACCGCGACCATGCCGAGAGCAGCCAGGCGCGATTGCAGGTCGGGCGGGCAGATGGTGCAGTGCTCGACGCGGTGGCGCAGGTGCTGGCCGTGCGCCGCCTCGACCGCGTCACACATGGCCTCGATCGCCGCGTCGCCGATCGCGTGGGCGGCGACCTGGAGGCCCGCCGCGGTCGCGCGGCCGACGAGCTCGCGCAGCTCGTCGGGTGTCGTGCGCCAGACGCCGCCCCCGCCGCGCGTCGCCACGCGCTCCGCGCCTCCGTCGACGAAAACCTTGATCGGGCCCGCGCGAACCATGCCGCCGCCGAAGCCGGCCCGCACGCCGAGATTCGACGAGGCCTCCAGAAGCTCCCAGGACAGGAACTCGTTGACGCGCATGCGCAGCCGGCCGTCGCAGGCGAGCGTCTCGTAGGCGCGCAGGTCGTCCGCGAAGCCACGGTTGACGGCGGCGCCCACAGACGTGATGCCGCGCGACACCAGCAGGTCCTGCGCCTTGAGGACGCCTTCGATCCGGCGCTCCAGGGCGGGTGGAGGCTGCACGTCGGCGACCAGGCGCATCGCCGACTCGAGCAGCAGGCCGTTGGGCGCGCCGTTGAGGTCGCGGCCGATGCGGCCCCCGTGTGGGTTGGGAGTGTCGGAGACGATGCCCGCGGCGTTCAGGGCGGCGCTGTTCGCAACCCGCGCGTGGCCGCCGCGCTCGTCGATGAACGCCGGCCTGTCGCCGGTCGCCCGGTCGAGCTCGGTCCGGTGCGGCTGGCGACGCTCGGTCAGCTCGTCGGTCCGGTAGCCCATCCCCTGCAGCCAGTCGCCTGGTTTGAGCCTGGTGGCATGGTCCCGCAGGCGCTCGATGACGTCGTCGATCCCGCGCGACCCCGTCAGGTCGGCGGCGAAACGGGTGAGGCCGTAGTAGACGACGTGCGCGTGGGCGTCGTTGAACCCGGGGAGGACGGCGCCGCCGCCCAGGTCGACGACCCGTGTCCTGGGACCCCGGAGGCCCATCACCTCCCGGCCCCCGCATGCGAGGACCCGTCCACCCGCGATCGCCAGGTGGCTCCCGGGGGTCAGACCCTCTCTTCCCAACGTGCGGATACGCCCGCGCGCCAGGATCAGATCCGCTCGCGGCATCGGCCGTTAGATTAGTCGGGAGATGACGATCGACCTCCGCTCCGACACGGTCGCGATGCCCAGCCACGAGATGCGGCGGGCCATGGTCGAAGCGCCGCTGGGCGACGACGTCTTCGGCGACGACCCGACCACCAACCGTCTCCTCGAGGTCGCAGCCGAGAGGATGGGCAAGGAGGCGGCCACGTTCGTCCCCAGCGGAACAATGGGGAACCTGATCGGGGTCGCCGTGAACGCCCAGCGCGGCCAGGAACTGATCGCTGACGCCGACTCTCACGTCTTCTACTACGAGACGGCGGGGGCGGCGGCCGTGTGCGGCGTGCAGATCCGGCCGCTCCCCACCGAGGCCGGCGTGATGTCGCCGGCGCAGATCGTCGCCGCGGTGCGGCCCCGCGACGACCCGCACGAGCCGATCTCGGCGGCCGTCACGTTCGAGGACACCCACAACCGCCACGGCGGGGTCGCCTGGCCGCTCGACTCACTGCGCGCCGCAAGCAAAGCCGCACACCAACAGGGGCTGCGCGTCCACCTCGATGGCGCCCGGATCTTCAACGCGGCGGTGGCCCTCGGCGTCGAGGCTTCGGACATCGCCGCTTGCGCCGACACCGTCACGTTCTGCCTCTCCAAAGGCCTGGCCTGCCCGATCGGGAGCATCCTCTGCGGCTCCGAAGAGGACGTCGGGGAGGCGAAGCGCTGGCGCAAGCGCCTCGGTGGTGGGATGCGGCAGGTCGGCGTCCTGGCGGCGGCGGGGCTGATCGCGCTCGACCACATGGTCGACCGCCTGGCCGAGGACCATGCCAACGCGCGCACGCTGGCGGAGGGCCTGGCGGAGGTCACCCACTACGGGATCACGGCGGAAGACGTGCAGTCGGCGCTGCGGATATGCGACGAGGTGCTCTCGGCGTGAGCACGCGCGTGTCGCCGGACGGGATGTACTACTGGGACGGGCAGGGCTGGGTCAGCACGCTGTCTCGCGACGGCCGCCACCGCTGGGACGGCGCGGCGTGGGTGCCGGTCGCGGACCAGCCGTACATCGCAGCGCCCGGGCAGCACGCCGGTGCGGCTCGGCAGCCGACCTCGTGGACGCGGCCGTTGCAGTACGCAGTTGCGGGCTGGTACGTGTGGTCGGCGATCTACAGCCTGACCCTTCCTTTGTGGATGGGCGGGCTGACGACCCAGATCATGAACCAGAGCATTGCGAACCAGCAGAGGCTGAACCCCGACGCCGCTCCGCCGCCCGGCTTCACCGAAATGATGCAGAACGCCGCGACCATCGGCATGTGGGTAGGGGTCGTGGTGCTGGTCGCGATCTTCATCGTGCCGTTCATCGGCGCGCTGCGCAGGTGGACGTGGATCTATTACGTGGTCATGGTCCTGCTGGGCATCAGCGCGCTGCTCCTGCCGCTCGACCTCTTCGACACGGCGGTGGGCTCGAGGCTGAGCTCCGCGTCGGCTTTCACGATGCCCTCGTGGTTCTACGTCCTCAATTTCGTCACCGGGTTGCCCGGTGCGGCGCTTTTCGTATGGATGCTGATCGCCCAGGTCACACGCGGACCATGGGCGATGAAGCGGGCGGGGCGATGAAAGGGGCTCGCCGAGCTAGTCGGCGGTCCAGGCGGGCCAGATCCTAGGCGCGGCCGAGCAGCGGAGCGAGCGCATCGTCATGCGTGAGCGAGCAGCACAGGCCGCAACAACGGAGATGGCCCGCATGGGCGTCGAGGAGCCGGCGAGCTCCTCCTTTCATCGCCCCGCTAGGCTAGTTACTGAGGAGGGTCGCCAGAAGCGCGGGGTCGATGTTGCCTCCGCTGACGACCGCCACGGTGGGGGGCCCGGGAGGCAGTTGCTCGAGCGCCGCGTAGGCGAGCGCCCCCGCACCCTCGGCCACGACCTTGGCCCTGGCCGCAAGCTCCGGGATCGCGGCCTTGAGCCGGGGCTCGGGCACGATCAACCACCTGTCCACGACCTCCTTCAAGAGACCTAGCATCTTGGCGTCGAACGGCGCGGTCGTGCCGTCGGCGATGGTCTCCACCTTCATCGGCACCGGCCCGCCCGCCTCCAAGACCTTGGGCCACATCGCGTAGCCGTCGGACTGGACGCCGATCACCTCGATCCCATGCCGGGAACCTTTCAGCGCCGAGGCCACACCGGTGACGAGGCCGCCACCACCGACCGGCACGAGGACTCGCTCCAGGTCGGGAACGTCTTCGATCAACTCCAGGCCAAGGCCGCCGTGGCCGGCCATGAGCTCGTCGTTGTTGAACGGATGGAGGAAAGCCTCGGGCTCCTTCTTCCAGCCCTCGGTCTCGATCCACTTGAAGAGGTCCTCGCGCGGCATCGGGATCGGCGTCGCGCCCCAGCGCTTGACGCCGTCGACCTTGATCGTGGGCGCGGTGTCGAACATGACCACGCGACAGGACACACCGAGCTCGTGGGCGACATAAGCGCAGGCCTGGGCCGCATTGCCCGCGCTGACCGTGATGAGTCCCCGCTTCAGCTGTTCGGGCGGAAGCGCCAGCGCCGCCGCGAAGAAGCCGCGGACCTTGAAGCTGCCGGTGGGCTGCAGGCACTCCGCCTTCAGCTGCGCGCCCTCGACCGGCAGCAGCGGTGTGCGCAGGACGTGGGGCCGCGCCCTCTCCGCGGCCGCGCGGATGCGCTCGATCGGGATCATCCCGATAATCGTATTCGTGCCCATCTACGAGTACCGGTGCGAGGAGTGCGGCAAGCGGTCCTCGGCGCTCCTGGGCAGCTACTCGTCGCCCGACCCGGTCTGCCCGCACTGCGGCAAGCCGGCCCTCCGCCGCCTCGTCTCCTCGTTCGCCACCGTGAGCTCGTCCGAGAGCGATGGCGGCGACGACGACTTCGGCGGCGGGGATGAGTTCGACGGTGGAGGCGACGACGACTTCGGCGGCGGGGACGACGACTTTTAAGCCAGGCCCAGGACTTCGTTCGCGGCTTTGATCAGCTCCCGGCGGTGGGTCTCGTCGTGGGCGAAGATCCGGAAAAGCGCCATGCGCACTGGCAGCCGGCGGAACAGGTCGAGCACGCGGCTCTGGCGGTAGCGGTCCTCGAGAGGCTCATAGAAAAGAATGTCCGCCGTCTCGGTCATCGGGTTGAACGCGCGTGACTCCTGCGCGGCGACATCGACCTCGAAGACGATTTCGCGCAGCTTTGCCGGCAGGTGCTCGCGGATCTGCTGAGCGAACTCCTGGCGCGTGACGCTCAGGGCCTGGCTCGGAATGTCACGCGCGTCGGTGTGTCCCTGGTAGATGAGCTTCCATTTCAATCTGCGCGCCACGACCTCAGCCCACGCCTGGCCCAGCTCGCGGCGCTCACCGTCGGCGTCGTCGCCACGCGCCCAGCGGTCGACGTCAGAGAGCAACGACCACTCGGTCAGCGCCTGGAAGCGGTCGAGCCGTTCCAGGGGATTTCCGCCGAGGAGAAGCTCGAGCGTCGGACGGAACACCTCGCGCAGCTGCAGGTCGATCCGGCGCACGGTGCGGTGGAAGTAGACCTGGTGATAGAGGTACAGGCGTGAGTTCAGGAACATATACAGAGCCTCGGCGCCGTGGGCGTGGAGCGTCAGGCCGCGCTCCGAGATGAACGAGTAGTGGACGATGCGCTGGATGTCGACAGGACCGGCCGAAACGCCACATATATAAGAGTCGCGAGGGACGTAATCCATGTTGTCGGCGGAGAAGGCGCCGACCAGCGCAGGCCTTAGCGCCGCGAGCCATGGTGGCGGATCGAAGCCCTCGAGGTCCTCGGAGGAGATCAGGTAGGCAACCCAGCGCGGCTCGACGCGCTCGCCCGCTTCGAAGTCGGCGGTCGGTGACGCGCCCAGCTCGCTGACCACGCCCGCCAGCGGCCCGTTGATCAGGGCGCGCCCCACGATCTCGTGGTCGATCTCCCACGTGTCGAGGTAGTTCTCGTCGAAGAAATGTCCGAACGGGCCGTGGCCCACGTCGTGCAGCAGGCCCGCCATCCGCATCGTCTCCTCGACGAGCTGGGCGGACGGCACGTCCCCGCACGAAGCCTTGAGCGACGGGTACAGGTGCCGCGCCCACTCGCCGGCCAGGTGCATCGCGCCGAGCGCGTGCTGGAAGCGCGAGTGCTCGGCAGTGGCGAAGACCCACCACGCGCTCTGCAGCTGGTGGATGCGCCGCAGGCGCTGCAGCCAGGCAGCGTCGACCAGGTCCTGCTCCGACGTCGCGCCGGCCACGCCGCCGGGACCGCCCTTCGTGATGCGAAGGTATCGGTAGATGGGGTCGGACGAAAGGTTGACCCGGGAGTATTCGGATCGCGCCTCTTCCACTCCTCGATTATTGCGGGGCGTCGACCTTTTCAACAGCGGGGACTACTGGGAAGCCCACGAGGTGTGGGAGGCGGAGTGGACGCCGGACCGCAAAGGTCCGGATTCCGGCTTCTACAAAGGTCTGATCCAGGTCGCCGCCGGGTGTCTTCACTACACGCGCCACAACCGGCGCGGCGCTCTCAACAAATGGCGCAGCGGCGCCGATTACCTGAGGCCCTATCTGCCGGCCCACCGCGGGGTTCGCCTGGAGCAGCTCGTGGAGGCGGTGGACGGGTTCCTCGACGCGATGAAAGACACCGATTGGCCGCGGCTGCAAATGCCGCTCATCCGACTCTCGGGCCCTCCGGCTCAGGCGTAGGGCGGGAATCGCCGGCCGGCCGCGGACTCGATAAGTCCGCCGTGGCCGAGCCGCAACAGGTCGCCGGCGTCGGCACGCCCGTACGCGAAGACAAACGGCAGCAGCAGGTCGAGGGAGCTGTTGCGGCCGAATCCCGCGCAGGAGGCGACGCCCACCACGGCCGCCTGGCCGAGGCGACCGAGCCAGAGCATGCTGCCGGGATGCATCGGAGCGCCCAGCTGCAGCAGCTCGCCGCCCGCGCTCGGGAGCTCCGCGTACGCGGGGTCGAGTGGGTCGATGGCCGAGGCTCCGGCGAAAAGGACGAGGTCCGCGCCACTCTCCAGCGCCTCCCGGTAGGCGGCCGCGACCGCCTCGCCGGTGCGCGCGACCTCGCGGACCGCGATCAGCTCGGCGCCGTACCACCCGAGCTTGGCGGTGACCGCGGCGCGAAACAGCTCCCGCGCCTTCAGCTTCAGCCGCTC
>WNGG01017202.1_pt1 | contig 12358 bp, 7 predicted proteins | sample 5400661 | NCBI WGS metagenome assembly WNGG01 (sample SAMN13153372, study PRJNA577476) | soil metagenome | isolation source: 100 cm soil or saprolite under Garry oak tree replicate 1 | place: USA:California | collected 2016-06-15 | reverse complement strand
GGCCGTGCCCCACACGATGTTGTCGCCGTCGCTGCCCGTGCCCCACACGATGTTATCTCCGTCGCCGGCCGTGCCCCACACGATGTTGCCGCCGTCGCCGGCCGTGCCCCACACGATGTTGTCGCCATCGCCGCTCGTGCCCCACACGATGTTGTCGCCGCAGTCGGAGCTGCCGCACGACGTGCCCCAGACGATGTTGTCGCCGTCATCGCCGAGCGTCTTGACCGCGCCCCAGACGATCTTCCTGTCCCACGCGTTCGCACCTGGCACCATGATGCCGCCCGTGATGCGGTGGTTCCCCCAGAAGAACTGCCTGCTCCAGATCGGTTCCACCGGTACTCGAGCGCCCTTGCGCGCGGTCTGATAGAAGCGCGCGAGACGGACGGCCCCGAGGGAATTCAGGAAGCCGGCGCCCTGCTCGAGTGGCCTGAAGCCGGGATACACCTCGGCGGTGTACATCAAGATCGCCTTCACCAGGTTCGGCGTCAGCTTCGGATTTGCCTGCAGCATCAGCGCGACGGTCCCGCTGACGACAGGCGCCGCCATGCTCGTGCCGGTGAGCGTCATGTACGGTGCTGAATCGCCGGAGAATCCGCCCGCGAGGCAAGATGGGTGCGCGACGAGACACTTGCTGTACTCGGTGCTCGGGACCGCGGCGGTCGACACCGTCCCAACGCCGGACGCCACGAGATCGGGCTTCGCCGCGCGATCGATTCGCGTGGGTCCTCTCGAGCTGAAGTCGGCGACCTGGTCGTCGCTGCGCGTCAAGGTGCCCATCGTGCTGGACGCACCCACGGTGATGACCCACGGCGCGTTTGCCGGCGACGTGACGGCGCCCCAGACCCTGTGCCCTTTGTCGTCCCGGCCTTCGTTGCCCGCGGCGACGACGACCACCACGCCCCGGTCGACCAACGCTTTGGTCGCAAGCGCGAGCGGGTCTTCCCAGTAGGATTCCGTGACCGGCGTGCCGAACGACAGGTTGACGACGCGGATGTTGTACGCGGCGGCGTTTTTCGCCAGCCAGCTCAGCGCCAGCAGGACGTCGGTCAAACGGCCCGACCCCTGGGCGTCGAGTGCCTTGAGCGACACGAGCGAGACACCCGGTGCAATGCCGGACAGCTTGCCATTGGAATCGTGTCCATCGCCTGCGAGCGTGCCCGCGACGTGCGTACCGTGTCCCGCTTCGTCCTGGATGCCGGTCCCGACAAAGTCCAGCGCTTTCACCGTGGTCAAATCGTCGTGAGGACCCACGCCGGAATCGACCATCGCCACACTCACGCCGGCGCCCGTGAACCCGAGGTTGTTGCGGACGAAGAACGCGCCGGACGTGATGCCCGTGCGGAAGTTGCTCGCATAGACGATGGTCTCGCCGTGCACGTGGGTCACGGCCGCAAGCGTCGACGCGCCCGCCAGGTGACTGTCGGGCAGGTCGAGCACCAGGGCGTTGATTGAGTCCAGCCTGTCGGCGCGGGCGTATTTCTTGAGCTCGGGCGGCAGATCCGAGCCGGCCCTCAACGAAACGATGACGGTGCTTTTCCTGACGGTGCTGGCGACAACCGCGCGATGCTCGAGGCCGGCATCGAGCTTGCGAAACCGTTTCGACGGCCCTTCCGCCGACGCGTCCGGAACGGCAGCAGCCACGGCGAGCAATGCGAGCGCGGCCCGGGTGCACGAGCGCATTCCGACGGCACGACAGAGCTGGGCGGGCTGTCTCGCAATCGCGATGACGGAGGGGCCGGCTAACCGAAGGAATCGAAAAGCCAGAAAATCCGCGGACACCTGCCAGATCGCGGAAATGGGCATGCCGGGCGAGCAAGAGGGCAAGATCTCTGCCCGTCAAGAGCGCCGGGGAATCTGTCGGTAGAAACTGGCGTTTGTCGTTGGACCGGTGGAACGACGGGCTCAAACGGGTGACAAATCTGGTGGGCCGATCACGAAACCAGACATCTTCTTAAGCTTAAGCCGCGTTCTGACGAAATGAAGCAAATTTTTGCGGTGAGGCTTTAGAAGCTGTCTTAGCGGCCGCACAGCGGCCGCCTGGTAACGAAGATTCGCGTACCGACCGCTCGGCATTACTCGGCGGTTTGAGGCGAAGCTTCGTTACTCAGCAGCGCGCCGGCTCGTACGAGAGATTTTGCGAGAGCCACCGTTCGACCTGGTCGATCGACTGACCCTTCCGCCGCGAGTAGTTCGCAATCTGATCCGCGCCGAGCCGGCCGACCGTGAAGTACCGCGCGCGTGGGTTGGCGAAATACAAGCCGCTGACGCTCGCTGGCGGCGTCATCGCCGCGCTTTCGGTAAGCGCCATCCCGACATCACCCGCGCCGAGCAGATCGAACAGCTTGAACTTCTCGCTGTGGTCGGGGCACGCCGGATAGCCGAAGGCCGGACGGATCCCGCGATGCGTTTCCTGCAGGAGGTCGTCGGCGGTTGGCGTCTCGTCAATGCCCCACTCAGTCGTCGAGCTCGCCCTCGAAGCGGCGGACCAGCTCGTCGGTGCCGAGCCCGGCGGTGACCGCAAAGGCGCCAAGATAGTCGGTGCGCCCGGCGTCCGCCGCCGACCACGGCGCAATGTAATCGGCCAGCGACAGATTCGGCTTCCCGTCGGCGATCGCTTCCTGCTGGCGCAACAGGTTGAACCGCGCGAGCTCGCCCGTATGACGCGGGTCGCGATACACGACGATGTCGTCGTCTTCGCTCGCGGCCGGCCAGAAGCCGTAGACACCGCTCGCCGTGAGCCGCTTCTCGCGCACGATGCGCTCGAGGAGCAGCTGGGCGCTGCCGTATAGATCGCGCGCGGCCCTGCCGTACTGGGGATGGTCGAGAATCGCGGGGAAGCGGCCCTTCAGCTCCCACGCCGCGAAGAAGAACGTCCAGTCGATATACGGAACGAGCTCCCCGAGCGGAACATCCGCCAGCACGCGACGGCCGACGAAGGCCGGCTCCGGCAGCGGCTCGCGCGCCCAGTCGACGATGAAGCGGTTCCCCAGCGCCGCGCCGTAGGACAGCAGCGGCTTCTCCCGGCGCGCGCTGTGATGCGCTCGCAGCTTCGCCTGGAGATCGCGGTTGCCCCGCTCGAAGGCGGCGCGCCGGTCATCACTCATCAGGCTCGACACGGCATCGACGACCCGCGACGCATCCAGGACGTGCACGGTGCTCTCCTGGTACTCCGGCGCGATTTTCACCGCCGTATGCTGCCGGCTCGTCGTCGCACCGCCGATGAGCAGCGGCAGATGCATGTCGCGGCGCGCCATCTCTTTCGCGACGAAGACCATCTCGTCGAGCGAAGGCGTGATGAGGCCGCTCAACCCGATCATGTCGGCCTTTTCCTCCAGCGCGGTCTTCAGAATCCGGTCGCACGTCACCATGACGCCGAGATCGATCACGTCATAGCTGTTGCAGCCCAGCACGACGCCGACGATGTTCTTGCCGATGTCGTGGACGTCGCCCTTCACCGTCGCGAGGACGATTTTCCCTTTCGACGCCGTTTCGGCGGCGCCGCCGGCCGCCATCCGCGCCTCGCGCGCGGCCGCCATGAACGGCTCCAGGTACGCGACCGCCTTTTTCATCGCGCGGGCGCTCTTCACGACCTGCGGCAGGAACATCTTGCCGGCGCCGAAGAGATCGCCGACGACCTTCATGCCGTCCATCAAGGGCCCCTCGATGACCTCCAGCGGACGCGCGTACTTCCGCCGCGCTTCCTCGACGTCGGCCTCGATGAAGTCCACGACGCCGTGCACGAGGGCGTGCGACAGGCGCGCTTCGACCGTGGCATCACGCCACCCGAGGTCCTGTTCCCGTTTCGTGGCGCCGCCCTTGACCGTCGCCGCGAGCTCGACCATCCGCTCGGTCGCGTCGGGCCGCCGGTTGAAAATGATGTCCTCGACGTGCTGGAGCAGGTCCTTCGGGATGTCCTCGTACACGACGAGCTGGCCGGCGTTGACGATGCCCATGTCCATGCCGGCCTTGATGGCGTGGTACAGAAACGCCGAATGGATCGCTTCACGAACGACGTCGTTGCCGCGGAAGGAGAACGAGAGGTTGCTCACGCCGCCGCTGATCTTCACGCCCGGACACGTCGCCTTGATGATGCGCGTCGCCTCGATGAAGTTGATGGCGTAGGCGTTGTGCTCCTCGAGGCCGGTCGCGATGGCGAGGATGTTCGGATCGAAGATGATGTCGGACGGATTGAAGCCGGCGCGCCCGGTGAGGAGCTTGTAGGCGCGCTGGCAGATGGCGACCTTCCGCTCGATGGTGTCCGCCTGCCCCTGCTCGTCGAACGCCATCACGACGACGCCCGCGCCGTAGCGGCGGACGACGGCGGCCTTCTTCAGGAAGTCCTCTTCGCCTTCCTTGAGGCTGATCGAATTGACGACCGGCTTTCCCTGCACGCATTTCAGGCCCGCCAGGATCACCGACCACTTCGAGCTGTCGATCATGATCGGCACGCGCGCGATGTCCGGCTCGGTCGCGATGTAGTTCAGGAAGTCGGTCATCGCGCGCTCGGAGTCGAGCATGCCCTCGTCCATGTTGACGTCGATCAGGTTCGCGCCGCCCCGCACCTGGTCGAGCGCCACCCGCGCCGCCTCGGCGTAGTTCTCCGAACGAATCAGCCGCGCGAACCGCTGCGACCCGGTGACGTTCGTGCGCTCGCCGATCAGCTGGAAGTTGGCGTCCGGATGGATGGTCAGCGTCTCGAGACCGGAGAATTGCGTGAACGAATTCTGAATTCGGAATTCAGAATTCTGAATTCGCCGCGGCGGCAGGCTTTCAACGCCCCTGGCGATGGCGGCGATATGGTCCGGGGTCGTGCCGCAGCAGCCGCCGACGATGTTCACGAAGCCGCTGGAGGCGAACTCGTGGAGGTACCCGCCGGTCTCGTCCGGCTTCTCGTCGTACTGACCGAAGGCGTTTGGCAGGCCGGCATTCGGGTAGCAGCTCACGTAACACCCGGCGATGCGCGCGAGCTCCGCGAGGTAGGGGCGCATGTCGCGCGCGCCGAGGGCGCAGTTGAGGCCGACGCTGAACGGCCGCGCGTGCGCCACCGAGACCCAGAAGGCGTCAATCGTCTGCCCCGACAGCGTCCGGCCGCTGCGGTCGGTGATCGTCGCCGAGATCATGAGCGGCAGCCGCACGCTTTTTTCCTCGAAGACCTCTTCGATCGCGACGATGCCGGCCTTGGCGTTCAGCGTGTCGACGATCGTCTCGAGCAGGAGCAGATCGCAGCCGCCGTCGATCAGGCCGCGTGCCTGCTCCTTGTACGCCTCGCGCAGCTCGTCGAACGTCATCGCGCGAAACGCCGGGTTGTTGACGTCCGGCGAGATCGACAGGATCCGGTTGGTGGGGCCCATCGATCCGGCCGCGAACCGGGGCCGATCGGGCGTCCGCGCAGTCCACTCGTCGCACGCCGCCTTTGCCAGCCTCGCGCCTTCCACGTTGAGCTCGTAGACGAGCGCCTCGAGCCCGTAGTCGGCCTGCGCGATCGCCGAGCTGCTGAAGGTGTTGGTCTCGATGATGTCGCTGCCGGCCTCCAGGTACTGACGATGGATGCCCGCGATGACGTCGGGGCGTGTGAGCACGAGGACGTCGTTGTTGCCCTTGAGCTCGCGCCCGTGTGCCGCGAGACGCGCGCCGCGGAAATCGGCCTCCGTCAACTGGTGGCGCTGGATCATCGTGCCCATGGCGCCGTCGAGGACGAGGATCCGCTTCGCGAGGAGATCGTCGAGCTGTTTCAGCACATCACGTTTCATCGGTCATGCCTTTGGCCACGAGAGTCACGAAAGCCACGAAAGCCACGAAAGCCAAAGAGCCTATTGGTTTTCGTGTTTTCGTGTTTTCGTGTTTTTCGTGGCGTTTTTTGTCCCTGTCGCGATCAGTACCGTGAACGGATCGCCGGCCTTTCGCGCGCCGACGCCGACTCTGACGTCGGCGAGGCCCGCGGCCGTCAGCATCCGCTTGAGCTCGGCGTCGTCGAACCCGAGGCGGCGGTCGCCGAGCTTCACCCGGACCCAGTCTTCCTGATGCGCGCGCAGGTCGAGCAGCAGGACGCGGCCGCCCGGCACCGTGACGCGCTCCGCTTCGGCGACCGCCCGCGCCGGATCGTGGGCATGATGCAGCGCCTGCGAGAGCATGGCGACGTCGACCGAGGCGTCCCTGATGGGCAGCTTCTCGAGCTCGCCCTTCTTCCAGATCACGTTCGACACGTGGCGGCGCCGCGCGAGCGCCTGCGCCCGCTTGAGGACGACCGCCGATCGATCGACGGCGATCACGCGCGCCGCCCAGCGCGCGGCTTCCATCGTCAGGTAGCCTTCACCGCAGCCCAGATCGGCCACTTTCAGCGGCGACATCAACAGACCGAGCGCGCGAGACCAGGCGGCCCAGCTGCGGCCCGGCACCAATTGCCGGGCGTCGCGCGTGTCGGGGCCGGTATGCGAGTCGAAGTTCTCCTTGCGCAGCCGCAGCACTTCCTGCAGCCGCGCCTCGTCCGCGCGGACGGCCGCATCGCCGGCGGACTCGTCGAACTGCGCGCGGAGCGCGGCGGCCAGCGGCACGCCGCGCGGGTCGAGGAAGGGTGGCGCGAGCCGGTAATAGCTGAAACCGCCGTCGCGCTCTTCGGCCACGAGCCCGGCCTCCTTGAGGAGCCCGAGGTGGCGCGAGACGCCCGACTGCGCGAGGCCGAGGACGCCGGTGAGCTCGGTGACGTTCAGGCGTTCTTTCGCCAGGACGCGCAGGAGCCGCAGCCGGGCCTCGTCGCCGAGCAGCCGGTAGAGGGCGGAGGCCTGTTTCACATCTATAAATCTACATGTATTGATATGAATTGGCAAGTCATGGAGCATCCAGCGCCAGTGCCAGTCCCCAGTCCCTAGTCCCTAATCCCTAGAGTCCCCAGTCCCCCCGCCTCCGCTCGTGGCACGTGTATCGAGCTACGGCGGGCCCGTCCGAAGCGCCTCAGGCGCGAAGGCGGGCAGTCCCCAGTCCCTAGAGATCGTCGATCGACTTCGGCCAGTCGTCCTTCAAGAGCCTCGACAGCGAGCGATCCGCGAGAAGCCGCCCTCCGGTCTGGCATCTTGCGCAGTAATTGCACTCGTTCGCGGCATAGACAATGCGCTGCACGGGCGACCTGCACACCGGGCACGGCTGCCTGAAGCGGCCGTGCACCGCCATCTCGTCGTGAAACGCGGTGACCTTTTCAGGGAAGCCGCCCCGGACGTCCTTCCGCAGGCGATCGATCCACGCGAGCAGCGTGGCGCGCGTCGCGTCGTACAGCCGGAGGCATTCCTCGTCCTGCAACGACCGCGTCAACTTGAGCGGCGACAAACGCGCGGCGTGAAGGATCTCGTCCGAGTACGCGTTGCCGATCCCGCTGAACAGATGCGGGTCGGTGAGCGCGCGCTTGAGCGTGTGGCTCTCGCGCGTGAGCGCGCCGTGGAACTCGTCGAGCGTCGCGCCGAGCGGCTCGAGGCCGCCGGGATCGAGCGCGCCGAGCGCGGCCTCGCCGCGGACGAGCTGCATGGAAGCCCGCTTCTTCGAGCTCGCCTCCGTGAAGAACAGCGCGCCCTCGGCGAACTCGAACGACGCGAGGATCATCTTCGGCCCCATGCCCGGCTTCTTCCCGGGCTCGCGCCACCGCAAACGGCCCGCGATCATCAGATGGAGGACGAGAAACAGATCGGGGTCGAAGACGAGCACGATCCGCTTGCCGACCCGGCGCACTCCGCTGACGGTTTGATCGGTAATCGCGGTGATCGGCGGGTCGACGGAACGAAGGACGAACGGGCTGAGCAGCTCGACCCGGGCGAGGCGCCGTCCGACGACGTGGCGCGTCAGCGCCTCGATGTAGACAACGACGTCAGGAAGCTCGGGCAATCAATCTTTTTTGAGCCACTCGACGATCTGCTCGCGCGTCCAGTGATGATCGTCGTTCAGGTGCAGGATGATCGAGTTGAGCGGCAACCGCTTGTTGCACCCCTCGGGACAGCGCCGGCGGACGTTTTCGAGGCAATCGAACAGGCGATCAAGCCGCGGGCGAATCGACTCGGCTTCGTGCGGCAGCGTGTAGGCGCCTTCGTACGCCGCGCCGAGCGCGCACGAGCCGCCCTTGTGCGAGAAGTACTCGCCGAACGCCTGCACGGGGCGCCGCCTTGCGCCCTCGGCAATCGCGTCGGCAAGCTCGATCTGATCGGCGCGCGGGACTTGATGCATCCTCGCCTCCACCATCCGTTGGCATTCTACGCCCCCGCTCTCCATCGCGCATCTGTTCAAGAACGAACGTTGTCCACGGCTGCAAGGTCTGATTTTTCAGGTCTCACGTCAGGCTGCGTTCTTCAGCAGCCTGCGCACGTGCGACTGGCGTAAGTCGTGCACCCGGTGTACGCTGCCCCAGAACCGGCTGCAGGCTCGCCTGTAGCGTCCTAACTCCTATGCGCCTGATGGCTCTGCTGTTTACGGCGATTCTCACGGCCTCGCCGGCCCCGGCGCAGCAGCCGCAGCCGTCCGCAGCTCCGGAATCCCCGTCCGCTGAACAGGACAAGACCAAGAGCCAGGAATCCAAGAACCAGGGACCGGGCCTGCCCGTCTCGGTCGCGAAGATTCGGGAGGCGCTCGAGCAGACCCCGGCGATCTCGCTCCGCACGCTCGACGAGCGTCCGACCTTCCGCATCCAGATTCTGGAGCGTCAGAAAATCGAGGAGCTGCTGTCGTCGCTGAACTTCAAGGCCGGGCCGGTGCCGGCGGGTGGCGTCTACATGTACGAGCAGCAGCGGCAGATGTTCAACCCGGTCGATCACCCGCTGGTGCAGCCGTTCGCGGCGTTCAGCCAGGGCGAACTGTTGACGATCCTGATCGAGAACCTCGTGGGGAAGTATCTGGGCGGCAAGGCGATGGACGCGATCTCGAAAAGCGAGCGCGCGCGCGCCGAAGCCGCTGCACGCGAGGAAGTCCGCGTGGCGGTCGACCAGTACTGCAACGCGCAGCCGAACGCCGGGTCCGGCATTCAGATCTGTTCGGCCGTCGGCCGTTGACGACGCAAGCCCCACGACTCCTGTGCGTGCTCATCGCCGTGCGATCGCGCCGCGCCGGCGCTCCATTTCGCCCCGCCATCCGCTGAATCTGATCCATCCAGCTCCTCAGGAACCGCGCGAACAACGAGCGTGACGCAGCCGCCGCGGAGCGAACCGATGAGCTCCTCGCGCACTGCGGGGACGCTGGTTGCGGAGACTTCGAGGTTCTTGGGTTCTCGGTTCTAAGGTTCGAGGTTCGAGGTTCGAGGTTCGAGGTTCGGCGGAACGGGTGATGCCAGCGCTATATGCATGGTCGTTACTCACTTCCAGCGTGGCGTCCATCGCACGGCCCATGTATTGCAGTATCCCCTCCGGATGGCGGGAGGAAACGTCTTGATGGCGGCGGCCCGGATAGTGTATCCTTCTATCCGGTTATACGGATGAATGGCCGCGCGCCTGCGATTCACGATCACCTCGCCTCGCTTGCGGACACGACGCGCAGCCGCATCCTGCTGCTGCTCGACCGTCACGAGCTGACCGTGTCCGAGCTGTGCGGGATCGTCCAACTCCCGCAGTCCACGGTCAGCCGGCATCTGAAGGCGCTCGCCGGCAGCGGCTGGATCGCGGCGCGCGCGGAAGGCACCAGCCATCTCTACACGATGACGGGTTCCTCGACCCGTTCGGCACGCTCAGGGTCGAGCGTGAGCGGCGTCGAACCCTCGACAGGCTCGGGACGTGCTGAGCGCCTCGAAGGGCGCGAGGATCTCGACCCGGCCGCGCGCCGGCTCTGGCTGCTCGTGCGAGAGCAGGTCGGACCGTCGCGGGCCGCCACGCAGGATCGGCGCCGGCTGCACGCGACGCTGGCCGGGCGCCGCACCAAGTCGCAGGAGTTTTTTTCCACGTCGGCGGGTCAGTGGGACCGTATGCGGGACGAGCTCTTCGGCGATCGCTTTCATCTCGCCGCGCTGGCCGCGTTCGCGCACAACGAGTGGACGGGCGGCTGCGCGAGCTCGACAACATCGATCTGCGCCGCGGCGAGCTCGAGTCGCTGCCGATCGACGCGGCGCGGCTCGATGCGGCGACGCTGATGCTCGTGCTGCACCACGTGCCGGAGCCCGGGCGCGGACTGGCCGAGGTCGCGCGGGTCCTCAAGCCCGGCGGCCGCGTGTTGATCGTCGACATGCTCCCGCACGACCGGGACAATTACCGTCGGCAGATGGGCCACGTGTGGCTCGGGTTCAGCGACGATCACACCCGGGGCATGCTGCGCGAAGCGGGGTTCGAAAACGTCAGGATCGTGCCGCTCCCCCCGTCGGCGCGCTCGAAGGGTCCGGGATTGTTCGTCGCAACGGCGCAGAAACACATGCAGCCGCGAAAACACGAAGACGCGAAAAAGAGCTAGGAGAGGAGAGAAGAGAGGAGAAGAGTCGCAACAGGTCGGCGAGCGTGAAAGGCTCGCTCTGCGTGTGCAGGGCGGCCGGCGCCGGGCGTTTGTCGAGCGACTCTTTCAGGGTCGCCCGGAGGAGAGACCGATGGCAACGATGACCGAGAAGATGCACCCGTTCGCCGCCGCGAAAGCGGCGGGACGCGAACCTTTCAAAGTGAAGGATCTCTCGCAGGCCGAATTCGGCCGCAAGGAAATCCGGCTCGCCGAGCAGGAAATGCCCGGCCTGATGGCGCTGCGCGCGCAGCACGGCGGCAGGAAACCGCTCGCGGGCGCCCGCGTCATGGGCAGTCTCCACATGACGATTCAGACGGCGGTGCTCATCGAGACGCTGGGCGAGCTCGGCGCCGACGTGCGCTGGGTGTCGTGCAACATCTTCTCGACGCAGGACCACGCGGCCGCGGCGGTCGTCGTCGGGCGCCCGGAAACCGGCGGCACCGCGAAGCACCCGAAGGGCACGCCCGTCTTCGCGTGGAAGGGTGAGACGCTCGAAGAGTACTGGTGGTGCACGAACGAAGCGCTGGAGTGGCCGGACGGCACCGGCCCCACGCTGATCGTCGACGATGGCGGGGACGCGACGCTGGTGGTGCACAAGGGCGCCGAGTTCGAGAAGGCCGGCAAGGTGCCGGCGTTCAAGGCCGACAGCGATCCCGAGGAATGGGGCGTCATCCTCGACTGCATCAACACGTCGATCGCGAAGGACAAATCGCGCTGGACGCGCCTCGCCTCGTCTATCCGTGGCGTGAGCGAGGAAACGACGACCGGTGTCCACCGTCTGTATCAGATGATGGAAGCGGGCACGCTGCTCTTCCCCGCCATCAACGTCAACGACTCGGTGACGAAGAGCAAGTTCGACAACATCTACGGCTGCCGCCACTCGCTGCCCGACGGCCTCGCGCGCGCGACCGACGTGATGCTGGGCGGCAAGGTCGCGGTGGTGTTCGGGTACGGCGAGGTCGGCAAGGGCTGCGCGCAGGCGCTGCGCGGCCAGGGCTGCCGCGTCATCGTCACCGAAATCGATCCGATCTGCGCGCTGCAGGCGGCGATGGAAGGCTATCAGGTCGCGACGATCGACGAGGTCGTCAGGAACGCGGACGTCTTCATCACGGCGACGGGCAACCACAACATCATCACCGTGGAGCACATGGCGAAGATGAAGGACAAGGCCATCGTCGGCAACATCGGCCACTTCGACAACGAGATCGACATGGCCGGCCTGAAGAAGTTCCCCGGCGTGGAGCGGATCAACATCAAGCCGCAGTACGACGAGTTCAAGTTCCCCGACGGCCACAGCGTGATGGTCCTGGCGGAAGGGCGCCTGCTGAACCTCGGGTGCGCCACCGGCCACCCGAGCTTCGTGATGTCCGCGTCGTTCACCAACCAGGTGATCGCGCAGCTCGAGCTGCACGCCAACACCGGCAAGTACGAGAAGAAGGTCTACATGCTGCCGAAGCACCTGGACGAGCAGGTGGCGCGGCTGCACCTGGATCATCTCGGTGTGAAGCTGACGAAGCTGACGAAGGACCAGGCGGACTACATCGGTGTGCCGGTGGACGGGCCGTATAAGCCGGATCACTATAGGTACTAGGTCCGGCTAAAGCCGGACTCTACGGGGATTGGGGACTGGGGACTGGGACTGACCGCAGCGGAGCGCGAAGGCTTCAGCCGAGCGATGGAAGCTAATTGAGCGCGAAGGCTTCAGCCGAGAGTCGAACGGAGCGTGAAGACTTTAGCCGAGCGATGAACGGAGTGCGAAGGCGTTAGTCGAGCGATGAACCCGCGGGTGCCGAAAGGCGCTCGCGGCTTTTATCTTTTTGAGAATCGAGCGGCGGAGGGAGATGCCTCGCTCCATTTAGCCGTCATCGTCAGGCCGGAAAGACGACGCGCCGCTCGAACCCTCCAGCACGCCTTGGTC
>WNGG01013988.1_pt1 | contig 12360 bp, 8 predicted proteins | sample 5400661 | NCBI WGS metagenome assembly WNGG01 (sample SAMN13153372, study PRJNA577476) | soil metagenome | isolation source: 100 cm soil or saprolite under Garry oak tree replicate 1 | place: USA:California | collected 2016-06-15 | reverse complement strand
CGGGGGGCTCGACGCGCTCTTGTCCATGGCCCAGATGCCGCAGGGCGTCCCGGTGGCGACGGTCGCGATCGGCAAGTGGGGAGCCGCCAACGCCGGGATCCTCGCAGCCCAGATCCTGGCGCAGGGCGATCCGGCCCTCGGCAAGCGCCTCGACGCCTATCGCCGGCGCCTTGCCGACGAGGTGGAAGAGCGCGCTCGCCGGGTCGCGGACCAGATCAAGAGACCGACGCCCGGGACGTGAGGGCGCCCCGCACGCGTGTCGTTCGCGTGGACCCGGGGACGCCCGAGCGCGTGGCGCTGGGCAACGCCGCCGCGGTGCTAAGGCGTGGCGGCGTCGTCGCGTTCCCGACGGAGACCTTCTATGGCCTCGGCGCGGCGGCGCTCGACCGCGCGGCCAGCCGGCGTATCTTCGAGCTCAAGGGGAGACCCGAAACCAAACCAGTGCTGCTGCTCGTGGACTCGATCGCGATGGCCGAGACCGTCGTGGAGGTGAGCGCCCGGGCGCGGGCGCTGATGACGCGCCACTGGCCCGGCGCCCTCACGCTCGTCCTGCGCGCGCGGCCCAGCGTTCCGGAGGAGGTCACCGCCGGGACGGGCACGGTCGGCGTGCGCCTCTCGCCGCATCCGGTGGCGCGCGGCCTGGTCAGCGCCCTCGGCGCCCCCGTCACAGCGCCGAGCGCCAACCCGAGCGGGCTCGAGCCCCCGACGACCGCATCGGCGGTGCTCGCGTACTTTCGCGACGCGATCGACCTCGTGCTCGACGGCGGTCCCACGGCGGGGGGCGAGCCCTCGACGGTCCTCGACACGACCGTGGAGCCGCCGCGCGTCCTGCGCCAGGGCGCGGTGAAGGTGTGACGCGTGAGAGTCACGGGTGTCATCCAGGCGGGAGGCAAGAGCACGCGCATGGGCGGGCGGCCCAAGGCGCTGCTCAAGCTGGGCGGCCGGCGGATCATCGAGCGCGTGGTGGATGCGGTCAAGCCCGCGGTGGACGACCTCCTGATCGTTACCAACACACCCGAGCTCTACACGTTCCTCGGGCTGCCGATGGTCCCCGACATCTACCTCGACCACGGCTCGCTCGGCGGGATCTACTCGGGGCTCCTGGCCGCACCGGGCGACGCCGCCTTCACGGTGGCCTGCGACATGCCGTTTCTCCACGCCGACGTGGCCCGCCTGGTGGTGGAGCGCGCCGGATCGGGAGACGTCGTGATCCCGCGCGTCGGCGCGCAGCTCGAGACCCTCCACGCCGCGTACCGGAAGAGCTGCCTCGGGGCGATCGAGGCGCGGCTCGTCGCCGGGCGGCTCAAGATCGTCGGCTTCTTCGACGAAGTCCGCGTGGTCGAGATCGCCGAGAGCGAGGTCGCGCGCTATCGCGATCCCGCGATCGTCTTCATGAACGTCAACACCCCCGAGGAGCTGGCGCGGGCGCGCGAGATCGCGGCGAGGCTCGCGTGAGCCGGTTGCGACCCGCGGTCATCGTCCACTACCACGAGGTCGGGCTCAAGCGCGGCAACCGCCCGCTCTTCCTTCGCCACCTCGCGCGCAACCTGACCCGCACGACGTCGGACCTCGGCCCCGTGCGTCTCCGCCAGCTCTCGGGCCGCATCCTCCTCGACCTCGACGACCACCCGGCGCCCGAGAAGGTTCGCGACCGGATCCTGCGCGTGTTTGGCGTCGCGAGCGCCGCGCTCGCGTACCGCGTCCCCTCGACGCTCGAGGCGATGAAGGCCGTGGTGGGCCGGCTCTGCGAGGGGCGGACGTTCGCCTCGTTCCGGATCAGCGCCCGCCGGGCGTTCAAGACCTACCCGTTGACCTCGGTCGAGCTGAACCGCCAGCTCGGCGCCTTCGTCCTCGAGAAGGTGGCCGCGCGCGTGGATCTCAAGGAGCCCGAGCTGGAGATCCACGTGGAGGTCATGCCGTCGGAGACGTTCGTCTACGTGGACCCCATGACGGGGCCCGGCGGCCTGCCGGTCGGCGCCTCGGGCACGGTCGTGGCGCTGCTCTCGGGCGGGATCGACTCGCCGGTGGCCGCGTGGCGCATGATGAAGCGCGGCTGCCGCGTCGTGTTCGTGCACTTCCACAGCGTGCCGTACCTGCCGGCGACGTCGCAGGCGAAGGCGCGGGCGCTCGTCGAGCGGCTCACGGAGTGGCAGTACGAGTCGCGCCTGCTCCAGGTCCCGTTCGGCGAGATCCAGCGCGAGGTCGTCCTCACGGTGCCGCCGCCGGCCCGCGTGATCGTCTACCGGCGGCTGATGGTCCGGATCGCCGAGGCGCTCGCCCGCGAGCGCGCCGCCCTGGCGCTCGCGACGGGGGAGAGCCTCGGGCAGGTCGCCTCCCAGACGCTCCAGAACATCGCGCGCATCGACGAGGCCGCCGGGATGCCGATCCTGCGGCCGCTCATCGGCATGGACAAGCTCGAGATCACAGGGGAGGCGCAGCGACTCGGGACCTTCGAGATCTCGATCGAGCCGGACGCCGACTGTTGCACGCTCTTCGTGCCGGCGCATCCGGCGACGCGGATGTCCGAGGACGAGGTGTGCGCGGTCGAGGCGCGGCTGGACGTCCCGCGGCTCGTCGCCCAGGGGCGGGCGGGCGCCGTCGCCGAGACCTTCGAGTTTCCCGCGCGGGCGCACGCCGCGCTCACCGAGTAAGTCGGTCCCCGACGGACGTCTAGGCGAGCGGCTACGTCCGCGAGGCGCCCGCACGACGCTTTGCGAGCGAATCCGTGCAGAACTGCCGATCCGCGCCGACGGCAGCGTCCACCTGAGGGCCCGTGCGTGGGCGGCGAGGGATCGCCCCCGATATGTAGGTTGCTTGACACGCCTCACCCCCTACAGGTATGGTCGCGGTATGACGGCGATCGCGCTGGGCGCCGACCACGCCGGCTTACCTCTCAAGGAAGACCTCAAGGCCTGGCTGATCGAGCGGGGGCACGAGGTCGTGGACTGCGGCACCCAGTCCTCCGAGTCCGTGGACTACCCCGACTACGCCGCCGCCGTGGCCGGCGCGGTCACGGCGGGCAAGGCCGAGCGAGGCGTCCTCGTCTGCGGCACCGGGATCGGCATGGCGATCGCGGCCAACAAGGTGCCCGGCATCCGCGCGGCGGCCTGCACCGACGCCTACACCGCCCGGCTCTCGCGCGAGCACAACGACACCAACGTCCTGGCACTCGGCGCGCGCGTCACCGCCCGCGAGGCCGCGCTCGAGATCCTCGCCACCTGGCTCGGAGCGAAGTTCGCCGGCGGCCGGCACGCGCGGCGGGTCGAGAAGCTGGCCGCGCTCGACCGCAGGAAGGAGCAGTCGGATGCGCCGACTCGCTGACGTCGATCCGGACATCGCCAAGGCGCTCCGCGAGGAGGCCGAGCGGCAGCACCGGAACCTCGAGCTGATCGCCTCCGAGAACTTCGTCTCCGAGGCGGTGCTGGAGGCGATGGGCTCGGTGCTGACGAACAAGTACGCCGAAGGCTACCCGGGGCGCCGCTACTACGGCGGCTGCGAGGTCGTGGACGTCGTCGAGGACCTGGCGATCGCGCGGGCCAAGGAGCTGTTCGGCGCCCCGCACGCCAACGTCCAGCCCCACTCGGGCGCCCAGGCCAACATGGCCGTCTACTTCACCGTCCTCAAGCCCGGCGATATCGTCCTCGGCCCGAACCTCTCTCACGGCGGCCACCTCACCGCGGGAAGCCCCGTGAACTACTCGGGCAAGCTCTACTCGATCGTCGCCTACGGGGTGCGGAAGGACACCGAGCTGATCGACCTCGACGAGGTGCGCGACCTCGCGAAGAAGCACAGCCCGAAGCTCGTCATCGCCGGCGGCTCCGCGTTCCCGCGGGCGATCGACTTCAAGCCCTTCGGCGAGATCGCGCGCGAGGTGGGCGCCTACTTCATGGCCGACATCGCCCACCCGGCGGGCCTCGTGGCCGCGGGGCTCCACCCCTCGCCGGTCGGCATCGCCGACTTCGTCACGACCACGACGCACAAGACCCTGCGGGGGCCGCGCGGCGGGATGGTCATGTGCCGGCCCGAGCACGCCCAGGCGCTCGACAAGACCGTGATGCCCGGCGTCCAGGGCGGGCCCCTCATGCACGTGATCGCGGCGAAGGCGGTCGCGTTCAAGGAGGCGCTGGAGCCCGCGTGGCGTGAGTACCAGAAGCAGGTCGTCAAGAACGCGAAGGCGCTCGCGGAGGCGCTCCTGGCGCGCGGTTTTCGGCTCGTCTCCGGCGGCACCGACACCCACCTGATCCTGGTGGATCTGACGAGCCGCGGAATCACGGGCAAGGAGGCGCAGGAGGCGCTCGACCGCGCGTGGATCACGGTCAACAAGAACACGATCCCGTTCGAGACGAAGAGCCCCATGGTCACGAGCGGCATCCGCCTCGGCACGCCCGCGGTCACCACGCGCGGGATGCGCGAGCCGGAGATGGTCGCGATCGCGGGCCTGATCGACCGCGCGCTCTCGAAGCTCGGGGCGGCCTCCGCGGAGGCCTCGGTCCGCGACCAGGTCCAGGAGCTGACGAATCGCTTCCCGCTCTACACGGAGCGGCGCGCTTGAGAGGGGGGCTCGGCCGGTGAAATGCCCGTTTTGCGGTCACACGGAGGATCGGGTCGTCGACTCACGGGTCGGGCGCGAGGGCGAGTTCATCCGGCGCCGGCGCGAGTGCCTCAAGTGCCAGCGGCGGTACACGACCTACGAGTACATCGAGGATGTCCTGCCGCACGTCGTCAAGCGGGACAGCCGGCGCGAGCCCTTCGACCGCCAGAAGCTCCGCGCCTCGATTCTGAAATCGTGCGAGAAGCGGTCGGTCGGCGTCCAGGCGGTGGACGACGTCGTCGGCGAGATCGAGTCGCAGCTCCACGATCGCGCCGAGAAGGAGATCTCGAGCGAAGAGCTCGGGAAGATCGTGATGGAGCACCTCCAGAAGCTCGACCCGGTGGCCTACGTGCGCTTTGCGTCGGTGTACCGGAAGTTCAAGGACGTCGGCCAGTTCGTCGACGAGGTGCGGGGCCTCCAGCGCGACGACAAGGCCAAGGCGGCCACCGCCGCCAAGCCCAAGGCGGTCGCCAAGGCCAAATAGCTGGTCGATCCTGCCGGCCGCCGGCTAGGGCTTGCCGCCCCAGGAGTCCCCAAGCGACCGGAGAGGAAGCTCGGTGCCTTCGCCAGAGATCCGGTCGACCAGATAGGGGTACGCCTGCTCCGATCGGACATTCAGGACGTTGACGTAACGGTTGTCCGGAGACCAGAGAGGCGCTCCCCAGTACCCCATGCCCCAGAACGAGAAAAGACCGCGCGCGTTGGAGAGGAGGAGCGCCTTCTCGTGTGGCGCATCGGCCTGAACGATCACATAGTCTCCGGCTCGCTTCGATCCGCGATCGCCCGGCGTCTGGAACGCTACGAAGCGGCCGTCAGGGGACCACGTCGGACTGAAGCCTCGGCCCAGGTCTTCCTCCGAGCGCGTAGCGCTGTCCAGGATGATGATGTGACCGTTATCATCCATGTACACGAGCCGGCGATGATCTGGCGCCCAGGCCTGGCTCGTGATCGCGGGTCCCCCGATGCCGCTACCGTACACTCTTCGGCCGATCGCTGAAATCAGCGTGACAAGGCGGCCCGAGTCGACCTCGAGGAGGAGCAAGCTCTCTGGCGGGAGCGGGTCGCCTGGCCGCGGAGTTGGACGAGTCGGTGCCTCGTCCTTCAGCGTCCCGAAGAATAGGATCCGTTTGTTGTCGTGAGACCACGCGACTGGGGAGGCCCCGGTCTGCGCGCCCTTGATCGGCAAGCGTGGCGGGGAGAGCTCGACGAGAGATCTGAGCGCAGAGCCGTCGATCGTCATGCTGTAGATCGCCGTGCGATAGCGCCCGCCCTCCTCGTGGGTTTTCACAAAGGCGAGGCGAGTGCCATCGGGTGAGACGATCGGACCCCCGATCTCGATGTCCTCGGGCCCGGCTCGAAAGACAATGTTTTCTCGTCCACCGACCTTGACCACGATGATGTCGACGCGGACCGGGATGACATCCTTGCGTGTGCCGTCATTGAACGCCGTCACCCACTGCTTGGCCCGCATCGTTTCCGCCCAGCGCTCTCTCAGTGCCTCGCTTCCCATCGCCCGCGCGTGCCTTACGCCAAGGATAGTCCCCGCGCAAAGAAGAAGGGCGAAAACCACGGCGCCCTGGCGCATCTCACTCTCCCCGAAGCGCCGGCGAGGGTACCCAAACAAACGGGATCGCCGGGGTCGGACCGCCCAGGCCGCCAAAGGGTGGAGCGAAGACTCCCGGGACGTGCGGGTTGCCGCCGGCGGCCGAAACCACCGTGTTCACGAAGTAGTTGCTGTTGTGATGGTACCAGCGGTACGGCACTCCCGAGTTGGCGCTTTCGTAAGCCGCGATACTCTGCTTCAAGGCGGCGCCGCTCACTCGGATCGTGGGGCCCCAGATGACAGCATCGGTTTGGAGTGCGCTTGCTGTATCTGGCAGAAGTCCTTCTCCACCGATCCTCCCACGATACACCGCGATGTTCCCCGATCTGTCGGGCCCCATCTCGTACACAACATCACCGGCGTCGATCACCTTGTGAGAAGCAATGTTCATCGTTTCACGCGCACCGACTCGGACGGTCGTGTCCCCGGTGTCGTCAGTCTCAGCAACGACGGAGGCCTCCGGCTCGTATGCCGCATACGCGGCGGCGCTGACAACGGCGCCGGTGACGGCTCCAAACGCGATCCCCTGGAGCACATCTCCCCCGAAAATGCCGGCGCTGATGCCGCCAAAGGCGCCGCCCAGGATGGTGCCCGATCCGACGGCTCCTTGCCAACCGCCCCCCAACGCTCCTGCCAGTGGCGGCCCGACGGCGCCTCCAATTCCCCCGAACGCCGCGCCGAGGACGATGCTCGTCGTCGGGTCGCCTCCGTTCAACCCATAGCTCGCGGCGCCCGCGACAGCGCCCGCGATCATCCCTGCGGCGACGGGTCCCACGTGAGGCGTGAGAACGATGGCAACGGCAACGCCGACGGCGATGGGCGCGAGGACCCTGAAGACTTCCCAACCGTACTTCCTGTGGAACTCGAAGATCCTCTTGAACAGCCTCCCGAGGAAGCCGAAAAAGTACCCGCTCGGATCGATGAGGTTGACGGGGTTGTTGAGGACGTAGCTGTAGCGGTTGAGCGACTGCGGGTTGGCAGGCGTAGGAACAAACGGGTCGGCGCTAATGAACCGGGCGAGGCCTGCGTCGTAGTACCGGCCGCCGTAATAGTAGAAGCCAGTCTCAGGATCGAGCTCTTTGCCCGTAAAGCCGTGCGTCGGGTCGGCGTTGCCCTCCGAGCGCGACACCTGGCCCCAGGGGTCGTATTCCACGAGCTGCACGCGTGCGCCCGACGCATCGGTGACGACGTTGATTCCGCCGAGATGGTCGTTGTGATAGAAGAGGACAGCGCCGGTCGACTTCTTCGCGACCCCACCGAGGTACTTCGTGACGACGCCGGCGGGATCGATCTCGTACCCCGCGAAGGGATAGCGTGCGACTCCGGCTGACGTTTCCTTCCGGACACGGACACCCGCGGCGTCATACGCGAACGTCGCGCTGTTCCCGCCCTCGATCGTCACCGCGGTGAGGCGGTGGTCGGCGTCCCACGACAACGCGCGGCCGGCGCCGTTGAGCATGCTGCCGTTGGCGTCGTAGGAGTAGATCGACCCATCCGTACGGCCGGTCACCGCCGAGGGGTGGCGCGGATCAGAGTACGTGGAGAGGACGCCGGCCTTCTCCAGAAGGTTCCCGACCGGGTCATACCGGTAGTTCTGCGTGACCCACGCCAGGCCGGTCCCGAACGCGCCACTCGCCGAGGTGAGGCGGTTGAGGGCGTCGTAGGTGAAGGTCCGGCTGCCGGTGAAGATGCCGTCTCTGATCTGCGTGATGTTCCCTGTCGGGTCGTAGGCGTAGCCGAGATTCTGCAACGTCCCGCTCGCTCCCGTCGTCGATCGGTTGGTCACGCGGAAGTTCATCGGGTCATAGCTGGACGTCGACGCGACCCCGTTCGCGTATTGCAGTCGCGTCTGCTGACCGCGGGCGTTGTACGTGATGCTGGTGATATAGCCGGGAATGGACGCCAGCCAGCCTGCCTCGTTGTAGGAGGACGTCACCGAGTCGCCGTCGGGGAAGGTTCTGCTCACGATATCGCCCAGGGCGTTGTAGCTTTGAGACATCGTGTAAGTCGTACCGTCGAGCAGGCGCTGCGTCTGGCTGACGCGCCCCAGGGCGTCATAGGTGAATGTCGTGACGGTGGCAAGATCCGCGATCCTGGTGACGCGTCCCCTCGAGTACGCGACCGCGCCTCCCACGTCGTGGCTGTACGTCCAGCTCCCCATGTTGGGGTCACGCATCGCGGTCTTCCGGCCGAGGAGGTCGTAGGTGAGCGCGGTGACGTGGTTGAGATGGTTCGTCGCGAGCACGAGCGCACCCACCGCGTTGGAAGCGTAGGTCGTCACGTACGTGTCGCTGCCATTGACCTCCTCGATACGAGCGAGACGCCCATAAATATCCAGGAAGCGGCGCCTGACGTTACCCCGCTGATCTGTCACCGTCACCCGTCCGGGAATGTACGCTATGCTGACGCTGGTTCCATCCGGGTAGAGCACCTGCGTCCGGCGGCCGCGGGCGTCGTACTCGAACCGCGTCAGGATCGCGGCCTCGGTCGAGAAGTGCGGCGCGGATTGCGTTGCCGTCAGGCCCCGCGAGTCGAAGGTGGTCTCGCTCTGGATGATCTGGTCCCCCGGCCCCTGCGACCGGCCGAGATAGTTCCGCCCCAGTCCATCGAAATAGACGTCGTTCCAGAGGACCGTCGCCGTGCCGTGCTGAATGGTGCGATACGTCAGGACGCGCTGGGTCGCGGGGTTGCCGAAGTCGAGATAGAACCGGCTCATCGAGCCATAGAGCGAACCCGTGTCGAGCGGGCCGGTCGTCTTCGTCAGGCGGCCGAACGTATCGTACGTGTACGTCGTGCCCTGATGATTTGGGTCGGTCTCGGTCGTCCGCTCGCCCCAGCGCGCGTCGTAGGCAAAGGCCGTCGTGTGGCCGAGACAGGTGGTGACGCTGGCCGGATACGTCTGGCTAGCCTCGTAGACGGTGGTCGTCGTGCAGCCGCGGGCATCCGTGGTGGCTGTGCGGTTGCCGTAGGAGTCATACATGGAGGTGACGACGGGATTACCTGTCGTTCCCTGGGGCCCGCTCAGGCACCGCTCCTCCTGCGTCAAAAGGCCACGGGCTCCGAGCGATCCCCAGGCGAGGCCGTCATACGAGAGCCAGCGTTCCCGCAGCACCGCTCCCGAGGAATCGCGGAGCGCGGTGCGCGTCGGACGGTGGAGCCATGTCGTTGCGTCCACCACCCAGTCCGTGTATTCGTCTCGCTCGTCGCCGCTCACCGCGATGTCGCCCCACTGGTACGTCCGCGTCGGGTTGCCGTAGGCGTCGAACTCGAAGCTCTGGCGCGCGATCTTGCAGCTGGCTCCGGTGTCGTCGCACGTGGCGACGTCCGTCTGCGCCAGCGTGACGGACGTGACGCCCGGATAGGGTGTGGTCGTCGCCCAGGTGTTCGTGGTCTCGGCCAGGAGCGCGCCGTTACGCTGGCGCGTCTGGCTCTGGGAGGGGCGCCCCCTGAGGAGATCGTCCTGCTCGAACCGGGTATCGGTGTAGTGCCCGAACGGATCGACCGCGCGGACCGACGCGTGCCCACGAAACTCCTTGCCATCGCTGCTGAGCCCGAGCCCGGTGTAGCTGAGGGTCAGCGTGGAGGTTCCGCCGCGCCCGTCGCTGACGCTCCGTGTGGTCACGCGGTAGCGGTCGAATGACCCGGCATAAAAATGGCCCGCCCGGGTACCACCGCACGTCGGATCGGGGCCGAAGCTCAGGTAGTCGTTCGGGGTACAGATGCGATTACCCATCTCGTCATATGAGCTTCGTACGGCGCGGTAGAGGGCGGCGTTCGTCCCCGCGACGGGCAAATCGACGAGAAAGCCCAGGAGAGGAGGGTTACCGCAGGTGTAATCGGGACTGAGGCTGACGTAGGAGCCCTCGCACCCCCAAATGAACTCGCCAGTCTGTACGAAGCTTGTGTTGCGGTAGAGGGCGGCGCTCGTCCCCGCCACGGGCGAATCCACGAGAAACAGCGGGGTCCCGCCGCAGACAGAATTGGGACTGAAGCTCAGGTAGGTTTTCGCATTGTCACACGTCCACCCACCCCAGTCGTTCTGTATGGCTGTGACGGCTCGGTACAGAACACCGGTCGCCTTCACTCGCTCGTAAGCGAAACTCACGGCGCCGCCGAGTCCGTTGTTCACGCCGCTCAACCGCGCGTCGGTGTACGAGAAGCTCAGTGGTGGCAACGAAGAGGTGCCGTCCGCTCCGTAGATCGTGACCGCGTTCAGCGTGAGGTCCCCCGTCGCCCCGCCGCCCCAGGTGTGGCCGGGGTCGCGATCAATCGAGTAGTCGAACGTGAGGAGGTATCTCCGCACCAGACTCGATGCGGCGCGCACCTCGATCGTGTCGAGGCGGTCCTTCTCGAAGAAGGAAAGGAGGGTGGAGGCGCTCGTGTCGGTCCAGTCGGAGCGAGGCGCGTAGGTGAAGAGCACCTCGCGGGCGGATTCGATCAGCGACCCGCCGGCGTAGGCGTAGGTGATCGCGGCTGGATAGACCGCTTGATCGTACGTCTGGCCGTTCGAGGCGATCGTGCCGGTCTGCTTGGTGTACATGTAGTGAACGGCCACACCACTGGTCGTCGTCGCCTGGTCGAGGAAGTACTTGTAGGTGATCGCGGTCGTGAGGTCCTGCCCACGTGTCATCGCCTTACTGTCGGTGTTGTAGCCAAACCGGTGCTGCGTGCCATCCTTCGTCGTCAGGATCCAGTAGTCCGAGGCCGCAACGTACTGGATCCTCACGAAGATCTCGTCCTTGGTGTGGTAGATGTTCTGCGCGCTGTCGATCAGCACGAGATCGTGGCTCGCGCCGCCCAGCACCAGCTTGAAGGTGTCGTCCGTCGTCGTCGTCGTGTTCTTGAGGTCGCGAAAAACGAAGCCGCCGACGTCCAGGGTCCACCCGAGCCCCGTCCCCTGAGCCTGGTCGCGAGGCCCCCGCTCGTCGACGGTGCTGCTGTGATAGCCGAGCACGATCTTCGGGCCGACGCCGCCGGCGCCGGGTGGAGTGACGATCGCGATCTCGGCGGTGCTCGCCCCCGTGAAGAGGTCGGTCTGGAACGCGTTGAGGGTCCACGTGCCCGGTGGCGCCCCGAGGGGCTCCGTCGTCGACGCCAACTGAGCTCGAGTGGTGTGGCTCGGCGCGTCTGATGGTTGCTCCGGCGAAGACTGTGATTCGCCGCCGGAGACGACGGACGGCATGAGGACCGACACCAGGACCAGCCGCGCGATCGTGCCACCCAAGGACGCACTGAAGAGGGTTCGCATGGTCTCTCTCCCGCGAGGAACGGATTTCCCTGCGCAGGGAGATGGCAATCCACGCGCCAAGCGCGATCGGCCGCGCCAACTGGCGAGAATTCAGGAGCGCGGGCGCTGCCGCACCGCATCGCCTGCCCAGCGCGCCGTGCAGCGTGCATTGCCGCTGATGCAGCCGGGGGTGCTTGAGGAGGGTAGCCCACGTCAGGATGATGAGATGGCACGGCCCTGTCGAAACGGGAGTACGACAGGGCCGCGCGCCTCGTCGGCGCTGACTTCTCGCTTACTTCTTTTTCTTCTTCTTGGTCGCCTTCTTCTTCACCCGTTCACCTCCTTCTGGGCAGGTTTCACATCGTGCTTCTGCTCGGCATGCTAGTGAGGGACGCCGATCCCTGTCAAGAAGAAAATCCAAGATATGGGGGTCCGAGGGCGGGCCTGGACCCCAGATCTGGGGTAGGCGCCGCCTCAGGGGATAATTGACATCGCCCCTCCCACGCGGTAGCGTGAGCCAACTTGCAGCTGCCCTCACACAGCCAACCCGGGGGACTCCGCCGATGAGACGCAATCTGAGGAAACTCGTGTTCGTCGAGCCCAAATCGACGCACCTGCACATCTACAGCCGAGTCTGCATTCCGCGGCTCGGGTCGGTCCTCCTCGCGACGATCATGCGGGCCAAAGGGTACGACGTCCGCGTGTACATCGAGGACATCCACCCGATCGATATGAACGAGGTGCTCTCCGCCGACCTCGTCGCGATCTCGGCCATCACCTCCACGGCGCCGCAATCCTACCGGCTGGCGGACCAGGTGCGGCAGGCGGGCGCCATCGCCGTGATCGGGGGCACCCACACGAGCTTCCTGCCCGACGAGGGCCTCGAGCACGCGGACTTCGTCGTCCGCGGCGAGGGCGAGTTCGCGTTCCAGGAGCTCG
>WNGG01010841.1_pt1 | contig 12361 bp, 10 predicted proteins | sample 5400661 | NCBI WGS metagenome assembly WNGG01 (sample SAMN13153372, study PRJNA577476) | soil metagenome | isolation source: 100 cm soil or saprolite under Garry oak tree replicate 1 | place: USA:California | collected 2016-06-15 | reverse complement strand
CTGCTCATGGCCCTCGTCAGCATCTCCGTGCTGCCCGAAGTCGACAAGCTCTTCGGGCGGCCCCCGAACTACACGCGCGATCAGTTCACGGGCATCGCCCGGATCAATGCCGACCCCTCCATGCTCGTCGTCCGCGCCGATGCGCCGTGGAAGACGCTGAAGGATCTCGTGGATGACGCGAAGAAGAAGCCCGGGGAGATCGTCTTCAGCTCCTCGGGTCTCTACGGAGCGTCGCACATCCCCACCGAGATGTTCATGCTGGCCGCGGGCATCAAGCTCCGGCACCTCCCCACGACGGGCGGGGGGCCGATGATGAACGCCATCCTCGGGGGTCACTCACAGATCACCATGACCCCGGTGAGCCTGGCCGTCGCGCACGTGAAAGCGGGCAAGCTTCGACTGCTCGCTCACACGGGGACGGCGCCGGTGGCCACTTATCCGGACGTCCCATCCTTCAAATCGCTCGGATACGACGTCGAGTACACGGCGTGGGCGGGACTGGTGGCGCCCGCCAAGACTCCGCCCCACATCGTCAAGATCCTGCGCGACGCGACCCGGCAGGCGGTCAAGGAGCCGGAGGTCGTCACCTCGCACGCCAAGCTCGACACCCCCATCGCCTACATGGACGCCGACGAGTTCAACGCGTGGTGGGCCAAGGACGCGGCGCGGCTGGCCGAGGTCGTGAAGAAGATCGGCAAGGTGGAGAGCGCCCAGTAGTGACCAGGTCAGAGTGAATCGCCAGGCAGATTATTCATGAACGTGTCTTGCTCATCGACCGGCCCCCTCACCCTACCCTCTCCCCCTCGACGGGGGAGAGGGATAAAAACAGCCTCGGGCGCACTCTCAGTTCTGATCCCTCTCCCCCACTGGGGGAGAGGGCAGGGTGAGGGGGAGCAAGTGGCGCACAGAGTTTGGCTAACGCGATGACGACTGATCGTTTGGCTGGCGCCACCCTCGTCCTGTTCGGCATCCTCACGATCTGGCAGAGCCGCGCCTTCCCCCTGGGCTCGCTGCATCGGCCCGGCCCCGCGTACATGCCCGTGGTTCTCGCCCTCCTCCTCATCGTCTTCGGCGTGGCGGTGTTCGTGATGGGGTCTCGCGCGAGCCGCCTCGCCGAGGTCGGCTGGCACGAGTGGCGCCACGCCGTCGCGATCTTCGCCGCCTGCGCGTTCGCAGCGTGGGGGCTCGAGCGCCTGGGCTACCGGATCACCATGGCGGTCGTGCTCGCCTTCCTCGTGCTGCTCCTCGAGCGCCGGGCCTGGGCTCTGGGCCTCGCCGTGACCGTCGTGATGTCGTGGGGATCCTTCTATCTCTTCGACACGCTGCTCAAGGTGCCCCTGCCCCGCGGCCCCTTCGGGCTCTGACGTGCTCGAGACCCTCCAGAACCTCGGTCTCGGCTTCTCCGTCGCCCTCGCCCCCCACGTCCTCTGGTACGGCTTCATCGGCTGCCTGGTGGGCACGCTGGTGGGTGTGCTTCCCGGCGTCGGGCCGCTCGCGGGCATCAGCCTGCTCCTGCCCGCCACCTATGGCCTCGACGCCACGAGCGCGCTTGTCATGCTCGCGGGCATTTACTACGGGGCGATGTACGGCGGCTCCACCACGTCGATCCTCATGCGCATCCCCGGCGAGGCCGCCTCCGTGATGACGTGCATCGACGGCTACGCCATGGCGCGCAAGGGACGCGCGGGGCCGGCCCTGGCCATCGCCGCCGTCGGCTCGTATGTCGCGGGAACGGTGAGCGTCATCGCCCTGATGGTCCTGGCCCCGCCCCTCGCCGCCTTCGCGCTGCGCTTCGGCCCGCCCGAGTACTTCTCCCTGCTCCTCCTCGGGCTCTTGGTCCTCGCGTACATGAACTCGGGCTCGATGCTGAAGGGACTCGCCATGGCGGCGCTCGGGCTCCTCTTGGGCATGATCGGCATCGACCAGATGTCCGGCTACTTCCGCTTCGCCTACGGCATCGCCGAGCTCGGCGACGGCATCGGCGTGGTGCCGGTCGCCGTCGGCCTCTTCGGTCTCGCCGAGATCCTCCTCACCGCGGGCATGGCGAATCCGCCCGAGGTGATCCGGCCGAAGCTACGCGACCTCCTGCCCTCGCGGCAGGAATGGCGCGAGGCCAACATGCCGATCTGGCGCGGCACCGTCATCGGGTTCCTCATCGGAATCATTCCGGGCTCCGCGCACGTGATCTCGACCTTCGTCTCCTACGCCGTGGAGCGCAAGGTGTCGAAGCACCCGGAGGAGTTCGGCCGCGGCGCGGTGGCCGGGGTGGCGGGGCCGGAGTCGGCGAACAACGCGGCAACCTCGGGCGCCTTCGTGCCCATGCTCGCCCTCGGCGTCCCCGGCGTGCCCGTGGCCGCCCTCCTCCTCGCCGCCATGATGGTCCACGGCGTGACGCCGGGACCTCTGCTCATCCATCAGGACCCCAAGCTCTTCTGGGGCTTCATCGCCTCGATGTACGTGGGCAACGTCATCCTGCTCATCCTGAACCTTCCCCTCGTGGGGCGGGTCTACGCCGTCAACAGCAGCGTGGTGGACGTGTGGATCATGCTGGCCACGGGCGTGCTCGGCTACGTGCTGCGCAAGCTCGACTTCGAGACGGCGCCCATCGTGCTCGGCCTCGTCCTCGCGCCCATGATGGAGCTCTCGCTCCGTCAGTCCCTCGCCATGTCGGCGGGGAGCTACGCGATCTTCGTCACGCGACCGATCTCGCTCGTCCTGCTGGGCGTGGGCGTCGTCCTCGTCGTCCTCGCGCTGCGCCCGCTCATCACGCGCACCCTCGACTGGCGCTCTCGTCTACCCGCCGAAAGTGAAGGCTAGCCCTCATGCGCCGACACACCGCCACCCTCACCCTGGCCCTCTCCCTCTCCGAGGGAGAGGGATGCGAATATCCCTCTCCCCCTCGGGGGAGAGGGCAGGGTGAGGGGGAACGCTTGGGCTAATGTTGTTCGAGCCGAGAGGCTGCCCGCAGTTCGAGTTGAGCGACGGCCCGAGGCCGGCACGAGACGAGAGCGTGGCTGATCCCGCAGGCGTGGCAGTTCGAGCTGAAGGGCAATGCCCTGAGGCGAGGGCTGAGTGGATCAGCGGCGAGGCGAGGGCTGAATAGAACATGGCCGAGCACGCGGGAAGCGTCCGCCGCCGCGAGGATCCGCGGCTCATCACCGGCGCCGGAGAGTTCGTCGACGACTTCCGTGTGCCCGGCTGCCTGCACGCCGTAATGCTGCGCTCGCCTCACGCGCATGCCCGCATCCGCTCCATCGATGTGTCGGCGGCTCGCCGCGCGCCCGGCGTCGTCGGCGTCTTCCTCGCTTCCGATCTCGGGAGCGCCGGGGTGGCCATCCCCATCTACGCCCCGCACCCCGCCTTGCCGGTGGCCTGCGGGATCCGGCCCCTGGCCGGCGAGCGCGTGCGCTTCGTCGGCGAGGCCGTGGCCGCGGTCATCGCGGATGATCCCTATCGCGCCTGGGACGCCCTCGACCTGATCCGGGTCGAGTACGAGCCCCTCCCCGCCCTCGTGGACATGGACGCGGCGCTCGCCCCGGGCGCGCCCGTCTTGCACGAGGAGACGGCCAGCAATGTCGTGGCGGAGTGGCGCCAGCGCGTGGGCGACGTGGAGGCCGCCATCCGCGCCGCGGACGTGGTCGTCCGGACGCGGGTCCGGCTCGCGCGCGGCGGCGCGCATCCCCTGGAGCCGCGCGGCCTCATCGTCCGCTGGGCGGACGAGCGCCTGACCATGTGGGGCGCCGTCCAGATGGTCCATCGTCACCGCGGGGTGATCGCCGGGCAGCTCGGCCTGCCCGAGGAGCAGGTGCGCGTGATCGCGCCCGCCGACGTGGGCGGCGGCTTCGGCACCAAGGGAATGTACTACCCGGAGTACGTCGTGGTCGCGGCCCTCGCGCGCCAGCTCGACCGGCCGATCAAGTGGGTCGAGACGCGGCGGGAGCACACCCTCGTCGCCTGCGTGGAGCGCGACCAGATCCACGACGTGGAGCTGGCGGCCACCCGGGAGGGCCGGCTCCTCGCCCTGCGCGACGATTTCCTCCACGACATGGGCGCGTACACGATCTCGGGGCTGAACCTGCCGCAGAACGCCATGATCCATTCGGTGGGGCCGTACGTCATTCCCAATCTCGATCTCCGCTTCCGCGGCGTGGTGACCACCACCACGCCCGTGGGCGCCTATCGTGGGGCCGGCCGTCCCTACGGCACCGCGGTGATCGAGCGGGCCCTCGACGCCCTCGCGAGGGAGCTCGGCGCCGATCCCTTCGAGCTGCGGCGCCGCAATCTCGTATCCGCCGACCGGCATCCCTACGCCACCGGCCTCAGCACGGCGGGCCGGGGGCCGGTCGACTACGACAGCGGAAACTTCCCGCGCTGCATGGAGCTGGCCCTGGAAGCCCTCGATCTCCCCGCCGCGCGGCGCGAGCAGGCGCGGCTGCGGGCCGAGGGCCGGTACCTCGGCATCGGCCTCGTCAACTACGTCGAGGCCACCGCCACCGTGCCCCACGAGAGCGCGGTGGTGCGGGTCCACGAAAACGGCGGCGTCACCGTGGTCACCGGCGCCGCCCCGCAGGGCCAGGGGCACGTCACGATGTTCTCGCGGCTCGTGGGCAATCTCCTGGGCATCGAGCCCGACACCATCGAGGTGCTGACGGGCGACTCCGACCTCGTGGCGCAGGGCGGGGGCACGTACGGCAGCCGGACGGCGGCCATCGGGGGCAGCGCCGCGCTCCTCGCGGCACGCGTCGTGCGCGAGAAGGCGATGCGGATCGCCGCCCACCTGCTCGAGGCCTCTCCCGTGGATATCGTGAGCGAGGGCGGGAAGTTCTCGGTGCGCGGGCTGCCGAGCCGGAGCCTCGGGTGGGCCGAGATCGCGGCGGCCGCGCATGCCGGCCAGGCCCCCGGGGAATCCCCCGGCCTCGAGGACACGCAGCTCTTCACCGTGTCGCAGTCGAGCTTCGCCAACGGGACGCACGGCGTGGTCCTGGAGGTCGATCCCGACACCGGCGCCGTGAGCATCTTGCGCTGGATCGTGGCCCATGACTGCGGCCACGTGCTCGAGCCCGGCATCGTGGAGGGCCAGATCCACGGCGGGGTCGTCCAGGGCCTTCCGGACGCGCTCAACCTGCAGCTCGCCTACGACGAGACGGGCCAGCGCCTGACGGCGACGCTCATGGACTACGCGCTGGCCACGGCCGCCGACGCGCCGCGCACCTTCGAGATCCGCCATCTCGAATCGCCCACGCCGCTGAACCCGCTGGGCGCCAAGGGCGCGGGCGAGGGCGGCATCATGCCCGTGCATCCCCTCATCGCGCAGGCCATCGAGGACGCCCTGTCCCCCTTCGGCGTCCGCGTGGATCGAGTCCCCGTCACGCGCGCGGAGATCTGGGGTCAGGTCTTGCAATACAACAAAGGGTAAAATGAACGCCTCAAGTGTTGCATTGCAAGACCTGACCCCCCGTTAGATCACGCCCTTCCTTGCGAGCGCGGCCAGGTCCTCGCGGCTGAGCCCGAGGCGGCCGCAGTAGATCTCCTCGTTGTGGGCGCCTGGCGTGGCTGGCCCGGCGCTCGTGACGCGACCGGGCGTCAGCGAGAGCTTGGGCACGATGCCGGGCATCCAGATCGTCTCCCCGCCGGGCCCCGGCACGGGGATGAGGTTCTCCCGCGCCCGGAGCTGAGGATCCGCGAAGAGATCCTGCACGCTGTTGACCCTCGAGCACGGGACGGACGCCGCGTCCAGCCGGGACAGCACCTCGTCGGCAGCGAAGGAGCCGACCCAGTCCTGCACGCGCGCGTCGAGATCCTCGCGCCGGCGAAGCCGCTCGTCCATCGACGAGAACTCGGCGTGGAGCTCGGGCCGGCCCATGGCCTCCACGGCCAGGCGCTCGAACATGCGGTCGTTCGTGCACGCGATGGCGATCCAGCTCCCGTCTCGCGCGCGATAGTGATCGTGCGGCACCACGTATTCCGTGCCCGAGCCGATGCGCTCGCGGATCTTGCCGAGGGCGGCGTGCAGGGGGATCATCTCGTCGAGCATCCTCAGCATGGGCTCGTAGAGCGCCACGTCGACCACCTGGCCGAGCCCCGTGCCATGGCGGCTCTCGATGGCGGCGAGCGCGCCGAAGGCGCCCATCACGCCCGCCAGGTAGTCGGGAATCGTCGGCGTTCCCGGCGAGACGGGCGGGCGATCGGGGTATCCCGAGATGTAGCTGACGCCGCTCACCGCGCCCGCGATGCGACCGAATCCCGGCCGCCCGCGGCTCGGGCCCGTCTGACCGAAGGCCGAGATCCGCACCATGACCAGTCGCGGGTTCGCCGCGGACAGCGCGTCGTATCCGAGGTTCCACTTCTCCATGGTCCCCGGCCGGAAGTTCTCGGCGAGGATGTCGGCGCGGGCGGCCAGCCGCGCGATGAGCGCCTGGCCCTCGGGCTCGCGCAGGTTGCACGTGATCGATTTCTTGTTCCGGCCCTCGACCAGCCACATGTACGAGATCCCGGGGGACGGTTGGTGACCGAGCCTTCGCAGATCGTCGCCGACGCCGGGCTGCTCGACCTTGATCACGTCGGCGCCCAGCTCGCCCAGCAGCGTGCAGCAGAAGGGCGCAGCCACGTAGGTCGCCAGGTCCAGAGCCACGAGGCCGTCGAGCGCTCCGCTCAAACGGACCGCCTCAGATGTTGCATTGCAAGACCTGACCCTAGCCTGGGCGGCGCGAGACGAGACGGATGGCCACGTGGACGGGATCGGGCACCGTGGATCGATCGGTTTCCATCTGCCAGGCGCCGATCTGGGCCATGCCTCGGGTGAACTCGCCGTAGCTCGATTGCGGGACAACGGCGACGAACGTGAACTCCGCCTGCCGGCGCACCTGGGACGCCCCGACCCGCGCGAGGAGACTCGACAGATCACGCTCCGCCGCGCTCCGATCCGTGACCGAGAGCTGCACGACCACATCGAGCCTCGGCGGCGGGGTAGCCGGCCGTGATTCCCGAGACGGCGCGGTCGGAGGTACGGCGCGCCGAGAGGGCTGCGGAGACAGCCGCGAGGGCTGCGGAGACAAAGGAAGCGGCGTTGCCTTCTGCGGCCCGAGGTCCGCAGATCGGCTCGTCACTCCCGGCCGGGGCGCCGGACTTAGGGGAGGGATGGCCCTGGGTGGGGCGGGTGATGGAGGCGTCTCTGGAGGCGTCTCTGGCGGCGCCGGCGGGGCGGGCGCGCGTGGCTCCCGGTCAGGGCGGTCGCGTCCCGCCGTCATCGCCTCGCTGAGGAAGCGCTCTCGTTCCTGATTGTGGTCATAGTCTCGCACGGCAAGCACGATGAGGATCGCGATGGCCACGATGGTGACCAGCCCCACCCCGATGGAGAGCCGCCGCCAGCGCCGGCCGGGCCCTTGGGGAAGAGCGGCGCTCTCGGATTCGCCTGCGCTCGGGTCTCTCGGGGCTCTCGCCGGGATCTTCTCTGACTGGAGTCTCGCGAGCTCTTCACGACAGACGGCGCACTGGCTGATATGGGCTTCGACCCCTGCCAGCTCGGTCAGACGGATCTTGCCCTCGAGCAAGACACGGAAGCACTCGCGAGCATCCTCGCACGTCATGGAAGAGATCATGGATCAGATCGCCTGCGCTTGCCACGCGCAAGTCTGTCCTGACCGACCGTGTAAGAACACCCGCGGCAACGCGGTAGAAATTTCAAGGGCAGTCCAGGGGACGGGCGCGTCACGTGGGTGACAATTACGTGCTCCCTGCCGGTGAAAGGATTCATGAGAGGAAGAACAAAGCCTTTCTTACCGGGATGAATCGGGCCGCTTGATGACCAGGCAACCACCTGCAATCCTGGCTGCATGGCATATGCCAAGCGCGGCTCGCGGCCACCGGGCCGTGCTACCGTAGCGGCGCCGTGATCTCGCTCATGCTGCTATGGCTGCGCGCCGTCGGGCTCGTGGGCCAGGCCGTCTCGATCGGCGGTGCCATCTTCGCAGTGGCGGTGGTGCGACCGTCGCGCCCGTCTGATCCTGCCCGCGCCCTCGATCGCGTCCTCGCCTTCGTCACCTGGGGCGCCCTCCTCGCCGCCGCCGCGCAGGTGGGCGTGCTCGTCGTCCTCGCCAGCGCCATGGGAGACGACGCGAGCTGGCCGCTGGGCGCCGTGCTGGACTCGACGGTGGGCGTGATCGGCCTCATCCGCATCGCGGTGGCGCTCGCGGGCGCCGCGGTCGCGCACATGCTCCGTCGCCATCCGGGCTCGACCACGCTGGGGGCGCTGCTCGTGAGCGGCGGCGCGCTCCTCGCTCTCACCGGGGCGCTCGCCAGCCATGCCGTGGGCCGCGTCGACGGCGGCGTCTGGCTCGTGGCCGTGGGCGCGCTCCACCAGGCAGCCGCCGCCACCTGGGTGGGCGGGCTCGTCTGCGCGGCCGTGCTGACGCTTCGCTCGAACCTGGCGGCCTCGGAGAGCTGGCTCCGGCCATTTTCGAGGCTCGCGCTGGCGGCGGTGACGGCCCTCGCCCTCACCGGCGTGGCGCTTTCCCTCGCCTACATCGCCAGCCCGGCCGCCGCCATCGGCACCTCCTACGGAGCCATGACGCTCACCAAGATCGTGCTCTTCATCGCCATGCTGACCATGGGCGCGCTCAATCACCGCGCCCTCCACGGTCGACTCGGGACGGGAAGCTGGCTCGCCTCGGGAGCGGGCGCGGCTTCCGATCTTCCCCCGTCAGGCTCGCTGGTATTCCGGCGACGTCTCGAGGTGGAGGCCGGCCTTGCCATCGTCACGGTATTCCTCGCGGCGTCGATCGGCTCCGCGCCGCCCGCGGCGGACGTGCAAGACCAGCGGGCCTCGCTGGCAGAGATCCGCAGCGTGTTCACGCCGCAATGGCCGCGGCTCCAGGCGCCGAGCCTGGCCGAGCTGGCCGCCGCCACGGCGCTCGGCGACCCCTCGACGCCTCATTCGGCCGAGGAGACGGCCTGGTCGGAGTTCGGCCATCACGTCGCCGGTCTCTTCGTGGTGGCCATGGGCGTGCTCGCCATGCTCGAGCGCACCGGATGGGCGCCGTGGGCGCGGCACTGGCCCCTGCTCCTCATCGGATTGACGGGCTTCGTCGCGTGGAACATGGACCCGGAGGGCTGGCAGACGGGCCGGATCGGTTTCTGGGAGCACCTCCTGGGCCTCGAAGTCCTGCAGCACCGCATCCTGCTCGCCCTCACCGCCCTTCTCGCGGTGGCGGAATGGCGGGTGCGGAGCGGTCGCCATCCCGATTCCGCCTGGCGCTATGTCTTTCCCCTCGTGTGCATCGGCGCCGGCATCTTGCTGCTCTCCCACGCCCACGAGGTCAGCAACGCCAAGGCGGCCTTTCTCATCGAGCTGACACACCTCCCCCTCGGCCTCGTCATCCTGGTGGCGGGCTGGTCGCGCTGGCTCGAGCTGCGTCTGTCCCCGCCGGACAGCAACTTGCCCGGACGGCTGTGGGGACCTGCCTTGACCGTGTTCGGGCTCTTGCTGCTCTTCTACCGCGAATCTTGACAGAGGGATTAGGCGGGGCGGAGCTGCTTCAAACCTTCCGTCTGCTTGGCCTTGCAGGTGGGACAGATGGCGTGCGTGAACTGCAGACCTGAGCGCTTGCCCAGATAGCTCTCGACCTTCTCCCAGAAGTTTCCATCGCTCCGGACCTGCCGGCACCAGGCGCAGATGGGAATGAGGCCCTGGAGCTGCTGGACATGCGCGAGCGATTCCTCGAGGGCGAGAATCCGGTCGGCCAGCTGCTGCTGCAGGGTGATCATGCGGACGCCCACGGTGACGCGTGCCCGCAGCTCTTCGGCCTCGAACGGCTTCGTGATGTAGTCGTCCGCCCCCGCCTCGAAGGCGGTGACCAGATCGCCGGTCTGACCTCTCGACGTCAACACCACGAGATAGGTGGGGGCCGACCCTCCTGCCTCACGGACCTTTCGACACACCTCCACGCCGGTCATCTGCGGCATCATCCAGTCCAGAATCGCGAGGGCGGGAGGGTCTTGCCCGCTCAGGATCTGCCACGCCTCGGAGCCGCTCGCCGCCGCCACCACTTCATGGCCCGACTTTCCGAGGATCTTCTCGAGGATGCGCCGGATGAGCAGGTCATCGTCCGCGATCAGGATCCTCACAGGCTCTTCCAGTCGAAGGAGCTGAGGAACGCGGCGACCTTCGTCATTTCCCGCTCGAAGGCCTCGCCGACCGCGGCCGCCCCGCCGAGCCGGCCCGCCCGGCCGAGGGTCTCGAGCTCTTCCGCCAAGGCCAGCGCCTTCTCGGCGCAGAGAATCCCCAGCGGACCCCGCAGGCTGTGCGCGGCATGGAACGTCTCCTGATCGTCGCCCCGCCGGATGGCCGCCGTGAGGGCCGCCACGCGCTCTGAAAGATCTTCCTGGAACGTATGAACCAGCTCCTGGAGGAGATCCTTGTCGCCGTCGACCCGGCCGAGGGCGAGCGACATCCGCACCGGTGACTCGTCGAGCTGTCCGTCGCGCGGGGTCACTGGGCGTTCCGATCAGTTGGCGCTGCCATCTCGATCTCCCCGTCGGTAAACCCGCATGAAAGTGGATTCCCTACGGGTCCTGCACTGGCAGTGCCAATCTCCAACGTCCTGCCTTATTCACGAGTTCGCCCGTTCTTTGGGCAGGCCATGACGGAAGGCGGCACGACCGGTGACGAGGAATGCCAGTCGGCCGCGGCGCCGGCAACGCCCTTTTCAGCGGCCCGAGAGCTAGGCGCGCGTTACGTGGGCGGAGACGGCCTGCCAGGAGCCCTTGCGGCGAGCCCAGACGTCCGTGTAGCGGCCGGCGCCGGGCTGGCCGTCGGGGCGCGCGTAGGTGGTGCGAGCGTGGATGATGGCGAAGTCGCCCATGAGACGGATGTTGACGTCGTGAGCCTGGAGGTTCGAGATCTTCACCGGCTGCGCCGTCTGCTTGAGGAAGGCTTCGCGATCGATGAGGGTGCCGTCGGGATTGGAGCACAGGAAGTCGTCCGCGAGGATCTGGTCGAAGCGGCGGAGATCGCCGGCCTGCACGGAGTTGATGTAGTCGCGGTTCAGGGCCTGCAGGGTCTCGAGATCTGACCGGGACGCGGTGGTGGTTGCCATACGATCTCCCTTCCGGGCTCGTTACCGCTTGGCAGCGGGCCGGCGAATCTCCTCGATGGCCGCCGCGTAGCCCGAGCGGAGCACGGCCGTGTCCGAGGAATAGTTGACGATGGTGGCGCCGAGGGCGATCATCTCACGCACGCCCTCCACGCTGTCGATGGCCATGGAAACGGCCTTGCCGTGCTTGCGCGCGGCCTCGGCCAGGCGGACGCGATAGTCGCGCAGCGCGTCCTTCTGGGCGGGCGTACCCAGCACGCCCAGGTCCTGGGCCAGGTCGGTCGGGCCGATGGTCAGCGCGTCGATGCCCGGCACCGAGGCGATCTCGTCCACCCGCTCGAAGGCCTTCTTCGTCTCGAGCATGGCCGTGACGTGCACGCGCGCGTTCGCGGATGACATGTGCTCGCCCGGCGGCGACGCGCGGTACTGCGTGTGCGGGCCGAAGCCGTACATGCCGCGCTCGCCCAGGGGCGCGTAGCGGCTGCACGCGGCCACGGCCGCCGCCTGCTCCGGCGTGTCGACCTGCGGGATGTGAAGGTTCCACACCCCCGCGTCGAGGAGCCGCGTCACCCACTCGCGATTGCCCTCGGGAGGACGCACCACCATGGGAAAGTCGAGGGCGCGCGCCAGGGTCGCCATGTCGGCGACCGTCTCCATCGAGAAGGCGGAGTGCTCCATGTCGACGCGGACGAAATCCAGGCCGGCGGCCTGGAGCAAGGTGAGCACGGCGGGCGTCCGGATCATGGTCACCCACGTGCCGATCTGCACCTCGCCGCGCTCGGCGCGGGCCCGGTAGGCATTCTCATTCATCTCTAGGACCCCCAGCTCACCCCTTCACCGCCGTCCACCGCCAGGGAGACGCCGGTGATGAAGCCAGCCTCGTCGGAGTGCAGAAAGAGCGCGGCATGGGCGACGTCCCACCCCGTGCCCATGCGGCGACGGAGCGGCACGCGGCGATCTCGAGCGGCGATGACCTCGTCCCGAGCCGTCCCCTGAGCCACCCGCGCCTCGATGGCCATGGGCGTGTTCATCAGGCCGGGCAGGATGGAGTTCGCGCGCACGCCGTAGCGCGCGTTGGCCGCGGCGAGGTTCTCCGTCAGCGCCACCACTCCCGCCTTCATCGTCTTGTAGCCCACGAGCGGATACGCGTTGCGGGCGGCCATGGAGGCGATGTTCACGATCGAGCCGCCCGTCTCGCGAAGCGCGGGCAGCCCGTGCTTGCAGACCAGCCACATGCCTTTCAGGTTGACGGCGAAGCTGCGGTCGAAGGC
>WNGG01008829.1_pt1 | contig 12361 bp, 12 predicted proteins | sample 5400661 | NCBI WGS metagenome assembly WNGG01 (sample SAMN13153372, study PRJNA577476) | soil metagenome | isolation source: 100 cm soil or saprolite under Garry oak tree replicate 1 | place: USA:California | collected 2016-06-15 | reverse complement strand
ACATCGTGACGACGCTCCGGCAGGTCGGCGGCCATCGCGGGAAGGCCGCGGCGCTTCTCGGGATCGATCCCAAGACGCTCTACCGAAAGATCCTCGCTTACGCGATCACTCCGGCCGAGTTCGTCTGATCGGGCATCTGTCGGGTCTTGTGCCCGATTCCCGACACGCCGATTCCTGGAAAAGTCCGTAAAATCAAGCCCCTGTCCTCTGGCATCGGCGTTGCTCCCTTTAGCCGTAGAACGAGGGATCGAGTCCCGGAGGGAGTGACAACAAGGTGGAGAGGCTGCTCGTCATCGACCAGAACCCCGCAGGCGCGCAGGCGCTCGGGCTCGAGTGCTTGGAGCGCGGCATCGGCGTGATCATCGTGGACAATCTTTGCGAGGCCGTGCGGGTAGTCGTCGACGCGCCGGTGTCGCTCATCGTCGCGGACGGCGCGCTCCTGCGTCTGACGCCGCGCGAGAACGCCATCCTGTTCGAGCGCGTGGCGCCCGGCGTGCCCGTCGTGGTGACCCTGCGCGCGGACGCGCCGCTCGACCAGCGCGTCGCCTGGGAGATCGCCGGCTTCCGCGTGCTGTCGCGGCCGGCGGTCGTCGAAGAGCTGCTGGAGAAGACCGGGGTGAGGTGATGCTGTCGAAGTGGGTGCTGACCGCCCTCGTGGCGACGGTGATGTTCGTGACGACCGTGGAGCTCGGGCACCTGTCCGCCCGACACAGGCCGGTCGCGCCGGCGCGCGGAGATCTCTTCGCGCCCGAGCTCGGGTTGCCGACCGTCCGCGAGGCGGACGCGGTGCCCGCCCCCTCGACCGCACTGACGCGCTGACCGAGGCTCACCAGCCCGGCGGCGCTTGCGCCCTGACCCGGGCCGTGTACACTGGATCGTGTGGGCCGCACCGGCCGCACCTCGCCACCGCCGCAACGTTCTCTTCCGGTTAGCGGGGCGGGACGGGATCGGAAGAGAGGCAGTCCAGGATCGGAGGTTCCTCCATGGCGTCCAAGCTATACGTCGGCGGGCTCTCCTACTCGACCACGAGCGACGGGTTGCGTGAGTTCTTCACCCAGTCGGGCAACGTGTCGAGCGCCACGGTCATCACCGACCGCTTCTCGGGGCAATCGCGAGGCTTCGGCTTCGTCGAGATGGCCACAACCGAGGAGGCGCAGAACGCGATCTCCCAGCTGAACGGACGCGAGCTCGACGGCCGACGCATCAGCGTCGAGATGTCGAACCCTCAGGGTCCTCGGACAGGTGGCGGTGGTCCCGGCGGCGGTGGTGGCGGTGGTCGCCGTCCGGGTGGTGGCGGGCGCCCCGGCGGCGGGCGCGGTCCGGGCGGTGGCGGCGGCCGCGACTCCGGCTACGCCCACCGGCCGTCCAAGCCGGTAAAGTGGTAGTGCGAGCCGCAGGCCGTTCGACGGCCGAGGCGAGCTCTTCAGTCTAGACGTGCGAGCCGCGGGGCCAGCCCCTGGCTGGCCCCGCCGTTCTTACGCAGTCGCGCCCGTGTCGAAGATCCGGTCGTAGCGGCCGTACTCGTGGGCCGCGTCCATGAACCACTTCACGATCTCGGGATCCGAGCGCGGCGGGATCTCGCACGACGTGGACAGGATGAACCCCGAGGCCCGCGCCGCGGCGTCCACGCACCGCTTGACGTCACCGTACATCGCGTCCTTCGAGGTCTTCTCGAACTTCGTGGCGTCCACGTTGCCGATCGCGACGGCGCGGCCGCGCGCGATCTGCACGAAGCGGGCGAGCTGGTCCACGTAGAGCTTCGGGTCGGCCTGCTGGTCGAGGTCGAACGAGAAGGTCGTGAAGCCGCACCCGATCACGTCCTCGAAGATGGGGTAGGTCGTCCCGCAGATGTGGGTGGTCACGCCGACCTTCTTCGCCTTGAAGTAGTCGACCAGCTCCTTGTGGTAGGGCGCGATGAAATCGCGGTAGTTGTCCGGCGAGATCAGGCTCACGGACGCCGTCGGCTCGGAGAAGCTGAGCCCGATGCCGGTCTTGACGATCGCGTCGCCCCACGCCTTGCAGAAGTCCGTCGCCACGCGCATCACGTCGTGGATGAACTGCGGATCCTCGAAGGTGTCGAGCAGCATGGTCTCGGGATTCCGTAGCAGCATCGCGATCGTCCAGGGACCCACGGCGACGGCACCGGTGGCGGTCGGGAGCTTGGCCTTGACGAGCGCCTCGCACTGCTCGAGGAACCCCGGCAGCCTCGCCGTCTTGTAGGGATCGGGCATCGCCAGCCGCGCGAGCGCCGCCTTGTCCTCGCTGAGCACGTGCGCGTCGATCGAGGGCACCACGTAGTCCGAGTACTTCACGTGGCAGCCGAAGGCCTCGGCCTCCTTGGCGAGGTCGTTGTAGGCCAGGACGACGTCCGGCTGGTAGCGCTCGTAGTAATTGATCATCGCCGTGATCGCCTTGGGCACGTTCGTGCAGTACTCCTCGATCGACAGCCCGTCGAGCGTGCCCGCGAACGAGGCGACGATCGGGTACACGGGCACGCGATCGGCGAACGAGCGCTTGTAGGCGGCGACCACGCGGTCGCGGTTCGTGTACGCGCTCTTGCCCTTCTCGACGTCCCAGACGCGGCTCGCCTCCATGTACTTGGGCGGCAGCTTCGCCTCGTACTCCATGAACTGGGTGATCGGGTAGCGGATGCCGCCGTCGTGCGTGCCGCGCAGCCCCTCGATGATCTCTTCCATCTGGTTCCACGGGATCGTGAACGCCATCTCGTGGTCCTGCGTCTGGCCGAAGATCCGGTCACCGGAGCAGGGGAGGATCACCTGGGGCCGGTCCGTGCGCATCGTCGTCACGATGATCTCCGAGCAATCGATGCGCCCGCCGAAGGAGGAGGCGAGCTTGCCGCCGCGCTTCCAGAGCGCCGCCTGCGTCAGGCGCATGACCTGGGCGGGATTGGCGTAGATGCAGACCAGGTGCGGCTCGAAGGTCGTGCGGTCGAGCGGCGCCACGAGGAGCGTGGCATACTCGCCCGGCGCGAAGCTGTCCACCGCGGCCTCCGAGCGCTGGCCGGCCGCCTTCGTTTCGGTGTAGATGCCCTCGCAGAGCGTCCCCGAGCTGTGCAGGTGCGTGGGCTTCTCGAACCCGAGCGCGGCGATGCCGAGCGAGCAGATGTGGTCCTCGCGGGTCAGCGCGATCATCCATCCGTAGCGGCGGGCCATGTCGATGACCTGGCAGTTCATGCTGAGCTTGCCGAAGTCGCGCGCGGGCCGCTTGGCCCGCTCCGGGATCGCCTCGCCCGCCTTCAGCATGCGGATCGCGACGGGGAAGGTCTGCGGCCGGATGTAGGTCTGCAGCTCCCGGTCGGCGGTTTTGACGTCGATCATGGGCGGGCCTCCAGTGCCAGCCTACTACGCGCGCGGCGCGCGCCGCAACGCGCTGAGGGGATTCGCCCCTGCCCGCGCCGTCCCGCGGGGGTAGAATACCGGCCACTCGGCGGCCGGATGGCCCGCCGCGTCAGGGGGACGCCATGGTCAACGCTCCGACGGCGAGTCACAGCCAGACGGTCCGGCTCGAGATCAAGAACGTGCCCGGGATGCTCGGCCGCGTCACCTCGGCCATCGGCAAGGCCGGCGGCGACATCGGGGCGATCGATCTCGTCCAGGCCGGCAAGGCGATCGTCATCCGCGACGTCACCTTCAACGGGCGCGACGAGCGCCACGGGCAGCAGGTGGTCGATCGCCTGCGCGCCATCCGCGGCATCACGGTCGTCAACGTCTCGGACCGCACCTTCCTCATGCACCTCGGCGGCAAGATCGAGGTGAAGGGCAAGGTGGCCCTGAAGACGCGCGACGACCTGTCCATGGCCTACACGCCCGGCGTGGCCCGCGTCTGCATGGCGATCCATCACGACCCGCAGAAGGCGTACACGCTGACGGTCAAGCAGAACACCGTCGCCGTCGTCACCGACGGCACCGCGGTGCTGGGGCTGGGTGACATCGGGCCGAGCGCGGCGCAGCCCGTCATGGAGGGCAAGGCGGTCATCTTCAAGGAGTTCGCGGGTGTCGACGCGTTCCCCCTCTGCCTGGCGACCAAGGACGTGGACGAGATCGTGATGATCGTGAAGGCGATCGCGCCCGTGTTCGGCGGCATCAACCTCGAGGACATCTCGGCGCCCCGGTGCTTCGAGATCGAGGAGCGGCTCCAGCGCGACCTCGATATTCCGGTGTTCCACGACGACCAGCACGGCACCGCCGTCGTCGTGCTCGGCGCGATGCTCAACGCGCTCAAGATCGTCAAGAAGCGACTCGCCGACGCGAAGATCGTCTTCACCGGTGTGGGCGCGTCGGGCATCGCGACGGCCAAGCTCCTCATGCGGGAGGGGGCGCGCAACATCATCGGCTGCGACCGCGCCGGCGCCGTCTACCGTGGGCGCGCGGAGAACATGAACCCGATGAAGGAGTGGTTCGCCGAGCATACGAACCCCCGGCGCTTCCGCGGCACCGCGGGCGAGGCGCTGCGGGGCGCCGACGTGTTCATCGGCCTGTCCGGTCCGGGCGTCGTGTCGCTCAAGGACATCAAGCGCATGGCGCGCAAGCCCATCGTGTTCGCGATGGCGAACCCGATCCCGGAGATCCTGCCCGAGGAGGCCGGCGCGCACGTGACCGTGATGGCGACCGGCCGCTCCGACTACCCGAATCAGATCAACAACTCGTCCTGCTTCCCCGGCTTCTTCCGCGGCATGCTCGACGTCCGCGCGCGGGCCGTCAACGACGACATGAAGCTCGCGGCCGCCCACGCCCTGGCCCGGATCGTGTCCCGGAGCGAGCTCGGCCCCGAGTACATCACGCCCTCCATGTTCGACCCGCGCGTCGTGCCCGCGGTCTCCGGGGCCGTCGCCGACGCGGCGATCCGCACGGGCGTGGCGCGCAAGCGCGGGGGCCGCCGCCGCTGAACGCGCGCGCGCGCCGCCGGGAGAGAGTCCTGAAATCGAAGGAGCTCCTCGCCGTGTGCTTCGTATTCTTCGCGGCACTCCTCGCGTGGCCGCTGCTGACGATCCCGAACCGCCGGATGCTCGTCCTCGGCGTGCCCGCGCTCGTCCTCTACTTCTTCGTCGTCTGGGGGGCCATCGTCGCGGTGCTGGCGTGGACGGCGCGCCGGTCGCGGAGCGAGGAGGCGTCGTGAGCTCGACGGGGCCGGCGCCGCTCGTCGGAATCCTGGTCGGGTACCTGGCGTTCCTGTTCCTCGTCGCGGCCGTCGCCGAGCGATTCAGCCGCCGCCTGGCCGCGCCGCGCGTGCGGACGCTCACGTACGTCCTCGCGATCTCCGTCTACTGCACCGCGTGGACCTTCTACGGCTCCGTCGGCCTTGCCGCCAACCGTGGGCTCGAGTTCCTCGCCGTCTATCTCGGGCCGGCGCTGATCGCGCTCGCGTGGCCGACGCTGCTGCGCAAGCTCGTGCGCGTCGCCAAGGAGCAGCGGATCACGACGATCTCGGACTTCATCGGCAGTCGCTACGGCAAGTCGGCGGGGCTCGGCACGCTCGTGGCCGTGCTCGTCGTGTGCGGGATGATCCCGTACATCGCGCTCCAGCTGAAGGCCGTCTCGGTCTCGTTCCGGATGATGCTCGGCCCCGATTCGGCGCTCTCGGGCTTCGATCCCGCGCTCGTCGTCGCGGTCACGCTCGGCATCTTCGGGATTCTGTTCGGTGCGCGTAACCTCGACTTCACGCGCCAGCAGACCGGCCTCATGACCGCCGTCGCCGTCGAGTCGCTCGTCAAGCTCGTGGCGTTCCTGCTCGTCGGCGCCTTCGTCACCTGGTGGCTCTTCGACGGCGTCGGTGACATCTTCGGGCGCGCGGCCGGCCACCCCCAGTGGTCCGCGCTGCTCACGCTCGCCGCCCCGCCGGCGGCGTCCTACGCGCGGTGGACGGCGATCCTCCTCGTCTCGATGGCGGCCGTCATGCTGCTGCCGCGCCAGTTCCACGTGCTCGTCGTGCAGAACCCGCGCGAGCGCGACGTGCACACGGCGGCGTGGGCGTTCCCGCTCTACCTGCTGGCGATCAACCTGTTCGTGCTGCCGATCGCGTTCGCCGGGCTCGTGGTCTTCGGCGGCGACCGCGCGGCGGCGGACAGCTTCATCCTGGCGCTGCCACTGGGCGCGGGCGCGGATCTCGTGGCCGTGGTCGTCTTCCTCGGAGGCTTCTCCGCCGCGACGGCGATGATCGTCGTGGATTCGCTCGCGCTCTCGAAGATGATCTCGAACGACATCGTGCTTCCGTTCCTTCTGCGCCGCGGCCGCTTCGAGGAGGTGTACTGGGTGAGCCTCGCGTCCACGCGCCTGGGCATCCTCGTCGTCGTCGGGCTCGGGTTCCTCTGGGCGCGGGTGGAGCGCGGCCAGTTCCTGCTGGTCGAGATGGGGCTCCTGTCGTTCATCGCGATCGCGCAATGCGCGCCCGCCGTGGTGGGCGGCCTCTACTGGCGGCGCGGGAACCGGCGCGGCGCCTACGCGGGCATCTCGGTCGGATTCCTCGCGTGGTTCTGGACGCTGATCGTTCCGGCGCTCGTCAAGGAAGACGTTCTGCTGGCCTCGGTCGTGTCGGACGGCCCCTTCGGCGTGGCGGCCCTGCGCCCGACGTCGCTCCTCGGGCTCGAGGGGCTCGACGCGCTCAGCCACGGCGTCTTCTGGTCGCTGCTGCTGAACCTCGGCGCCTACATGCTCGTGTCGATCCTGACCACGCAGGACGCCGACGAGCGAAGCCAGGCCGCCGCCTTCGTCGGGGTGGCCGACGCCGAGCCCGCCCGGATTCCGGCCATCCTGTCGGTGCCCGAGATCGAGCGCCTCATCCACCTCTACGTCCCGTCCGAGGAGGCCGACGCGCTGCTCGCCGAGCTGCTCGACGGCAAGGCCCCGCGCGACCTCACGCTGCCCGATCTGCTCGAGCTGCGAATCCGCCTCGAGCGGCATCTGTCCGCCTCGCTCGGCGGCGCCGCCGCCCGCTACATCATCGAGGACCGTTTCACGATCTCCAAGGGCGAGGCGCAGGGACTCGTGGACTCGTTCCAGACCATGCAGCGCTCGCTCCGGAAGAGCGAGCGCCTGCTGGCGTCCGTGGTCGAGTCGGTGGAGGACTGCATCTTCACCACCGACCTCGAGGGGCGGTTCGTCACGCTGAACCCCGCGGGGCAACGGCTGCTCGAGGTGCCGGCGGCAGCCGTGTCGGCGCTCACGTATCTCGAGGCGCTCGACGAAGCCGACCGCCGGCGCGTGGGGAGCGAGATAGAGCACGCGATCGCCGAGGGCCGGCCCTGGCGCGGCAGCGTCACCGGGCTCACGCGCGGCCGCCGGCGCTTTCCGGCGTACCTGGCGCTCTCGTGCGTCTTCGACGCGCAGCGGCAGATGATCGGGACCGTGGGCGTCCTGCGCGACCTCACCGACCAGGTGGCCACCCAGCAACGGCTCATCCAGCGCGAGAAGCTCGCCTCGCTCGGCGAGATGGCGGCCGGCGTCGCCCACGAGATCCGGAATCCGCTCGGCGGGATCAAGATGGCGACCAATCTCCTGTCCTCGGGCGCCGTTTACGACCCACGGATCTCGCATGAGATGGCGCACTCGATCCTCGCCGGGATCGCCGAGATCGAGACGATCATCGCCGAGCTGCTCGACTTCGCGCGCGAGACCCGTCTCGATCGCCAGGATTACCCCGTGGCGCGCATCCTCGCGCAGGTCGTCGAGACGTGCGCGGCCGAGGGGCGCCAGCGCGGCGTGCGCGTCGTGGCGCACGGCCTCGATGACGACCGGGTGGCGTCGGTGGACGGGCCGAGACTCCGGCAGGTGTTCACCAACGTCGTCAAGAATGGGCTCGACGCCATCGAGCGCGTGCCGGACGGGCGCGTCGAGGTACGGCTGTACCACCGGGCGGAGGCCGCGGTCGTGGAGGTGGTGGACAACGGCGTCGGGATCCAGCCCGAGCATCGCGAGCGGATCTTCCTGCCGTTCTACACGACGAAGCCGACCGGCACCGGGCTCGGCATGGCGATCGTGAAGAAGATCATGGACCTGCACGGAGGCGAGATCGAGATCGACAGTGCGCCCGGCCGCGGAACGAGCGTCCGGCTCGTGATCCCGTACCGGTATCTGCCCACGCCGGTCGAGGTCGGCCTGGCGCAAGAGGTGGAGCGATGAAGCGACGCATCCTGATCGTCGAGGACGACGAGATCTTCCTCCGCCCGCTGCAGCGCACCCTCGAGGTCGCCGGCTACGACGTGCTGGTGGCGGGGAGCGGCGAGGACGCGATGGAGCTCCTCAAGGCCGAGGACGCGGACCTCGTGCTCAGCGACAAGCGCCTGCCGGGGATCGACGGGGTCGAGCTGGTCCGCCGCGCGAAGGCGGAGCACCCCGACCTCGCCGTGGTGATCATGACCGCGTACGGCACGATCGGCTCGGCGGTCGAGGCGATGAAGGTCGGCGCCGAGGACTACCTCGTCAAGCCATTCGACGCCGCCGAGGTGCTCGTGGTCATCCGGCGCGCCATCGAGTTCCAGGAGCTCAAGGCCGCCAACCGCGCCTCGATCCGGCGCAACCAGGAGCGGTTCACGCTCAAGAACGTCGTCGCCGAGAGCGGCCCGATGCAGGAGGTCTTCGAGGTCCTGAAATCGGTCGCGGGCCTGGACGCGACCGTGCTGCTCTACGGCGAGACCGGCGTCGGCAAGGAGCTGCTCGCGCGCTCCATCCACTTCTCCGGTGCGCGGCGTGACAAGCCCTTCGTCGCGGTCAACTGTGCCGCGATTCCGGAGGAGCTGTTCGAGTCCGAGCTGTTCGGCTTTCGCAAGGGCGCCTTCACCGGCGCCGCGGAGACGCGCCGCGGCCTCTTCCAGATGGCCCACGGCGGGACGCTCCTCCTGGACGAGATCGGCGAGATGCCGCTCGCGCTGCAGACCAAGCTGCTCCGCGCGATCGAGGAGAAGCGGGTGACGCCGCTCGGGTCGGACCGCGTCGTGGAGATCGACGTACGCTTCATCGCGACGACGAACAAGGATCTGCAGGCCGAGGTCGAGCGCGGCGCCTTTCGGCGCGACCTCTTCTATCGCCTCTCCGTGCTGCCGGTCCGCGTGCCGCCGCTGCGCGAGCGCGCCGGCGACATTCCGCTGCTCGTCCTGCACTTCCTCGAGGGGAGCGCCCGCCGCAGCAAGAAGAGCGTCCGGGCGGTTGCCCCCGATGCCATGGAGGCCCTCCGCCGCTACGCGTGGCCGGGGAACGTGCGCGAGCTGGAGAACGTCATCGAGCGCGCGGTCATCGTCGCGAAGGAAGACACGCTCACCGACGTCGAGCGGTTCCTCACGGGCCACGGTGAGCGGCCGCAGGTGGATCTGTCGCTGCCGTTCCGCGACGCGAAGGCACGGGTGGTGGAGGAGTTCGAGCGCGCTTACGTCACCGGTGTGCTCGAGGCGTCGGGCGGCAAGCTCACCGCCGCGGCCAAGCACGCCGACATGGACCCGAAGAACTTTTACGAGAAGCTGACGCGCTACGGGCTGCGGCGTCCGTCCGCCGGGATGGGCCCGCCGGCTTCCGACGCGTGACGGCATCGGCAGTCCGTTGAAGCTGTCCGAGACACCCGTCACGTACCGCTTGCCGCCGCCCCGGCTGGGCGAGCACACGGACGATGTCCTCGAGCGGCGGCTGGGGCTCAGCGCCGCGGAGCGCGACGGGCTGCGCCAACGAGGGGTCATCTAGGCCGATGCCGATCACGGTCCGTTTCGTGGGTTCCGGTGACTCATTCGGGAGCGGGGGCCGATTCCAGACCTGCATCCTCGTGGATGGGGGCGGCACGCGATTCACCCTGGATTTCGGCACGTCGTCGCTGATCGCGCTGAGCCAGCAGGGGATCGAGCACGACAGCATCGACACGATTTTATTGACGCACCTGCACGGTGACCACTGCGGTGGCGTGCCGTTCATGCTGATCGACGCGATGCTGGGAGCCAAGCGCGGCCGGCCGCTCTCGATCGGCGGTCCCCGCGACACACGAGCCCGGATGGCGGCGATCACGGAAGCGCTCTTTCCCGGATCGGATGTCATGGAACCGAAATTCCAGCTGGACTACGTCGAGATGGAGATGGAGCGGCCCAACACCGTTGGTCGTCTCCGCGTCACGCCCTATCCGGCCAGGCATACGTGGCAGACCAACCCGACAAGCCTTCGCGTGGAGGTCGGGGACAGAGTGATCGCCTACACGGGTGACGGTGAGTGGACGGAGAATATGGCCAGGCTGGGGCGGGACGCGGACCTCGTGATCGCCGAGTGCTACTACTATGCGAAGCCGATCAAGTGGCACCTCAACTACCCTGGCGTCGTGGAGCATCTCAAGGATTTCGGGGCCAAGCGCGTCATACTCACGCATATGAGTCGGGAGATGCTGGCCCACGTCGACGCGATCCCGGAGGAATGTGCGCACGACGGTCTGGTGATCGAGGTCTAGTCGAGGGGACGATGCGCGAGCGCGCCCTGGTCGAGCACTTCGAGAAGATGGGCGTCCGCGGCAAGTACAAGATCATCTGCGGCGGGGCCCCCGTGAACGCCAAGTTCGCGAAGGAGTGCGGCACCGACGCCTACGGCGCCAGCGCGCCCGACGCCGTGAGGATCTGCCGCCAGTGGGTCGAGGAGAAGCGCGCGGGCGGCGCTTCCTGAGTCGCCCTCAAGGAGACCATGCTCGATATGGGGAAGAGCGACATCGAGATCGCCCGCGAGGCGAAGCTCCAGCCCGTGCAGGCGATCGCAGAGAGTCTGGGACTCGGCAGCGGCGACCTGGAGCTGTACGGCAGCTACAAAGCCAAGGTCCGGCTGGAGACGATCGAGCGCCTGCGCGCGCAGCCGGATGGCGCCCTTGTCCTCGTCACCGCCATGACGCCGACTCCCGCCGGCGAGGGCAAGTCGACGACGACGGTCGGTCTCGGCGACGCCTTCCGCCGCCTCGGCAAACGCTCCATCGTGGCCATACGGGAGCCGTCGCTCGCGCCGTCGTCGATAACCACATGTTCCAGGGGAATCGCCTGGGTCTGGATTCGCGCCGAATCTCATGGAAGCGCGTCCTGGACATGAACGACCGCGCGCTCCGCAGCGTCATCATCGGCCTCGGCGGGCCCGTCAACGGCATTCCACGCGAGTCCGGCTTCGAGATCACGGTCGCCTCCGAGATCATGGCGATCCTGTGCCTCTCGCGGGACCTGAACGATCTCAGGGAGCGCATCGGACGCGTCATCGTGGGCGAGCGTGCAGACGGGTCCTTCGTCACGGCGGGGGAGCTCGGCGTGGCGGGAGCGCTCACCGTGCTGTTGAAGGACGCCATCAAGCCGAATCTCGTGCAGACGCTGGAAGGGACCCCCGCCTTCGTGCACGGCGGCCCGTTTGCGAACATCGCCCACGGCTGCAACAGCCTGATGGCGACGCGCCTGGCTCTGAAGCTCGGTGAGATCGTCGTCACGGAGGCCGGCTTTGCCACCGAGCTCGGCGCCGAGAAGTTTTTCGACATCAAGTGCCGTGTCGGGGGGCTGACGCCGTCGGCCGCGGTGATCGTGGCGACCGTACGCGCCCTGAAGATGCACGGGGGTGTGAAGAAGGAAGACCTCCAAGCCGAGAGTGTCGCCGCCGTCCGAGCCGGACTCTCGAATCTCGAGAAGCACGTCGAGAACATCCGGCAGTTCGGTGTGCCGGCCGTCGTCGCGTTGAACCATTTCACGAAGGATACCGAGGCGGAAGTGGACGCCGTGCTCGCCGCCTGCGAAGCGCTCGGAGTCCCGGCTCGGATCTCGCGCGTCTGGCAACGAGGCGGCGCGGGTGGCACGGAGCTCGCCCAGACCGTGCTCGACGCTATGAGGAACGGCGCCCGTTCGACCTTCGCACCGCTGTATCCTGAGCGCCTGCCCTTGGCGAAGAAGATCGAGACGATCGCCACGACGCTCTACGGCGCGGACGGAATCGTCCTGGCGCCGGTGGCGTCGAGCAAGCTCGAAAAGTACGAGGCGTTGGGCTACGGGAGCTTGCCGGTGTGCATGGCGAAGACGCAGAACTCGCTCTCCGACGACGGGAAGAAGCTGGGGCGCCCGCACGATTTCACCGTCACGATCCGCGACGCCAAGCTGTGCGCCGGCGCGGGATTCGTCGTGGCCTATGCGGGCGACGTCCTGACCATGCCGGGCCTTCCGAAGAAGCCGGCCGCCGAGAGTATCGACCTCGACGATAGCGGGAACGTCGTGGGTCTCTTCTGAGAAGCGCCGCCGTGGCCAGGTACCACATCCTCTATTAGTAGAAGGACATCCCGTCGGTCGTCGGTGGCCATGCATCTCGGCCTGGCCGGGTACGGACGAATACCTGGACCAGTGGGACCATGGTGACGAGCAGGAGAGGCCCGGGAC
>WNGG01007869.1_pt1 | contig 12362 bp, 7 predicted proteins | sample 5400661 | NCBI WGS metagenome assembly WNGG01 (sample SAMN13153372, study PRJNA577476) | soil metagenome | isolation source: 100 cm soil or saprolite under Garry oak tree replicate 1 | place: USA:California | collected 2016-06-15 | reverse complement strand
GTTAAGCCGGGGGGGAATTGAGTCCTCAAAGGTCTGGCCTCTGGCTCTTCGAATCGCGCTATGAGGAGCATTTAAGGGCGAGATTCGACTATTGTTAAGTAAAAAATCGGTAATATATGACGCGTCGGATCTGTTTTTCGGGTTCCATCGGCCAGAAGACGTGCGCGGAGTGGGAGTCGAAGCCGCATGCCACGAAGAGCAAGGGATTTAAGTTCGTTGCTTACGCCAATCGGCCACGCAGGGGCAGCGACCGTAAAGCTATCTCATCAAATCTCTGACTGCATTGCAACGATATGGACTGTTGCGCCCTTTTCTCTCGCCAAGGGGCCGGCCCGAGACGCCCGCAGCATTCGTTCCGTACGAGGCAGGTTGCTGGGTAGGGCGGGCCCTCTGTCGCGTCCTGTACGATATCGCCACAGCACAAGCGGACAGGCAGGAGTGCCAGTCCTTCTAAAACCTGGCTGCGGCCAAACTGATCGACCCTGCCGCGCCATGAAAAGCGGGTGCCGGCTGTTCTTGACACGCGAGGGCGGGCATCATAAGGTTTGCGCACAGATCAAATTGAAATCGGCAATGGTGGCGGGCATCATAAGGTTTGCGCACAGATCAAATTGAAATCGGCAATGGTGGCGCCAGCGACAGACTGGATTGCCTGTCAGCGAGGAAAGTTCAGAGGGGGAGAATATGTTTCCGGCGAAAACACGCGGAATGCGAACGCTATTAGGTTCGACTTGGACGCTCAGTGCCGTCCTGATGTTCCTGGCGACGCGGGCATCGGCCCAATCTGCCGCCAACGGCAGCGAGTGGCCAAGCTATGGAGCCGACTTGGCAAATACCAGGTATCGCCCGCTGGACCAGATCAATGCGGCCAACTTCAACAAGCTGGAAATTGCCTGGCGCTTCAAGACCGACAGCCTGGGTCCGCGGCCGGAATTTAAATTGGAGGGGACACCGCTGATGGTCAAGGGCGTGCTGTATACGACGGCCGGATCGCGGAGGGCAGTTGTGGCGCTCGATGCGGCAACCGGCGAGTTGCTGTGGATGCACAGTGAGCACGAGGGAGAGCGCGGCACCAATGCACCGAGGCAGCTTTCAGGCCACGGAGTCGCCTACTGGACGGATGGCAAGGAGGAGCGAATCTTGTACGTTACACCCGGTTACAGGCTCATCGCTCTCGATGCCAAGACCGGCGTCCCGGTACCCAGCTTCGGCAAGAATGGCGTTGTCGACTTGAAACAGGACGACGATCAGGAGATCGATTTGGTCACCGGGGAGGTCGGCCTTCATTCGACGCCCATCGTAGCCAAGAACGTAGTGATCGTCGGGGCTGCGCACCTGACCGGAAGCGTTCCCAAGAGCAGGAAAAACGTGAAGGGCTATGTTCGAGGATTCGACGTGCGGACAGGCAAGCGCCTCTGGATATTCCATACCATCCCGCGTCCCAACGAGTATGGAATCGAAACGTGGGAGAAGGATTCCTGGTCCTACACCGGAAATACGGGCGTCTGGGGGCAGATTTCCGTTGATGAAGAACTAGGGCTGGTGTATTTGCCGGTCGAATTGCCTACTGGCGACTACTTCGGAGGCGATCGCCCAGGGAAAGGCTTGTTCGGTGAGAGCCTCGTGGCAGTGGATTTACAAACGGGGAAACGAAAATGGCACTATCAACTCGTTCACCACGGCTTGTGGGACATGGACATCCCTTGCGCCCCGATGCTTGTGGACATGACGGTGAACGGTAAGACCGTCAAGGCTGTGGCGCAACCGACCAAGCAGGCCTTCCTGTATGTCTTCAATCGCGAAACCGGCGAGCCCATTTGGCCCATAGAGGAGCGTCCGGTGGCAAAGGGAGATGTGCCCGGGGAGTGGTATTCGCCCACACAACCGTTTCCAACCAAACCGCCCGCTTTCGACAATCAAGGCATCTCCAGCGACAGTCTGATCAACTTCACACCGGAACTCCACGCGGAAGCGGAGAAATTGGTTTCAAAATACCGGATCGGGCCGTTATTTACGCCGCCATCCGTGAGTAACCTTGATGGGCCGCTGGCCACGATTGTGTCGCCGGGAGCGTTAGGTGGCGCGAACTGGCCGGGCGGGTCGTACGACCCTGACACCCACACCCTCTACGTCTACTCGCAAAGCGGAATCGCCACCCTGGGGCTCGTTCCCTCCCCCGACCCAAAATTCTCGGACATGGAGTACGTTCAGGGAACCGCTGGGGTTATGCCTCGGCCCGGAAGGCCTATGGGCGCCCCTCCGCCTGCCACTCGCCCTGCGACTGCTGCCGTGGAGGGTGGGGAAGGTGGTGATCCGGGTCCAAATGTCCGGGGCCTACCACTGCTGAAACCCCCTTATGGCCGCATTACTGCGATAAATCTAGACAAGGGTGAATTCGCTTGGCAGATCGCGCACGGGGAAACGCCGGACAACGTTCGCAACAATCCCGCACTCAACGGCCTCAATATTCCTCGTACGGGCCGTGCAGGCCTTGTCGGGACACTGACGACCAAGACCCTGATCATCGCTGGGGAGGCCGGCTTCTTCACGACCCCTTCCGGGGCGCGAGGCGCAATGCTTCGTGCGTATGACAAGGCGACGGGCGATGAAGTCGGCGCGGTCTTTATGCCGGCACCCCAGAGTGGCTCGCCGATGACGTACATGCTCGATGGTAGACAGTATATCGTCGTGGCTGTCAGCGGGGGCTCGTACCCGGGTGAGTACATTGCCTTCCGTCTGCCCGCTGACGCGCACTGAGGCAGCGGGTGCGAGGTCGAAGGGGGCGATCCTAACGGTTTCGCTGCGATATTGGCGCAGTGGCCATTACGGCTGAAGAGCACCTGTTACGAAATGGAGTCCATCACAATCTTTTGTGACATCCGTCACAAAGTTTTGCTATAACTATCGGGTCCGGTTCAGCCCGCGGATGGCCCATCCGTCGCGTGCTGAGTCTGGGCGATAGGGGGGATTGGGCCAATAGTTGCGTGTGTTTTACGGAATTTCCCGGGCGCGTTGTGTGCCGCGGAAGGCGTGCCCTGTCAAAGGTAATCCTAATTGGAATCTAACGTCTTGGCCTGAAGACCGGGTGAGGATGTGCAAGTCGATCTGAGGGGATCGTGGCAAGAGGGATTGTTTGCAATTCTCCGGTATTTGCCTGCCTATCGAATGAAATTCGCTTGTCGTCTTGTGTCCAATCCTATTCTGTTCTGGCGATGCTTCAGAAGAGCGCAACCACGGGTGCGGACTCTACGCGCCGTCGCCAAAGCCCGCCTTACGCGGGCGCCGGCGACTTGGAACCTGGAGGACTGTTGACCGGGCCCGAATTGGATTCGCGATTTGACGCATCCAGCTGGATTGATCGCGAGCGGGATTTAGTGTTGGCCAGTGTCTAGACAAAATGTGGAGAGAGGGAGGCTACGATGGCGATCGCAGTCACTCACTACACCTCATATAAAGCGCGACCTTTCACTCGCGAACAGCGGGACTCAACCACAATCTTGTTCGGTGGCCTCACCTGGAAGCATGAACGGCTAGTCCAGGGAGTCTTCAACAACCTAAACTACAAGGCGAAACCCCTGCCCAATATCACTCGCGCGGACCTTGACGCCGGCAAGGAACTGATCGATGTCGGCGCCTGCTGTCCGACGATCTTCACGACTGGCAGCCTGGTCAACTTCCTGAAGTCCGAAGTGGCTGTCAGTGGCAAGCAAAAAACTATTGACGACTACGTCTTCCTGACAGCTGGCGCTTGTGGCCCCTGCCGCTTCGGCCAATACCACGAGTCCTACGAGATGGCGCTCGACGGCATGGGCCTGAAGGATTTTCGCCTCTTCCTGCTTGCGCAGGACCAACTGGATCAAGCCCCCGAGAAGGGTGGCGGCCTCGAAATCAACATGCAACTGAGCCTGGGAATTGTTTGGGCCATTCTGTGCGGTGACATTCTCACAGACATGGAATACCTGACGCGACCCTACGAGGTTGTTCCTGGCCAGACCGACAAAGTATTGAAGGAGAGCACGGATTACCTCTTCGAAGTATTTCAGAAGCGGCCCCTTCGCGGGAAGAAGTGGGGGATGCTGGCGTGGCATTTCCTGACCAGCTATTTTGCGGATGCTCTGCGGGTAGTGAAGAAGAAATTCGATGCGATTGAAGTCGACCGCCTGCAAGTGAAGCCGAAGATAAAAATTACCGGCGAATTCTGGCTCCAAACGCACGAAGGCGACGGCAACTACAACATTAAGCAATGGCTGGAACAGGAGGGATCAGAAGTCATGCCTCCTCCTGTGGCCGTATGGCTCGGCTACCTTCTCCACACGCCCATTTGGCGCCTCAAAGCAAAGGCAAACGTGGACCGCAAGGTCCGCATGAAGATCGCCATGGTGCGTGGGATGGAGCGTCTCTATATCGGAACCTATAACCGGTTCCGCAAGGCGCTTGGCAATGTTCCGCACGAATTGCCGGACCAGGAAGAGCTGAAGGAACTGGCCTCCCCGTTCTTTCACTACGAGCTGCGCGGCGGTGAAGGCCACATGCTCGTGGGCAAAGCGCTGCATGCCCATCTCCACAAACAAGCCAATATGACGTGCGAGCTATCTCCCTATTCCTGCATGCCGAACACGATGTCCCAGGGCGCCATGGCCAACGTGCTGGGGAAACATCCCAGCCTGCTCTATGCTCCGATCGAGATCAAGGGAGACGCCGAGGTGCACGCGCTGTCCCGCTGCCAGATGATTTTGACGGAGGCCAAAAAGCGCGCACAGTCGGAATTCGTGGAAGCGATGGCGAAGACCGGAATGACGCTGGAGAAAATCCGGCAGATCGAAGAAAAGCGCCCGGAAGTGAAGCGCGCAACGTACCGCGTTCCGCATCTCGGGTACGCGTCCACCGCAGCCAATTACGTTCTCCATCTCGCCGGAAACAAATCCGCGGCGACCGCCTAGAATTAGGAAGTTGGGCACAGCAGCGAGGAGTCTCCATGGCCGACGAGAGATTTGTCCAAATCGCGCCTCTGTTGCAGCCGCCGGGCTGCATTGAGATCGCGACTCCAAAAACGGAGCGGCCCATCGCGAACGGCGCCAAGATCTGCGGTATCGATGTTGGCAGCACGACCTGCAAGTACGTTCTTGCCTCGCCAACCGGCGAGGTGATCTCCCAGGCTTACGAGCGTCACAACACCAAGCAGGCGGAGAAGGTGCTGCAGTTCTTGTCACGCCTCGAGGCGCAGCATGGCCTGACCCTGCAACACGACCGCGTTTTCTTCACTGGATCGGGTGCAGGGCTTATCGCTCCTCTTGCCGGAGGAAAAGTCATTCAGGAAGTCGTAGCTGTTGCTGCGAGTGTTGAACGGCTTCACCCGTCGGTCCGCTTCGTCAGTGAAATCGGCGGCGAAGACATGAAGACGATCTTTTTCAACGGAAACCAAAAGACAAAGAGCAAGCAAGTCCTCATGCAGAGCGCTTGCTCGGGCGGCACAGGCACCTTCATCGAGAAGACGGCCCGCAAGCTGCAGATTCCTCCCGAGCAACTCTCTGAAATGCATTACACAGGTCACACGCTGCACAAGATCAGCAGCAAGTGCGGCATCTTCGCGGAAGCCGACGCCAACACCCTGCTGAAGGCCGGAGTGACGGTCGACGAAATCATCGCGTCCCTTTTCGAAGCGGTTGTTTATCAGAATCTCGCCACTCTGACTCGTGGAAATACGCCCTCGCCGGAAGTCCTGCTTCTCGGCGGCCCGAATCTGTTCTTCAAGGGATTGCAAGAGGCCTGGAGGTTGCATCTCTCGCGGATCTGGAAGGAACGAAAAGTCGAGATGCCGGACGGTAAGGACCCGGAATCCCTCATCCATGTGCCGCAGGATGCGCTGTATTACGCGGCGCTGGGCTGCATCGATGTGGGCCTCGGTGAGGCCCCGTCGGTCGGCATATATCAGGGCCTGAAGAAACTGCACTGGTGGATCGAAGAAGGGCAGTACGAGGAAAAAAAGAAGCAGGGCCGGGGCGGATTGTGCGAAAGCGAAGACAATCTTCGGGCATTTGTCGATCTCTATTCCAAAATGGACGCGACCGCCCGCGGAAATGGCGATTCGAAAACAGCACAGGGCTCGATGCAACGGAAAGAGCTCGATCGAGTCGTGGTGGGTTGCGATTTTGGCTCGACCACTGCCAAGGCCGTCTGTCTCTCGCCGGAAAAAGAGATGCTATTCTCCTGTTATGCGTTGAGCAAAGGCAATCCCATCGAGGACGCCCGAAGTTTGTTCAGTCAGCTTCGTGAAGCCATCGGCGACGGAGAAATTCTGGCTCTCGGAATCACGGGCTACGGGAAAGACCTGCTGAAAGGCATCCTCGGCGCCGATTGCGGCGTCGTCGAAACGATTGCTCACGCTTCCGCGGGCCTCCACTATTTTCCAGACGCCGATTGCATCTGCGATGTGGGGGGCGTCGACGTCAAGATCATGATTTTGAAGAATGGCGCGGTCAGCGATTTCCGGCTGAACTCGCAATGCTCGTCGGGCAATGGCGCCTTTCTTCAAGGCGTCGCGGAGAGATTCGGTATTCCGCTGAGCGAAATCGCGGACGGCGCGTTTCGCGCCCAGGCGATGCCGCAACTCTCGATGGGGTGCGGTGTCTTTCTGCAGAGCGACATCGTCAATCAGCAGCGCAAGGGCTGGCAAGCGGAGGAAATCCTCGCCGCGCTGTGCTCCATTCTTCCCCTGAATGTGTGGATCTACGCCGGTGGATTGAACAACCTCGCGCAAGTAGGCAAGAAATATATTCTGCAGGGTGGCACGCACAAAAATCTCGCGGTCGTGAAGACGCAGGTTGATTTCATACGATCAAGAGTCCCCGATGCGGAAGTCGTCGTCCATCCTTATTCCGGTGAAGCCGGCGCGATCGGCGCGGCGCTGGTATCTCTCGAATGGTGGGAAAAGGGCAACCGGAGTACGTTCCGCGGCTTCGAAGTGATCGAACAATTGACCTATAAAACGACCACTGCCAAGGAAACCGTGTGCAACTGGTGCCCGGTGAATTGCCAGCGCAGCTTTATCGACGTCGAGTTGCCCGGAGGAAACGGCCGCGAATGGAGCAAGGTCCCGCTGTCTCGCGGCTGGGAGCGCGTCATCGTGAATAACTCCTGCCCCAAAGGGCTCGTCGAAGACCTGAACGAAATGAAAGTGATCAAGGCCGGAATCGAGAAGACAAAGAATGCCTATCCCAATATTGCAGACATGGTTCGGAAAGAAGCCTTCCGTCGCGTCTCCGCCTCCGCCTAAGGACCGCTCCGGGATCCGCATCGGGATTCCCAAGGTCCTGAACGTTTGGAGCACCCATCAGTTCTGGGTAGGATTTCTGCGTGACCTCGGAATCAGCTCCGAAAATATCGTGTTCAGCTCGGATAGTTCCGAGGAGCAGGGCCGGGAGTTCGGAAAGGGCCGGGGCACGGTGGACTGCTGCTATCCGGTGAAGGCGATCAGCGGCCACTATGGAGAATTGATCTTCGGCCAGAAGAGAAAAATTCAAATCATTCTGAGCCCCATGATCTATTCGCTCCCCTCGTTTCTTCGCGGGCATGTTTCGGAGACGTTGAGTTGCACGCGGGTCATGGCCGGCCCTGAAAATATCAAGGCCGGGTTCATGAAAGAGCGCGATGTCTTCGCGGAAAACGGCATTCGCTACACTTCTCCATTCGTGAGCATGGCCGAGCCGGAAGTAGTTCCAAAGCAGCTTTACGATTGCCTCAAGGACGTTTTGGACCTCGATCTTCCGGAGACGCAGCGCGCCGTGGAGGCCGGATACAGGGAGTTGCGCGCGTTCAATCAGAAGATGCGCGATGAATCCAGGAAAATCCTGACGTGGTGCGCCCGAGAGGGAAAGCCGTGCGTGCTGGTGCTGGGGCGTCCCTACCACATGGATCCGGGAATCGGGCACGAAATCGAAGCGGACCTTCAGGCGCACGGCTACCCGATTCTCTGGCTGCAATATCTCCCCATTCATGAAGATTTGCTGGATTGGCTTTTTGGCGAGGAAGTCCGGGCGGGCAAAATCAGATCTCCTCTCGATATTTCCGACGTGTGGACTTCCTCCAACAGCAGCAATACGAACGAAATCCTTTGGGGCGCAAAATTCGCAACCCGGTTCCCGTGGATTACCTGCGTGCTGCGCCTGTCGAGCTATGAATGCGGCATGGATCAGCCGACCTATACGCCGACGCAAAAAATTGTCGAAGCCACGGGAACTCTTTTTTTTAAGTTTGGCGATCTCGATTCCACCAAGCCGGCCGGCGGCATCAAGATACGAATCGAGACCATCGTTCATTATTTGGCGAAATACTCGGACAAGATCATTCAGAAAAAGCTGGCCCTGCTGCCGCCTGGCTGTCCGTTGTTAGAAGATAAAGAGAAAAGCGCCCTCGCCGCGGCTTCCAGCCACGGTTAGTTTCTTTTTGGCTTCAAGCATTTTGGAAGGAATTAGCGCACTTCTCGCCGAACTCGAGCCTCTGGCCCACCGCTGGATACTTGCCACACAAGCCAATCAAACATTGGCAGGAACACGTTAAAATGATCTGAATCGTCGGCGTGGTGCCGCAAATGATTTCGTGCCGCGGGCGCAAGCCACGCAGGCAGCCATCCACCCATATGGGTGCGCCAGTGAATCTCCTCAAATGCGGCGTAGTAGAGAGCAAAGCTTACAAATGCGCCGGCAACCCAGCCATTCTTGAATATCCACTCGAGAGCCAGGAAGGGTAACGCGTTCGCGCAAAAAAGCGCTACGACACCCCAGGGATTACTCGAGAAGTTGACGTATCGAGCCGCATCGGGGGATTTCAATGTCGCGTGATGCACCATGTGATGCTGGGAGAAAACCCCGCGGCCGCAGTGCAATAGGAACCTATGCAAACTATATTCGAATCCGTTCGCGTAGACGAAACCAGCCAGCAAGCCAAATAAAAAACCAATCCGGGAAGGAACGACAAACTCTACGGAGAGTAAAATGAGGGTCAAACCGGAAAGCGACGCCGCGATCAGGTTATTTCTCTTGATCGTTAGTCCCTGGACCCTGGTTTCGGTCCGAATGACATGATCCGAATCTGAATGCATCGCAATATCAAGTTAGCGCTTTCGAGGAAGGGCTGCAAGCGGCGCATCACCCAACGCGTTGACGCGACCGGTGCGCTCCCCACTTACGAAGAAGCATCAGAGCGAAGAGTCCGATCAACAGCAGAAGCAGCGTGCTGGGCTCAGGTACAGGGACAACGCGTGCTGGCGATAGTGGCGTGGGCCATGGACCTGCGCCTATAGAACCAGGTCCTACAGGAGCCGGTGGTCCGAGAATGATGGGATCATTTCCACTACCATGAGGGGGAGGAGGAGGAGGGCCGCCCTCGACTGGCGGCACGCCAGGACCTGGCATCTGCGTCAATGATGAGTCAAGCGGAGCGCCACTAACGATTCGGACGTCTGTGTCCTGGGGATTTAGAGGCGTATCCATTTCCTGAACTGTTGGCTCGTTCTGAGAGACCGGACCCGAAACTGTGTTCGAAATCAGGTTTCCGCACCTCGTCCTCGCCATGTGGACGCCGTCTGTGATCAATGTTTCGCCCTTGGCGAGCCTCAATTCCCGTTTCGTCCAATAGACATTGCTGCCAAGCCGGTAAGAAACATGCATCGTGCGGTTCCGATCCAATCGAAGGATTCGTGTACGCGATAAATCAAACGTGGCATAATGCGCTGACACGACGGAATCGCTGGCAATCGCGTTCTTCAATTCTTCAACGCTTTTGACGCCGCCGGATATGACCGAATAAGGATAAACAATCCGCACAGGCTTTTCCCGGTGAGCTATTGAAGTTGGGGCGCCCTCTGTGGAGGATAAAGGACTGGTGTGTGCGCTCGCGCCCGGTCTGTTTCCCGAAAACGGCCGCATCGGAGGGGCTTCACGATCGCGCAGCAGAGCAAAACAAACGGAAAAGCCGACCAGCGCGAAGGGCGCCAGCCATCGCAAACGCCGCACCACAATGAATCGTCTCGATCTTCGTCGCTTGCTGTATCGGACTCCCATTTCGGCGCCTCTTCCGCCGTGAAAGTACTTCGGCCGTTTCCCCTTATTTCGGAGCAATCTCGACGCCACTTCCCATCGTTGGTTTCACAAGAGATACATCGGACCAGAGGCCCAGCCAAAAGTCCAAAGGCGCAATGATCTCCCAACAATGGGAAATCGTGGGCAGTTTCACAGTGGCACAATTCAATTCGCCAGCGGGAAATCAATTCTGCTCAATCTAGTTGTTCGACGATGCTGCACCAGGATGGAACATGGAGCTGGATTAAACAGCCGCGTGCGGCTGATGAATTCCGCCTCCAGGTCGCGCTGTGGAATTCAAATCCTGAATTTGAGATACTCGAAGCCATCACCAAAAGCTACGTGCGGCTCCGGCGAAACAGATGTAGTAGTCTGGTTGGTAAGATCTTAGTCCGATTGAAGAAGTGAAGAGTCGAATTTGGGAGATATAGCTATGGAATTCCTGGCCGGTAGTCTGCTGGAACTCATCACCCAAACGTCCACCAATCTTCCGCCGGACGTGCGCGCAGCGATGGCGATTGCGGCGGGCAGCGAGACTCCTGGGACCCAATCTTCCCAGGCGCTCGACATCATTTTGTCCAACGTGGACATGGCCAGCGATGACGCGGGACCGATTTGCCAGGATACCGGTATGCCGACTTTTGTAGTTCACACGCCTGTAGGTGTGAACCAGATCCACATCAGGAAAGCGATCCTGAATGCCGTCGCCGAAGCAACGCGCCTCGGCAAACTGCGTCCGAATTCCGTCGATTCTCTCACCGGCAAAAACAGCGGCAACAACCTCGGCGACGAGACCCCGGTTGTGCACTTCGAGCAGTGGGAAGAAGACGAAATTGAGGTGAAATTAATTCTCAAAGGCGGCGGCTGCGAGAACAAGAACATTCAGTATTCGGTGCCGTGCGACCTGGACCATTTGGGCCGCGCCGACCGCAACCTGGAAGGCGTGCGCAAGTGCATCCTGCATGCGGTGTGGCAGGCGCAAGGGCAAGGCTGCGCGCCCGGAGCAGTCGGCGTTTGCATCGGCAGCGACCGGGCGCACGGCTACGATCTGGCAAAGGGACAACTCTTCCGGACGCTCGACGACGTAAATCCCAATCCCGCCCTGGCCCAGCTCGAAGCCGAAATCATGGAGGAGGCCAACAAGCTGGGCGTGGGAGCGATGGGTTTCGGTGGCAAGGCTTCTCTGATCGGATGCAAGATTGCCGCTGCAAATCGGCTCCCGGCGAGCTTCTTCGTATCGGTGGCCTACGATTGCTGGGCATTTCGCCGCCTGGGCGTGCGCCTCGATGCGAGCACCGGCTCAATCACCGAGTGGCTGTATCGCGACCCTTCGCGGCCGGTAGAACGCATGGCGCGCGGCGCGGGTTTCACGCTGACAGGCCGCGAAGTCGTCCTGACTCCTCCGTTAACGGAAGCACAGATGCGCGCCCTGAAAGTTGGCGACCTGGTTCTGATCAACGGCGAGATGTTTACCGGCCGCGACAACGTTCACGCCTACCTGATGAAGAACCCGCCGCCTGTGGATCTGAACGGCTGCGTGCTCTACCACTGCGGCCCGGTGATGCTGAAGCAAAGAGACCAGTGGACGGTGAAGGCTGCCGGCCCGACGACGAGCATTCGGGAAGAGCCCTACCAGGCCGACGTCATCAAAAAGTACGGCGTCCGCGCGGTGATCGGCAAGGGCGGGATGGGCGCAAAGACGTTAGCCGCGCTCAAGGAATTTGGCGCAGTCTATTTGAACGGAATTGGGGGGGCCGCGCAGTACTACGCGCGCACGGTGGAGAAAGTGCTGGGCGTCGAATTAATGGAGTTCGGCATCCCCGAAGCGATGTGGCACATTCGCGTGAAGAATTTCGCGGCGATCGTGACGATGGACGCTCACGGCAACAGCCTCCACGCGGACATCGAGAAATCGACAGGGGAAGCCCTGGAAACGCTGCAAAAAGCGTAGGCGACTGACAATCTCATAAACAGGCTCGTAGGTCGCGGCCTTATTCGGCCTTGTGGGTCGCGGCTTCGCAGTCTCCGGAAATACGCGTCTTCTGGCCTTCAGGGGTTAAAACCCCTGAAGAAAGCGCAGATTTTATGTCGTGCCTGAAGGCACGACCCACAAAACTTCAGAGTTTTTCCGCAACCTATTCAGCCGACTTTGTGGGTCGCGGCTTCAGAGGCTGCGGAAAAAATCGCCAGTTTGGCAACTGGAACGAACGCTGCACATCTAAGAGGACATGCGCGGACCAGACGAAAAGCAAGGCGAAGTATTTAGCTACGTTCCATTGGAAGATC